>Ga0335080_10002386_pt1 | contig 18684 bp, 5 predicted proteins | sample Lox_Sample_34_FD_206720 | JGI IMG/M metagenome (GOLD analysis project Ga0335080, IMG submission 206720) | Soil microbial communities from Loxahatchee National Wildlife Refuge, Florida, United States - Lox_Sample_3.4 | ecosystem: Environmental > Terrestrial > Soil > Wetlands | place: USA: Florida...
GGCACCGCCAAGCGGACCGCCTTGAAACGATCTCATAACCGGTTGCCTCCCTATACCGCTTCAGCGCAGACAAACACCGAGTTCTTCAACACAATCCGCCAGGAGTAGACATTGCCGTCCTTCGCAACTTGGTTGCGTGCTGCTCTTGCTGATCGACGCCTTCTTCGACTGGGCAACCGGAACGCTGGCCAGGCTCTCGGCCAAGTCCCTACCGGCGGATGCTTACCTTATCTTGCCTTCGCTGTTCCCGCCGTCTCGTCTGCTAAAATGGACCAGTACCCATAAACCTCGTCTAAGCGTTCGGCTGTCTGCTTACCGCTGACGATGCCATAGCAGAACCGCATGCTTAGGGCAGGTATCCTTGACCTGAGTCAAAATATTTCAACAAGAGCGGACTAGGATGTCAGCTGCTTTTCGTCTGCATTATGCACTCTCAAATGCTAGTCCGAGAATGAACCACGAGCAGGATCAGGCCATAGAAGGTTATCCTCGAACGAAGGATGTCAACGGCATGCGTGCACGGGCAGTTCCCCTTGTCATTCAGTTGTACGACTATTGGGATGGCAAGCGGCATGGCCGCAGCATGCCGTCGCGCTCCGACATTGACCCCACTGAGATGGGACCATGGCTGGATGGTATCCAACTCGTTGATGTGTTCCATAACCCGCGCCGCCTCGTCTATCGGCTGGTGGGTGACGGCCAAGTCCGCAGCCGCGGCCGTAATCCCACGGGTCGGACAGTCGAAGAGTGTTTCATCGGCGTGAGCCGGGAAGATGTTCTGAGGAGCTTCGAGATCGCGATCCAGGATCGTTGCATGGTCTATGATTGGGGTCGCTATCCAAGCGGAGAAGGCTTCACGCGCGGCCAGGAAACAATCTTCCTGCCCCTCTCCACGAATGGCGCCGATGTCGACAAGATCCTGACGTTCACGATAGACCAAGTTGGGCGTTAGCGGCAGAGCCCTGCACTTCCTCTAAACGCCAAGTCGGTTTGCACCAAGGTCAGCTATGCGCCATCACCGGACGTTGGGGAGAACGCACACGAGATCGTGGCCGCGCCAATTTTATGTTGATGACATGCGAGTTTGCGCTCATACCGTCAGCCGGATCGCGCGTCGTAGCGTCGCGATCCCGCTCCGCATACAGGCAGAGCCCTCCGAGCGTTGCCTATGATGTTCTGTCAGTGCCGACTCCGAACCTGCGGTGCTTGCCTACTCAGCTGCATCTCGGTGGATCGCCGGGGCTTTCGGGACGACGAGTTGTGCGATCGGGAATGGGAGTGGAAGAATTCAATGTCCACTCGGTGAAATTGCCCTTCCTGTCGTCGTCGATCAGAAAATACGAATTGGGCGGAAACGCACCCGCCGCGAGCCACCGGAATCAGGCACTGCGCAATTCAGCCGACCAGCCTTGATGCGAAGCCTTCCCGACAACCAGCGAGGAAAGGACCAGGCGCACCAACTCAGCCTGCCGATCCGTATTCGTCTTCAGGAAGACGGCCGCAAGATGCGTCTTCACCGTATTCTCCGACAGCCCCCGCTCCACTCCAAAATCCTTCTTCGTCTTACCGGAAACAAGCGCTCCACAGAGCGCCGCCTCCATCTTCGTCATCCCATACGTGCGCATCAGGACGTCCGCGTCAGGAACCGCCGACTCTTCCGGATCCTTGATGAAGACGAGACCGCCACGGCCGCCCTCGCTTGCGACAGGCGGCAGTGCGGTCACGACATAGGGGCGCGCTCCTGATTTTCGCCGCACGCAGACGCTCGGCTCTTCGGCGTCGGCAGGCGCGAGACCGGAGAGCACCCCGACCAGCCTCGCAAGTCCGGCATCGTCCTCCAGGGACTCCGCGTGAAGACGCCCCGAACGCCAGATCAGACCGTCTCCGGATTTCATGATCCGCTCGGCCGCCTTGTTCATCACGACTGTTTGAAGCGCGCCGCCGATCGAAATGACGCCGATGCCGATGCTGTCGAATCCGGCCAATCCGGAGCCGATCACCGATCTCTGCTCCGCCAGCTGCCAATGAATCGAAAATGCCCGCCGCAGATGCGGCGCAAGAGACGTGAGGACGTAGTCCTCGATGCCGTCCGTATCCTCATTCCATTTCGGCTTGACCACGTTGATGACGGTGACCGGAACGATCCCGCGGTTTCCGCCGATCCCGATAAGATGAAGATCGCGCGCGCCGACCGGCAGCATATGGTCACTGTAGATCTCGCTGCGAAGCAGCTCTTTCATAGGCGTGACGTCGCGAATCCGCTCTCTCCGCCTGATATCGTCCGGACGCGCTCCAATCGCCATGCGGATGACGTCCTTCCGACGGTGGTAGCGAGCATACATTTCGATCACTCCCCGAGGAGTCCCCCTGCTCGCAGCCCAGAACGCCGCCTGCTCCGGCGTCTTCGGCTTCAGGACTGCGCAGGCTCCACATAAACCTCCGGTGAGATCGACGATCTCGTCCATGACCGAGGCCCACACCTCGGGGTTCATGCTTGCCGCGTAGATCTTGTCGGTCAGCGCGAAGAGCTGTCGATCGACCTCTGGTCGATCGCCCTGCATCATTCCCATCTCAGGTCACGGCTCCTCTGTTCCCCGAACGAGCCACTGTTCCCCGAACGAGCCACGGATATTCTATCACAACGATTGAGCGTGAAAAGAGGACGAGGGATGGTTCCGAGGAACCGGACTTCATGCCGACATATCAATGTATTGCGGCGCGTGCGACGACGAACGTCATATCTCGACCATACCTGCCGGCCGCTTCCGGTCCGACCCCGCCCGGCGTCCGCGGCCCAGCGCCGGCCCGATATCCACCCGCACGGAGACTGCCTCGCGCTTGATGAAGCCGATGCCCAAATCGCGCAGGCTGACTGGCAGCCGTCCCTAAAGGACTACCGCCGCCGGATTATTGACGATCTCGTTCAGATGATTGCCCGAGATCTGCACCACGGTGTCGGTCGCGGCGTCGAAGCTGCCGTTGTGATTCACGTCGACATAGACTCTCGTGTCGGTGCCGTCCGTTTCCACGACTGCGCCGCTGGAGCCGAAGGCGGTCCCCGGCCCGGCCCCGAACGAGCCCACGGTCGCGCCGTTGACCACGCCGGGTGCGGCGCCGAGGGCGCTGAAGTCCAGCGTGTCGCCCTCACCCGTGAAATCGAAGCCGGAGATGACGTCCATGTGGTTGAGGACCGAGTCGCCGTCGGTGAGGAAGGTGTAAGCATCCGCTCCGGTGCCGCCGTCGAGCGCGTCCGCGCCGGCTCCGCCCACGATCACGTCGTTGCCGGTGCCACCCTTGATGTCGTCGTCGCCCTTGCCGCCGAGGATAGTGAGGTCGTTCTGCATCAGGGACGCATCGATATGCGCCTCAACCGATCTCGAAGCATCGATCTTCTCGATCTCCGCCGCGTCGGCGTTGGCACCCAGCGTGACATCATAGGTCCCACTGTCGAGCCGCACCCACTGCATATGCGTGACATCCGCGAGGTCGGTATCGGTCAGGGTGGTATCGGTCTGGAACTGCAGAGTGTTGATGCCGCCCCCGCCATCGATTGTGTCGGAGGAATTGAGCAGGCCGCTCTCACGGACCTGGAGGTTATCGTCGGCCGCGCCGAACGTCACGGTGTCGTTGCCGTGGCCGATGACCACCTCCAGCGCGTCCGACCGTGCGGTCCCATCGACCGTCAGGTTGCCCAGCATGTGCGGAGCGTACACCTGACCGATGCCGGCGAGATCGGACAGGTGGCCGAGCGTGATCGAGATATCGTACTTGTTCCCATGGTAGTCATCACGGGCGTCGATAGCCTCCACGTTGGTCACGTTCGCGAAGGCGCTGTCGTCGAGCGACGCGCCGCCCGGGCTGGCTCGGTTCTCGAACGCGATGGCGTCCCAACCGAGCCCGCCGTTGACTTGGTCGTTCTTGTCAAGATGGGACCCGCCGCTGCCGTCGTCGTCGAAAGCGATCCAGTCGTTGCCGGCGCCGCCGATGATCTTGTCCTCGCCGCCGCCGGTGAAGGTCGAGATGTTGTTGGTGGTGCTGGTCACCTGGGATGCATCGATCACGTCGTTGCCGTGCAGCGAACGCTCGACCCAGACGCTGAACGTCTTACTGCCGTCGTAGCCCTCCGTCCCGCTACTGGTCAGGAAATCGTCCTTGATAGTGAGGTGTATCGACTTGGTCGGATCGGAATCATAGACATCAAGTTCCTCGACGTTCTTGAAGCCCTTGAACTGATCGGAGGTATAGGTCCCGCCAGCCACCACGACGTCGTCATAGCCATCGCCGCCGTTGATCTTGTCGGCCGCGGTGAGTTCGCCGGGCTGGGCGAAGAAGAAATAGTTGTCGCCGGCAGAGCCGACGATCGTGTCGGCGCCCTTGCCGCCGCCGCCCTCGACCGCGATGTAGGTCGAGGCATCGACCCCGGAGATGTCGATCAAGTCGCTGCCCTTGCCGCCGCTGACCACGAAGGCGAAGTGATCATAGACGGCACCATTCACGCTGACATCGGCGCCGGTGTCGGCGTTACTGGCGATCGAATCCGGAACGACAATCTTGTTGCCGGAATCGGATAGTTGAATGTGGTCGATATTCGCGACGTTCGCAAAGGCGGCGGCCGCGATGGCGCCGCCGGTCGTGAACTGCAGCGTGTCCGATCCGTTGCCGCCGTCGATCGTGTCGTTCTTGTCGAAACTCTTGGCATCGATCTCGACGACGTCGTCGCCGTCACCGCCGGTGATCGTGTTGATCTTGGAGCCGGCCATGATCAGGAGGCCGTTCGACGTTCCGCAAGCATCGATCGTCACGTCGACTCCGGCCAAGGCTGCATTCACCGTCTGCAGCCCCGACGCGTCCCAGTCGCCGCCGAGCGTGAGGGAATAGGATCCGGACTTCGCCGCCGCCAGCCGCAGAATCTCGACGTTGACGATGCCGTTGAACGATGCGTCGGCGATCGGGCCGCCATCGTCCAGAAGCACCACCTCGTCCGCCCCGCCGGAGCCGCCGTCGATCGTGTCGTTGCCGTCGAAGTACTGCGACTTGAAGCGGAAGCTGTCGGCGTCGCCCCGGTCGGTTCCGGGCCCGGCCGCCAGGAACTGCATGTCGGTCTGTCCGGCGACGAAGATATCGTCGCCGGCACCACCCTCGACCGACAAGGACTTGCCGCTGTAGTTCGAGAAATCGAAGGTGAAGGATTCCTTCGTATTGCTCGATGTCTCCGTGACGAAGCCGATCCCGGCGTCGGCGACGAAAGCGGCAAAATTGGCGCCGGCGGTGAGCGACTGTCCCGCGGCAGCGTTGTCGAACATCAGGTTCGTGAAGCTGGTGACCTTGGTCAGGCCGGCGAAGTAGGCATCCGTCAGCTTGACCGCGTCGGTCAGTCGGAGATCCCTGAAGGTCGCGTCGCCGCCGTCAAGTTGATCGGCCGCGTTGAGCTTGGACGAGAGGATCAGAACCTGGTTCTCGAGGCCTCCCGATCCGCCGAGCTGGATGTTGTCGGCCCCGGTGCCGGCGATCACCTCCAGCGCGTTGTTCATCCCCGTCGCATCGAGGGTCAAGCCGCCGGCGACCTTCGAGGCGTCGATCATTTCGAGGCCGGAGCCGTCGGCATAGTCGTTCCCGTCGCCGAGCGTGACAACCTGCTCGCCGGTGCCGTCGAAGACCAGGCGCTCGACGCTGGCGAAACCCTCGAAATCGCCGTCCACGAGTGAAGTCGCCACAGAGTTCTTAGCGTCGAACGAGTCCAGAATCCTGACCTCATCCGTGCCGAGCCCACCGTCGAACCAGTCGTTGCCGTCGAGGTTGGCGAGCTTCACCCGGAACGAATCGTTGCCGCCCTCGCCGTCGAACCCGTCGTCGCCCTTCGAGGCGATGAAGACCTCATCGGCCGTCCACCCGTCGAATTCCAGGCCCTTCGTGCGGCCGCTGGCGTCCACCGTCAGGCCGACGTCGTAGTCGTTGGAGACGGAGGAGATCCCGGCCGCCTCGGAATTAGCGCCGAGGGTGGCCTTCTGGCCCGTGACGTCGCCCTGCGTACCGAGCGTCCCAAGCTCCAGAATGTCGATGTTCCGGACCCCGGTGAACGCCGCGTCGGTCAACGCCGCCTTGTCGGTGATGAGGATCGTGTCGGTATCGTGGATCGTGTCGTTGCCCACGATATCGAGCAAGTTCGGGTCATGCCCGTTCACCTTGTCGGCGGCGGTGAGGCCGGCGCTGGTGAAGACGAAGACGTCGTCGTCCACGGTCCCGGTCAGCGTATTGGCGCCCTTGCCCGCGATCATCAACATGCCGGTGTAGACGCCGCTGGCATCGACCGATACCGCGCCGGTCGCGGCCGAGGCATCGACCGCGGTGATGCCCGACGCCTCGGCATTGGCGCCGAGGGTGACCGAATAGTTCCCCTTGGTCGCCGAGAGGACGAGGGTGTCCTTCCCGGCTCCGCTGAAGTCCGCGTCCGTATAGCTCTTCGCGGTGGAGAAGACGATCGTGCTGCTCTCGCCGAAGTGCGGGAACGTCGAGTTCGGCCGCAGGCCCGAGCCGTTGCTGAAGATGACATCAGTGGTGTCGTCGTTGAGGTTGCCGGTCTGATCGCCGTCGAGCTCGACCACGAGATCCTTGCCGAGCGACAGGTTCCCGTCGTTGTTGACGTCTACATAGAGGCGGGTCGCGTCGGCCACGTTGTCGTATTGGACGACCACATTGAAGGCGCCGAAGAAGCCCGGCGTGTCCGCGGTGACGAACGCGCCGCTGGCATGCACGTCGATCGAAGAAGTCAAGCCGAAGGCGGAGATGTCGATCTTGTCGCCGGCGTCGAAATCCTCGATGAAGTCCATGTGGTTGGGCGCCGGGCTTCCGGCGGCATTCTGCAGCGAATCGCCGAGATTGGCGAAGACGAAGGTGTCGTCGCCGCCGCCGCCCGTGAGGTCGTCGGCACCGGCGCCGCCGACGATGACGTCGTTGCCGCTGCCGCCCGTGATCGTATCCTGACGGGTCGAGCCGATGATCTCGACACCGTGGGTCATCGCCGAGAGATCGATGACGGCTCCGGCAACCGTCGCCGAGTCCATCCCGCTGGCATCGACGCGGCTGATCCCGGCCGCATCGGCATTGGCGCCGAGCGTGATGTGGTCGGCGTCGCGGCGGAGCTGGAGGACCTGGACGTTCGACACTTCGGCGAGTTGCGCGTCCGTCACCGCCTGACTGCCGTAGAACTGGATGCGGTTCTTGCCCGAAGCGCCGTCGATCGTGTCGTCGTCGGTCAGCTTGTCGTTGTCGAGGAAGCGAACCGTATCATCCTCCGAGCTGCCCAAGAAGGTATCGTCGCCGCCGCCGGCGAGAAACATCACGCCGCTGTCGACCTTCTGACCATCCGCGTAGCTAGACGCATCGACGGTGAGATTCCCGGTGAAGTAGTCCGGATTGCCGTTGACGTCGAATTCATAGCCGCGAACCTGCAGGATGCCGGCAGCAGCGGCATTCGCGCCCAGCGTAATGTCGATGTCGGCCGCGATGCTCTCCGGTGTGACGATGATCTGTTCCACGCTGACGACACCGGCCAGATCGGCGTCCGCAAGCGTCGCTCCCTTTGGGCTGTCGAGATTGCGGAGCGCGATGTTGTCAAAGTTGGATCCGCCCGACACGCTGTCGCCGGCGTTGAGGGTGAACGCGCCATTGCCGTCATCGCGGAACAGCAACCATTCCGATCCGGCGCCGCCGATGATGGTGTCGTCGCCGCCGCTGCTGAATACGGAGACGTCGTTCAGCGCACCGGTCACCGCCGAGGCGTCGATCGTATCGTCGCCGGTCATCGAGTGGTCGATCCAGATCGACAGAGACTTGGCACCGGGGTTGCCACTGTCCGGCGTGGCGTGCGTGAAGTAGTCGTTCTTGATCGTGATGCTGCTGCCTTTGGTCGGATCGGCATCGAAGACGGCGAACTCCTCGACGTTCTTGAATCCCTTGAACTGATCCGAGGTATAGGTTCCTGCCGCGCCGACCACCCAATCATAGCCGTCGCCGCCGTCGATCTTGTCGGCCGCGGTGAGCTCGCCCGGTTTGGTGAAGAAGAACGGGTTGTCGCCGGCGGAGCCGACGACGTTGTCGACGCCGCCGTTGGCGACGATGCCGACATAGGCCGAGGCCGCCACGTTGGAGAGGTCGACCGAATCGTTGCCTTTGCCGCCTTGGACGAGAAAATCGAACGTGTCGTAGAAGGCGCCGTTGACATTGAGATCTGCGCCGGTGTCCGCCGCTTGGACCAGGGCATCCGGCACGACGACCTTGTTGCCTGCGTCGGAGAGCTGCAGGATCTCGAACCCCGTCGTGGCTGCGAAAGCCGACGTCGCGATCGTCCCGCCGGTGGTGAATCGCAGCGTATCGGCGCCGACGCCGCCGGTGAGCGTGTCGCCGGCGTTGAAGCTCTTGACGTCGATGACGACGTCGTCGTCGCCGCTGCCGCCGGTGATCGCGTTGCTCTTGACCCCCGCCAGGATTGTGAGGTCATTGGTCGCGGCGGCGGCGTTGACCGTCACGTCGACCCCGGCCTGCGCCGCATCGACCTTGTCGATCCCGGCGGCATCGGCGTCCGCTCCCAGCGTCACCGAGTAGCCGCCGGACTTGGCGGCGGCGAGCCGGAGAACCTCGACTCCGGTGACGTTGAGGAAATCCGTATCCACCACCGGGGTCCCGGTGTCGAGGATCACGATTTCGTCGACGCCGGATCCGCCTTCGAGCGTGTCGCCTCCGTCGAAGTCCGCCGACCGGAAGCGGAAGCTGTCCGCGTCGCCGGCGGCGGCGGCCGGATCCGACCCGATGAAATGCATGTCGACGGCACCGGCAATGAAGACGTCGTTGCCGGCCCCGCCTTGCACCGTGAGTGTTCCACCCGTGTAGTTGCTGAAGTCGAAGGTGAAGGAGGACTTGTCGCTGTCGGAGGTCGCGGTCAGAGCGTCGATGCCCGATGCGGCGATGAAGGCCGCGAAATTCGCACCGGCTGTCAGCGACTGCCCGACAGCATCGCTGTCGAAATCGAGGCCGTCGAAATTGGTGACCTTCAGACCCGAGAAATTCGCGTCGGTCAACTTGACTGCATTGGTGAAGTGCAGTTCGCGGTCGGCCGCGCCGCCACCGTCGATCTGGTCGGCGGCATTGAGCTTGGTGGATAGGATAAGCACCTGGTTCTCTGCGCCTCCCGCTCCGCCGAGCAGGATCTTGTCGGCTCCGGTTCCGGCAAGGACCTCGAGCGAATTGTCCATCCCGGTCGCGTCTAGGGTGAGGCCGCCGGCGACCTTGGAAGCGTCGATCACTTCGAGACCGGTCGCATCGGCCTTGGCTGCGAGCGTCACGTCCTGCTTGCCGGTGCCGTCGAAGGCCAAGCGCTCGACGCTGATCATCTGGGTGAAGTCGGCATCGATGATCTTGGTCGCGGCATTCTTGCCGTCATAGGAATCGAGGATCCGGATCTCGTCGAATCCCTGCCTGCCGTTGTACCAGTCCTGGTCGTCGAAGTTCTCGGCCTTGACCCGGTAGGAGTCATTGCCCCTCCAACCGTCGAACGCGTCGCCGCTCCCGGCGCCTGCTGTCGCCGTGCCGATGAAGACGTCATCGCCGTCAGAGCCCCAGAAGTTCAAGGCCTTCGTGGCCCGGTTGCTGGCGTCGACCGTCAGCCCGTATGCGTAGTCGTTTGAAACCGTGATGATGCCTGCCGCTTCCGAAGCCTTGCCCAGGGTGATCTTCTGGCCGATGACATCCATCGGCGTGCCACCCTCACTGACCGAGATCTCCTCGATGTTCTTGACGCCGGCGAGCTGGGAATCGACCAGGGTCGCCTTGTCGTAGATCGAGATCACGTCGTTGCCCGGGATCGACCAGTGGGCGAACACGCCGCCGTTGCCGGCGAAACCGCCGCCGTCGATCTTGTCGGCGCCCGTCAGAAGCTCGCTGGTAACGTAATACGTGTCCTGGCCGACTCCTCCGGTCAGGATGTTCACCCCGGCGCCGGTATCGACCTCGACGCCCTGGGTCATCCCATGAGTGTCTATGGTTTCCTTGCCGGAAGTGTCGAAGGCGTTGACGTAGACGATGCCAGCCGCCTGCGCAGCTTCACCGAGCGTCACGGTGTAGTTGCCGCTGGCCGCCAGCCAGAGCGCCTCGACGTTGCTCACGCCGGTGAATTGTGAATCAGTCAGCACCCCTGCCGCAACGACCTCGATCTGGTCGGTTCCCGTACCGCCGTCGACTGTATCGAACGACTGGAGGTCCGCCGAGACGGGTGCGGCGATGAGATCGTCGATGCCATCGCTGACGCCGTTGGCCAGCGTGTCGATGCCGGAGGTCAAGGTGAAGGTCGGATTGGGCCCGAAATTCAACATCGCGCGCTCCCCGTGCAAAGGAGACATGGCCAGGGAGCGCGGCCGGCCTTTCGGCCCATAGCCCCTTACGTCTCCCGGAAGCCTGCCCCGTGACCTATCGGCTTCCCCGGAAGCCGACGACGACCGCCGTTCAATCGGCAATCGCAATTTGGCGCGATAGTAGGCCGGAATGAAACATCGATGCCTCACCCGTTCAGGTGAGGCATCGATGGACTTCTTAAGCAAGACTATGGGCTTCCATGCGGCTGGATGAAGATCCGACGGAAATCGGGCTCCGCAGGAAGTTTGGAGGTACCTATGCATGTGATCAGGGAGGGAGCGCCGGCGCGCTCGCATTCATGCTGATCGCGGGTCGGACCCGGTCGATCCTGGTGGCGGGCATCCTTGCGGGTGCTCCGATGGCAATCCTCAATGGCGTCGGGCGCCAGGCACTGGCGGAAGATGCGCCGGTGGGATCGGTCGTTACGGTGCAACGCAACTGCTACGGGACGCCGCCGGAAAGTTCCCAGGTCCCGAAATATCCGGGAAACACGGTTGCCCATAACGAGATCCTGGAAACGCTGGCTGGCAGCGCGGCCCTGATCCGCTTTATCGACGGATCGAAGCTGACGATCGGCGCCAAGTCCAAGGTCACACTCGACAACTTCGTCTTCAATCCCGAGCAGAATACCGGCAACGCCATCCTTAACGTCTCCGAAGGCGCTTTCCGTTTCGTCACCGGCGCCATGCCCAAGGGCGGAACCACGATCCAGACCCCAACCGCAACGCTGACCCTGCGCGGAACTGAGGTCACGGTTCGGGTGCAGCCGAACGGCGACACGCTTCTCAACGTGATTTCCGGATTGGTCGATGCCAAGTCGAATGGGACCGGCCAATCAAAGACCGTGGAACCCGGGCATGGCGTCCATGTCAGCCACGGGGGTTTCACCAGCGGCGGCGGCAGCGATCCGAACTCGCAAAGCAACGCGAACGACCAGGAGAATACCGACGACCGGGTGGTCGATGCCGGCTTCGGCGGCGACACAGGCGGCAGCAACAACAGCCGAAATCTCTCGGCCAATACCATGACCCACACCGCTACCCCCTCCGACACCTCGACCCCGGATTCCACGGCTCCAAGCTCCGGCGGGAACCAAGGACCCACGAACGCGGGCAGTAATCACGGCAACAACGCCCATCTGTAGCCCGGTCTCCGATCGAGCGGACGATGATTTCGGTCGTCGTGCCGGCGAGATCGAAAGCCGCGGTGCAGGAGGCGGTGGATGTCGAGGAGCGGACTGGCCTCCCCAGGGGGTGCAATGGGCGCGGTCTAAAAGTCGTGTCTTGCCGTAAACCTATGACACAACCTGCTTCTATGACACACTCAAGCCGTCGATATCCCAATAACTAATTGATAAAAACGAACATCATACATCGGTGAGATCAGGAGGCCTGGTTCAATCCCAGTACCGCCCACCACCGCTTTCCCGAGGTAGAGCGGCTCAATCTCACGAACGGCCAGATCCAAGTCTCCGCCTTGCGCCAGGAGCTGCGCCTTGATGCCAACCAATCAGCAGCTGGGCGGCACCGGCGTGAGAGGCGAGGTCCGCAGGATGCGATGGCTGCGAATGGTGCCGAGATCGTGTCCGAGCGGATCGGCGAACTGCGCCTGCTGGAAGGCGACGCCGGCGAAGGGCGATGCGAAAGGATCCGCGGGCGGCGGTTCCGGCATATCGGCGGCGCCAACCACCTCGCCGTCGCCGAACTTGTAGATCAGCGGGATCATGTTGCCGCCGGGCAGCAGCTCAACCGCCAGCACGGAGAGCGGTGCATCGGGCGGCAAGGCGACCTTGCCGAGGACGCTCTCAATCGATTTCAGATCGAACTCCGCCCGGCCAAGCACGTCGCGGGTGCTTCGGCGCTTCCGATCGGGCGCCGGATTCTGGTCAAATTGCGGCCAGGCGAACTTGCGTCCCAGGAGCACGTTGCGCCATGTGGCACCGTCGGCCTGCATGACTTGGGCGTAGAGCATGACCCAGATCCGGGTTCGCGGATCGCCGGCAGCGGCGTCGGTCAGCTTCTGGTCCGCATAGACCGGCGTCGCGTAGGGGGCAGTCACTGTAATGTAGGGCGGCCGCTGAAACACACCGGCCGGGCCGCTGGTGGGCACCACGCGCTGCGCGATGCAGGCAAGCGATGGGGCAGGATGCTGAACACCGGCAACCCGCAGCGGCCGACCGAAGCGGGCTTGCGCGGTCGACCATGCGCCCTTGTGACCGACCCGGATCTCGTAAGTCCAGAAGCCGAACAATTCGGGCGCATCCGGCGCGATGCCCGGCGGCAGCGGCAGCGCGAAATGCGTGCCGGTATCGTCGGGTATCAGCTCCACCATGGCGTCAAGGCCGGAGAAGTCCTCCGGTTGGTTCGGCACGATGACGCGGATCTGCTCCGGATCGATTGGAAGCTGCGGCGGGTCAGGCTCCGGCGTCGATGGCAGGTTCTGCGCGGCGTAGACTTCGGGATCGAACTTGTCGCCCAGGATCTGGATCGGAAACAGCTTGTGCGTGAGGTCGCCCGACAGCAGCGGATCGGGACCATAGGCAAGCACGCGGGCGAACAGCCGATCGTCTGGATCGGCGACCGGCTCATCCATCTGCAGCCAGAGCGCACGGTCGCGCTGTGTCGTCCAGGCATAGGCCGGTTCGTCGCGGACATAGGGCGATAGCGCCACACCAGCCGATACGAGCCGCGGCATCTGCGCCGGCGCGGAAGCGATCGGCAGCAGCATGTCCTGGGTCCAGGCGAGCGCCGCATCGCCGGGTGCAGCAGCAGGCTCCTTGAGCTGCGGCCGGACGATCCAGGTCGGCTGCGCCACCCGCGGGAATGTGCCCGGTGCCGGTGTTGGATCGATCGCGTCGAAGAAAATCAGCCGCGTCGTGGCCCGGCGATCCGGGAATTGCGCGTCGTCGCCCTGCAACGCAAGCACGTTGACCGCGAAGCGAAGATCGATCTGGCCGACGACCTGCTCGGCGTTCCACGGCGAATCCCTACGGGCGACCTCGAAGCCGCGGTCCTGCAACCCGTCCCAGGTCCAGTCACGATCCAAGTCCAGCGTGATGGCCACCAACCAATGGTCCCTGAGCTCGCCTTCGGTGGCAAAGGTGATGGTGCCGGAATCGCCGGACAGCGAATGGCGCAAGGCGCGCGAGGCGCCGAAGACGACGCGGCGACCAGGTTTCGGCGCAAACTCCAGGTTGGCGACGGTGAGATCGAGCTGCTGCGCGAGGCGCTGCGGCAGGTAATCTCCCGGCTGAAGAAAGATGCCGTTCAGCTGCCGCTCCGGTACGCCAGCGACGAAGAGAGCGGCTTCATCGAGTGCCGGCGCACGGGTCATCAGGTCCACGGTCATGCCGAAACGGACGCCGTCGTCGGCGTAACGGTTCGGTACTGCAGTGCAGACCGGCGTCAACCGCAGGCGCACGTCGCGGGCGCGCGGGATCGGCAAGGCATCCTGCGGACCCGGCGGATTGCCGGCGATATCTGTGACGAAGGCTTCAAGGTTGTGGACGTCGATGTAGTCGAGAGCAATCGCAAGCGGCGCCGGGTCCACCAAGGGATTGTTGAAGTCATAAGCGGCGAAGTTGCGGCTCACCTTGTAGATCTCGCGGAACTGCCCGTCCTGGGTTCCCGCGGGTCCCGGATCATGCACCGGCAGCCGAACCTGCACGGAGATCTGCACCTCGGCGACGTCGGGATCGGCGACACCGATCGCCGCCTGACCCGCCTGGGCCGCGGCCACCTGGGTGAAGAGGTTGCCTGGCCCTTCCAGCACCTTCGCGCGATCGACGCCGGCGAAGATGAAGTCCGGATATCCCATCAGCGGTCGCTGCAACGACAGGTTGGCGATCTGACGAATGACGTCAACGGCGCCACCGACCACCGGCGGCGGCGGATCGGTCAGCACACGTAGGGCCTTGGGCGGCACATGGCGCAGGAAACGCAGCTTGGTGGTCGGTGCCGGCGACGGTCGCGCCGGTCCTGCCGCAGTCGGAGCGGGACCGCCGCCGGTGAGATCGGCGAGGCGGCAACGGAATTCGTATTCTTGCCCGTACATGAGCTCGATGCCGGCGCCATCCGGCGCATAGCTGCCGGATTGCGGGTTCAACGGTTTCCCGTCGGCGTCCAGAGGCGCGCCGCCGGTCAGGCGGTAGAGCGTATCGTCGTTCACCACCAGCGACCGGCCGTGCCAACGGGTGAAGTAGCGCGGCAGCCATGCCTGCTTCGAATCCGCATCGATGTTGCGCGCGGGCGCCGCGTCCACGCTCAGCTCTCCGGCGAAGGGGTGCGAGAATGCGGGATCCGCCTGGCCCTGCGGGAACTCCAGGTTGGCCGGATTGCCCGCTGCGTCGATCGAATGGACCCGACAGAGCGAACGCCATCCGTGGCCCGCGGTCTTGACGTCGATGCGATAGCCGGAGACGCCGAGCGGAGCCTCGACCGACGGCTTCATCACGCTGCCACCGAGTCTGACACGGGCGGTTTCGAGCTGGCGGTTGTGCCAGATCACGACCTGCTCGTCGTCCCAGCCGAGATCGACGCCACAATCGGTCGCCGGCCGCAGCTCGTTGTGACCGCTGCTGGCGGCATCCGCCGTGTCCGGTTGGAAGGAATGCATGATCTTGGCGAAACCGTCGTCATAGACCGCCGCTTCGGCGAGCGGGTCGTCGTATCCGGCCTGGCTGGCTTGGCCGACCGGGAACAGGACCGCGGCAAAGAGGCTACGCGGGTCTGCGCTCAGCGCGGGCAGACGCGCTGCATAGCTGCGGATAGCATCAGGCGGCGGCACGAACTGACCGGGTGCGGTGGGATCGAGCTCGAAATAGACCCAGCCGCCGTCCTTGAGCTGCGTGATGTCGGGGACGTCGATGCGGATGTGACCATAGAGCAGCCCCAGCGCCGCTGCGAGTTCCGGCTGCCGGAGGGCATAGGCGATCACCTTGCCCCAGGAGAGCGTGTCCGAGGGCTTCTTGTCGCCCGCACTGCCGCCGGGCACGTCGCGCAGCGCGCAGCCGAATGCGTCGCCGACGCCGGCGTCGTCGGTGCGCGGGCGCTCGAAGGCGAAGGCGCCGGTGTAGCTCGGCGGCAACTCCTTCTTGATCCGTGTATCGCCGAGCTTGGTGAGGCGAGCGGCCTGTTCCGCGGGTGTCGGCGGCGCATCCGAGATAAGCAGGGTGTCGCGCAGGGCTTCGAACAGCGCCTGGGCGCCCGCCGGCGGCGTCAAGGTCTCGGCAACCGGCGGCAGGACGGCGCCGGCGGTCGGATTGGCGGACCAGAACCCGTTGAGCCCGCTGAGCACGACGGCGCGCAGCTTCCATTGCGTACCGGCGAATTTCGGCATGCCAGCGCCGAGTGGAAAGAGCGGGCTGCCGGTCGGCACCATGAGGACGCGCAGATGGATGACACCCGGTTCCCAGCTCTGGGGAAAGGTGAAGATCGAGAGCTTGAGGTCGGTGAGCGCCATATCTTACCTCAGAAACGGTCTTACCTCAGAAACGTCGCAGCTCAGAACGGCAGGCTGACGGACGGCGTGGTGATGTCCTGGCGGAACTGCCAGTAGTCGTCCCAGTCGATGTCCACCACCCAGCAGACCGAGATGTGGATGCCGACCGAGACCGAAGCGACGAACCCGATCGTGTAGGGACCGAGCTTGGTCGGGAAAGGCGGCGGCAGCGCCGGCAACGGGCTCGGCGGGATGATGCCCAGGCCCGCGGCCAGCGTGATCGTGGCACTGGCCAGTCCCTGCAGGACATCGACGCTCGCGCGGCCCGAGAGAATCGCCTTCAGCAGGAACGGATCGACGCTGGTATTGAGCTCGACGGCGAGCGTGATGGAGGCGCTGCCGGCGGCGATGCCGAGATCGATGCAGAGGCCGACGCCGATCCCACCCTGCACCAGGATGTTGAGGCCCTTGTTGTTGACCCCGACCTGGACGCAGCCGGTTCCGGCGAGCGGCGAGACGACCCAGCGAAAGGGCTTCTCCGAACTGCCGAGGCCGGCGATGAACTCGATGCCCAGGGGCGAGAGCTCGAGCGCCACGCCCATGGCGACGGCGATGTCGGTGAGCTCGCCGGTGCCGAGCGGCAGGGTCGGCAGGGCGAACTCGTTCCGCACCGTCAAGCGGCCCTGGGAGAACCCAACCTTCAGGCCGGCATCGGCGCCGCCGGGCAGGAAGCGGGCGACCTGCTGCACGTTACTGAAAATGTCCTGCAGTATTTCCAGCAGGCCGACGTAGTTGACGTTGAGGTTGTCGAAGGTCGGTGAGCTTTTCTCGTCCGCCTTGACGTCGGCGAACATCTTTATGAGATCGTCGCTCTTGTATTTCACCACGAACGCGACGCGCTTCAGCGAGATCGACCAGCGCGGCGATTGGGCCGGCGCCACCTTCATCGCGACCACGGTCTCGTGCTTTGCCTCATCGCAGTAGCGGATGACGATCTTGACGATATCGAGATCCATCAGCAGGGTTTCGCGCGGCTGGCCCGAGACCGGCTTGATTGTAAACTGCTTGTCGAAGCCGAAATCGCCGCCGTTGACGTTGACGCCGTTCAGCGTATCGAAGTCGAACGCATCGCCGAGATTGGGGAAGATGCCTGCGGCGTTGAACAGCGACGCCACGTCGGCGAAGCTCGGCGCCTGCGGCACGGCGATCTGAGAGACACCACCGATCGCCTGTGGCCGCGCCATGAACAGCTTCTGCGTCCCGACCGATTGCAGCAGGCCGTAGAGCACGTTCGGGGTGTCACCGTCGCCGAGCCGCTTGATGTCCGCAGGATCGGCGATGTGCCACTTGTCCGAGCCTGCCGCCGGCGCAACCGGACGCACCAGCGGCGCTGCGAATTGCGGGTCGAGCGCGTTGGGCGCCGTGTCCGTCGATTTCATGCGCCCGAGGCTCCAGGCCCCGTCACGAGGCAGCAGCGGCGTTCCGCGAAGCGCGCCTACCAGCTGCGGATCGACCGGGTCGTCGTTGCAGGCGACTGTCGCCTGGGAGCAACGCTGGGTCAGGCTCGGGTTGCCGGCCACTCCGCCGACCGCGACGGTGCAGGCGATCGGCGCCACCGCCGGCCCCTTAATCTGCAGCAGCTCGAAGAGCTGCGCACGGCTCGCCGGCATGGCGAAGGGATCGGGCTGGCCGTCGATCGTCCCCGCGTAAGTCGTTCCGGTGACCTGGATGAAGCCATCGATCTCGCGACCGGGCACGTGCGTGCCGCCGGCGGAGGCGACACCGCCGGCGAGCACCGTCACGCCCGGGTCGACCAGCAGGTCGGCGTCGAACTTCACCGGCTGGAAGATCGTCCCATCGGAGGGCAGCGGGAATTGCGGCGCAGAGAGACGGATGTTGCGCACGTTGATGACGCCACCGACTGCGCCGCGGTGGATCTGCGCATCGCCGAAGGCGGGGTCGATCGGCGGACTGTAGACCACGCCTTGGACGTCGGCGCTTTTCGGGAACAGGAACACGCCGTCGCTCGCGGCGATCCAGCCGCTGTCCTCGCGGAGCACCCAGCCGCCGTTGGTGCGCTTGATGGTGATGATGCGCACGACCTTGACGCACCACGGATACAGCCGCGACTCCATCTGCACCACTTCGTAGCTGGTGCGGCCGACGATCACGTCGAATCGCGCCTCGGTGATCGCAGGTCCGAGCGCGAAGCGGTCGCGCCAGTCGCTGAACAGACTGGCACCGTAGCCCGTCAGCTCGTAGCGCTCGAGCGGCACGCCCTTCTTGCCGAAGCCGAAATCGCCGATCCACCGCGTGCGGATGTTGGCGCTGAGGACCCCCGCGGCGTAGTCGTTGGTGTCCTCGGTGGTCGTGTAGCTCGGCTGCGGGAAGGTGCGCTCGCGGCCTGGTATCTCCGAGGGCGGCGCCTCGATCCGGAGCTGCCGACTGCCGAGCAGCGCACCGGCGAAAGACGGTTGATGCAGACCGAACGAACCCCCATCGGCGATGAAGGTGGACTGCCCGTTGGCATTGCCCAGTATCTCGGTATCAAGATTCGCGATGATACCGAAGGGCAGCGGCAGACGCGCTTCGAAGGCCCGCTCCTTCTCCACCGCCGAGATGTATTCGAGCAACAGCGGCGTCGGCTCGACCGGCACCAGCGTGACGCTGTCCGCCTGCAGCAGCGCGACGCCGCCGTCATTCGGCGCCGGCACAAGCGGCGGGTCGCCGGATACGAACGTCGGCTGCTTGGTCAGCATGGGCTCCCAGGAGATCGGCGGCAAGGTGAAGATGCCAACCTTGCCTGCCGGCGCCCGGAGCGACAGGCCCTGGAGCGACGTC
>Ga0335080_10002387_pt1 | contig 18680 bp, 17 predicted proteins | sample Lox_Sample_34_FD_206720 | JGI IMG/M metagenome (GOLD analysis project Ga0335080, IMG submission 206720) | Soil microbial communities from Loxahatchee National Wildlife Refuge, Florida, United States - Lox_Sample_3.4 | ecosystem: Environmental > Terrestrial > Soil > Wetlands | place: USA...
CGCCGTAGGTGGGCAGAAAGAAACTACCGATCGAGATCAGCCTGGGAAACATTCGCGTTGGCCTCCGTTCGCTGCGGTCGCTGGCCACGGCCTCTGAGCAGCTCCAGCAGCACCAGCAGGGTTCCGCCGACGGTGATGGAGCTGTCGGCGACGTTGAACACGGGGAAATAGTGATGGTCCGCGTGGACCTCGATGAAATCAGTGACGGTGTCGTGGGTGACACGGTCGTAGAGGTTGCCGAGCGCTCCGGCAAGGATCAGCGCCAGCGCGAGGCGCAGTCCGAAGGCTGAGCCAGTGCGCGAGCGCCAGAGCATGAAGGCAATATATCCCAGCACCAGCACGGAGACGGCGATCAGGATGGAGCCGCGCCAGGCCGAGGTGGAATCCGAAAGGAATCCGAAGGCGACGCCGGGGTTCTCAGCATGAACGATGTTGAGGAAGCGCGGGATAACGATGTATCCAGCGCGGTCGAGCGGCAGGCGCGCGCGGATGAGCCACTTGGTCCACTGGTCGAGCGCGAAGATGAGGGCCGCGAGAGCGACGGGGAACACGCGGGCAAACATCAGGACGCGGCGATCGCCTCCTGACAGGCGGTGCAGAGTGTCGGGTATTCGGCGCTCGCTCCGACCTCGGGTTTGTACTTCCAGCAGCGCTCGCACTTTTCGCCTTCGGCCCGTTCGATGGCGACGGCGATCTCCGATTTGTTGCCGTTTTCCAGCGCGACCTGAGAGACGATGAACAGCGACGGCAGCTCGCCCGCGTATTCGTTCAGCAGCGGGTAGAGCTTGTCATCCACACTCAGGCGAACGCGGGCTTCGAGCGGCGCGCCAATGAGCTTCTCCTGGCGGGCGGTTTCCAGGTTCTTCAGAACCGCTTCGCGTACCTCCATCAGCTTGTCCCAGTTGGCGAGGCGCGCACGGCGGCCGGCCGGGATGCCTTCGGTCAGCTCTTCGGGCGCTGGCAGCAGCGCGAGGTGCACGCTCTCGGGCGCGCCGGCGGGTTTGTGGAGATAACCCCAGACTTCGTCCATGGTGAAGGCCAGCAGTGGCGCGAGCAGCCGAACCAGCGCCCAGGTCAGCCGGTAGACCGCGGTCTGTCCGGCGCGGCGCGCCCGGGAATGGGCCGCGGCGGTGTATAGGCGGTCCTTCAGGACGTCGAAGTAGACGGCGCTGAGGTCGGTGGTGGCAAAGTCGTAGATGGCGTGGTAGAGTTTGTGGAACGCGAACTCGTCATACCAGCCGCGGCACTTGCGGACCAGGTCTTCGGCACGCAGCAGAATCCACTGGTCGATTTCCAGAAGCTGGTCGGCAGGGACGGCGTCCTTCGCCGGGTCGAAATCGTACAGGTTGCCGAGCGCGTAGCGGAAAACGGTATTGCGAATCTTGCGATAGGCCTCGCTGAGCCGCTCGAGGATCGTATCGGAGATGCGGACGTCCTCGTAGTATTCGACGGCGGCGGTCCAAAGGCGCAGCACGTCGGCCCCGTACTTCTTGATGATCTCCTGCGGCTCGATCGTGTTACCCAGCGACTTGGACATCGCGCGACCGTACTGATCGAGGGCCCAGCCGTGCGTCGCACAGGCGTGATACGGGGCTTCGCCGCGCAGCATCACGCCGATGAGCAATGAGCTGTGGAACCATCCGCGGTACTGATCGCCGCCTTCCAGATACAGGTCGGAAGGCCAGCGGAGGTGGTTGTGGCCGTCCAGGACGGCCAGATGGCTGGAGCCGGAGTCGAACCAGACGTCGAGAATATCGGTTTCCTTGCGCAGATTGGCGCTGCCGCACTTCGGGCATTTGACGCCGGGCCCGGCGAGCTCGGCTGCGGACTTGTCGTACCAGACGTCGGCGGTGTGCTGGGCGAACAACTTCACCACGCGGCGCAGCGCGGGCACGTCGGTGATGGCTTCGTTGCAGTCTTCGCAGTAGAAGGCGATGATGGGCACGCCCCAGACACGCTGCCGCGAGATACACCAGTCGGGACGCGCCGCGATCATGTTGCCGATGCGGCTCTCGCCCCATTCCTGCAGCCACTTCACGTTGCCGATGGCGGTGAGGGCGCGCTGCCGCAGGTCATTGCGTTCCATGCCAATGAACCACTGTTCAGTGGCACGAAAGATGGTGGGGTTGTGGCAGCGCCAGCAGTGCGGATAGCTGTGTTCGATCTTCTGGCGGGCCACCAGCGCGCCGGATTTCTGCAGCAGATCGACAACGATTGGATTGGCTTCGAAAACCGACTTGCCGATGATCTCCTCAGGCAGGACGCCGGATGCGCCTTCAGCTCGGAAGAAGCGGCCCGCTCCGTCCACGGGACAGAAAGTCGCAATGCCGTACTGCGTGCCGATGACGTAATCTTCCTGGCCGTGGCCGGGGGCGGTGTGGACGGCTCCAGTGCCCTGCTCAAGGGTGACATGGTCGGCAAGGATGCCGACCGAATCGCGCTCAAAAAGGGGATGCTGGAAAACCGTACCTTCCATTTGCGCGCCTGGGAACATGGCGATCACTTTCGGGTCGGCCCAGCCCGCGGCTTCGGCGGTAGCCTTCAACAGGTCCCCGGCGACGATGTAGACATCGCCGTTCACCTCGGCTGCAACATATTCAAACTTCGGGTGATAGGCAATAGCCATGTTGGCCGGGATGGTCCACGGGGTGGTGGTCCAGATGAGGCCCCAGACTTTTTTGCCGGAAAGTGCGTCGTCGATTTCAGCCGGGTCGCCCTCCAGTGCAAAACGAACCCAAATTGAAGGGCTGGTATGGTCCTCATATTCGACTTCGGCCTCTGCCAGCGCGGTGCGATGGTGGATGCACCAGTTCACGGGCTTCAAGCCCTTGTACACATAGCCCTGCTCCACCACGTCTACGAAAGCGCCGGCGATAACCGATTGATAATGCGCACTCATCGTCAGATACGGGTCCTGCCAGCGGCCCAGCACGCCAAGGCGGCGGAAATCGGCGCGCTGGATCTCGACGTACCTTTCGGCGTACTTGCGGCAGGCGGAGCGGATCTGCCCGGGAGTCATCTGCGCCTTTTTCGGGCCAAGCTCGGCATCGACTTTGTTCTCGATGGGCAGACCGTGGCAGTCCCATCCCGGGATATAGGGCGAATCGTAGCCCTCCATCGTCTTCAGGCGGACGATGAAGTCCTTGAGAATCTTGTTGAAAGCGGTGCCGAGGTGGATTTTGCCGTTGGCGTAGGGCGGGCCGTCGTGGAGGATGTACTGGGGGCGGCCGACGCGGGCGGCGCGGATCGCTTCGTAGAGCCCTTCCTGGTCCCAGCGGGCGAGCGTCTCCGGTTCGCGCTGGGCGAGGTTGGCTTTCATGGGAAAGCCGGTGCGGGGAAGGTTGACGGTCTTCTTAAAATCGGGCTTCGACGAATCCATTAGTATATGACTATGGTACAGGATCTGCTCAGGAAAGCCGCGTTTTGCGCGCTTCCGGCGATGTTGTGCCTGTGCGCGCGGGCCGAACCGGCGCCATACTCGTCGGGGCTGGTGTTCTTGTCAATGGACAAGTACGACATCGCGCTGCGTTTTTTCGAGCAGGCGGTGAAGGAGAACCCGAAGGACGCGCGGGCGTGGTTTCAGGCCGGTTTCTGCATGGGGAAGCTGGGCGAAACGGAGGCGAAACTGCGGGCGTACCGGAAGGCGATCGAGCTGGACCCGAAGTATGCCGATGCGCATTACAGCCTGGGGATTTCGCTGCTGCTGGCCGGGTACAAGTGCGATGCGGTGCACGAGATCCGCGAACTGCAGATGCTGGATCCCGCGTTGGCGGAGAAGCTACGGCAGTTAATGAACGCGATGGCAGGTCCGGACGAATGTGCCGCGGCGCCTCCCGCCCAGCGGACCATTTGAGAAACGACAGCGCATGGCGCTGTCCCACGAAAAATCACTGCTTTCCGATGGTAGGATGGGTATCTGCGCTTCCGCTGATGACGCGTCTTCTTGAAGCTCTGAAACCCGGGGATCGGGACTGGGTACTTGCGCAGCAACTCGATCCGCAGCGGCTGCCCGCGCATATCGCCATCATTATGGACGGCAACGGACGGTGGGCCCGGAGCCGCGATCTGCCACGCGTGGCCGGTCATCAGGCGGGCATGGAGTCGGTGCGCGAGGCGGTGGAAACGTGCGCACGGATGGGCATTGGGGCGCTTACGTTGTACGCCTTTTCGGTGGAGAACTGGAAGCGTCCACGAGCCGAAGTGGAGACGCTGTGGCGCCTGCTGGGCGTCTACTTGCAGCGCGAGCTGCCCACCATCATCGAGCAGAACATCCAGCTGAGCGCGATGGGGCGGCTGGAGGAACTGCCGGCGACCGTGCGCGAGGAGCTGGAATCGGCGATGGCGGCGACGGCGACAAACACCGGCATGCGGCTGAACGTCGCACTGAATTATGGCGGACGCACGGAGCTGGCCGATGCGGTAAACGCGATTCTCCAGGAGGCGCGCGCGTCCGGTTCGCTGGAGACGCTGAAGGTGGACGAAGATGCGATCGCGGCGCGGCTGTACACGGCGGGCCTGCCCGATCCGGATCTGCTGATCCGGACGTCGGGCGAGATGCGCATCAGCAATTTTCTGTTGTGGCAGATCGCATACGCGGAGTTGTATGTGACCGACACGTTGTGGCCCGATTTCCGGCGCGCCGATCTGCTGAGCGCACTGCTCGACTTTCAGAAGCGCGACCGACGCTTCGGAGGACTCAGCCCCGATGTTCATCCGGCCGAGACGGAGAGCCCGGTGGCCCTCGAGGCGCTCGGCAGCCCGCGATGAAGCGTGTCCTTACCGCTGCAATCCTCACCCCAATCATCATTGCTGCGATTCTGATCGCGCCGGGGTGGATGTTCACGTCCATCGTGACGATCATCGCGCTGCTGTGCTTCTACGAGTACAGCGGGATCGTAAAGCATCACGGAACCCGGCCGCCGGGAGTGTTCGGCTACGTTGCCGGACTGCTGGTGTTGCTGGCGCCGAAACTGGACGTGGCGATTGTTGTGGCGATGGCGGTGATCGCGCTGTCACTTTCTCTGCGGCTGGACGATCTCACCGATTGCCTGCCATGGTGCGGCGCGCTGCTGCTGGGCGTGGCATACGTGTTCGGGTGCTGGCGGTTCGCGATGGAGTTGCACGCGATCGGGCACCGGTGGCTGCTGTTCGCCGTGTCGCTGAACTGGGCGGGCGACATTGCGGCGTACTACGCGGGGCGGCGGTTCGGGCGGCATCGGCTGGCGCCGCAGGCGAGTCCGAACAAATCGTGGGAAGGGTCGATTGCGTCGGTGCTGGCGTCGGTGGGATATGCGGCGCTGTACTTTTTGTGGGCTTATCCGCATTGCGGGATTCCGTACCTCACGGTGCTGGGGATTGCGGCGGTGGGAAACATCGCGGGGCAACTGGGCGACCTGGCGGAGTCGGCGCTGAAGCGCGGCGCTGGCGTAAAGGACAGCGGAAACCTGCTGCCCGGCCACGGCGGATGGCTGGATCGGGTAGACAGTTCGCTGTTCGCGATGCCGACGGTGTATTTCCTGGTGGCGTGGTTTCTGGGTACACCGCGCTAGTGTTCCAGACGAATCGCCGCGCTGCGATAGTCGATGGTGAGCACAAGCTGGCGAAGCACTGGTTTGCCCAGCAACCCGCCGACTTCGATGCCGCCGAGGTCGCTGATGCGCGAGAGGTCCATGGCGACAATGTCGGCATTGTCCTGACGGAAGTTCGCGAACTGCAACTGGACTTTGTCCGCGCGCGAGACGTCCTTCACCTTGCCTTGTATCCCGCGAACAACAATATTGGAATCGCCGTGCACTTTCGTGCTGCTGCGCGCGGCGTCAATGGCGATGAGGTTCGCGCTCGCGCCAGAGTCGATCACGAAGAAGCGCGCGGGCTCACCGTTGACGGAAGTGGGGATCAACAGGTGACCGTTGTAGAAAATGCGTTGCCAGCCTGACGGGAGCTGTGCCTCGGCATCGCTGGCCTCGTCGCCCGGAGGCGCCTTCATTCCGGGGTAGGGTTGCAGGCGCAGTTTCAAAAGCGGCCAGTCGATCTGCACAAGAAACTTCGAGAAGACGTCGGCTCCGATGAGCCCGTCGGCATCGGCGTCGCGCACGCCGTCGAAGACGGAAACCGGACAATCGCGCAGCACCAGATCGCCGATGCGGACCTCTCGCGCCAGGTGCCTCAGGGACGTCGCGGCCTTGCGATCGCCAATACCCTGTGCTTCCACGCCCTCCTCTCCGAGCGGTTCCAGCCCGGCCTTCGCTACCGCCTTTGGGGAGAGGTCGATCCCGCTGGCGCCCGTGTCGAGCAGAAGCGTGGCCGAGTAAGAGCCGTTGAAACGCACGCGCAGGCCGATCCCGCGCTGTATGCGCGGGCCATTGAGGATCTCGGCGAGGCCAATCTCGTAATTGCGGTATTCGCTGGCCAGCACGCGCGGATGACGATCGCCAAGGGCGACGTCGGTAGCGATGTGCGCGCGGAGCTGCTTCGCTTCCGTCGTTTCCGGATCGAGAATCGCCACGGCGCGGCGGAGTGCCTCTACGTGCGCGCCCCCTTTTAGTGTGTTGGCCCATTGGCGGATAATCTCGGGGTCATCGGGCCCGGCCTTGTAAGCCTGTGTCACAAGCGTTTCCGCAGTCTTGTGCTTGCCGAGTCCGCCAAGAATTGTAGCCAGACCCGCCAGCGCGTACGGGAACTTTGGGTCGATTAACAGAGCTCGCTGGAAAGACGTCTCTGCTTTCGTCAGGTCGCCCTGGCGAAAGAAGGCGCGACCACGGGCGCTGAACATGCCGGCGGTTTGCGGTGCGCTCTTGAGGGCCTCGGCGGCCGCGTCATAGGCTTCGGAAGATCGATGTGCTTCGATGAGCGCGCGCACAAGAGCGTCCCAGTTGTCGCCGGACGAGGGATCGGCGTTGAGAAGCTCACGATATTTGGCGGCCGCCGCATCCCAGCGCGCGGCAAACAGATCCTGGCGGGCCGCATTTACCTGTGGCGCGCCGGATGTCGCGGAAAACGCCGCAATAAAGACGAAAAGCAGTGGTGCGGAGATATTGGCATTATGTCACCGGATTCGCAGGCGAGCGTTGTCACCGGACGCAGCAGTCCGGGACGTGAAGCGTTACACTGGACTGTTGGCCCGCACCCGGACCGAGTCGTATCATGAAAATCCACGAATATCAGGCTAAGGCGATCCTCGCCCGCTATGGCGTACCCGTGCCACGCGGCGAGGTCGCTTATAGCGTTGAAGAGGCCGAAGCGGCAGCCCGCAAGCTGGGCGGCAGTGTCGTTGTGAAAGCGCAGATTCACGCGGGAGGCCGCGGCAAAGGCGGGGGCGTGAAAGTCGCCCAGGACGCCGCCGAAGCATCGGCCATCGCCAAGAAGATGCTGGGAATGAAGCTGGTGACGCACCAGACCGGACCGGAAGGGCGCGTCGTGCAGCGGCTGCTGATTGAAGAGACGCTGCCGATCGAGCGCGAGCTTTACCTGGGCATTGTGCTCGATCGCAATGTGGGCAAGGCCGTGTTCATGGCCTCGTCGGCCGGAGGAATGGAGATCGAGCAGGTGGCGGCGGCTACACCGCACCTGATTCTGCGCGAGACGATGGAGCCGGGCTTTGGGCTGCAGCCGTTTCAGGCGCGCGCGCTCGCATTCGGAATGGGGGTGCCGGCGGCGAGCGTACGGGCGGCGTCCGATGCCATGATCGCGCTGGGGAGAGCCTACGACGACATCGACGCGTCGCTTGCGGAAATCAACCCGTTCATTCTGACAAAGGACGGCAAGGTCTACGCACTGGACGCCAAGATCAATCTCGACGACAACGCGCTGTATCGCCATAAGGATCTGCTGGAACTGCGCGACCTGAACGAGGAAGACCCGCTCGAAGTGGAGGCCTCGCGCCACGGGCTGAACTACATCAAGCTCGACGGCAGCATAGCCTGCATGGTGAACGGCGCGGGGCTGGCGATGGCGACGATGGACATTGTGAAGTACGCGGGCGGGTCCCCGGCGAACTTCCTGGACGTCGGCGGCGGCGCTAGCAGCGAGCAGATTCGCAATGCCTTCCGCATCCTGATTTCCGACAAGGGTGTGCGGGCGGTATTCATCAACATTTTTGGCGGAATTCTGCGCTGCGACACGCTGGCGACCGGAGTTGTGGAGGCGGCGCGCGAGCTGAGTCTGGAGGTTCCCATTGTGGTGCGCATGGAGGGCACCAATGTCGAAGTGGGGCGCGAGATTCTGAAGACGTCCGGGTTGAACTTCACCATCGCGGAAGGGATGCGCGACGGCGCGGAAAAGGCCGTGGCGCTCGCGAATGGAAAGGAGCGGGCATGAGCGTCCTCGTCGATCGAAACACGCGGGTGATCGTGCACGGCTTCACCGGGCGCGAAGGGACCTTCCACGCACAGCAATGCATCGCGTACGGGACGCAGATCGTGGGCGGCGTTGTGCCGGGCAAGGGCGGGCAGACGCATCTGGATCTGCCTGTTTTCAACACGGCGGGAGAAGCGGTGCAGACCACGGGCGCGAACGCGTCGCTGATCTTCGTGCCGCCGGCGTTTGCCGCGGATTCGATCATGGAAGCGGCCGAGGCCGGTGTTCCGCTGGTGGTATGCATTTCCGAAGGCATTCCAGTGGAAGATATGGTGCGGGCCTGGCAGTTCCTGCGGTCGCGTCCAACGCGACTTATCGGCCCGAATTGCCCGGGCATCATTTCGCCGGGACAGTGCAAGATGGGCATCATGCCAGGCCACATTCATCTGGAAGGCCACGTGGGTGTGGTTTCGCGCTCGGGCACGCTGACCTACGAAGCGGTGGGCCAGCTCACGAAGCTGGGCATCGGGCAATCGACCTGCATCGGTATCGGCGGCGATCCCATCATTGGCACGACGTTCCTCGACGCGATCAAGCTGTTCAACGCCGATCCGGAGACGCACGCAATCGTGATGATCGGCGAGATTGGCGGCAATGCGGAGGAGCAGGTCGCGTCATACATCAAGGACAACGTGAAGAAGCCGGTGGTGGGTTTCATCGCGGGGCAGACCGCGCCGCCGGGACGGCGCATGGGACACGCGGGAGCCATCATTTCCGGCGGCTCCGGTAAGGCATCGGACAAGATAGCAGCGATGCGCGCGGCCGGCATCACGGTGTGCGACACGCCGGCCGACATTGGAGACAACGTGAAAAACCTGCTGCAGGCAAAGCGGCTCGTGACAGAATCGTAGAAATGGCTATCGAACACACCTTTGCAATCATCAAGCCGGACGCCGTGGCATCCGGGCACACGGGGCAGATCCTCCATCGGATTGAAGAAGAGGGGTTCCGCATTCGCGGCGTGAAGCTGCTGCGGCTTTCAAGGCAGCAGGCCGAGGGCTTCTACGAAGTCCATCGCGAACGGCCGTTTTACGGCAGCCTGGTGGAGTTCATGTGCGAAGGGCCGGTTTTGGTGATGGTCCTGCAGCGCGACAACGCCATCGCGCACTGGCGGGCAACGATGGGCGCCACGAACCCCGAGAAGGCCGCGGAAGGCACCATTCGCAAGAAGTTCGCACAGAGCATCGAGCGGAATGCCGTGCACGGGTCAGATGCGCCGGAGACGGCCGCCGTCGAAATCGCATACTTCTTCAGCACAGCGGAACTCATCTAACCGATGGGCGCATCGCGGCACGGGACTCTGGTTCTGCTGTTCGCGGCGATCGTGTTTTTCGGCTGCATTTTCAGTCCGCCCGCGTTGCTGGACGATGTGGACGCAGTGCAGGCGCAGATCGCGAAGAACATGCTCGACTCGGGCGACTGGGTTACGGCGCATCTCGATGGCGTTCGCTACCTCGAGAAGGCGCCGCTGAAGTACTGGATGATGGCGGTGTCGTACATGGTGTTCGGTGTGCACGACTGGGCGGCCCGCCTGCCGATTGCCCTGGGGGCGGTGGTGCTGTGCTGGCTCACCCGGCGCATGGGGCGATGGGCGTTCGGCGACCGCGCGGGCTTCTTTGCGGGCGTGGCGATGGCGACATGCATCGGCATGTGGCTGTTCACGCGCGTGCTGATTCCGGATGTGCTGCTGACACTGGCGATTGCGTTCGCACTGTGGGCGTTTTTGCGCGCGCTGGACGATGACGAGAGGCGGCCGCGTGCGTGGTCCGCCGCGATGGCCGCGAGCATCGGCGTCGCCGTAATGCTGAAGGGGCTAATCGGCGTCTTGTTCCCGATGGGGGCGGCAATCGTATGTCTGGCGATCCGCCGGCGACTCCTCGCGCGGGAGACGTGGCGGCAACTGCACGTGTTCAGCGGAATTCTGATCTTTCTGGCGATAGCGGCGCCCTGGCACGTGCTGGCGTCGATCCGAAATCCACCGGTCTGGTATTTCTCACTGCACTCGGGCCCCGGACATTATCACGGTTTTTTCTGGTTTTATTTCTTCAATGAACACATATTGCGATTTCTGGGAACCCGTTACCCGGTTGACTACAACACGGTCCCGCGCCTGCAATTCTGGCTGGGGCACCTGGTTTGGTTGTTTCCGTGGAGTGTGTTTCTGCCGGGTCTGCTTCGGCTGCGGTATCGGTCGGAGGATCGCGCTTCGCGGACGCGTCTGCTGGCGCTGTGCTGGATCGGGCTGGTGCTGATCTTTTTCACCTTCTCAACATCGCAGGAGTATTATTCGATGCCGTGCTACCCTGCGCTGGCGTTATTGCTCGGATGCGTGGTGGCTTCGGAGGGTCCACGGCTGCCTCTCGGATATCGGGCGATCGGGGCGATAGCGCTCGTGGCCGCTCTCGCATGCATCGGGATTCTGATTGCCGTGCGGAACGTGCCGACGCCAGGCGACATTTTCAGCAGCCTGACTACGGAAGCGCCGAGCGAATACACACTGGCGCTGGCGCATATGGGCGACCTGACCGTCAAGTCATTCGCGTATCTTCGGCTGCCGCTCGGTCTGGCTGCGTTCGCGTTTACCGTCGGGTCGGTGGCGCTACTGCGCGCGCGGTCGGCGAGGGCGTGGATCTGGCCGGTTGTGATGATGTTGCTGCTGGTGCACGCGGCGCGCATCGCAATGGCAACGTTCCAGCCGTACCTTTCGTCGAAGGACCTCGCCGACGCTCTGATGACCGCGAAGCCCGGGCAACTGATCGCCGACGATCAGTATTACGACTGGTCGTCTGTGTTCTTCTACGCGAAACGCGACGGGCTGCTGCTCAACGGGCGCAAAACCAATCTGGAGTACGGCTCGAATGCGCCCGGGGCGCCACAGGTGTTTATTGACGATGCCCGGCTCGGCCAACTGTGGCGTGAGAGCCGCCGCATGTACCTGCTGATCAGCGACAGCGAGGTGCCTCGACTCCGCGGCATGGTGGACCCGGTTACTCTGCTGGCAGTGAAGCACAGCGGCGGAAAGACGCTCTACACCAACCATGAGAATTGGAATTGACGCGTCACCGCTGCTGCTGCGCAGTGCCGGCGTCAAAACCTGGACCTGGCACTGGGTGGAGAATCTGCGCAAGGCAGCGGCGGGCACCGGCGATGTTGTCGATTCGTTCCCATCCACCAGACGCAACGCCCGGCTGGTCCACGAAGGGTCGATCTTCGGACCGCTGGCGACATGGCCCCGGCTGGCTCTGCTGTACGCGTTGAACGCACCCAGCACCGTTCTGCTCGACAGGTTGTCCGGCAGATTTGACGTGGTTCATCTTTCCAATCAGATCCGGCGGCGGCCTCGAACCGCGCGCGTGACGGCGACCGTTCACGACATGACGTGCTGGCTGATGCCGGAACTACATACCGAGGCGAACGTGCGCGCCGACCGGGAATTCGCCGAACGCGTGTTGCGCGGGGCGGACAGCATTATCGCTGTCTCCGAGAACACCCGGCTTGACGCGATCCGGCTGCTGGATCTTCCGCCGGAGAAGGTCGAAGTCATCTATTCGGGCGTCGCCGGCGAATTCTTCGACGCGAAGCCGCGGGAAAGCGCGCGGCCCTACGTGCTTTTTGTCGGGACCATTGAACCGCGGAAGAACCTGGACACGTTGCTGGACGCATGGGCGCTGCTGAAGCCGTCACTGCATGAAGAATTCGATCTGCTGGTGGCGGGACCCGAGGGCTGGGGCGCAACCAGGACGATGGCTCGCCTGCGGTCTGGTGGGAAGAATGTGCGCTATCTGGGCTATGTCAGCGAACCGGAGCTGCCATCGCTGACGGCGGGAGCGACCCTGTTCGTGTACCCGTCACTCTATGAAGGGTTCGGGTTCCCGGTGGCGCAGGCGATGGCGGCGCGGGTCCCGGCGATCACTTCCAATCTGTCATCTCTTCCGGAGATTGCCGCAGCGGGTTCGGTTCTTGTGGATCCGCGGAGCGCCGACGAGTTGCACCGCGGCCTTGAGCTGCTGCTCACCTCGCCCGCTTTGCGAGCCAAACTCGCGCGCGACGGCAATCGGCAGGCGCAACAATTTCGCTGGGAGATCTGCGCGCGAAAAAGTCTGGAGTTCTTCCAGCGTCTCACTTAGGCTCTACAGCGCGGCGGCGCGGCGCCAGTGGTTCTCGAACATGCCGCGCATCGCCTCGCCAAGAGCGGCGTGCTCGAAGATCACCGAAGTCCAGGTGGGCTTGGTGATCACCGGATCGAGCAGAGCGATCATACCCTGCTGTCCATCGAAAACCGCGAGCTTCATCGGAAGCGAATCGATCTGGCGGACTTCGACGCCCACCGCGGCATAATCGGCGAGGCGCTGGCGATGATCCTCGTCCAGCGAGCCTCCCTCAATCAGAAGGCGGCACAGGACGCCGCGGTCGCGCGCCTGCTTCACTAGTTGCTCGTCAAGGGGATCGACGGCGTAGGGGGGCCGGGAGAACTCCACATACTCGGTCTTGACGTCGGCCAGCATGCGCCGGTATTGCATGGCGATCTGGCCGGGGTCGCCGACGATCTTCAGATAGTCGAGCGTTCCGCGCCCTCCCTGCCCTTCGGAATAGGCGGCGGCAAGGTCGTCGATGAGCCCGGTGCCCATGCGGCTCTGCTCGGTGAACTCCTGCTGCAGCATCTGCGCGCGGCGCGCAAGATAACTGGGGATGGCGAGGCTGGGTTCGACCGCGGAGAAAAGCTTGGTCTTCTCCTGGACTACCTGGGCGAAGCCCTTTTCCACCAGGCTGTCGAGAACCTCATAGATCTTCTGGCGGGGGACGTGAGCGCGCGCGGCCAGCTCAAGCGCCTTGAACCGCGGATGCCCGATCAGCACGAGGTAGGAGCGCGCCTCGTATGCATTCAGGCCGAGTTGCTGGAGCCTGCGCCAGAACCTTTGAAAATCCATCTCCGGCAGGTCGTGGGTCATCGTGACGACAGGATCATATCAAAATGCCGAGGCGCGCGCCCCGGGCCCTCCGCGTTTCGTACAGCTTAGCAGAAGCGGTGCAAACAGACGCCGGCGGACAACCAACCGGCCTTTGATAAGATGAGGACATTCCACGGAAGTGGCCACCATGACCGGCGTCAAAATCGTCGTAATCTATCCGCATCCTGTCGATGAAAAGGCCTTTGAACACGAGTGGTCGCAGAAGCACCAGCCGCTCGTTGAAGAGAAGATGAAAGGCATGACCCGGTTTGTCGCCACCCGCGTGCTTGGCTCGCCGCACGGACGCGTCACGGCGTATCGCATTGCCGAAGCGCACTTTTCGAATAGGAACGAGCTGAACAAGTGCCTGGAATCGGAAGGCGGCAAAGAGGTGCTGGCGCACGCGGCAGCGATGTCGACAGGCGGCGCGCCGATCGTGCTAGTGTGCGAGGAAGAGTCGTTCATTTACTGGTAGGAGGCGGCAGCGGATGGCCGGGCAGAACTACGCCAACCACAAGAAGTTCGTAGCGGGCTTCCATGCGGTGCTGTTTGCGCTCATCGTCCTGACGTTGATTGGATCGCTGGTCAATCTCTGGCACTCTCTGGGCGACCATCAGCGGCTGTACAGCGCATCTCTCATTGTCGTGCTCGACGTCATCGCGATGCTGCTGTTCTGGTATTGCCGGGCGTTCCCGCTGAAGGCGCAGGACCGGGCTATACGCGCGGAAGAGAACCTGCGTCACTTCGCGATGACCGGCAAGTTGCTGGACGCGCGCCTCACCATTCGACAGATCATCGCGCTGCGCTTTGCCCCAGACGAGGAGTTCCCCGCGCTTGCCCGGCAGGCGGCTGAGGAAGGCCTGAACGCGGATTCCATTAAACGCGCTGTCAAAAACTGGCGCGGGGACTACCACCGCCTCTAGCGATTCGATACCTGCATCGATGGATCTCACGACGGTAGCGGCCACGGCGATCTTCGTGTTCACCATGGCCGTGGTCGCGCTGGGCAGGTTCCCCGGATTGCGCGTGGACCGCACCGGAGGAGCCGTGATTGGCGCGGGGCTCATGCTGGGCACGGGGGTACTGACCCCGCAACAGGCCTATGCGGCCATCGATCTGGATACGCTGGCGCTTCTGTTCGGCATGATGATCGTGGCGGCCAATCTGCGCCTCTCAGGTTTCTTCGGTTTGGTGAATAAATTCGTGATGCGGCGCGCCCGCCGTCCGATATGGTTATTGACGGCTGTCGTCGCGGTGAGTGGTGTGTCTTCAGCCCTGTTCGTCAATGACACAGCCTGTCTGGTACTGGCACCGATGGTCTGCCACGTTACGACAAAGTTGAAACGCAACCCGGTCCCGTATCTGCTGGCAGTGGCAATGGCGGCGAACATCGGCAGCGTAGCGACCATTACCGGGAATCCTCAAAACATGTTGATCGGCAGCGTCTCGCGGATCTCGTTTGCCGCCTTCGCGATGGCTCTTTCGCCGGTCGCTGCCGCCGGGCTCGTGCTGACGGTGCTCATTCTGGCGCTGCTCTATCGCGACGAATTCGCCGCTGCCGCCCGGCTGGAACCTGTGCAGGAGACTGTGCGCGTCAGTCCGCCTCTCCTGTGGCGGTCCGCCATTGTGGCAGCGGCGATGGTGCTTTTCTTCCTTCTGGGGCAACCCGTGGCCAGGGTCGCGCTTCTGGCCGGCGCGGTATTGCTGATCACACGGCGAGTGCATCCGGAACGGGTCTATCGTCACATCGACTTCCCGCTGCTGGTGATGTTTGCGGGATTGTTCGTGGTGGTAGCCGGCATAGAACGGACTCCATGGCTGGCCGATCTCATCGGTGCCGCTCAGCGCATGCAACTGGAGCGGGTTCCGGTGTTGAGCGCGTTGATTGCCGTGCTCTCGAATATCGTCAGCAACGTCCCGGCCGTGCTCATGCTCCGTCCGTTCGTGATGCATTTCCACGACCCGCATCGCGGGTGGCTGGTGCTGGCCATGGCATCCACGCTGGCGGGTAACTTCACCATTACCGGCTCGGTGGCAAACCTGATCGTGGTGCAGCGCGCGCGGCAGGAAGGGGTCGACGTGAGCTTCCGCGAATATTTCCGCGCGGGTGCGCTCCTGACGGCTATTACGCTCGTCGTCGGGGTGCTGATGCTGGGAGCGTTGATGTGAGCCGCTTCCTTGCCATGGCTGTCCTGTTCGCCGCGGCAGCCTGTCTCGCGGAGGAGATGCCTTCCAGCGACGATGCGGCGATGAGTACGGATCGTCCCGGCTATGGCGAATCCACTGACATCGTTGGGCGGCGTGTTCTGCAGTTCGAAGCCGGTCTGACGGTGGATAACACGTCGGAAGACGGCGCGCACTCCCATACGCTTGGCGTGCCCGGCACAGTGTTTCGAACCGGTGTCGCATCCTGCATGGAATTCCGCTCGAGCACGGATGGCGTGCAATATCAGCACGACAGCGCGCCGGACGCCGCATCGGTGAGTCACGCCGGGCTTGCTGATTTCGGCATCGGCGCAAAATTCCGCCTGCTTCAGGAACATCGCCACGCACCCGCAGTCTCGATGATCGCCGAACTGACGTTCCCCACCGGTTCGGGTGGGTTTTCCGACGGCGGCTACAACCCCGAAGTAGAAATCATCTGGGCTAAGTCACTCGGCCGGGGTTTCAGCGCTGGCGGGAACCTCAACGTATGGTGGTCACCAGGCGATACAGGCGGATCGCCCGGTCACGCCCAGAGTCTCACGTTCGGTCACGCTCTGCCGGCAGGCCTGCAGGGTTTCTGGGAGGTCTACCACGTTGCGCCGCCTCCGGGGCCGGATGCGCCCTCGTGGAACACTGACGCTGGTTTCTCGCGCATGATTGGAAAGAACGCGCAATGGGACCTGGAAGCCGGTCACAGCCTGATGGCGCGCGTCTCGGACTGGTTCATCGGCGCTGGACTCTCTTTCCGCGTGTTCGTGGGGCGAAACTAGAGAAGCCGCGAGTAGCCGGGTACGTCGCCAATCAGAGGGCGCGCGTATTCGTGGAACGCAGGCATCACGTCGTTCGCATCGGGCGCAATCCATTCGAGCGGCAACGCGCGCTCTTTGCCCGCGACGGCTTCAAGTGGCGTGAGGAACGTGGAAGTGATCCAGGGGTCGCTGGATTCACGGCGGATCGCCACCATGCAGCCTGAGCGGCCTTCGAGAGCAGCGCGCGCCGCGGCGAGGCCGCATTCATACGACGTGGCGCGGTCTCTCGCATTGGCGAATGGCCCGCACGAGCGGCCCAGCAGACCCGGCCTTTCCGAACGAGCACGAAGGCCTGTCTTCGCAGCGAGCAACTGTGCCAGCGTATGGCCGAGGTTCGATGCGAGGCGCTGCTGCGCAATCGCGGGCCGGTCGACGTCCGCACCGAACGGCTGGCCCGCTTCATCGAGCTGTCCCTCGCAGACGGCAATAGTGACGCGACCCAGCCTGCTCACAACGCGCTCGGAATCGGCGGCGATTCGATCGAGGCTCAGGCCTCTCTCCGGAAAGTAGATCAGGTGCGGCGCATCGTCGTCGTGACGCCGTGCCAGCGATGTGGCGGCAACAATCCAGCCCGCGTTACGTCCCAGCGTCTCCAGTACGCAGATCGGCGAGGGCAGCGAGCGGTTGTCTTCACCGACATCGCGCGCGGCGCAGGCAAAGAATCGTGCCGTGGGCGCGTAGCCCGGCGTGTGATCGGTTACCCGCAGGTCGTTGTCGATGGTCTTCGGAATGCCTGTGACGCCGAGCTCGTAGCCGGCCGCACGGGCGAAACGCTCCAGTTGCAGGGCCGTGCTCATGGAGCCGTTGCCGCCGGTGTGGAAGAGCCAGTGGACATCCCGGCGTCGAAGCTCGCCAACGACGCGCTCGTATTCGGCTCCCTCAAGCTTCCTGCGGCTGGATCCGATGGCCGAGCCGGGCGCCTGCGCGATCGACTCGATCAGGTCTGGGGGCTGTGCCAGCAGATCGACATACTCGCCCGAAAGCAGACCCTGAACCCCGAACCGCGCGCCCTCAAGGGATGCGAACCCGCCGCTGCTTCGGCACTCATCGACGAGCCCCGCAAGGCTGGCATTCAGAACGGCTGTGGGTCCGCCGCCGTGCGCCACCACCGCGCGGAGACTGGACATCGCCGCTACGACTCGACCCGGTAGTTTGGCGCTTCCTTGGTGATGATCACGTCGTGCACATGACCTTCGCGCAGACCCGCGAAGGTAACGCGCAGGAACCGCGCATGGGTTTGCATCTCACCGATGGTCGCAGTGCCGCAGTAGCCCATTCCGGCGCGCAACCCGCCGACAAGCTGGTACACCAGTTCGGAGAGCATGCCCTTGTACGGCACGCGGCCCTCAATGCCTTCGGGCACCAGCTTGCCGCTGGCATCCTGCGAGTAACGGTCCGAGGAGCCCAGGGCCATCGCGCCGAGCGAACCCATGCCGCGATAGCTCTTGAACGTGCGGCCCTGGTAGAGAATCGTTTCGCCGGGGCTCTCCTCGACGCCCGCAAACAGGCTTCCGATCATGACGCTGTCGGCGCCCGCTGCAATTGCCTTCGTGAGATCGCCCGAGTACTTGATGCCGCCGTCGGCAATCAGGGGCACGGCGTTTTCACGAGTCGCGCGCGCGCATTCGGAGATCGCTGTGATCTGCGGCACACCGGCGCCGCTCACCACGCGTGTGGTGCAAATGGAACCGGGACCCATCCCCACCTTAACGCCGTCCGCACCGAGACGAATGAGATCCATCGCGCCGTCATAGGTCGCCACGTTCCCGCCGATCAAGTCCACCTCCGGCAGTTTCGTCTTGATCGCGCGGATAGCATCCATCACTGCCTGGCTGTGACCGTGCGCGGAATCGACACAGAGAACGTCCACCTTGCGCGCCACCAGCTCCTGCGCGCGTTCGAGGAAATCGCCGGTGGAACCGACCGCCGCGCCGACCCGAAGCCGGCCCTGTGCATCCTTGGCCGCGTTCGGATACTTCAACTTCTTCTGAATGTCCTTGACGGTGATGAGACCCTTGAGCTGATATTGATCGTCCACCACCAGCAGTTTCTCCACGCGATGTTTGTGGAGAATCGTCTCCGCTTCCTCGAGCGTGGTGCCCACACTCACCGTGATGAGGTTGTCTTTCGTCATCACCTCGGAGATGGGCAGGTCGAAGCGGGTCTCGAACCGCAGATCGCGATTCGTGAGAATGCCCACCAGACGTCCGTTGCGCGTGACCGGCACCCCGGAGATGCGGTAGCGCTTCATCAGGTCGAGAGCGTCTGAGATCTTCGCGTCCGGATGGATGGTGATGGGATCGACGATCATGCCGCTCTCACTGCGTTTCACGCGATCCACTTCCTCTGCCTGACGCTCCAC
>Ga0335080_10002389_pt1 | contig 18661 bp, 17 predicted proteins | sample Lox_Sample_34_FD_206720 | JGI IMG/M metagenome (GOLD analysis project Ga0335080, IMG submission 206720) | Soil microbial communities from Loxahatchee National Wildlife Refuge, Florida, United States - Lox_Sample_3.4 | ecosystem: Environmental > Terrestrial > Soil > Wetlands | place: USA...
GTTTCGGGAGAGACATCATGGAACGCTGGGACTCGATTGACCGCTTGTTGGCAACGGGGCGAAGGAATCGCATGAGCAGGAATCAACCGCACACGCGATCAAGCCTGAGGCATCGGTTGGCATTGCCCCTCGTCGTTGTAGCGGCATTACTAGCATCGCCGACGATGGCGCAGAAAAGGTACGGTCCGGGCGTTAGCGACACCGAAATCAAGATCGGCCAGACCATGCCGTACAGCGGGCCGCTCTCCGGTATGGGAACGCACGGCAGAACGATCGCCGCCTATTTCGTCAAGGTCAACGAAGAAGGAGGCGTAAACGGCCGCAAGATCAACCTGCTCAGCCTTGATGATGGTTACAGCCCGCCGAGAACCGTCGAGCAGACACGGAAGTTGGTCGAGCAGGAAGAAGTGCTTTTGCTGTTCGGGAGCTTCGGTACGGCTACGAATGCCGCAATTCAGCGTTACGCGAACGCGAAACGGGTGCCTCAGCTATTCCTGATCAGCGTCGGAACCAAGTTCCACGATCCGAAGAACTTCCCATGGACGATGGCATTCGTCCCTGCCGCCCAGATCGAAGCCCACGCTTACGCCAAATACATTCTCACCAACTATCCCTCTGCCAAGATCGGCATCCTGTATCAAAACGATGACTTCGGTAAGGATTTGTTGAGCGGCCTCAAGGAGAGCCTCGGCGACAAGGCCGCGCGCATGATCGTGTCGGAGGTCTCGTATGAAGTGACGGATCCGACCGTGGATCAGCAAATCGTATCCATCAAAGGCTCCGGCGCGGACGTGTTCGTGAGTTTCGCGTCGGCGAAACTCAGTGCTCAGGCAATCCGAAAAGTCTATGACATCGGCTGGAAGCCGGTCTATATCGTGCCGATAGGGGGCAGCGCCAAGCACACCGTGTTGGAGCCAGCAGGCCTGGAGAAGGCGGTCGGCCTCATCAGTGGGAGCTGGTTGAAGGATCCTTCGGATCCGCAGTGGGCCAAGGACGTCGGAGTTCAGGACTATCTGGCTTTCATGAAGAAATATTACCCAGAGGGTGATCCTGCAGACATTTTCAACGTGAACGGCTATACGATGGCCCAAACGATGACGGAGATCCTGCGGCGTTGTGGCGATGACCTGACTCGTGAGAACGTGATGCGCCATGCCACCAGCCTGAAGGACCTCGAACAACAGATGCTTCTTCCCGGGATCAAGATCAACACCAGCCCTCAGGATTATTACCCCGTTAAACAGGTGCAGCTCGCTCGCTTCGACGGCAGCCGATGGGTGCGGTTTGGCGATCTCATGGGCCAATAGCGACGCAATATGCGATCCGACTCGCCGAGCGCGGGATACGCGCTCGGCCGATCCGACCACGAGATGCAGCATTTGCAGGAGCGCGCGCTGCTGTGGAATCCATCGACCCGGCGCATGTTCGAGAATGCGGGCATTGCCAAAGGCATGCACATCCTGGACGTAGGAAGCGGCGCCGGGGATGTGGCGCTGCTCGTGGCCGAGATGGTGGGGCCACAAGGTGGCGTGCTGGGCATCGACGTCGACCCCGTAGTCCTTGAAATTGCTCGGGCCAGGGCCAGCGCTGCGGGATATCGAAACGTGATGTTTAGATCTGGCGATATTCGAAGTCTAGACGTGGGGCATGACTTCGATGCGGTCGTCGGGCGGTTGGTTCTCCAGCACATCCCAGATCCGGTCGCTGTTCTAGCGACTGCGCATCGCCATCTCCGTGTTGGCGGTATCGCCGCCTTTCAGGAGGCGGATTGGACGATTCCGGTGCAGGCTGTGCCTCCATGCGCGCTGCTGGATCGGGTGTCGGGTTGGGTTCGGGAGGCCTTCCGTCGCGCTGGCTCTGACACGCAAATGGGTGCGAAGCTGCGTCGGGTTTTCTTGAGCGCCGGATTTGCCGAGCCGAGACTGCATGCCGATACCTTTGTGGGTGGCGGTCGCGAATGGGCCGGGTACCAACATCTGGCAGGACTGATGAGGAGTCTCCTTCCTTTGATCGAGGCTGAAGGCATCGCGAGCCCCGGGGACTTTTCAGTCGATACGCTCGCGGATCGACTGCGCGATGAAACACTGAGTAGAGACAGCGTCGTATTCTATACAACTCTGGTGAGTGCCTGGGCGCGCAAAGATTGATCCGCTCTTGGGATCAACGCGGGACGATGGGAGTCACGCTACGCGGTGTCGGCTTTTGACGCCACGTGCATCCTCGAAGTCGATAGTTCACACTGCGGTTAGGCACTTGACTTGATCACGGCAAGTCAAGCTATGGGCAATCGGCATTCGTTGCTGGTTGAAGCCTTCAATCCCCACTATCCCAACCCCCTTGGTTTCCGCAGCAGGACTGCAGAGGCCAGACGAACAGAGGAGTCTCTATGAATCGGATCAACACTTCTAATTGGCTTACATGGTTTGCAGCCCTGTTGCTCGTCTGCGGCATGGCATCTCCCGCTTTCGCGCAGAAGAAGCCCAATATTCTCGTCATCTGGGGCGACGACATCGGGATCAATAACATCAGCGCCTACAATCTGGGCGTGATGGGCTACAAGACGCCCAACATCGACCGGCTCGCCAAGGAAGGCGCGCTGTTTACAGATGCCTACGCGCAGCAAAGCTGCACCGCGGGGCGCGCTTCGTTCATCTTAGGAGAGCATCCCTTCCGCACGGGCTTGCTCACCATAGGCATGCCGGGTTCGCCGCAAGGTATCCCCGACTGGGCCCCCACCATTGCCGATCTGCTCAAGCAACAGGGTTACGTGAATGGACAGTTCGGCAAGAATCACCTTGGCGATCGCGATTCGCATTTGCCCACGGTACACGGGTTCGATGAATTTCTCGGCAACCTGTACCACTTGAATGCGGAGGAAGAACCGGAGACGTACTACTACCCGAAAGATCCCGAGTTCAGGAAGAAATACGGCCCGCGCGGCGTATTGCACACCTGGTCCGACGGCAAAGGCGGGCAGAAGATCGAGGACACGGGTCCACTCACCCAGGCGCGGATGCCCACGGTCGACCTGGAGATCTATGCCGCCGAGCAGAAATTCGTGGACAAAGCGGTCAAGGAAGGCAAGCCGTTCTTCGTCTGGTTCAACACCACGCGCATGCACGTGTGGACCCATCTGAAGAAGTCCGCTCAAGGTCGTACCGGCATCGGTCTGTATCCCGACGGAATGGTCGAGCACGACGACATGGTCGGTGGGGTCTTGAAGCAGCTCGATGACCTGGGCATCGCCGACAACACCATCGTCGTCTACGGCACCGACAACGGTGCGGAGGTAGTGACGTGGCCAGACGGTGGGACGACGCCGTACAAAGGCGAGAAAGGCACAACCTGGGAAGGCGGCTTCCGCGTCCCGATGATCGTGCGCTGGCCCGGCGTGATCAAGCCGGGCACGATCATCAACGAGATTTTCTCGCAAGAGGACTGGCTGCCCACGCTCCTGGCGGCGGCAGGCGAACCGGATATCGTCGAGAAACTGAAGAAGGGCTATCAAGCCAACGGCAAGACCTGGAAAGTCCACGCCGACGGCTACAACTTCCTGCCTTTCTTCAAGGGTGAGACCAAGAAAGGCCCGCGTGAGGAAATCTTCTACTTCGGCCAGGGCGGTGAACTGAACGCCATTCGCTGGAACGACTGGAAGGTCCACTTCGCCACGCTGAACGGGAATATCGCCACGGCAGTGCGCGACGTGCCGGGCTGGCCGGAGATCGTCAACCTGCGCGCTGATCCCTATGAACGGGCGCCGAGCGAGTCGGGCATGTACATCCGGTGGTACGCGGACAATATCTGGCTCTTCGTGCCGGTGCAGCAGAAGCTCAAGACATTTCTATTGACCTTGCCGGAATATCCGTTTCAGCAGGGCAGCAGCCTGAACGCCGCGGGCATCAACTACAACTCGCTGCAAGCAATGCAGGCGATGAAACGGCTGAAAGAACTGGAGAGTCTGTCGCCCCCGAGCAACTGAGCGAAGCCATGGACCGGATTGCGTAACGAATATCTTCGTGCGATTGGTCCGGTCCTGCGGCGATTCGCGGGAAGTCGTTGGCCGTTGTCGGAGCAGCCGACGGCCCAGGTGTTTCCGTGCGTCTGACCTTGTTGTCGGGCGGGACGCTGTGTGGCGACCGCTACAGCGGAAAAAGACTGCGGGTGCAACATCAGGGCGGCCGATAGGTTGGCTCCCTGACCACGATCTGTGCGCATTCCGAAGGCTCAGCTGCGCGCTAGAACCGCGGTATCCGCTTCGCGTCCCAATTGGATCAGTCTCAGCCCGTCGGTCACGGTTTCCACGCAAGTGATCGAAGCGTGATCCGGCCGGAAGCACACGACGTCGTCGCGGGTGTGCTCTGCGGCAACCGCAACATTGATCGCGATGAAGTGCGTAAAAACCACGCAGTCGTGAGGCAGGCCGATAAGCGAATCCAGCAGCGCCTTCCGCCACGCCAGATAGTCGGGCGAACCGGCCGGCGCGTGATCGTTCAACTGACGCCACGTTCCCTGCATGGCCTCACGGAGCCATTGCTGGCGCGCTACAAGATCAAGCGGGGGCGAAGGCAACTCGGCGACAGGATCGAAAACCTTCGCTGACTGTCCCCAAAGCTGCTCGAGAGGATGCGCGGTCTCTCGGCAGCGGCGCATCGGGCTCGTATAGATCGGGATGCGCGCCAGTGTGTCAACGAGGATCGACGCGGCTGTCGCGGCTTGCTGTTGGCCAGTGGTGTCGAGCCCCGGGTCCGGGTCTTCACCCCAGCCGGCGGCGGGACGGGCGTGCCGGACCAGATAGAGTTTCGGCATAAATCGAATGGCGATAACGACTCGGATTCACCCACTAGCCACGGCGTCGTCCGCATTGTGGCCTCGATCCGGCAGTCTCGTCCAATGCGCCGACAGCGTGCAAATCCATGGCGTCGCGTTAACATGCCCCCATGGACCGACGCATCGCCCATCTGGACATGGATGCATTCTATGCATCCGTCGAGCTGCTGCGTTATCCGCAACTTCAAGGCCTGCCTGTGGTCATCGGTGGCAGGCGGCGTCGCGCTTCGGATGACGATACGCGGGACTTTGCGTGTCTGCGCGACTACGTGGGACGTGGCGTGGCAACCACCGCGACGTATGCGGCGCGCGCGCTGGGCATTCACTCCGGGATGGGCCTCATGAAGGCAGCGGCTCTAGCCCCGGACGCCATCCTGCTGCCGGCGGACTTCGAGGAGTATGGCCGCTACTCGCGGCGCTTCAAGGCCGCCGTCGCCGAGATCGCCCCCCAGATCGAGGATCGCGGTATCGACGAGATCTACATCGACTTGACGGAAGTGGCTGGCGAGACGATCGCACTGGCGCAGAGAATCAAGGACAACGTCAAACGCGCGACAGGGTTGTCGTGCTCGATCGGCGTTACCCCAAACAAGCTTCTAGCCAAGCTCGCGTCCGAGCTGCAGAAGCCGAACGGGCTTACTGTGCTTACGCACGCAGATCTGTCCGTACGCATCTGGCCGCTCCCCGCACGTCGTATCAACGGAATCGGTCCACGGGCGAGCGCCAGGCTCGGGGGTCTGGGCATTGGCACTATCGGCCAGCTGGCCGCGACCCCGCTCGAAATCCTCGTCGAGCATTTCGGCGAACGCTACGGACGTTGGCTCGTGGACGTCGCGCACGGACGCGACGAGCGCCCGGTCGTGACGGTGAGCGAGCCGAAGTCCATCAGCCGCGAGACCACTTTCGAGCGTGATCTCCATCCTCAGCGCGACCGGGATGTTTTGTCTCACCTTCTGCTCGCGTTATGCGAGCGCTTAGGCGGCGATCTCGAGCGCAAGGGCTATGCGGGCAAGACCATCGGCGTGAAGCTGCGCTATAAGGATTTTCGGACAGTGACCCGCGATATGACGCTCGAGCGTCCGACCAGCGACCCTCAGGCGATACGCAGTGCGGCGAGACAATGTCTGAAGCGCGTGACGCTCGATGGCAAGCTGCGTTTGCTCGGAGTCAGAGCCGGCTCTCTGGTACGCACTGCGCCCGGCGAGGGCGACTACGACCACACCGGCATGATCGTGGGGGAAGGAGATGTAGGGCAGAGTTTGCGGCTGTTCGACTGATGCTGAACCGCGGATGCCTAGTCGCCGCGCTCAAGGCACCAACTTCCGGTTTTCACGCTCTCGGCCCTTGCCCGCCAGCTACGCGGGCACGCTCGAGCATCACGTCGAGCAGCACGTTGCAGCCCGCAGCGAGATCCTCCGGACGCGCGTTCTCGATCTCGTTGTGGCTGATTCCGCCCTCGCACGGCACGAAGATCATGCTCGTCGCCGCCACGCGCGCCATGTAGATGGCATCGTGCCCGGCACCGCTTACGATGTCCATGTGGCTCAACCCGAGCCCGGCGGCAGCCGTGCGCACCGCGCTCACGCAACTCGCGTCGAAGTTGCACGCCGGGTAGTTGGCGACGCGCTCGACGCTGGAATCCACGTTGTGCGACTTGGCGATCTGGGCACATGCGGCGCGCATCTCGTCTTCCATGCGATCGAGCTGCTCGTCCTTGGCATGCCGTAGATCGACCGAGAAGCGGACCTCACCGGGAATGACGTTGCGGGAATTGGGTTTGACTTGCATGAACCCGACGGTCCCGCGACCGTCCGGCTGATAGCGTTGCGCCAGCGCGTTGACTTCCACCACCATCTTCGCCGCGGTCACCATCGCATCCTTCCTGAGGCGCATCGGCGTGGGGCCCGCATGCGCGTCCTGACCGGTGACAACGACGTCGTACCAGCGCAGGCCGAGCGCACCGGTCACGACCCCGATCACTTTGTCGGTATCCTCCAGTATCGGACCCTGCTCGATGTGCGCCTCGAAGTAAGCGCCGATCGGCCGGCCGCCGATGGGCTGCGATCCCGCATAACCGATCTTCTTGAGCGCCTCGCCAACGGTTATTCCCTCCAGATCCGGGCGCTGCAGCGTGCTGTCGAGCGGGAACGCGCCCACGAACACGCCGGAGCCCATCATGACCGGCGTGAAGCGCGATCCTTCCTCGTTGGTCCAGACCGCCACCTCAATCGGGGCCTGAGTCTGGACGCCATGATCGTTCAACGTGCGCAGGATTTCGAGGCCCGACATCACGCCGTAGTTGCCGTCGAACTTGCCGCCGGAAGGCTGCGTGTCGATGTGGCTGCCGGTGATGATCGGCGGGAGGCGCTCGTCTTTCCCGGGTCGCCGAGCGAAGATGTTGCCGATACCATCGACGGTCACCGCGCAACCCGCATCCTTGCACCAGCGAATAAAGAGATCGCGGGCCTGCCCGTCGAGCTCGGTCAAGGCCAGCCGCCGCACGCCGCCCTTCGGCGTGGCGCCGATCTTCGCCAGCTCCATCAACGAGGCCCACAAGCGGTCGGAGTCGATCGAAATCTTTGCCATCTCTTGCCACCTTATGCGTAGGAAAAGTCCGAGATCGTGCTACGGCTGAAAGCGGCCAGCGACCGACGCAGCAGCGCATGGTCGACGCCGCGCGTGATGAACACGATGCGCGAGCGGTGATCGTCGGTCGGCCAGCGCTCCATATGCTGCGGCGGATGAACGATGTGCTGCACCGCGTTGACTAAGACCGGAGTCGACATACCGCTGACCCGAAGGATACCCTTTACGCGCAGCACGTTGTCGCCATGACGGTTGAGCAGCATGCTCAGCCAAATGCCGAATGCGGTCCAATCGAGCGGCTCCTCGAGCGCGAGGCTCGAGCTGGCAACTGCCGCGCTGTGCCGACGCAGCGCCTCGAGATGGACATGCCCCCCTGCCTCGACGCGCGGTCGACTCGGCCCGGTGCGCGACGATGCAAACGGTCGCGGGGAGAGCAACCAGTCCGGGTCGATCGAGCCGTCGGGCGAGTCGACCCATTGTGCGGCATCGAGCAATTCCGCCGAAGGGTTGAGGCGTCCGAGCGTTTCGCGTAGGGCGGCACTCTGCTCTCGATCGGCGATATCGGTCTTGGTAACGACGATCCGATCGGCGGCAGCGACTTGCTTGATGCCTTCTGGATTACGCGAAAGATGCAGCTCGGCGTTGACGGCGTCGACCGTCGTGATGACGCTTTCGAGCTTGAAGCGATGTCGTACGACCGGCTCGGTCAGGAGTGTGTATAGAATCGGCGCAGGATCCGCGAGGCCTGTGGTTTCAATCGCGACGCGATCGAATTCCGGAATCTCGCCGCGATCGCGCCGCCTGAGCAGTCCGCGCAACGCCGACTTCAGATCGTCACGTATGCTGCAGCAGATGCAGCCGCTCTGGAGCAGCACGACCGACTCGTCGGCGCGCTCGACCAGCAGGTGGTCGAGCCCGATCTCGCCGAATTCGTTGATGAGCACGGCTGTCCGCACCATTCTCGGCGAGCGCAGCAAGCGTTGCAACAGGGTTGTTTTGCCGCTGCCCAGGAACCCGGTCAGCACAGTGACCGGGATCGTGTGGTCGACCGCGGACGTCGGCCCGCCGCTCATCCCGATCGCTCCAGCACTTCGATCAGGCTCTCGTCGAGCGGGTCCAGGGCTCGCTTGCGCAACCGCTCCGCGACTGGCCACACGGCGGCGATGCTGGGTACGACCGAGGTCTGACCGGTCTGGCTGCTGAGAAGATAGGCGCTGCCCTGCCACTCGCAGACCTTGAGCCCGTAGTGCTTCAGCACCCGATTGGCCAACGCGACGCCGTGCAGACGTTCGTGCCTGCGCGTGCGTCCGCCCTGGTCTGCCGCCGTGATCGCAGCGTCAGACCAGTGCGTCTCGGTCAGGAATACTCCGCATAAGCCACACATCAGTGACTCCCGGCGCTCACCATCTCGCCCTCCGCGGCGTCGGCGGAGCCCCTGCAGGTCGCCCCACAGCGGCGAGCTTGCTTCTCTATTTCTTCTTGCGCGGGTTCCGGCGGGCGAAATCGTTCGCGATATCGTCGAACGTCGTGAATCTTACGCCCGGATGCCGGATGATGTGATTGAACAGACGCTCCAGCATCAACAGGACCTGGGGCCGCCCGGCCACGTCCGGATGGATGGTCATCGCAAACACCGCGTAGTCCATCTCTCGATAGACCCAGTCGAACTGGTCGCGCCACATCTCTTCCAGGTGGCGCGGGTTGACGAAACCGTGCGAGTTGGGCGCCTTCTTGATGAACATCATGGGCGGCAGATCGTCGAGATACCAGCTTGCGGGGATCTCGATCAGATCGGTCTCCATGCCACGCTGCAGCGGCTTCATCCAATCCTGCGGTTTTTTCGCGTAGTCGATCAACGTCCACGTGTCCCCGACGCGCACGTAGTAAGGCTCGAAGTCCTTGTGCATCAGGCTGTGATCGTACTTGATGCCCCGTTTCAGCAGCAGTTCGTTGGTGACCGTGCTGAACTCCCACCACGGAGCGACATATCCGGTCGGGCGGCGCCCGGATGTCTTCGCCACCAGCTCGATGCATTTGTCCAGCACCGCCTCTTCTTGTTCGAGCGTCATCGCGATCGGATTCTCGTGCGAATAGCCGTGGATACCGATCTCGTGGCCGGCCTCTACCACCATCGCGGTCTGCTCCGGAAAGGTCTCGATCGAATGACCCGGAATGAACCAGGTTGTCTTCACGCCAAGGCGCTTGAAAAGATTGACGAGACGGGGCATTCCGACCTCGCCGGCGAACATCCCGCGCGAGATATCGTCCGGCGAATCCTCCCCTCCATACGAACCCAGCCAGCCTGCTACCGCGTCGACGTCTACTCCAAAGGCACAAAGGATCTCTTTTGGCATGGTCTCATCCTCCAATCGTGGTGATTGCAGCGTTCGAGCGGCCTTGCTTGTTTTCCGCCGTCGACCTTGCCCCGCGCGCGTGGCTCAGATGACATCTGGAGTCCTGGGCGCCTGAAATTCACTCGTCGAATGCTGAGAGGCTTCTCGTCAGAATTCGCGTGCAGGATGCGCGGTCAAAGCGCAATGGTGAGCGACTGACGCGAGGAGCCATCCGACGTTAGCGAGTTGAAGGCAACGTGGATATTGCCCCGGATTGCACAAACTGCGCCAATCCCTCACAGCGCGGCAACCTATTGTTTGGTGAAGCCGTTATCGTGAGTGCGTCCAGATCCAAGCACAGTAGTAGTGCGCAGGCGCGGACATATCGCACCGGTCGTGTGCGAGGATTGAGCGGCGACGGCAGGATTCAGGAGTGTGCCGGGGGAGAGGGTTGTGGTCCGCGCGCGGCCGGATCGACGGGTGTCCCAAAATCTTGCAAGAACGCCGACTCCGGGTCTGCCTCCCGGAGAGCCCTGAATGCTACGCCCATCGTCTTCGGAGGCAGCCACGGGTAGGGTAGAACCGATTGCGCGGCAGTAAGCAGACGTCCGTGGGCGTCCTCGACAGGGTCCATGCGTTCGATATGGATGTGCATTCCGACCACCTGCATATCTGCGCGGCCTTGCGGCCCGAAGGTCCACTCGTAGTAGCCCTTGCCGATTCGCAAGCAGGTTTGCGCCGGCTCATGCATCAGGACAAGCCACGGGACAACAGATATGGGTTCCGCGCTCCGAGGCGCAGAGTCGCATACGTAATAGGTCTTGCAGCGCTTGTACTTCGCGCCGAAATCGACAATCAGGGTTTTGGTGATCGCGTCGATTCCCGCGACCCTCTCGGGGAATGAAATCGCATCGGTGGCAATCGAGAACGTGAGGACCGCGTCGGCTGCATAGATCTGGCGCATCAGATGTGGCCGCCCCAAATCCTTTGCTTCCACGTAGCGCTCGAGGAGTAACTGGCGTGTCGGCACCGGCAGATGTTGTGGCGCGCTCTCCAAAGTTGGCCCAGCCACTCGAAATTGCCCTGGGCTACGCGAGGCCCAGCTTCTGGGCCAGCCCGATGCGCTGGGTCTTGCCGGTGGCCCCTTTCGGGATCTCGGGGAGAATGATGATCTTACGTGGCACCTTGAAATCGGCGAGGCGCTTCGCAGCGAATTCGCGCAGATCCTTCTCGCCGGCCTGGGCGCCTTCGCGCAGGACCACAGCAGCGGCGACGTCCTCGCCGAGCTTTTCGTGCGGGAGCGCGAAGGTCACGCACTGCTGGACTGCCGGATGATCCATCAGCACCTCGTCGACTTCGCGTGGTGAGATCTTCTCGCCGCCGCGGTTGATGATCTCCTTCAGCCGCCCGGTTATGGTGACGTAGCCCTCTTCGTCCATGACGCCCTGATCGCCGGTCCGAAACCATCCGTTGCTGAAAGCCTCGGCATTGGCCTTGGGATTGTTCTCGTAGCCGGACATGACGTTCGGCCCTCGAATGGCGATTTCTCCGGTGGCGCCGGCTGGAACCAGATTGCCCGCGCCATCGATCACGCCGACCTCTGGACCAGCGGCGATACCCACGGTCCCCGGTTTGCGTTTGCCCGGCGGTAATGGATTGCTCGCCATCTGATGCGCCGCCTCGGTCATTCCGTAGGACTCGATGACCGGCGCGCCGAAGACTTCCTCGAGCTCCTTGATGATCTGCGGCGCCAGCGATGACGATGACGAGCGGATGAACCGCAGCGGGTTGGCCTCGATCACGTCGGCGCTCTTGGATGCGCGCGCGAGGATGGTCTGGTGCATGGTTGGAACGGCCGTGTACCAAGTGGGCCGAACTTCCGCCATCCACGAGAAGAAGCGCAACGCGTTGAAGCCTGTTGTGCAGCAGACCTCACCGCCGGCGGATAGCGGCGCGAGGGTTCCTGCGATGAGCCCATGTATATGAAACAGCGGCATGATGTTGAGTCCGCGGTCCGTAGCCGAGAGGGCGAGCGTCTCGCGGATATGACGGGCAGAGGCGCAGACGTTGCGCTGAGCCAAGGGCACGATCTTCGGACGCGACGTCGTGCCGGAGGTGTGGAGCACGCTGTTGCGGGACCGGGTCTGTCCGCCTTTGGGAGCGTAAGTCCTTCAGGAAACTCCAGTGCGAACGTGCCCGCACCCTTGTCCGGCGTCGCCGCGAGCCGCACGATCGGTATGTTGAGCTTGTCCGCTACATCGATCGCTGGTGAGACTTTGCCGCGCTCGATGACGAGAATCTTGGCGTTGAGATCGGTCAGATAGAACTCGAACTCCTCTGCGCGATATACCGGATTCAAAGGCGCGGCAGTGGCGGCGCCGGCGATGCACACGAACGCGGCTGCCATCTCCGGGCCGTTGTCCAGCACGATCGCAACGCGATCGTTTCGGCCCACGCCCCGAGCATTGAGGGCCGCCAGTGTTCGCGCGGACAGGGCACGCAGCGCGCGGTAGGTGAGGGGTGTCCCGCCGGGTGTGCTGAGCGCGGGCGAGTCCGGTGCGCCTGCATCCAGCAATGCAGCGACGGTGGTAGCGGTGTTGCTCATGTCGGTTGGCCTCTGGCGTCGTGTCTGGTAGCTAAATTTGCGCAATATCGTTCAGTCCGAGCTTGTCGATGACCGAATAAAAAATCAAGTCGCCGTGCCGCAATGCTTCGACAAGCTCGGCGCGGACTTGGTCACCACGAACAGCAATTCATTTTTCGGGATAGACCCTAGAATGTGATCACCAGCTTCCCGTGCTGCGCGTTCAACGTCTGCGCCAGCAGGCTGGTGCAGGCATAGACCGCGCTGATGTACGGTGTGGGCGTGCCGGTGAGTGCACCCAGCTCCACGACCGAGCCGACCAGCGCCTCGATCTCGATCGGCCGGCCGTGCTCGACGTCCTGCAGCATCGAGGTTTTGTGCGCACCCACCTTCTCGGCACCTGCGATCCTGCGCTCGATGCCGACCCTGAACGTCACGCCCAACTTCTTCGCCACGGCTTCGGCTTCCGTCATCATCTGCGTTGCGAGCTCGCGCGTGAGCGGGAACTGGCAGATGTCAACCAGCGTCGCATGCGTGAGCGCACTGATGGGATTGAAGCTCAGATTGCCCCATAGCTTGAGCCAGATCTCGCTGCGGATGTCGCTGATCACAGGGGCTTTGAATCCCGCTTTCACCAGGCTTGCGGCGATGGCTTGCACGCGCGGCGTCGTCGCGCCATCCAACTCGCCCAGCGTGAAACGGTTGCCTTCGACAACCTGTACGACCCCCGGAGCAACCAGATTTGCGGCCGGATACACCACGCTGCTGATGAGCCGCGCAGGATCGATGTTGCGGCCGACAGCTCCATCGGGATCCGCGCTTCTCACAGGCTGCCCCTCGTACTCGCCGCCGTGCTTGTGGAAGTACCACCACGGGATTCCGTTCTGCATTGTGACGATGGCGGTATCGGCGTTGCAGAGATGGCAAAGATCGGGCGCGACCGCAGCGACCTGGTGTGCTTTTACGGTCAGCAGCACCACGTCGTGCGGGCCCGCGTCGCTCATCCGTTCGAACGCGCGAGCGGTAGTCGTGCGGGTTTCGGTGCCGTCTTCGCCGATCAACCTCAACCCGTTGGCCCGCATGGCCGCAAGATTGGGTCCGCGCGCGATGAAGGTGACCTCTTCGCCGGCGAGCGAGAGCCGGGCGCCGAGATATCCGCCTATGGCTCCCGCGCCCACCACCGCGATCTTCATTCGGATGCTCCGTGCCTGCCGCTCGATTGATGCAAGTTTAGCCGAACAGGTCTTATTCGGGCATGTGAGGCTACTGCGCCATGGCGCTCATGCGAGCACGCATCGGTTTGAGAACGAGCAAGGCGAGGAAGGCAGCGACCAGATTCAAGAGGCTGGCGCTCAGGAAGACGGTGTGCCATCCGCCGCCGGTCCCGCTCAAGATGCTGGTCAGCGGCACGAGCAGCGCGGCTGTGCCTTTGGCGGTGTAAAGCAATCCAGCATTGGCTGCAGCGTGGCGTGTGCCGTAGGTGTCGCAGCAGGTCGCGGGAAAGAGGCTGTAGATTTCGCCCCACGCGAAGAACACCAGCCCGGACAGCACCACGAACGCCACCGGATCCTGGCCAAACCGGCTGAGCAGCAGGATGCCGGCAGCTTCCAGCGAGAAGGCAATGAACATGGTGTTCTCGCGGCCGATGCGATCGGAGATCCACCCGAACAACGGGCGCGTGATGCCATTCAGCGCGCGATCGATCGACAGGGCAAAAGTGAGCGCGGGCAACGTGATTCCGAGCAGGCTCACCGGCACATCCGCAATCCTGAAATCCTTCGCGATCGGCGCCAGCTGGGCAGTAGCCATCAGCCCGCCGGCGGCCATCATGACGAACATCGCGTACATGACCCAGAACGCGGGCGACGCGACCATTTGCAGCGGACTGCGATCACGCGATGTCGTTGCGACTGCTGCGAGGGCGTCAGGCGCTTCTGCCCGCGCGGGTTCTCTCAGCAGCCAACCGAGGACGAACACCACCAGCCCTTGTCCCAGTCCGAAATAGAGGAACGTCGCTTCGTAGCCGCTGCTCTTGATCATCGATGCGATCGGGACCACGGTCAGCGCCGAGCCCGCTCCAAAGCCCATCGCGGTCAGCCCGGCGGCGAGCCCCCTCCGGTCCGGAAACCAGCGCAGCGCGTTGCCGACGCAGGTGCCATACACCGCGCCGGCGCCGATGCCGCCGATTGCCGCAGCGATGTAGAGCAGGGGCAGCGAATCGGCGATGGCGTTCATCATCCAAGCCAGTCCAACCAGGATTCCGCCTGCGACTGCGATCGGTGCGGGCCCGAACCTGTCGACTAGATATCCTTCGACCGGTACCAGCCAGGTTTCAGTCAGCACGAAGATGGTGAACGCTACCTGGATCGAGGCCTTCGCCCAGTGAAATTTATCTGCGATGGGATTTACGAACAACGTCCATCCGTACTGCAGGTTCGCGATCATCGACATGCAGACGATCCCGATCGCGAGTTGGAGCCAGCGGTTCCCGCCGGCCAAGAGGACGGCGTGGGGCGCGGTATGCGCATCGATTCTCATGTCTTTCTAATCGGTGCCTTCAGAGGGCTGTTCAAAATACCGTTTTCGCTGAACCTTCGGCTCCGGCCGCAGCGCGGCCTACGCCCAGACGGAAGCGGATGGTGGCGTCAGCCACGCTTGTGAGCCTTGCTTGCCGCGCTCGCGTCCGAGAATGCGCCTCGATCGAAAGCTTTGCAGTATTCCTTCCAGTCCCGTTCCGTCTGCCGCCTGCACTCTACAGCCAGCGCGAGCAACTTTCCTCGTCGGCTGGTCTTTCCCCAGTACTCGATCAACTCGTCGACGGTGGCCGACCCCTGCTGCCCGCTGCCGCGCAATTCGCTCCAGGCGGTCAACTGCGCCATGGTAACCAGCGTTTGCTCGAGCAGAGCGAAATCGCCTCTCCACTTGTTCAGCGCGACGCGATCCTCGACGGGTTGCAGACCTCTCAGCACATAGGGGATGCCATTCATCACGACGGGGCCCAGAAAGGCCATCGGCACGGCCTGCAGTCGGCGCTGCAGCGTTGCGACCCGCTGCGCCTCGTTTTGCCATCTCGGTTGTTTCCACCGCAGGAGGGGCGCGAGCGAAGACGGTACAGCTTGCTTGAGGTCGAGCAGGTAGTTCCCGTTCGGCGATCCCCTACCCTCGATGAGCAGGACGTAGCGCTCGACACCCAGACTCCCGGTTCCCGCGATCCGGCGCGCCACATCCAGCAGTCGATAGAATTTCGGATTCGGTTGGTGCTCCGCAAACTCGTGCATGAACCGCTTGATCCGGGCGCGTTCCTTCTCGGTAATCGGCAGCGCTCGCTTTCCGTCGACGCGGATCTTGCGGCGCGCTCGAACGCGGACCGTGCGGCTGTCGAGGAAGTCTTTACGGTTACGCAAGCGTGTCCGCTCGAGCAGTCGTCTGACCAGACCTTGCGCGGTTTCTCGTTCCACCCAACGCGCTTTGCCCTCTTCCATTGCAGCAACGTAAGCATCCAGGAAGCGACGCGAAAGCGTGCGCTCTTGCGTCGTGTCGAGGCCGATCGATCGACCGGCCAAGAGGATGCTGGTCACAACCCGCACCAGATCCCAGGTGCACGGGGCGAGCACGGATTCGTCGAAATCGTTCAAATCGAAATATACGAGACGGTTATCGCCTTTGTAGCTCCCGAAATTCTCCAGGTGCAGGTCCCCGCAGACCCAGCTCAGTGGCGCCGCCTGAAGGAGAGGAACCTCCGGCAGTCTGGCGTAGAACAGGTGGCAGGTACCGCGCAGGAAAGCGAACGCGCTGCTGCGCATGATTCGATACTTGAGCGCAAGGCGATCCGGGTCGCGCCCGGCGTTGAACCGGCGGATACGCTCGATGACCGAGTCCCTGTCCTTTCGCGACATCCAGATCTCCCTCCTAATACCTTTGCAAGACTCTACTTCAATGCGAGACTCCCCGATTGCGTATGAGCTTCGCCCGAAGGCACCCGGCGCGAAGCAGACGGGGTGGTCGGTCGAGTCTGCCCGCAGACTGAGCTTGCGTGATGATCACGGGAGACTTTGACACGAGGTTGGCCGGGCGGCTATCTTGATTGCATGCAGGAAGACTACTGGGAGGAGCTCAGAGTGCGGCGCACTGACTTGCTATTGGTATATGCGGCAGCCTGCATGGCGGTTGGCGCGACCTTCGCGTCGGATACGCGAGCCGCCGAGCCGATCAAGATCGGCGTGGTCAACATGCTTACGGGCCCGTTGGCCGAGGGCGGGCAGTTCACAGTCAATGGACTGCAGCTTGCCCAGGAACACATCAACAAGGCGGGCGGCGTGCTGGGGCGGCCCATCGAACTGCGCACTGAAGACAACGCTAGTACCAATCCGGGCACTGTACTCGCCTTCTCCAGGCTGGCTACCGATCCCGGCATCGTGGCCATCGTGGGACCAATCGCCAGCACGCAGATCCAGGCTGCTTCGCCAGCGATCGCCAAGGCGGGGATTCCGACCATGATCGGCGGCACCGATCCCAGCCTGACTCACGTCAACAACCGCTGGGTGTTCCGTGCACGGCCCAACGATCTTTATTCGTCCAAAGTCATCGCCGACTTCGGCGTGAATACGCTCAAGCTGAAGAAATGGGCAATCATTCATGCCACCGATGCCTTCGGCCAGGGTGGCGCCAAGGCGCTCACCGAAGCGCTGCAGGCGCTGGGCGTCAACCCGATCCTCGATCAGGGCTATACCAGCGGCACGCAAGACTTTGCCCCGACCGTGCTCGCGATCAAGAAATCGGGCGCCGACGTGATCGGGACCTATATGACCTATCCAGCGGACCAGGCCATCTTCGCCAAGCAGTTGCGTCAGCTCGGCGTGAACGTCCAGTGGGTCGGCTCGCCAACGACCGTCACGGTGACGGCGCGGAACCTGGCCGGGGAAGCATTGCACGGCAGCTACGCAGTGGTCGATTTCAACGCCGACGCGAACGAAGCAGCGCGCGCGTTCACGAAGCAATACACCGATCGCTTCGGCATCGCTCCCGACAACTTCGCGAGCTGGTCGTACGATGCGCTGCACATTCTCGCGCTCGCCATGAACAACGCAAAGAGCACCGAACCGGAGGCGATTCGCAACGCGATTCTCGCGATCAAGGGCTACAAGGGGCTGGAAGGCACGTACGAGTTCGATGCGAACGGAGACGGCTTGCACGGATACAACGTCGTGAGGAACGATGGCGGCAAGATCGTGTTCATCAGACGCGTGGACTTTCCAGTGCAGTAGCGGGGCCGGCCGACCTCCACCCGGATTCTATTGCGCCCCATCCGGGCTATCCAACCGAGCGCAGCGAAACCCGGGGCCGAGCGGTACAATGCGCGCCCACAGCTGGTCACAGAGCCGGCAGGTACGAGGGAGAAAACGAGCTATCGCGCCCCGGATTCCGCTGCGCTTCATCAGGGCTGCTGGGGCGCTTGGCTCACGGTAGCCTGGGTGGAGCGAAGCGCAGCCCAGGACTCCTGTCCGACACATGGAGGAAGCCATGAGTGAGAGCGACAAGCCCGACCAGGCGGGCGGTGACTCCTGGAAGGTAGAGCAATGGCATGACGTGGTTGCGGGCGATACCTTGTCCAAGATCTCGAAGCAATACTATGGCGATCCCAGCCTCTACATGAAGATCTTCGAGGCCAACCGCAATGTCTTGAAGGATCCTAATCTCATAAAAGTGGGCCAGAGGCTGCGTATTCCCTGAGCCCCGTTTCCCTGCAACACCCCTGATCGACTACTGGAGACCGTATACATGCGAATGATCAAATACGTTTTTATATTGCTGCTCGCGGCAATGCTCGTGGCGTGCTCGCGCGACAAGGAACCAGCCGAAGCGGCGATCAAAGCAGCCGCGGCGGCCATAGAGCAGATTCGAGGCGACGCTGCCGTGTATGCCACCGACCAGCTCAAGCAGCTGGATGATTCCCTGAAGGCCGCCCAGGACAACTTCGCCAAGAAGGAATACAAGGCAGCGTTGGACGCCGCCAGCGGTCTGGCTGCGAAAGCCCAGGATGTCGCAAAGGTCGCGGCCGCCAAGAAGGCGGAACTCACTAAGGCGTGGGAAGACATGAGCGCGGGGATCCCGCAGATGTTGGATGCAGTCAAGAGCCGTCTGGACATCCTGAGCAAAGCGAAGAAGCTGCCCCCCGGGCTGGACAAGGACAAGCTCGCGGCCTTGAATGCAGGTTACGACGAAGCCACCAAGCAGTTTCAGGAAGCCAAAGACGCCGCTGGCGCGGGCAATCTCTCGAAAGCGATCGAAGCCGGAAACGCCATCAAGCAGAAAGGCATGGAGATCGCCACCA
>Ga0335080_10002392_pt1 | contig 18656 bp, 15 predicted proteins | sample Lox_Sample_34_FD_206720 | JGI IMG/M metagenome (GOLD analysis project Ga0335080, IMG submission 206720) | Soil microbial communities from Loxahatchee National Wildlife Refuge, Florida, United States - Lox_Sample_3.4 | ecosystem: Environmental > Terrestrial > Soil > Wetlands | place: USA...
GGCAGAAGGTTACCCGGTGCGGGGGTTCGACGAACGTGCTGCGGATATTTCGGTCGACCATCCAGTCGTGGTGGAGAACTATCGCGAAGCGCACGACGTTGCCTTGCGAAACAGTCAAGGACGCGCCAGCACTGAGGACCTTCGCCGGGCCATGATCCACTATCGGAAGTTGTTCGAAGAACTAGTCGGCCAGCCCGATTTGGCTTCTACGGGAAGGACGCGTATATGAGCGACGATCGACTCACGACAGGAACCGAACGTCCGGAAGAGCGGGTGTTGCCCGCGGATACCGGCGTGATGCACTCCGATGGCCAGACCGACGACCGGGTGGCGCTGCCTGGCGATCGGCGCGCGAACCCGGAAACCATGGAGCCACTGTTCTCCAGCGACGAGTGCCGCGGGCTGCGCTCCCGATGGGAGTCGCTGCAAGCCGCCTTTGTCGACGAGCCCAAACATTCTGTCGAACAGGCGGATTCCCTGGTCAACGAGGCTGTGAATTCGCTTACGCGCAACTTTACGAATGAGCGTGAACGGATGGAACAGCAGTGGCACCGCGGTCAGGACGTTTCGACCGAGGATCTGCGGCTGGCATTTCGGCGCTACCGCTCGTTCTTCGAACGGCTTCTCACGATGTGACTCCTCCTCACCGCTGCGCGAAGCCCCAGCCTTCGCGGCCCTCCCCCTCCTCAGCTCATTTCCCGGATTCTTTTTTGTAGGAAACGCCTCTCGCTGTCGTTCGTGGCCAGTTGCAACGCCTTTCCATAGTGTTCTGCTGCTTCGCGCTTGTTGCCGAGGCGCCGGTGCATGTCCGCCCGCGCGGCGTGCAACAGGTGATAATTCTCAAGCCCACTTCCTGCGGCCAATGCGTCGATCAATTCCAGTCCGCGCTGCGGTCCTTCCGCCATCGCAACCGCCACCGCCCGGTTCAGCGAAACTATCGCTGATGGTTGCAGTTGCTCCAATTCGCCGTAAAGTTCCACGATGCGCTTCCAGTTTGTATTGCTGGCCTGGGGCGCGCGGCAATGCTCGGCAGAAATCGCAGCTTGGATCGCAAATGGCCCGAGCTCCCCTTCGTCTCGAATCGCATCTGAAATACCGAGTCCTTCGCGGATTTGCTCGCGATGCCACTTAGCGCGATCTTGGTCTTCGAGTATGACGATTCCTCCCGCTTCATCGACGCGGGCTTCTTTACGCGCGTCGTGCAGCAGCATCAATGCCAACAATGCCCGCGCTTCCGCCGGGGCATACGGCGCCATCAGGCCCACGATCAGACGCCCCAACCGGATGGCCTCGGCGGACAAATCTGTACGCAGCAGCGTGCCTTTGGTCGCGGCGTATCCCTCGTTGAACACCAGATAAATTACCGTCAGCACGGCACCGAGCCGGTCCGCCATCTCTTTGGTTTCAGGTACGACATACGGAATCCCGGCGTCGCGAATCTTGCGTTTCGCGCGAACCAGTCGTTGCGCCATGGTCGTTTCCGAAACCAGAAAAGCGCGAGCGATTTCGTCGGTCTCCAGTCCGCATAGGGTGCGAAGCGTCAGCGCGACCTGAGATTCCGCCGCGAGCGCAGGATGGCAGCAGGTGAAAATCAGCCGCAAGCGATCATCCGGAATCTCCTCGGTGTCATAGCGGGGAGCGCTGCCCTCTGGTGGTTCTGCGTTGGCGTACAAGGCCAGCTTTTCCGCATAGCGTTGCTGCCTGCGGATCCTGTCAATAGCCTTGTGCTTCGCGGTTTGAATGATCCAGGCGCGCGGAGCGTCCGGCACTCCGGTTTCTTCCCACTGGTTCACCGCAGCGGTGAAGGCCTCCTGGGCGCATTCTTCCGCGAGATCGAAGTCGCCGATGATGCTAATCAACGTGGCTACGATGCGTCCCCAGTCGGAACGGTAGACTTGTTCAACCGCGGCTGCGGCGTTCGGTTTGTCTTTCGTCTCCATCGGTGGTCCATTATTCTATGAAACCTGTCGATTGGGCCCGCCTTTGTTCGACTAGGTCTCAGAGGCCGCCTCCCTCCGTCCGAAGCAGGGTAGGTGAAGCGTGACCGGGTCCTTACGGAGTTGGATTCGGAAAGGAACGATTCCGTGAAAAAGTATATGTTGCTGATGTACTTCGAAGAAAACTCTGCGCTTACGGAAGAGCAACGAGTGCATTGTTATCAGGAGTCTGCGCAGTTCGCGCACAAGCTTACAGAAACCGGGCAATTCCTCGGCGCCGCCCCCTTGCAGCCCACTTCCACTGCCACAAGTCTGCGCCTACAGGAGGATGGCAAGCGCCTGGTTACCGATGGCCCGTTTGCCGAGACTCGTGAGCAACTGGGAGGCTTTTTCCTGATTCGAGCCAAAGATTTGGATGAAGCGATCAACATTGCCTCACGTGTGCCCGGTGGCCGGTGGGGCACCGTGGAGATTCGACCGATTGTAGAGGTTCCCGAACTCCCTAAAATTTAGTTCCGCCCCTGTCGATTTCCCGTCCACTCATTCGTCTTACTGTCAGAGAGCCGCTAGCGCTCGACTGTTTTCAAGTTCCCCTAGGAGGGCAACATGCATTTGAATTCGTACCTGTTTTTCACCGGGCAGTGCAAGGAAGCATTCGAGTTTTACGCCAAGGTTCTCGGCGGAAAAATCGAGATGATGATGCCGCACCGAGGCTCTCCCGCCGAGCAGCACACTCCGCCGGAATGGCAGGACAAGATTCTGCACGCCCGGCTCGTCATTGGCGACAACGTATTGATGGCGAGTGATGCGCCCCCAGGCCGCCAGCACAAGATCGGCGGTTTCGCAGTGAACATCGGTCTCAACGACGCCAAGGAAGGCGAGCGCATTTTCCGCGCTCTGGAAGAATCCGGCACGGTGATCATGCCTTACGGCGAAACGTTTTGGGCCACGCGCTACGGTATGCTCACAGACCGCTTCGGCATCACCTGGATGGTGAACGTCGAAAAGCCGGTGGAGCGCGCCGCATCTCATTAACGGACAAATCGCGCATCCATTGTCATTCCGGGCGAAAAGCAGATTCCTCGCTTCGTTCGGAATGACAATTTCCAGCCGATGGCAATTTACTGCGCTGCGCGCATGAGGGCCTAAAAGGTTTGTCTCGACTTTTGTGCCGCGGCGTACGAATCTATCGAGGTTTGATTTGTTGCGAATGGTTGCCGATTGCACGAATTTATGATGATTTCCGTATGACAGAAACAGCAAGGAGAGAACGATGAGCAAGGTCCGAGTCCTGGTCGGCACGCGCAAAGGAGCGTTCATATTGACCGCGGACGGCACGCGCAAGAATTGGGAAATCAGCGGCCCGCACTTTGCCGGCTGGGAGATCTACCACATGAAAGGCTCGGCGGTCGATCCCACTCGCATTTACGCTTCGCAGACCAGCGGGTGGTTTGGGCAGATCATCCAGCGCTCCGACGACGGCGGCAAGACCTGGTTCCAGCCGGGCACGCCTCCGGGCGAATCCACCACTGGTCCCGGCGGCATGCCCAAAGGCGAAAGCAATAAGTTCGTGTACGACACTTCCGGGGAAACCGGCAAGCCGCTGACCACCCATCTTTGGTACGACGGCACGCAGCATCCCTGGGAGTTCAAGCGCGTGTGGCACATCGAGCCGTCGCATACCGATCCAGATCTCGTGTATGCCGGGGTGGAAGACGCCGCGCTGTTCAAATCCACCGATGGCGGCACGACGTGGCAAGAACTCTCGGGCTTGCGCGGCCACGGCACTGGTCCTCATTGGCAGCCCGGCGCCGGAGGCATGTGTCTTCACACCGTAGTCATTGATAAAAAGAATCCGAATCGCATTTACATCGCGATTTCGGCGGCGGGCGCGTTTCGCACCGACGACGGCGGCAAAACGTGGAAGCCCATCAACCGCGGCTTGCACTCGCCATATATCCCCGACCCGAACGCGGATGTTGGGCATTGCGTTCACCATGTTGCGCTGCATCCTGACAAGCCGGACGTGCTGTTCATGCAGAAGCATTGGGACGTGATGCGCAGCGACAATGCCGGCGATCAGTGGCGCGAAGTCAGCGGCAATCTTCCGACCGATTTCGGTTTCGTGATCGACGTGCATGCGCACGATCCGGAGACGATTTACGTTGTGCCGATCAAGAGCGACGGCGAACATTTTCCACTCGACGGCAAGTTGCGCGTGTATCGCAGCAAATCCGGGGGGAACGAGTGGCACGAGCTGTCGAAAGGTTTGCCGGAAAAGGATTGCTACGTGAACGTATTGCGCGACGCGATGGCGGTCGATCAGCTCGACTCGTGCGGCGTTTATTTTGGCACCACCGGCGGCCAGGTCTACTGCTCGTCCGATTCGGGCGATAGCTGGGCGCCGATTGTGCGCGACTTGCCCGCGGTATTATCCGTAGAGGTGCAGACACTGCAATGATTCGCGTGGTTTTGCCGCCGCATTTGCGCACGCTGTCGCAGGCGGGAAGTGAAGTGCAGCTCGAGGTTGTGGGGCCGGTAACGCAGCGGTCGGTGCTCGACGCGCTCGAAGTGCGTTATCCGATGCTGCGGGGCACGATTCGGGACCACGTGTCACTGCAGCGGCGGCCGTTCCTGCGTTTTTTTGCATGTGCCGAGGATTGGTCCAACGAGTCCATGGATGCGCCGTATCCCGCGGCGGTTGCGAATGGGGAAGAACCGTTGCTCATCGTAGGCGCCATCGCCGGCGGGTGAGGACCAGCCGACAATCTGTAGCCGCCGGCCTTTCAGGCTGTATGTAGCGCTGGCCTTCATCGCCAGCTCCTTCGTTCCTCTGCGACCCTCAGCCCTTACTTCGCACTGGGGCCGCGCTGCGTTGTCAGTTGCTCGAGACGCATTTGGGCAAGCCTGTAGGACGAGCTGGGAATGCTTTCCGCCAGCCACGGTTTTTTGACTGCTTGGTAATCTTCGGTCGCGGTCTGGACTTCGCCGTATTGCTCCGCGATTCGGCCCAATCCATACCAGTAATTGTCGTCCGGTTCCTCCAGGTAAAGCAGATCCATCGCCTGGATCAACAGTTCTCGAGCCTCCTTTGTTTTTCCAAGCTCGGCATACACGCAAGCTAACGTATGCAAGATACCCGGACTGGATTTGCTCATTTGCGCGGCCTTCGTGGCCGCTTCCACGTCCGAGCTGTCCGTCTTGCCCGTAAACAAACTGAACCAAGCGCGGCCGTTGTAATCCGATGCTTCCACCCTGTCCGTTGCTTCGATTTTGATGGAACGCTCGCGTGCCAGTGCATAGTTCTCCGCTGCTACTGCGGAACGCACTCCGACGCGCATGGGCTCGATGTCGTTGGCATCTTTCTTCTGCCAGTCGGCAGTAAGTTTATCCACCTCGTCATATCGCTTGAGGCCGATCAATCCCGTAGCGCGATCTTCGAAGAGCCGTTTGGAGTCGCCGTGGTTCTCAGCTAACTCGGTGGCCAAGGCGTAAAGCTTTGCGTAATCACGGCTGGCCCGATAACCGTCCAGCAAGGCGAGGGAAGTATTCAGTTTCTCGGCATCTGAGCCCACGTCAGCGCGGGCCGCCTCAAGAACGAGAATACCTTCGCGCGCCGTTTCTGGAGTTTCACAGGCGAGGGCGGCACCGGCAAGTCTTGTCTCCCGTGCGCCGGCTTCTTTTCCTTTTGTCCACATCCGCGGAAACGCGAAGCCGGACATCGCGTCATCGCCGCCTGAAACATGCTGCGTGTCCCGAATCCAGTCCAGAAGGACGCGCGCGCCAGCAAGGTTGTTGGCCTGCACGCGATCCAAAATTTCCAGCGCAATGGAATTCGGTTTTTCGCTGCTGTCCAGCATCTTGTACTGGCCACCTTCTTTCACGAAATACGTCTGGATGTTTGCCCGCCCGGGCACTCGCAGCGTTACTTTATAACCGTTGTCGTCGTCACCTTCACTGTTTGCCTGCATGATTTGCACAATGATGTCCTTCATCGCATCGACTGGCAGGCCCTGCCGCATCATCATCTGTCCGATCTGTTTAGCGCTCTTGAGATCCCTCCCACGCTCCTCGGGGTTTTTTCTCTTTTCGACAATCAATGCATTCTTACTACTGATGGCCTCCATCGATTGCTCCGTCATTTTTCCGTCAAGCAAATCCACAAACATCTTCTCCATCAACCCGGCGGGGTCGTCTTTGAACGTCAGTTGCTCCCGCTTTCTTGCCTTCCGCAACATGCCGGCCAGAGCCATGCTGTTCGAGGAATTGTTTCCAGAAGCGCCAGCCTCCATCAGTTCGGCGGCCACATCGTAGGAGCGGCAACGCATCGCCATTTCTCCAGAGCCTTTGACAATATCTTTGAACTCCTGATCGCCGCTCGTCCGCTTGCGAGCTTCGGCCAGACCCGCTTGTGCTCCATTGGTGATAGCTTCCGCAGCCACGATCAACGACTTTAACGGAGGATTCAACGTCTCCGCTTCTGTACGCGCGGCACTAAGATCTCCCTCGTAGAAAAGCGCGAACGCCAGATTCGATCGGAGCCCTAACTCCCCGAGCTGGTCACTGCTCAACTCGCGGTATTCCGTGACGGCGTCCTTCAGTCTCGCGCCGCCGCCATATCGTTCTCCGGAAGGGTCAAATTCCAGCAGGATGGCAAGGTTCGCGGTAATGGCATCGTCGTCAGGGTCCAACTTCTGCGCTGTGCGAAAAGCTTTCTCAGCGCCCGGAAAATCGCTGCCCGGTCTCATTTTCCGGCCAACCAGATCGTATTCCAGGATATCGGCAAGGGTTTTCTGCGCGAGCGCCGAATTCGGTTCCAACGCCACCGCTTTCCGGCCTTCTTCGCGCGCTGCCTGGCCCATCCCAGCAGCCAGGAGCGCGTTCGCAAGCTGCAAATGATGAACGGCTTCTTTGGGGTGCAGAGCGATCAGGGTGCGGGTCGATTCGAGGGCTTCACGCGTTTTCCCTTCGACCATCAGGGCATTGGCAACGGGCTCGAAGTACACCAGGATTGCCTGCTGGCCGGTTAACTGAGCGATTTGATTGCGCATCTCCTTGGATTCCGCGAGCGTGATTCGCCGCTTTGTCGTATCCAAAGTGATCTGCGCGCGAACGGTTCCGTCTGCATCCAAACTGAACTGCTGCGAGTAGACGGCCGGTCCCAACTCAAGGGTCTTCTTGTCCGGCAGTGGTTTGGGCCGAAAACCCGCCGGTGAGTAGATTTTGTAGTTCCACTCCACACGGAAGGCCTCCAAGAGTTGATAATCGCCCATGCGTTCCTTGGGCGCGGTATCGTCCGCCGCCACCTTTTTCCTGGTCGCTTCCTTCTGCCGTAATTCCATTGGGAGGTTCTCGAAAAGAGATTCCAGTCGGATGGCCGCGACGGCATCCGCCAGTTCGGTCAGGCCGCGTTTTGCAGACGAAGCTTCGAGATTCAGCCGGAATTGCGTGCTCAGATCGTTCGCGTCCGTGTGCTCGAGTTTTGTCAGTTTCTCCGCCAGATACTCGTTCTTCACATACTCGGTCAGTTCTTTTCGGCTGTTTTTGTCGTCCCCGGCGCCGTAAGCGGACCGGTAGGTCCCTTCAAAAACGCCAGTGGGTTCGGAAATCTCCACCACGCGTGCTGGCCCGTTCTCCGCAAGATAAAACTCCCGGTACTCCCTGAGCATATTTTCACTGGACTTCGATTCCGGCGTCAGTACGAGTGCGGTGCTCCCGGGCCGGGCGATAAGCGCGCGGCGTCCCTGATCGCTCGAAGGGAGTTGGCCTAACCGGGCATATTGGTCAGTGGCATCGATCCAATACGATGGACTGCCGGGTACGTAGACAATCGCGTGGTCAAACATTCCAATGCCTGGCAGATCCTCGAGCACATCTTCGCGCGAGCCAACCCGCAGCAGCGCGACGTAGGCCGGGATCCCCGCTGCCTGTGCCAGTGCCGCGAGCAGTGTCGACTTGTCTTTGCAGTCTCCATATTTCTGCTTGACGGTTTCGCTGGGCGGATGAGGAACGATTCCGGCTTCATCAAACTCAATGCCCGTGTAGCGAATTTCCTTGCTCAAGTACTGGACGATTGCCGCAAGCTTCTCGTCCACTGTGGTTTTGCCCCTCACGATGGTGCTCGCAAGCTCGCGGACATCTCCTTCCTGGATTCGCCCTGCGACAATTTTGTCGTAAGCCTCCGCCACGTTCTGCCAGGACGCAGCGGTCGAAAATGTCACGGCGGGGAAGGCCGGTTGCTCGCTTGGCAGATAGGGTTCGCTGTTTTCGAGGCTCTCTAGAGTTCCTTGGCGGAACGAGACGCGCGTACGGCCATTGTCCTCATGCTTGTCGATCTGCAATTGCGGTAGTAATTGGGCGCGATACTGAAGATGGAGAGAGTCGGGCGCGTCCAGGATCAGTTGGGTTTCCGCGACTGGCGCGGCAAACCCGAAAGTTGTGCGCCGCACAACCCCCGCCGCGAACAGCGGCGCCGTCTCGCGCACCGTTGTTTCCTCTTCGACCACCGCGCCGACCGCAATGGCAGGGAGGGGAGCACGTACTACCCGGCCATCCCCGTATTCTTTTTCGTCTTCGTCTTGCGCCGGAGAATCACTGACGGTCTTGGGATCGAGAGGATGGCTCGAATGGTCACTGCCGATCACTCGGGCGCGGACGGTGGGTTTTTCTTGATGCCACGGTTCCCAGTCAATGGAAATGCTATCCCATCCCTCGATACCTTTTTGCGACAGAATTTTGTAGACCGCATAGTGCGTGAAGACAAACTTCCCATCCCTGTCGAATTTGTAGTCGTTTTCATCGTGAAGCACCAGGACGTCGCTCGGCTTTTTCGGCGAACGCAGACTTGCGGCGTCATAGGTCATCGCCACATTTTCCGAAAAGCGGGGAACGTTCCATTGATTCTCTTGGCCTTGAGCGGCCTCGAGGTTAATCCAACACAAGGTGAACAAGAGGATGCACACAGCAAGGCGCAAGGGCGGCAGGTTCATCGAATCCTCAAGTGGAACGTTTTTCGACCACGTTACGCTGAATTGCACGTCGGTGCAAGTTCACGCGCGGCACATTCTCCACGATTTCCGTTGTGGGTAGGGGATATCAAACGGTAATTGCCTCTGGCGATGGTCGGAAGTATAGTCGTGGGTTCGCCGATTCGAAGCAACGAATCCAGACGAACGTCAACCAACGGTTCTGAACCGAAGCATCTGGAACCTCCAAAGGAGCCAGTCGTGAAAAATCCCAACTCCATCAGTCGACGTGATTTTGTACGCTTAGGCGCAGGATCGGTGGCCGCGAGCCTCGCGGTTACCAACGCCACGATCCTGCAACCTAGCATTCTGCGAGCTTCCGCGAAGCCCTCGGCTTCGGATACGGTGCGCTTCGGAATCATTGGCACCGGAACACAAGGCTGCGACTTGTTGCGCGCAACCCGAAACGTGCCGGGTATCGAGTGCGTGGTGGCGGCGGACCTTTACGAGACGCGTCACCAGACGGTGAAAGAGATTTTGAAGAAAGATATCGAGACGACGCGCGAATACCGGCGGGTGCTGGACCGCAAGGACATCGACGCGGTGATCGTGGCGACGCCGGACCACTGGCACCGGAAGCTGGTGGTAGAAGCGGCGCAGGCAGGGAAGGACGCGTACTGCGAAAAGCCGATGTCGCACACGGTAGAAGATGGGTTTGCGATGGTGGACGCGGTACAGAAGAACAAGCGCATCTTGCAGATCGGCAGCCAGCGGGTCAGCTCGATTCTTTATGCCAAGGCCAAGGAAATTTGGGATTCGGGCGTGCTGGGAGAAGTGGACACCATTGAGGCCGCTTGGGACCGCAACAGCGACAGTGGGGCCTGGCAATACCCGATCCCGCCGGACGCGAATGAACACACGGTGGACTGGAACACGTGGTTGGGCGATGCGCCAAAACGGCCGTTCGATGGACACCGGTTTGTTTCGTGGCGCTGCTACAAGGATTACGGAGCCGGTCTGCCCGGCGATTTGTTTGTGCACCTGATCTCGGGGATTCACTACATCACCGGAGTCGATGCGCCGGCCAATCGCGCGTTCTCGACTGGCGGGATTTATCACTATAACGATGGGCGTGAATTCGGCGACCTGCAGTGGACCATGTACGACTACCCGAAATTCCAGGTGGTGGTGCGCTGCAACCAGAACAATAAGTATGAAGACCAGCTGTTCGCGTTCTACGGGAAGAAAGCCACGATGTTGATTCGCGGTGAGGGAAACGCTGCTGCATTGGGCGCTGGCGCGTCTCTCGTCGTGCAAGCTGAGCCGGGCTATCACACCCGCGAGGGCTATTCGATCGGCTCGTGGCCGGAGAAAGAGCGCGCGGAATATATCGCTGGATGGAATCGCGAGCACCCGCGCGAGGCGATGGGCAGCTATAAAGTAGAAGCGGGCCAGGAAATCTATACGGTTCCCGAAGGCTATAGCGACCTTGTAGATCACTTGGGAAATTTCTTTCAGGCGGTGCGCACGCGGAAACCGGTGGTGGAGAACGAAGTGTTCGGGAACATCGCCGCGCTGACGGGATGCCACCTGTCGAACTACTCGTATTTCAACAAGAGCATCGCGGTATGGGACGCTGCTTCAAAGAGTATCAAGAGCGCATAGCAGCGAAGCGAGGGGCAGAGCACGAGAAGGGCCGGGGGACACCGATAAGGTGTTTCCCTCGGCGGTGGCTGTTGGAGTGCAACCAATTGCCGTTTCCCTGCCGAGCCCTATTTCCACCGGTCGTCCCATTTCAAGTCAGAAGTGCCAGTTCGATCGCTCGATCCCTCTGTCTCACAAACACACCGACGGCGTCGACGCGCGGTTGCTCACAACCTGAATACCTGTGATTTCTACCAGTGCCCGCACATTGCTGTGCGGTGGTATTGGTCCCTACAAATACTCCAAGTTCGCTACCTGGCAATTGGGACGGAGAAGAATGAAAAAGCACACCTCGAAGCGCTCGCACACGCGCCGCAAAACCAGTTCGAACACCCTCGATGCTTGGGAGCGCGGTTGGGCAGCCCACTGGAGTAAGGCGGGAACCGCGGGCTACGAACTCCCCAAAGAGGGCGACACCGGGGCGGAAGCCGCATTCTTGACGGAGACGCGTTCTCCCGAAAAAGAAGCCGAACGTCTCGGCCGGATCACATCTGAATTTGTTCGCGGTTTCCAGGGGTTGTACGACGTGGGCCCCGCAGTGACGGTCTTTGGCTCCGCTCGCTTCCAGGAAGCCCACCCCTATTACAAATTGAGCCGTGCCGTGGGCGCCGAGCTAGCTGGTGCTGGTTTCGCCACGATAACCGGCGGAGGCCCAGGCGTTATGGAAGCCGCCAATCGCGGTGCGTTCGAAGCGGGTGGCCGGAGTTATGGCTTGAATATCGTCTTGCCACACGAACAGTCCGCGAATCCTTACCTGCACAAGACCATCGATTTTCATTACTTCTTCACCCGTAAGGTCATGCTGGTCAAGTACTCCTGCGCGTTCGTGGTAATGCCTGGCGGGCTCGGCACTTTTGACGAACTGTTTGAGGCGGCCACGCTCATCCAGTGTCAAAAAATTGGCCCCTTTCCGGTCATATTGATGGGAAGCAAGTTCTGGAAAGGGCTCCAAGTTTGGGGCCGTCACCTGGTCGAACAAGGCGTTTTTAAAAAAGAAGAACTCGGCTTTGGCCGGATCACCGATTCGCCGAGAGAGGCTGTCGAACTGATCCTTCGGACTTTGCCGTCCGGCGTTCGTAACCGCTTGAAACCCGTTGCGCGATCCTGACTGGAGAACCCATGAACGTTAAAGTCATCGGCGCTGCCGGCGGCGAAGTCACCGGTTCGTGCTACCTGCTGGAGACGCGCAGAGCGCGGATCATGATCGACTGCGGAATGTTCCAAGGGGGCCGAAAGTCCGAGTCCCTGAATCGGCCGCCTACTCGTCCTGAGCCGCGCCTCGATGCCGTCCTCCTTACGCACGCCCATCTTGATCATACTGGTCGGCTGCCGCTCCTCCCGGAACTCGGGTACCGTGGCCCGGTCTTTGCGACTCCCGCAACCATCGACATGGCGGAGCTGATTCTCCGGGACTCCGCGAAGATTCAATCGCAAGACGCGCTGCGCCAGTCGCGTCGCCTGGAGCGGGAAGGGAAGTTGCCGAAGCCACCTCTCTACGAAATGGAAGACGCCCAGCAGATCATTTCGCAGATGCGGCCAGTTGCCTACAACAAGCCATTCCCCGTCGCCGACGGCATTGTCGCAACCTGGGTGGAAGCTGGCCACATGCTCGGTTCGGCCACTATCAAGCTGACCGTCAATGACGACGGATGCACGAAGTCGGTTATTTTCTCGGGAGACCTGGGACCGCGCGGGGTGCCTATATTGCGTGACTATGAACCTTTTCATCAGGCCGACGCGGTCTTCCTCGAGTCCACCTATGGAGATCATGATCACCGCCCGTTCGGCCAAACGGTGGAGGAGTTCGTCCAAATCGTCAAGAATGCTGTCGCTACTGGCGGCCGCATTCTGGTTCCTACGTTTGCCGTTGGACGCGCACAGCTGCTGATAACGCTTCTGGGTGCCATGTTCCGTAGGAAACTAATGGAGCCGTTCCCATTGTTTCTCGACAGTCCCATGGCCATCGAAGCTACCAAAATTTACGTGAAGCACCGGGAAATCTTCGATGACCAGATGAAGAGCTACATCGCGGGCCGTCCGCTGCGCGAAGATCTCAAGACGCTGAAAGCCACTGTAACTCCACAAGAGTCCATGAAGATCAATAACCACCAGGGGGTCTGCCTCATCATGGCAGGCGCGGGCATGTGCAATGCCGGCCGCATCCTGCACCATCTAAAGCAGAATCTCTGGAAACAAGAGGCCCATGTGATGATCGTCGGTTACCAGGGATACGGATCGCTGGGACGCAAGCTCGTTGAGCGCCATCCGATGGTACGCATCCATGGAGAGAGCGTCGTCGTTCGCGCGCAGATCCACACGCTGGGCGGCTTCAGCGCGCACGCGGGCCAATCCGACCTGTTGAATTGGTTTTCTGCTGTTGCTCCCAGCAAGCCGCGCCTGGTCCTTACGCACGGTGAAAACAAGCCGCGGCAGGCGCTTGCGGCATTGATCCAGAAGCGGTTCCAGATCAAAGCGTCCACGCCGGGCCTGCGCGAGAGCATTGCTTTGTAACAGGCTGCCGGGTGGCGGCTGCGCCGGCAATCGTTAGCCTGCGCTCGTGGCTGGTAAACGTCCCAGAATTTGAACAAGCCGGGCAGAGACGAATGCACGCACTGGACTCTTGGTGTCGCTATCGCACGGGCGCTGTGAAAGCGGGAATCACTTTCGCGCCGATGCGATTTTTGCTGGATCCGCGATGTGCTGCGTAAACACGCGATTGTGACGTGATTCATAGCCGGGTGAATGGCTCGGGAGTACGAACATGCTGACCCCGGATCGGGCGGGAGATGCACATGAAACGACAGGCAACGGCAATGTGGGTGTTGGGGCTGCTTTGGTTCGTCGTGGGTATCGCTTCGTTAGGAAGTGCCTCGTCGGAAGACGTACTCTTGGGGAGGCTTGCGGTAGGGCTAATTTTGCTGGTTTCGCTGTTTTTTGTGATTTTCGGTTTGCGTCCACGGCATCGGGCCAATCATACGCATCACGGTTGAGATGCTTAGCGCTGTGCCATGCGAACAGGAACTCCAGGGACAGAAAGCCCGGGAGATTGTACGGACTAGAACTCTGTGAAATCGCGCATGGAGTCCATGTGCGCGGTGACTTTCCTCTGCAGGAAGTGCAGATTCCAACTCGCAAAGTGCGCCTGCTTGTAGGGCACGGGCAGCCGCCTGATCGCTGAGCCTGTGGTGTAAAAGTCATGGCGGAGCTTCATGATGCGCCGGACCAGTTCATCGGGAGAGAAGCGCAGCGGCTTGAAGTGGCAGGAGAGTCCCGGCCAGCGCTCCATGTTGATTTCGTCGATGAGCCGGTCCTCGTCCTTGAACTGCTGGTGCAGGCGTGTACCACGCAACGGCACCAGAATATTGAAATAGGCGGTCTGTGCCTTGTGTTCATGAAGGAACCGGAGAGTCGAGTCGAAGACCGTTTCGTCGTCCGCATCCGAACCCAACACAAAATTGAGTGAGTAGCTGATGTCGCGCTTCGTCAGATTCCGGATCATGTGACCGTATTCGGAGGCCTTGTTGAAGCTTTTGTGCATGGTTGCCAGGGTGCGCTGATTGATGCTTTCGACGCCGGTGTTGACATGCAAAAGACCTGCTTTGGCGGCCAAATCCATGAACTTCTCGTCGAGGCAGTAATGCGCGGAGAATAATGTCGACCAGCGGATCTTCAAGGGGATCAACGCTTCCATGAATTCCATGGTGCGGTCAACGTTCCCGGCAAACTGGCTGGCCGCAAAGAAAATGTGCTTGCTCCCGCACCGTTTGATTTCCTCGACCACTTCGGCCGTCGGCCGATAGCGATAGCCGTAGTCTCCGTTCAACCGGCGCTCGGCGCAGAAGTCGCATACGTACGGGCACCCCCGCGAGTACTGGATAACAAACGGGCGGTACCACACGTATTTGTGTGGATTGAGCAGTTCCCAACGCGGCGCAGGCATCGAGTCCAAACAGGCCTGCGTGTCTCGGCGGTAGAACTTCTTGAGCCGGCCGGCGGCCGCATCTTCGAGCATTTTCGGAAAGACTTCCTCTGCTTCGCCGACGCACACGGCGTCCGCGTGTTCCGCGACTTCGTCGGCATAGAACGTGGCGTGCGGGCCCCCCATAAGCACGGGAATTCCGCGGCGCCGGAAGTTCTCGGCAATTTCGTAGCCACGAAGGGAAGTCACGGTTCGGATGGTAATCGCGACGACGTCGACATCGGCGTTATAGTCGAGCTCCTCAGTGGCATCATCGACTAACGAGATCTTCCAATCTTGAGGTGCCAGCGCGGCCAAATACGGGATGACCGCTCCGACCAGTTTTCTCTTGCGCAATTTGTAAGGTTGGAGGAAGCCACGGAAACGGTAGCCGGTTGCCTGAGTGATGAGAAGCTTAGGCATGCAGGTAAGTGTTGTCGTTGGAGTAAACTTTCGTCTGTGTCGCGAGTCACCTGATCTGGTTCGATTGAACATGGGAGCCACAAACGAGTCAACCGGACTTTCTGGCCGGCCTGTGACACGGTGGGAGCGCCTGCCTGTCGTTGCGATGATTTCAAATGCAGAAACCTTGGCCAGCGAGCGTAGAATCGGAAGGTCAAATGACGAAGGCGGAAAGGTGCGGATGTGATGAGACTTTCCAATAGGTCTATGGCCGCGGGGCTGGCATTGGTGCTTTGCGCGGCGATTTCTTCGAGCGAGCCGGTTTCGAGCGCAATTGTCGGGCCGACCGAATCCAGCAGTGCGTTTGTCGGGCGTTGGGACCTGACCCTGAAGGCGCCAGATCGAGAATGGCCGTCGTGGCTGGAATTGCGCGAGGAAGGCGGCCAGTTAAAGGCGGAGATGGTGGGTCGCTGGGGAAACGCGCGGCCGCTGCCGAAGGCGTCGGTGGCAAATGGCCGTGTGACGTTTGTGTCGCCGAAGGAAGAAGAGGACGCCAAGGCAGACATGGTGTTCGAGGGGACGCTTGCGGGAGGCCAGCTGACCGGCACGGTCAACGGGCCGGATGGGAAAACCTGGGCTTGGATCGGAAAACGCGCACCGGATCTGAAGAGGACGGGAACGCCGAAATGGGGCAAACCGATTGCGCTGTTCAACGGGAGAGACCTGACGGGATGGAAGATGAGTCCCGCAGACTCCACAAAGGTGTGGAAGGTCGAGGGCGGCGTGTTGGTAGCGCCGGGGAACGGGCCGGAGTTGATCAACGATCAGAAGTTCGAAGATTTCAAGCTACACGTAGAGTTTAACTGCGCGGAAAATTCAAATAGCGGTATTTATTTGCGCGGACGCTACGAAGTGCAAGTCGAAACCGACTCCATCGAGGAGCCGCCCAGCCATCACATGGGCGGCGTGTATGGCTTCCTGGCGCCAGCCCCGGAATTGCCGCGCAAACCCGGAACATGGCAGAGCTACGACATCACCCTCGTTGGCCGAAGACTCACCGTGGTGCAGAACGACCAAACGATCATCGACAACAAGGAAATTCCAGGGATTACCGGCGGCGCATTGGACAGCCACGAAGAGCTGCCCGGGCCGATCTATTTGCAGGGCAGCGAGAAGGGGCGCGTAGCGTATCGCAGCATCGTGGTCACGCCGGCCGTGAAGTAGCGGTCGAAAGCGGATTTACTTCGTTCTAGCGTTGTACGCAAAATCCAGAGTCATCTGCTGACCGGCGGCTAAATTGACTTCTTCGTTGTGGGTGCCGTAGGTCTCATGCCACGCCGTGACCGTGTACTTGCCAGGCGGAAGATCGGGTAAGGTGAAGTGCCCGTCCTCGCCGGTGACGGCGAAAAAGCTATTCCCCATCACGGCGAAATAGGCGCGCATCCACGGGTGCAGGTTGCATTTCACCGGTATGAATTCGGGTTTGTCGAAGGAAGAGGAAAGTGGAGCGCTGCCTTTCAGCTGGACTTTGTTCCATTCGCGGTTCGTCACCGGCATGGGATGGATATTGTGGGATAAAGGATCGCTGTTGGTGATCTTCACCTCTTGCTCCACCTGAAAGGCCAGGACGCGCGTGGCATAGTGGCAGTTTTGTTGGTTCATGATGACGTGGCCCCCCGGAGTTGAACTAGCGGCGGGAGCCCCGGCAGAGATAAACACAACAACGTTCTTGAGAGTGTTCCCTGTGCCTACGACGGTATCCTCTGTGGTGCGTGGCTTAGGGTTTAGCTTTATGCATTCGGGTTCCTTGGACATGTCCAAAAGCTGGGCTTTTGGCGGAACGCCGCTAAGAGTGACTTTGCCCGAGATGGCACCGTTGGATTGGCCGAAAGTAGTGGCTTGGAAACCCCACAATGAGAGGGCTACCAGGCATATGCCGATTGAGCGCATCGTCTTTTGCCTCCCTTTATACGCAATGACTCCGAAGCTGCCCCCACAGCCCTCCCCAAAATTTTACCGATGAGCGAGCGTTCGGGACGGGCCATTTCAAGCCGAGTTGATGTAAAGGTGAGCGATACTGGTCGGTATCGTCACCAGGGAGTATGTAAGTAGTGCCCTGCTCTAAATATTGAGCCCAAAGGCCGGCGGCGAAGGCATTGTCATTTTTGACTGCGGTCTCCTCTGCCCTTACTATTTGTGCGCAACTCTTTGCGTAATACCCGTTTGGCCTGAAGGCTCGACCGATTTCTGGTCGGTTCGGCGCAAAGCAGAATTCTCGCCGGCGTGGTGGAAGGCGCGTGAAGAGCATCAGATTCCTGTTCGGGCGATCCTCGCGGAAATTCTGTTTTTACCCAGTTTGTTAGCGAATTCCATGATGCGACGCGCAATGCGATGGTCGGTGTTTCTCGTCCTGGCGAGCTTTTGCCCGAGCCTGCGGGCGCAGTTGCCTTTTTATACCGATGACACGGAAGTGACCGAAACCAAAAAATTGCACATGGAGTTCTTCAACGAGATCGATGCGCTGCAATCTGCTCAGTTTCCGAGTCTTCGGCAGAACACGGCGAACATCAAGATCAATTCCGGATTGCCTCACCACTTGGAACTGGATTTCGACATTCCCTACATCTCGATTTACCGCGCCAACGGAACCCAAGGGTCCTCCGGAATCGGCGATGCGAACATGGGGATCAAGTGGAAGTTTCACCAAGCGTCGCAAGGCTCGTGGGTGCCGTCCATGGCCAGTACGTTTTACGTCGAATTCCCGACCGGAAACGCGAGCGATCAATTGGGCTCTGGCCTGACGGACTACTGGCTGAATTTTATCCTGCAGAAACCGTTCTCAGATAAAACACGGCTAAATGCGAATTTGGGCGTATTGCTCGCAGGAAATACGAGCACGGGCGACGTCGGAATCCGAACTACACGAGGGCAGGTATACACCAGCAGCGTATCGATACTCCACGATTTCTCGCCAAAATGGACGCTCGGCGCCGAGGTTTATGGCGGCTGGGCGGACAATGACCAGTTGGGCCGTTAGCAGTTGCAAGAAATGATAGGCGGGCAGTATAACCTCCGGTCGGGGCTGACGTTAACGATGGGCTTGATTATTGGCAAGTACGAGGCGAGTCCACGTGTCGGCGGTCAGATTGGATTTGCGATGGATTTCCCCGACTTGTGGCGGCCCTGACGATCACTTGAGAGGATTCGAAGCGAGTTTTTCCGGGAGGCAATGGCTATGGCTTGTCAGCCAGAGGTACTGAAGAGCGTTCCGCTGTTTTCGCTGTTGGACACCGATGAGATGGCCATCCTCGCGCAGCAAGTCGAGGTGAAGAATTTTGCGGCGCGACAGCGCGTTTACAAAGCGGGAGATGCGGGAGGTCAGGCTTACGTGATGCTGTCTGGCAAGGTACGGGTGACAACGGTGGACGAGGATCAGCAAGAAGTGGTGGTCGACGAGCCGTCCGTGGGCGAGTTCTTCGGATTTGCCTCGATGCTAGAACAGACAGCTCACCGGACCACGGCCGTTGCGTTGGAAGAGACGTCGTGCTTGGAAGTCTCTCGCGATGACATAGCTACGCTGCTCCAGCGGAAACCGCATGCAGGAATGGATTTGTTGACTGTGTTGGGACGGCAATTTCATGCCACGCAAGAGCTGGTGCGAATGCGCGCAACTCGCAACGCGAACGAAAT
>Ga0335080_10002394_pt1 | contig 18648 bp, 15 predicted proteins | sample Lox_Sample_34_FD_206720 | JGI IMG/M metagenome (GOLD analysis project Ga0335080, IMG submission 206720) | Soil microbial communities from Loxahatchee National Wildlife Refuge, Florida, United States - Lox_Sample_3.4 | ecosystem: Environmental > Terrestrial > Soil > Wetlands | place: USA...
CTTTCGGAGGATGGCTCGCGGGTGGCCTACCGCGTAATTGATGGGGCCAGGCAGACCATCTATGTGATGGACACCGCGGGAGGTGCTCCCCGCAAGGTCTGCATCGACTGCGGCCTGCCCACGGACTGGTCGCATGACGGCCGCCGGCTGCTCTACGAGCCAGGCTCGCGCATCCCGGGCATCGGGCTGCTCGACGTGTCTACCGGCTCGACTCGCGAAATCGCGGTGCATGCCACGTACAAGCTGCACAGCGCGCGATTCTCCTCCGACGGCCGCTGGGTTGCCTTCCATGCGGAAACGTCGCCCGACGCACGGCGGATCTTCGTCGCCCGCCTCCAAGGCGATACCCTCGGTGGCGAATCCCAGTGGATTCCGGTCACCGCAGGCACCGACCTCGACATCGATCCCGTCTGGTCGCCCGACGGAAACCTGCTGTATTTCATCTCCGAACGCGACGGCTTCCGTTGCATCTGGGCGCAGCGCCTGCACCCCGCCAGCAGGACCCCGGTCGATCCGCCGTTCCCCGTCCAACACTTCCACACGGGCTCCCGCGCTTTGCTCACGAATTTCCGCGCCAACCCGTTGCAGATCGGGCTGTCCGCGTCGACCCAGGGCCTCGTCTACAGCCTCGAAGAACTTCGTGGGAACATCTGGACCATGGCCTTGCAGTGAAGCCTGTGGAGCGGACCATCGACTTGTGTGGTCCGCCCGCCGCACCGCTTCTATAATGGCAACCATGTGGACCCGGCCGGTCATCGCCGCCCTTTTCGCCCTGCAAGCATTAGGGGCACAAGCCTCATCCGGCCCGATGCACGGAACGCTCATTGCCGATGGCGGAGGCGGCACGGACCTGGTAAAGGACCGCTTTGTCTCGCTCGCTGGCGGAGTAGATGCCAACATCGTCGTGATCCCTACCGGCGCATCGTCGCTTCGGTTCGGCCCCGACAAAACCATTCTCGATCCCGACTGGCCGCGCGACCGCCCGGAGTGGGCTGCCTACCGCAAAGATCTCACGGCGTGGTTCGGAACCGCTCACATCACTATCCTCCATACCCGCGACCGCGCGGTCGCCGATTCCGAGGAATTTGCCAAACCGCTCCGAACCGCCACCGGAGTTTTTCTCGGAGCGGGCAATGCCGGACGGATTGCCCGATCCTATCTGGGAACGCGCACCCAGCAGGAGCTACAGGCCTTGCTCGATCGCGGCGGTGTCGTGCTCGGCAGTTCGGCCGGCTCGATCGTCCTGGGATCGTTCATCGTGCGCGGTTGGCCCGAGAAGCCCCTCCTGATGGCCCCTGGGCATGATCGCGGTTTTGGATTCCTGCGGAATGTCGCGATCAATCCGCACCTCACCGAAGCCAAACGCGATTACGAGCTGATCAATGTCGTGGATGCGCATCCGGAGATTCTCGGAATCGGTATCGACGAGCCGGCAGCCATCGTCGTCCAGGGCAATCGCTTTGAAGTTATCGGTACCGGAAAGGTGGCCATCTACGACAATCAGCCGCATCCTGGTGCCTGGTACTACTGGCTCAACCCGGGCGACCGCTTCGATCTGGCCCGCTGGCAAAAGATAGCGCCTTAGGGTTCCCCACATTCACCGCCGGGCAACCGAGTCGCTGTTACCATCGTCGTCATGACCACGTGCTTGACGGGTTTGGATCGCCTGTTTGACGATGGCATCGCCCGCTTTCGCGGCTTGCGCGTCGGACTCATCGCCAATCCCGCGTCGGTCGATCGCAGCCTTGTACACGCCGTGGAACGGTTTGCCCGCTGTCCCGCTTGGCGCCTCGCCGCGGTCTTCGGCCCGCAACACGGCGCGCGCGCCGACCGGCAGGACAACATGATCGAGTCCCCCGATGAAATCGACCCGCGGCTCGGCATCCCCGTCTATAGTCTCTACTCCCAAAACCGAAAGCCCCTGCCTGCCATGCTGAAAGATCTGGACGTCCTGTTTTGCGATCTCTTCGATGTCGGCACTCGTGCCTATACCTTCCTGTGGACCGCCATCCTCGCCATGCAGTCCTGCGCCGAGAATCAAAAGCGCTTCGTCGTGCTGGACCGGCCGAACCCGATCGGCGGGAGCCTGGTGGAAGGTCCCGTGCTAAATATGGGCTGGCGGTCCTTCATCGGCCTCTACCCGATTCCGATGCGCCACGGCTTGACCATGGGAGAGCTCGCCGCCTATGTCAATTCCGAATTCGGCATCGGAGCCGACTTGGAAGTCGTTCCGGCCGTGAATTGGGACCGCGAGCAATGGCTCGATGACACGGATCTTCCGTGGGTGATGCCCTCTCCCAACATGCCCACCCTCGCCACAGCCGCCGTCTATCCGGGAGCCGTCCTGGTAGAGGGCACCAATCTCTCCGAGGGCCGCGGCACAACCCGGCCGTTTGAACTGATCGGCGCGCCCTTCCTGGATGCGCACCGCATGGCCTCGCGTCTGAACGCGCTGAAGCTGCCGGGCGCGCACTTCCGCCCGGTCTGGTTTCGTCCCACCTTCGACAAATGGTGTGGCCAACTCTGTGGTGGGGTACAGATTCATGTGACCGGCCGGTCTTGCTTCCAGCCGTTCCGGACGGGGCTGGCGATTCTCCGCGCCGCCATCGAGCTGGCTCCGGGACAATTCGCCTGGCGGCAGCCGCCGTTCGAATATGAATATGAGAAATTGCCGATCGATATTCTGGCCGGCACGGACCGCTTGCGCCGCCGTCTCGACGAGGGCGCCCCTCTGGACTCGATCGAGGCGGAATGGCAGCCTGATCTCCTGTCTTTCCAGTCTGCTCGCGCGCGAAACTTGCTCTATCGGGCTTAGCCGCGCGCGCCTCGTCTGAGAGCAGCGTCGCGGTCGAATTCGTCTGGCAACCGGCCGCGGATGCCCCGGCTATTGTTGGACGTACATCGTCACGTTGCTCTGCGACGCAACACCGCCGACGGTTACCACCACGGACACGCTCCCGCTCGCGGCGCCGGACGGCACCACCGCGTTGATCTGATAAAGCCCCTGCACCGAGTTGGGAACAGCGCCGCTATACTGTACGGTCGCGGGCTGTCCGGCGATGGTCACGGCGACACTCGCGGCGATCGCCATGTCCGCCGTACCGAGCGCGCCGGTCTTGCCCGAGGGCCGTAGATTGCCGGCGCCCGTCACGTAAATCGCTACCGTCGAACCTTTCGCGGCGGGCGCATTCGCGCCGTTCACTACTCCGCTCTGGTTGATCACCGACGCCTGCCCGGTGCCGGTCGAGGCAGTCGTAAAGATCCCCGGAGCCGCCGGGCTGATCGCCTGCTGCGTCACCGGCGCCTGCTGCCCGTTATACGTGAATTGCACCGCCGCTTGCGTCTTGCCGGACACCTCGAACGGCACGATGATCCCAACCTGGTTGGTGCGGGCATACAGAATCGGGGCGGCCACGTTGTCGAAGGTGACGCCGACGCCGCCGAGCGTGGTGGCGAGCCCGGATACCAGATCCCGCGGCCCGATGTTCGCGCCGAAGATCGTCAGGATCGTGCCCGGAGCCACCGGACCCGCGACATAGCTGGCAGCGTTGACGATCGAGGTGATCGCCGGCGCCTGGCCGCCTGCCGGACCGGTTTGGACCGTCAGCGTGACTGCGACCCCTGCGGCCGTCAACCCGCTCGACGTCACGTCGATGCGCGCCGTGCAGTTGCCGCCCGTCGCGGGAGGCGTGGCGGTCACGGTCAATGTGCCGGGCGTGGTCCCCGATGCCGGCGAGACCGCGAGGAAGTTGCCGCAGGTGGAGCCCGAGACGCTTGCGGCGAACGCGGAGGAGCCCGCGGTGCTCGCCACCAGCAGCGTCTGGGTAAGCGCGCCCGCGCCCCCGCCCTGCGGACCTCCCCCGCCGAACGACGTCAGCGTCAGCGACGCCGGGCTCGTCACCAGCGACGGCGTGCTCACTACGCTCATGACCACTGGAATCGAAAATGGCGTGTTGCTCGCGCCCGATACCGCGATGCTGACTGTCCCCGGGTACGTTCCCGCCGGCATCCCCGCCGCTCGCGCCGATATCTGCAGGCTGCCCGGAAGCGTTCCGCTCGGCGCGCCCACAGTCAGCCACGAGGCCGACGTTGTGGCTGTGTTGTTCCCCGTCTTCGAATCTGAGAGCGACACTGCCACCGCCTGGCCGAAGCCGTCGTGGAGCCCGTGGTCTGGTCCAGGAACAACGACGTGGGCGTGGCGGAGATCGTCAGCGGCGTCTGGCCGTCCAGTCCAGCGCCAACGCGGTGAGGAAGCTGTCCACATCGATCAGGCTGTCGAGTTTGCCGGGAAGGTCCGCGGCCGCCGTCTGGTCGAAGATGCGGGCCAGTTCGATCAGGTCGGTCCAGTCGTTGGCGTCTTCGTTGGATTCCTTGCTGAAGAAGGATTGGTACGGCGTCGGGTCCTCCCCGAGGTACGCCAGGTTCGCGCCGGGGTCCGTCGCCTTGTAGAGGTTGCCCGTGTCGTCGTTTTTGGCGAAATGGTTCTTCAGAAAGTCGCCGTTCACGATCTCGCCGAGAATGTAGAGTCCCCAATACTCGCCATTGACATATAGCGCCGCGAAGTTGGAGCGGCAGGCCGCGAGGCCCGCTCCGGCGGCCATTTCGTAATACGGCTTCTCGCGCACGAAGCTCGGATCGTTCCAGGCGTTGCTCAGGCCGAACGACGACATACCGTCGATCTTCTGGCCCTTGGTGAATTCGTTCAGCTTGATGCGGAACGGCTTTTTCTTCGTGGTTGACCCGTAATAGGAGCTGTTCCCCTTGAACCGCACGCCGATGCTGTCGAACTTGTACTGGCCCCATTCGATCGAGGCCTCGGTGTAGGGCGTGTCGTCCGGGTACTTTGCGTAGTTGTCCGGTAGTTGCTCATACCAATCGGTCTGCTTGAAGGTCAAACGGATCTCGTGGACCGTATCCTTGTCGAACACGGCGCTGGTCGGCGGTGCCACCACTTGGGACGAGGCCGCGAGTGGAATTAGGAGTAGAAGGTGTGATTTCATCACTGTCAAAGGCCTTAAACGGCGCGGCGCCGCTCCTGGTTGCGTCCCGGGCACGCTCCTTAACAAATCTTTACGGCCGCGGTTGAAGCCGCGACACGGTTCCAAGCAGTCTCGGTTCGATTGATGCTCAACGAGGGTATCGGCTTTGAGCGATCCACCCCGCAACTCCGGTCTCGATGTTCGTTCCTGAACCCCCGATTGGTGCTAAGCCGCTCAGCGCCGGCAAAGCCATCGAGCCGATCGGGAATATCATGAGGAAGGTCGCAGGGCAGACTGCCCGGCAGGGATGGAAGGGAGGGCCCTCGAGCCGGCAAGGGTATCGCAGTCGAATTGTCGGCGAGAAGCAGTGATTCGATCAACAAACCGGTAGAACCGGGCGACGTTCTGCCGGACCGTCAAACGCCGCTGAGCCAAAGATGAAATGAAGAAAACGGATGTTCTGCGCGTGTGGGGACGCGTCCTGCGGGGACATGCTCCCTTTCTCTCGCTCGAGATCACCAGGGAGTGCCCGCTCAACTGCCCCGGATGCTATGCATATTCTCCCGACCACCTCGGGCCGCTGATCACCTTGCGGCAGCTCTCGGACTATCGGGGACAGGATCTGGTGAGGGCGGCCGCCGCAGTCGTCAGGCGGCTTCGCCCTGTCCATGTCTCGATCGTCGGCGGAGAACCCTTGGTTCGCTACCGCGAGCTTGGCGAGCTTTTGCCGCTGCTCGATCGGATGGGAGTGGAAGTGCAACTGGTCACCAGCGCCGTTCGGGCGATTCCGGAGGAGTGGAAGCACATCCAGTCCCTGCACCTGGTCGTCTCGATTGACGGCTTGGCCCCTGAACACGACGCTCGCCGATCGCCCGCCACCTACGATCGCATTCTGAAGCATATCGCTCCGCACCGCGTGATCGTGCATTGCACGGTTACCAGGCCGATGCTTTCGCGGCCGGGATACTTGAGTGAGTTTTGCAGGTTCTGGTCGGACCGGCCTGAGGTCCGGAAGATCTGGTTCAGCATCTACACTCCACAGGAAGGCGACAACTCGCCGGAGCGGCTGCGCGCGCAAGATCGCGAAACCCTGCTTCAGGAGTTGTCCGCTACAGTGCGTTTCCCGAAAGTGCATTTGCCCCGGATGGTGCTCGACGGTTACCGCAACCCGCCGCGCTCGCCCGAAGAGTGCGAATTCGCCCGGCTGACCACTTCCCTTTCGGCCGATCTGAGGACCTCCATCACGCCGTGCCAGCTCGGTGGGAACCCGGTTTGTCAGGAATGTGGCTGCATGGCCTCCGCGGGAATGCACGGTCTCGGAAGGCTGAAGCTCGGCGGTCTTGTTCCCCTCTCCACAATTTTGAATGCATCGATCCGGCTGGGTAAAGGCGCGCGCCCTACATCTCGGTTCGAATCATGACCGGCTCCGAGACTCCAGGCGTGACGGTCCGCGGACTGCGCCGCTGCAACCGTTGGCGTGATAAGATGGCGGCCGTCATGAAATCCTTGGCGCGCCATATGGAGGAGGCCGGAATCGGCGTGGCCCAACTCGTCGCTGTCACCGGATTGGATTCAAAATTGGTCAGGGCCATCGCCGGCGGCAACTACATCCCCAGCCCGTCGCAGCGCGAACGGCTGGCAGCCGCTCTGGGCATTTCGAAGGACGAGATTTCATGGGAGCACGCGGTTCCGGTTCAGCACCTGCGCGGCAACGGCCCGCAATCCGGGCGCACGACTTGATCGCTCGTCCTCGTACCCCGTGCCCCCCACCGGCAGCCGCCGCCTCACTCTCCGCGGGCGCGAGCGGCGGTTTGTTTGTACGCGTCCTGTGGTCTGGGCACGGCGCCGATTGAATAGTGCACCGCGGCAACTCGGGCGGCCTGACGATGTATGATACCTGAAAAGGACCCCAAACAGATGCCCGCATCCGGTTTGAAAGGAGGGGAACATATGTGCGAACGTCTTGCATCCCGGTACCCAGGCATGGCTCTTCTGGTGGTGCTCGCTTGCGGCAGTGCTTTCTCCCAAACGGCGGAGATCACTGGGCGCGTAATGGACGCATCCGGCGCAGTCATTCCACGTGCTACGGTCAGCGTGAACAGCATCGCCAGCGGCGCGGCTCGCGAAGTGCAAACCAATTCCAGCGGGTATTATACGGTCCCGCTGTTGCTTCCCGGCGAATACCAGGTGAGCGTTCAAAGCCAGGGGTTCAAAACGCTGGTTCGTTCCGGTGTCGTGCTTGCCGTCGATCAGCGCGCCGAACTCGATCTCACCCTCGAAGTGGGCGGCATGGCGGAAAAAGTCGAGGTTCAGGCCGCTGCTCCGCAATTGAATACTGTCGAGGCCAGCCAGGGCCAGGTGATCGCGAACAAGCAGATTGTCGATCTGCCCCTCAACGGCCGCACTTACGACGACCTCGCGCTGTTGTCGGCGGGAACCGTGCAGCCGCTGAGCAACGCCCGGTTTGTCGGATTCTCCTCGGGAGGCATGAGGGACACGCAGAATAACTTCCTGCTGGACGGCGTGGACAATAATCCCGTGGAACTCGCGGGCGCTCAGCGCCGCTCGGAAATGGTGCAGCCGTCGATCGACGGCATACAGGAGTTCAAGGTTCAGACCAACTCGTTTGCGGCCGAGTACGGACGCGCGCTGGGTGCCGTGGTCAACGTCACCACCAAATCGGGCACGAACGAGCTTCACGGGTCGGCCTTCGAGTTCCTCCGGAACGAGAAGCTCGACGCGGAGAATTTCTTCGCCCCGCCCGGTCCGAAGCCGCCATTCAAGCGCAACCAGTACGGCTTTTCGGTGGGAGGCCCGGTGTTCATTCCGAAAATCGTCCACGGCAAGAACAGGCTGTTCTTCTTCGGCGATTACGAGGGCACCAAGATCCGGCAGACCCAAATCACGGTAAGCACGATTCCCACACCGTCCATGCGCACCGGCGATTTCACGGAACTGAACGCGCAGCGCAAAATCGCGATCATCGATCCCGGAACCGGCAGCCCGTTCCCGAACAACGTAATTCCCAGCTCGCGACTCGATCCGCTGTCCGTCAAGCTGGTCAACCTGTACCCGGCGCCGATGACTTCGAGCGTCGCAACCAACTTCACGTTTCAATCGCCGAGTAACCAGGATGTGAACAAGTTCGATGTGCGGGGAGACGCCAACCTGGGGAGCAAGGACAATATGTTCTGGCGAATGAGCCAGCAGCACGCGACGCTGCCCGCTGTTTTCTCTCTCCCGGCCCCCGCCTACGGCGGCAATCCCTTCGATTCCTATATCGACGGCATCAACACGGGCGCCACCTGGAACCACATCTTCACCCCGACACTGATCCTTTCCGTGCGCGGCGGCTGGAACTACGGCTTCTTCGCGCGCGACAACCCGGCGTCTACGAGAGGCCAGTTTTACAATCAACAGCTCGGCCTCAATGGCGGGACCAACTCCATTCCGGGATCTTTCTCTAATTTCAATCCCACCGGTTACGCCTCGCTCGGACTTGGACCGAACAATCCGGTCTACCGCGATTCCCAAAATCGCCAGCTCACTGCCGATGTCACCTGGACTCACGGCAAACATAGCCTCAAATTCGGCGGAAGCCTGATTAAATCGCAGAACAACATATTCAACATCCGAAACGAAATCGGAGGTCCCTATGCGTTCAACGGCCAATACACCAAAGACGGCATGGCCGACTTTCTGTTGGGGATGGTGAGCGGCTTCACCTGGAACACCAGGTTGCAGGTCAATTTGAGAAGTTGGAACGACGCCGCGTTCATCCAGGATGACTGGAAGATCACACCCAATCTCACGCTGAACCTCGGCCTGCGATACGAGGTAGTGCTCCCATTTGTCGAGAAACGCGACCGCATCGGCGATTTCGATAACTGGACGAGCCCTTCGAACCCGCAGCTCGTGACGGCCAAGGGAGGTGGAAGCCGCTACGAGCGCGCGATGACTGCCACGGATAAGAATAACTTCATGCCGCGCGTGGGATTCGCCTATAAGTTGGGCGCGCGCACGGTGATCCGCTCGGGATATGGAATCTTCTATTCGTACATGGAACCGCTGGGCGACGCCGAGTGGCTAATCGGCAACCTGCCCTTCGCCTATGGCGTCACCTTGAATGGGAGCACCACCTCGCCCGCTTTTACGCTCGCCAACGGGCTCCCCCCGGGGGCGCTCGACGTCTCGAAAGCCACCGGCGTCCAACTCTCCAGCATTGAACGGCAAGCCATCAGCCCCTACGCGCAACAATGGAATTTCAATATCCAACGCGATTTCGGCGGAAATTGGCTGCTGGAAGTGGGTTACGCGGGAAGCAGGGGGACGCACCTCGAACGCGTTGCCGACGAGAACTATTCGCCTCCGGGACCGGGCGCCATCAACGCCAAGAGGCCGTACCAGACCGTTGCGGTCCCAGGCACGTCGATCGTCGCCGCTCTCGGACCGATTTACGGCTACCACTTCAACGGCAACACGAACTACAACGCTTTGGTGACGCGGCTCGAGAAGCGATTCTCGCAAGGTCTCACGCTGCTGGCGTCGTACACCTTCTCCAAGGCCATCGGCGACATTTGCGGCGCATCCGCCGCCGGCGACACCACGAATTGCGGTTACCAGGACCCCCGCAATCTCCGCAACGAGCGTTCCGTCGACAATATCGATATTCCTCAACGGTTCGTCGGCAGCGGAGTTTATCAGCTCCCCGTAGGCAGGGGACGCCACTTCGGGTCCGGCATGTCGCGAGTCGCCGATGGCTTCATTGGCGGATGGGCCTTGGGCAGCATCTTCACCATCGCCAATGGTATGCCGTTCAGTGTCATCTCGTCCGGCAATCCCGCCAATACCGGCACCTTCTCGGTCGTAAACCGGCCGAACGTGACCGGCGACCCGTATGCGTTCAACCGCACCGTCGATCAGGATTTCAATACCGCTGTCTTCGTCAATAATGCGCCATATACTCTCGGAACCGCCGGTCGTAACATCATGCGGCAGCGCGGTTTCTTCAACTGGGACTTCTCGGCGAACAAGGAGTTTGCGATTCGTGAGCGGATACGGCTTCAGTTCCGGTTCGAGTCGTTCCATTTCACCAATACGCCTCGCTTCGGCGTGCCCGGCGCGACGCTGGGAACCGCCGCATTCGGAAAGATCACCAGCGCCGACACGCCCCGTAACCAGCAACTCGGCCTGAAGCTGGTCTGGTAACGACTTTGGCAAGGAATAGAACCGGAATCTAAACCCATGAGCAGCAATCAATCGAACATTACCCGGCGGTCGTTTGCGTCGCAAGCCGCGCGCCTGGCAGCCGCGCCCCTGCTTGCTTCCGGACCGCTCATCAGGCCGGCATTCGCAGCGCCGGCGCGCAGGCCGAACATTTTATACATCATGACCGACGATCATGCCTCTCAAGCGATCGGTTGCTACGGCAGCAGGGTCAATCAGACCCCCAATCTCGACCGCATCGCCAAAGAAGGCATCCGCATGGACCGTGTCTTCGCCACCAACTCCATCTGCACCCCCAGCCGCGCCACCATCCTCACCGGCAAGTACAGCCACCTGAACGGCGTTCCGGTATTCAACCGGTTTGACGGATCGCAGCCCACCGTGCAGCAGAAGCTTCAACAGGCGGGCTATTACACGGCCATGGTGGGAAAGTGGCACCTGGGCAGCGATCCCACCGGATTCGATTACTGGAACATCCTGCCCGGTCAGGGAGTCTACAATGATCCGACGCTCTACGATAAGGACGGCTCGGTTGTTCATAAAGGCTACGCGACGGACATCATCACGGATATCACCCTCGACGCATTGAAGAACCGGCCCAAGGACAAACCGTTCTTCATGATGTCCCATCACAAAGCGCCTCACCGGGAATGGACTCCCGACGAAAAGCATCGCAAGCAGTTCGAGGGCAAACATATTCCGGAACCGCCGACGCTGCGCGATGACTATTCCGGCAGAACCGACGCGCTCCGCGAGCAGCAGCAATCGGTTTTCCGCGACCTGACGCGGCGCGATCTCAAGCTGATTCCTCCTCCGGGGTTATCTCGCGCCGAAGCGCAGAAATGGCTCTCGGAGAAACCCACGGAAGTGGAAGCCGTCGTCGACGGAGTCAATCGGAGATTGACCGGCAAGGCCCTGGAAGACTGGAAGTATCAGCGGTATATGCAGGACTACCTGGCGTGCGTTCAAAGCGTCGACGACAATGTCGGCCGCGTGCTCGACTGGCTGGACGCCAACGGCCTCAGGGAAAATACGGTCGTGATCTATACCAGCGACCAGGGATTCTTCCTCGGCGAGCACGGTTTGTTCGACAAGCGCTTCATGTACGAGGAATCGCTGCGCATGCCCTTCCTGGTACGCTGGCCTGGAGCGATCCGTCCGGGCTCGACCTCGCGCGCCATCGGCATCAACTGTGACTTCGCTCCCACCTTCCTGGACCTGGCCGGACAACCCACGCCCAGCGATATGCAAGGCCGGAGCTTTGTCCCTATCTGGCAGGGCAATACGCCGCGCGATTGGCGCCGCGCCATGTACTACCGCTACTACCACGATCCCGGGGACCACAACACACGCGCGCATTACGGAATTCGCACCGAGACTCACAAGCTGATTTACTTCTGGAGAAAAGACCAGTGGGAATGCTATGACCTCGTGGCGGACCCGCTCGAAATGCACAATATCTACAATGATCCGAAGGCGCAGAAGACCGTGGCCGCTTTGAAGGAACAGCTCTTCCGATTAAAGAAGGAGCTGAAGGATGACGACCAGTTCGCCAACGAGCAGCCGCAAGACTCGTCATACGTTCAGCCGCCCCCGTTGAAAAAGCAGTAGGCCGATGAATTGCAAATAGGGGAAGCACAGCGCAGTTGTATCGAGCCACTTCCGTTTGCTAGCTTGGCGTAGATGCCGGCGCCTGTGCCCGAACAACTCGGCCAGACCATTGAGACCCTTTACCGGTCGGAATCGAGCCGCGTTCTGGCCACGCTGGCGCGCCTCCTCGGAGATCTGGATCTCGCCGAAGAGGCCATGCATGAGGCATTCGCCGCCGCTCTGGAATTCTGGTCTCAGACCGGTATTCCGGACAAGCCGCGCCCCTGGCTGATTTCGACCGCACGCTTCAAGGCCATCGACGTGATCCGTCGGCGCGCGCGCTTCGACCGGGCACAGAGAGATCTTGTTGCCCACATGGAATCGCGCCTCAACCTCGCTCCCGGCGGAAATGAAGAGACCGGAGAGGAAGAGATCGAGGACGATCGCCTCCGTCTGATCTTCACCTGCTGCCATCCCGCTCTGCCTCCGGAGGGACAGGTTGCGCTCACTCTTCGCGAAATCTGCGGCCTGACCACGGAAGAAATCGCCCGCGCTTTTCTCGTGACGCCGGCGACGCTCGCCCAACGCATCGTACGCGCCAAGGCAAAAATTCGAGAGACGCCGATTCCATATGAGGTGCCGACGCCGCAGGAATTGCCGGAGCGGCTGGACGCGGTGCTTCAGGTCGTCTATCTCGTCTTTAACGAAGGCTATTCGGCAGCCGCGGGAGCGGAGGTAACGCGGGCCGAGATCACCGGCGAGGCGATTCGATTAGGACGTTTATTGAGCGAGCTCCAGCCGGAACCGGAAGTCATTGGGCTGCTGGCTCTGATGTTGCTGCAGGAATCCCGCCGCGCGGCCAGGACCTCGCCGGCCGGGGAGCTGATTTTGCTCGAAAATCAAAACCGCGCGCTTTGGAACCGCGAACAGATCGCGGAGGGAGTGGCATTGGTGGAAAAAGCCCTGAGCTCCCGCCGCTTCGGCCCTTACACACTGCAGGCAGCGATTGCAGCCGTTCATGCGGAGGCGGAATCGACCGCTGCCACCGACTGGCGGCAGATTCTCGCGCTTTACAACCACTTGGTGCGAATTCAGCCTTCGCCAGTTGCGTATCTCAATCGCGCCGTGGCCATTGCCATGTGCGACGGTCCCCAGGCCGGTCTCAAGCATATCGACGCGGTGTTGGATCGTGGTGAACTGGCAAATTACTACCTGGCGCATTCAGCTCGCGCCGAAATGTACCGCAGGCTGGGCAGGACCGCTGAGGCTCGGGCTTCTTATCAGAAGGCGCTGGGGCTGACCCGGCAGGAACCGGAACGGCAATTTCTGCAACAGCGGATTCGGCAACTGAAATAGAAATTGGAGTGCTGTCGATTTTCGGTCTCCCCAACGACTATAGGACAAAGGAACGATGAGCTACGGTTCCTGAGTGAGCAGGACGAGCCATACGAAACAAGGAGAAGAATTCATGCCTCAGTATTTGGTTGCTAACTACCTCCCCGACGACTTCGATCCGTCCGCCGTAACCGAAGCGATGATCGAGGAGATCCACGCGCTCAACCGCGATTTGATTGCTGCCGGCGTGAGGAAGTTCGCCTGCGGAATTTCCCCGGCCGGCAACGCAAAGACCGTGCGGAAACAGCCCGATGGTACGGTGCTCGTCACCGATGGGCCCTACACCGAGACCAAGGAGCACATGGGCGGTTTCTGGATACTGGAAGCCGCCGATATGGACGAGGCACTGGCGTGGGCGCGCAAGGGTGCCATCTGCTGCGATGCGGCGGGCGAGGTGCGCGAGCTTCTTTTCTACCCGGCTCCGGAACAGGAGCCCGTCGGAAGCAAGTAAACAAACTGGCCGCTACGGCCACGGAACACGCGCCGTAGTGACGAGAGGAACGAGCCCGGCGCAACGCTCTGCTGCCGGCTCGCCAATCCGCTATGAGGAGATGAACAATGAAATACATCTGTCTGGGGTACTACGACAAACGCAAATTCGAGGGTATGAACGCGGACGAGCAAAACGCCATGTTTGACGCCTGCTTTGATTACGATGACCATCTTCGCGCCAACGGGCACTGGGCTGGCGGCGAAGCGCTTCAGGGTCCGGAAACTGCCTTGACCCTGTATTGGAAGAACGGCAAAGTGGCAACCACCGACGGTCCCTACGCGGAAACCAAGGAACAACTCGGCGGCATTCTGGTCCTTGAAGCACGGGACATGAATCACGCGGTACAGCTCATCGGCCAGCATCCGGCGCTGACGTATGGCAACATCTTCGAGATTCGGCCCGCGGGGGACATGAGCGAAATCACGAAGGCAAGCGAGCAGCGACGCAGACAGGCCGCTGCACACTGACAGAGCGCACTGTCAACTGTTGCGAATAGGCAGGTCTGGCTCATTTCCCGCCAGGCAGCGAAGCTCTCAAAAGATCGTCGATCGATTGGATGTCGCGCCTCACTGCGGCCAGCTCGTTCTCGAGGAACCCACGTGTCCCCGGGTTCCGCCAGGACTGTTCGGCTAGCCTCACGAGAAGGGCGGCGCGGTGCCGAAGCGTACGGACGGCGACTTCCAAGCCCGTCTCGAACCGTGTGGCCCTGCGAACCAGCAGCTCCAGAGCGGGGCCGATATCCGCCAGGTTCAAGCAGAAAGTCACTGGCAGTTTTTCCATGGCATTGGTGGGCATATCTGGGTACTCCGCTTCCTGCGGGTCCTGCACCATGGTCAAACCACCCGCTTCGTGCACCGCACTAAGTCCTTCGGTTCCGTCTCTCAAAAGTCCCGTCAGAATCACGCCGATCACACGGTTGCCATAAATCTGCGCGGCCGATTTGAAAAGGCGATTGATTGTGTTTGCCGGCCGGTCCGGAATGGTGTGTTCTACCGTGATCATCCCGCTGCTGAAGGTGGCCGACTTGCCCGGCGGAGGAACGAAAATGCACCCTTGCTGCAAGCGTTCCTGGTTTTCGACCTCAATCATCGGAAGGCGGCTGAACCGCCCCAGCGACCATTTGAGACCCTGAGCGCTTTCCAACGGCATGTGCAGTAGGATCACGATTGCCGCCGGTAGCTCGGAGGAAATGTTGTTGAGGATCTCCGCAAGTGCCTTATGGCCGCCCGCCGACGCGCCGATGACGATCAAGTCCGCGACGCGGTTCGCCTCTCCCTGGCGCTGGAGTCGTTCTTCGGGGGTCAACGAGGAGTGATGCAAGTCCAACTTTCTTATGGTCTCCTTCCGGTTGCAAGTGTACTCGATTATTGACTGGATGTAGACAGCGGAAGCTGGCCTGCTTTCTCCCTTGTGTCGACGGGGTGGCGCAAACCGGTTTCAATCACCGAAGCTTTTTGGCCGATTTTCTCTGATTCCAGACGACTTAGCCCCCATCGGCCCTTTCCCCCGCCTTCCCCCATGCTAGCCTTCGATCAGGAGCACCGATGCGCCAATCGCACACTTTTTCGTCCCCGTCCGTTGATCCCCACACTCTCTCCCCCAGGGAGGCAAGCAGCGCGCTGTGCCAAACGAACCCAATTTCTTCTTTGTTTTCAACAAAACTAACAAACGGCTCTCGTCTGCCTCCGCGCCCGCAAATTCCTCTTGACACTATTTGCAATTTGCAATATAGTCATCACAGATTGCTATATGACACTAGGTGAGAAGCTCCGATACCTCCGGGAAGTCGAAGGCGCTCTCCGCGGACTCGACCGGGAGCTCTCTCAGGCTGAGCTCGCCCGCCTCGTCCAATCCGAGCAGGGCAAGGGCATCAGCCAGAGCTACCTCTCGCAGATCGAAAGCGGCGCCCGCCCGCACCTCACCAACTCGACCCGCATGCTGCTCGCCCGGTTCTTCAAAGTCCATCCAGGTTATCTCGTCGATGACCCCGAGGGCTTCCAGAACGAACTGTTGAGCGACCTCGGCGCCGTCGAAGACAAGCTCGATCTCTATCTCGTCAGCGGCGCGGAGCGCTTCGCACGCGATGCCGAGCTGCATCACGCCCTGCTGACCGTCGCCAAACACAAGGACTCGCGCATGTGCCTCATCCTGCTCGGCACCATCCTGGAAAACCAGGGCCTCGCCGAGCGGCTCATCGAGGTCCTCAAGGCGCCGGTTGCCCCGGCTCCTAAATCCAAACGGCGGTGAAAGTCCATGATCTGGTCTGACATCTACCTCATCTGCTTCCTGATCGGCTTCGGCCTGAGCCTGCTTTCGCTCCTGGCCGGCACCACGCACTTGCATCTGCCGCACCTGCATTTGCACCACGGGATTCATCTGGGCCACGGCCAAGCCGGCGCCCACGGCACCACCGTATCCTTCTTCAACCTGGGAACCCTGGCCGCCTTCCTCACCTGGTTCGGCGGCACCGGATACCTCCTCTCCCATCACTATGGCGTCTGGTTTGCCGTCGCTCTGGGCATCGCCACACTCAGCGGTCTGGGCGGCGCCGCGGTAGTCTTCTGGTTCCTGGCCAAGGTACTCATGGCCCGCGAGCAGGCCCTGGATCCCGCCGATTACGACATGATCGGCGTCCTCGGCAAGCTCAGCATCGCCATCCGTCCCGGCGGCACCGGGGAATTGATTTACACCCAGGGCGGCACGCGCCGCGTCACCGGCGCGCGGGCCGAAACCGGCGCAGCCATTGCCAGGGGCGCCGAGGTCGTAGTCACCCGCTACGAAAAGGGCATCGCCTACGTTCGCCCGTGGGACGAATTCTCCGGCGAACTCGAGCCCCGCAATCAATAGGAGAAGCGCTACTTTATGGACACCCAACAGATTTTCGTGATCGTCGGGCTGATGCTGCTCGCGATCCTGTTCCTCATGATGATGTTCGCCAAGCTCTTCCGCAAGGCGGGCCCGCACGAGGCGATCATCGTCTACGGTTTCCGCGGAACCCGCGTTGTCAAAGGCCGCGGCACCGTCATTTTTCCCATGGTCGAAAGCTGCCGCGGCCTCTCGCTCGAGCTAATGAGCTTCGACGTCGCCCCCAAGCAGGACCTCTACACCAGGCAGGGCGTCGCCGTCACCGTCGAAGCCGTCGCCCAGATCAAGGTGAAGAGCGATCCCGAATCCATTCTCACCGCCAGCGAACAGTTCCTCACCAAGGCCCCCGAGGAGCGCGAAGGCCTCATCCGCCTCGTCATGGAAGGCCACCTGCGCGGCATCATCGGCCAGCTCACCGTCGAAGAGATCGTCAAGCAGCCCGAAATGGTCGGCGACCGCATGCGCTCCACCTGCGCCGACGACATGAACAAGATGGGCCTCGAAGTCATTTCCTTCACCATCAAAGAGGTCCGCGACAAGAACGAGTACATCACCAACATGGGCCGCCCCGACGTCGCCCGCATCAAGCGCGATGCCGACGTGGCCACGGCCGAAGCCGAGCGCGACACCGCCATCAAGCGCGCCGAAGCCTCGCGCGAAGCCGCCATTGCCAAGGCCAAGGCCGATCAGGAGCGCGTGCTTGCCGAGACCCTCTCCCAGGCCAAGCAGGCCGAGGCCCAGCGCGATCTCGAAATCAAAAAGGCCGAGTACATCGAAGGCGTAAAGCGCCAGCAGGCCCAGGCCGACAAGGCCTACGAGATCCAGACCAACGTCATGCAGCAGAAGGTTCGCGCCGAAGAGGTCACCATCCACCAGGTCGAAAAGGAGCACGAGGTCCTGGTGCAGGAAGCCGAAATCAAGCGCCGCGAGGCCGAACTGACCGCGACCGTGGCCAAGGCCGCCGAGTACGAGCGCAAGCGCATCGAAACCCTTGCCGAAGCCGAGAAGCAGCGCCTCATCATGGAGGCCGAAGGTCGCGCCTCCGCCATCCGCGCGCAGGGCGAAGCCGAAGCCGAGATCATCTTCAAGAAGGGCGAAGCCGAAGCCAAGGCCATGAACATCAAGGCCGAGGCCTACCAGGAATTCAACCAGGCGGCCATCGTCGACAAGCTCATCAGCAACATGCCGGAAGTCGTCAGGGCCCTCGCCGCGCCGCTGGCCAACGTGGACAGGATCACCGTCGTCTCCACCGGCAACGGCGATTCCGCCGGCCTCAACAAAGTCACCGGAGATCTCACCAAAATGGCGGCGCAGATCCCCGCCTTGTTCGAAACCCTGAGCGGCATGCCGCTCAATGATCTGTTCGCCAAGGTCCGCAGCATTGGCGACAAGCCACCCAAGCAGTAACGCGACCCTCCTGGGTCGCAATAAGGAGACTCTTTATGGCACTTTTAGATCGCGTCGCAACCCTCATCCGAGCCAATCTCAACGATCTGGTGGATAAGGCCGAGGACCCCGAGAAGATGATCAAACAGGTCATCCTCGATATGCAGAATCAGCTCATGCAGGTCAAGACCCAGGTCGCCATCTCCATCGCCGACCAGCACGTCCTCGAGAAGAAGGCGCAGGAGGCCCAGGAGAACGAGCGGCAGTGGACGCACCGTGCCGAAATGGCTCTGGACAAGAACGACGAGAATCTCGCCCGCGCCGCCCTGGAGCGCAGCATGAGCTACAAACAGATGGCCGAAGGCTTCCGCCAGCAGGTGGAAGACCAGAAAGTGCAGGTCGAAAATCTCAAGGCCGCGCTCCTCAAGCTTCAGCAGAAGCTCGCCGAAGCGCAGTCCAAGAGCGACCTGCTCATCGCCCAACACCGCCGTTCGCGCGCCATGCGCAACGCCACCAACGCGGCCAGCGATATCAACGGCGAATCCAACGCCGCGGCCTTCGACCGCATGAAGTCGAAGGTCCGGCATAGCGAGGCCACGGCGCAAGCTACTGCCGAGCTGGTCACCGACGACGTCAGCGAAAAGTTCGCCGCCATGGAGAAGCAGGAGGAGATCGATCGCCTCCTCGCCGACCTGAAGAAGAAACGAAGCCAGT
>Ga0335080_10002395_pt1 | contig 18648 bp, 11 predicted proteins | sample Lox_Sample_34_FD_206720 | JGI IMG/M metagenome (GOLD analysis project Ga0335080, IMG submission 206720) | Soil microbial communities from Loxahatchee National Wildlife Refuge, Florida, United States - Lox_Sample_3.4 | ecosystem: Environmental > Terrestrial > Soil > Wetlands | place: USA...
AGCCCGGTCTCGACGACGGCGTTCAGCATGTTGCGCGCAGATCGGCGCGGAGGGCCGCGCGGCAGGACCCGAAACGCCGCGACACCGGCCCGCGCCGACACCGGCTCTGCTGCACCGGCTTCCGCTCCAGGTGGCGTTATATCGGCTTCACGCCCGGCGGTCCAGGTCAGAGCGGCACCGGCGCGTGGTATAAGATGGCCGGCATCGGAGGTCGAGGATGCGGGTCGGAGTCGGCGCCTGGATCGCGGGCGCGGCGTTGGGTGCGGCCGGGATCGGGCTCTACCTGTCGGGCGGAAGCCCGAGCGCCGCGCTGTCGGCGCTGGGGCTCGGCGACGGCGCCGTGCGGGCCGACACGCGGCCGGCGGGCCTGCCGCCCCCGGTCGGCGCCGCGCCGGACCGCGTCTCGGCGCTCGGGCGGCTCGAGCCCGAGGACGGCGTCATCCGCGTCGCCGGCCCCTCGCAGCCCTCCGTGGTCATCGCCAAGCTCTACGTGGACGACGGCGATCGCGTGAAGACGGGGCAGCTCCTCGCGACGCTCGACACCGCCGCCATGCTCGAGGCCTCGGTCCACCGCCTCGAGGCCGAGCTCGCCAACGCGCGGCGTGAGCTGACCCGACAGGCCACGCTCAATCGCAGCCAGGTGCTCTCGGATTCGCAGCGCGAGTCCTGGGAGCTCAAGGTGCGCGTGGCGGAGGCGGAGCTCGCGCGGGCGCGCGCCGAGCTGGAGCTCGCGCACGTGCGCTCCCCGCTCGACGGCCAGGTGCTGAAGGTCCACGCGCGCGAGGGCGAGCGGGTCGGGTCGGAGGGCATCGTCGAGCTCGGCAGGACCGACCACATGTTCGCCGTCGCGGAGGTGTACGAGGAAGACGTGCGCCGCGTTCGCGTCGGTCAACACGCTGTGGTGACGAGCCCGGCGCTCGAGGCGCCGCTCGAAGGGAAGGTGGACTGGGTCAACCTGCGGGTCGCCAAGCAGGACGCCATCGGCAACGATCCGGCCGCGCGCAAGGACGCCCGCGTGGTGGAGGTCAAGATCCGCCTCGCGGACAGCGCCCCCGCCGCCGGGCTCACCAACCTCCAGGTCGAGGTGGCCATCGGGCCCTGACGGGAGGGCGCGCCCGCGATGTCGATGCCGCTCGGCTGGCTGCAGCTCAAGCACCGCAAGCTCCGACTCGTCGTGGCGCTGGCCGGGATCGCATTCGCGGTCGTGCTGATCCTGATGCAGCTCGGCTTCCAGGCCTCGCTGTTCGGCAGCTCCGTCCGCTACCACCGGCAGCTCCGCTACGACATCGCGCTGGTCGGCAAGGACACGTCGTTCCTGGTGCAGCCCACCCCCTTCTCGAGCCGCCGGCTCTACCAGGCGCTCGGCGTGGACGGCGTCGCGTCGGTGGCGCCGGTGTACGTGGGGCCCGCGGTGTGGAAGAACCCCTGGACCCACGAGTCGCGCCAGATCTTCACGATCGGGGTGGATCCCGCCGACGACGCGCTGGAGGCCCCGGGCGTGCGCGAGAACGTCGAGGTGCTGCGACGCCGCGACGCCGTGCTCTTCGACGCGGCGTCGCGTCCCGAGTTCGGCCCGGTCGCCGAGCACGTGCGGCGCGGCGAGCACCTCGCGGTCGAGGTGAACGGCCGCCAGATCGAGATCGGCGGGCTCTTCGAGGTCGGCACCTCGTTCGGCATCGACGCGAGCCTGCTGATGAGCGACACCAACTTCCTGCGGCTCTTTCCGGGCCGCGCGCGCACGCAGATCGACATCGGCCTGGTGCGGGTGAAGCCCGGCGTGGATCCCTCGCTGGTGCGAGACCGCCTGCGCACGCTCCTGCCGCCGGACGTGCACGTCCTGACCAAGCCCGAGTACATCGACAAGGAGATCAACTACTGGTCGGCGACCACGCCGATCGGCTACGTCTTCGCGTTCGGCTGCGTGATCGGCTTCGTGGTCGGCTGCATCATCGTCTACCAGATCCTGTTCGCCGACGTCTCCGACCACCTGGCCGAGTACGCCACGCTGAAGGCGATGGGCTACTCGAACCGCTGGCTCTCCGGCGTGGTGCTGCAGCAGGCGCTGATCCTGGCCGTACTCGGGTACCTGCCCGGGCTGCTCGTCACGCTCTGGCTCTACCGCATGGCCGGCGCCGCCACGCACCTTCCCCTCGAGCTCACGCCGGCGCGGGCGGTCGGCGTGCTGGTGCTGACCGCGACGATGTGCGCGGTCTCGGGCTTCCTGGCCCTGCGCAGGGTCCGCGCGCTCGACCCGGCCGACGTCTTCTGATGGACGCCGCGCCGATCGCCTCCCGGACGCTCTGCCACTTCTACGGCTCGGGCGACCTGCGCAAGCAGATCCTCTACGACGTCGACGTCGAGGTGCGCACCGGAGAGATCGTGATCGTCACGGGGCCCTCGGGATCGGGCAAGACCACGCTGCTCACGCTGATCGGCGCGCTGCGCTCCGCGCAGGAGGGGAGCCTGCAGGTGCTCGGCCAGGAGCTGCGCGGCGCGGACGCGCGCTCGCTGCAGTCCGTCCGCCAGCGCATCGGGTACATCTTCCAGCACCACAACCTGATCGAGGCGCTGACGGCGCGCCAGAACGTCGAGATGGCGCTCCAGCTCCATCCGAACCGCGGGCCGCGCGAGCTGCGCGAGAGGGCGTGCGCGATGCTCGAGGCGGTGGGGCTGGGCGACCGCGTCGACCACCATCCGGCGCAGCTCTCGGGCGGACAGCGCCAGCGCGTCGCGATCGCGCGCGCGCTCGTCTCGCAGCCGCGCATCATCCTCGCCGACGAGCCGACCGCATCGCTCGACAAGAAGTCCGGCCGCGAGGTCGTCGACCTCATGCAGGCGCTGGCACGCGAGCAGGGCGTCACCGTGGTGCTGGTGACGCACGACAACCGGATCCTCGACATCGCCGACCGCATCATCCACCTGGAGGACGGCAGGCTGTGCTCGTTCAGCGACGCCGTGCTGGCCAACACGCAGCATCTGATGCGGACGCTCGCCGACAGCAACCGGAAGGGGGAGCTTCGCACCCTGGTTTCGGGGATGAACGAGGAGCAGTTCCAGCGCGGTCTCGAGCAGCTCACCTCCGAGTCGCGCCGCTTCATGGAGGCGACGTCGCTGGCCAACGACGAGGCCTTCCAGAGCATGCTCGAGCAGGCGCTCTTCGCCTTCACGTTCAAGATGGGCGACCTGCTGGACGCCGAGCGCGCCTCGCTGTTCCTCGTCGACCACGAGCGCAACGAGATGTGGCTGCGCGTGGCGCAGGAGGAGGGCGGCAAGCCGCTCGAGTACCGCATGCCGCTCGGCGCCGGCGTGGCCGGGCACGTAGCGGCCAGCGGCCAGGGCTGCCGCATCGACGACGCCTACGCCGACCCGCGCTTCAATCGGGAGCTCGACCAGGAGACCGGCTTCCGCACCCGCAGCATCCTGTGCCTGCCGCTGCGGAGCAGCGCGACGGGCAAGGTGTTCGCCGTGGCGCAGCTCCTGAACTCGCGCGACGGGAGCGTCTTCGACGCCGAGGACGAGAAGCGCTTCGGCACCTTCCTCGACTCGATCGGGGTGATCCTCGAGACCTGGTGCGCGATGGCACACCGGCGGCGGGAGCTTTGAGGGCGGGCCGACTACAATCCCGGCTCGATGGGTGAGAGCGACCTCGACCTCGAGCGCTTGATCGCCGCCGCCGCGGAGCTCGCCGCACCTCCCGATCCGGCGCGGTTCGGTGCCTTCGCGCGCGCCTTCGTGCGCGGCCTCGACGGGACGCAGGCGGGCGGCGAGCGCGCGCTGGCCGCGCGCATCGCGGAGGCGTTCGCGTTCGCGCAGCGCCGCGCGCCCGGGGAGATCCGCGTGCGCGTCGCGAATCCGGCCGACGGCCTGGGTCGCTCGCGAATCCAGATCCTGCAGGACGACCGGCTCTTCATCGTCGACACGGTGCGCCTCGTGCTGCGCCGGCTCGAGCTCTCCGAGCGCGTCCTGCTGCACCCGATCCTCGCCGTCGAGCGCGATGCCTCGGGCCGCCTCGTCGCGGTCGGCGGCGATGGCGCCCCGCTGCGCGAGTCGCAGCTCTACGTCGAGGTCTCGCCGCGCATCGAGGAGACGGAGCGGCGCAACGCGGTCGAGGCGGCGCTGCTCGACGCGATGGGCCAGGTGCGCGACGTCACCGACGACTTCCCGCGGCTCCTCGCCGTGATGCGCCAGCTCTCGCTCGCCGTCGAGGCCGCGGGCCGTGTGCTTCCGGACGCCGCCGAGCGCGCGGCGCGCGTGCGCGCCCTGCTCGACTGGCTGGTCGCTGGCCACTTCGTGTTCATGGGCTTCCGCCGCTACCGCCTGCGCCGCCTCGACGGCGAGGGCGCCGGCTTCGAGGTGCAGCTCGAGGCGGGCTCCGGGCTCGGACTCTTCCGCGACGACGCGACCAGCCGGCTCGCGACGGCGCGGCGCGGCGCCGAGGTGCCCGACGAGCTCCGCGACATCCTGGAGGACCCGCGCATCCTGGTGATCGGCAAGTCGCGCGTCGAGTCGCCGATCCATCGCGCCGGCCGACTCGACCGGATCGCCGTCACCGAGTACGACGAGCGCGGCGAGCCGCGTAGCCTCGCGATCGTCTTCGGCCTGTTCACCTCGCAGGCGCTGCGCACGCCGGGCTCGCAGGTGCCGCTGCTGTCGGCCCGCCTCCAGCAGATCCTCGAGGCCGAGGGCGTCGATCGCCGATCGCACCGGCAGCGCGCGATGTTCGACGCCTTCGACTCGGCGCCGATCGAGGTGCTGCTCGGGATGGACGTCGAGGGCGTGGCGGCGCTGATCCGAGAGATCGTCGGCTCCGAAGGCTCGAAGACCGCGCGGCTGGTGTGCCGCGCCGACCGCCATCACCGCTCGCTGTACGCCGCCGTGCTGCTGCCGCGCGAGCGTTACGGCGAGGATCTGCGCGCGCGCGTGCGCCACCTGCTCGAGGAGCGCACCGGCGCCACCTACATCGACGACCGCGCCTCCTTCATCGAAGAGGGCACGGCGGTGCTCCACTACTTCTGCACCTCGGCGACCGGCGCGCTCGCGCTTCCCGCCGCCGCCGCGCTCGAGGCCGAGGTCCAGCAGCTCTGCGCGAGCTGGAGCGATCGCTTCGCCGAGGCGCTCGCCGCGCGCTTCGGCGAGGGCGAGAGCGCGGCGCTCGCGGACCGCTACGAGGAGGTCTTCCCCGAGGCGCTGCGCGTGACGACGCATCCTGCCGACGCGGTGCGCGACGTGGTCGCCCTCGAGGCGCTGTCCGCCACCGGCGAGCCGCAGTTCTCGCTGTACTTCGACCACGGCGGCGCGCGGCGCGAGGTGACCACGCTGCGCATCTACCTTCCGGAGCCGCGGCTGCTCTCGGACCTGCTGCCGGTGGTCGACGCCTTCGGCATCCGCACCGTCGACGCCCAGCAGGCGACCGTGCAGCCGGTCGGTCGCCCCCCGGTGTCGGTGGAGACGCTCCGCGTGCTGCCGCTCGGCGCCGACCCGAGCGATCTCGACGAGATCGCGGGCCGCCTCTCGGCAGCGATCGGCGCGGTGTTGTCCGGCGCCACCGAGAGCGACGAGCTGAACGGCCTCGTGCTCGGCGCCGGGCTCGACTGGCGCGAGGTCGACTGCATTCGGGCCTATGTCGAGTACTTCGTGCAGATCCAGAGCGCGCTCGGCCGCCCCTTCCTGCGCAGCGTGCTGCTCGAGAATCCGCTGGCGGTGCGGCTCCTGGTCCGCTTGCACCAGGCCCACTTCGACCCGGCGCTCTCGAAGTCCGAGCGCGGCGCGCGCGAGCAGTGGCTGCGCCGCTCCTTCGAGGGCTATCGGGATCGCATCGCGGCGCTGAACGAGGACCGCGCTCTCTCCGGCCTCTACTCGCTGGTGGAGGCGACGCTGCGCACCAGCTTCTTCGCGCCGCAGCAGGGGCCGCATCGGATCGCCTTCAAGGTCGACCCGGCGCTGGTGCCCGAGATCACGCCGCCGCGGCCCTACCGCGAGATCTTCGTTCACTCCGCGGAGCTGATGGGGATCCACCTGCGCGGCGGCCCGGTGGCCCGCGGCGGGCTGCGCTGGAGCGACCGCCTCGACGACCTGCGGGTCGAGATCCTGGGCCTGATGCGAACGCAGCAGCTCAAGAACGGCCTGATCGTGCCGGTGGGAGCCAAGGGCGGCTTCGCCTTGAAACGAAGCGGGCTCTCGCCCGGCGAGGCGCGGGCGCTCGCCGACCGGCAGTACCGCGTCTTCGTCGCGAGCCTGCTCGATCTGACCGACAACCTCGACGCGGGCGGCCGGGTCGCGCCGCCCGCCGGCGTGCTGCGGCGCGACGGCGACGACCCGTACCTCGTGGTCGCCGCCGACAAGGGCACCGCGCACCTCTCGGACGCCGCCAACGAGGTCGCGCTCGCGCGCGACTTCTGGCTCGGCGACGCGTTCGCGTCGGGTGGCTCGGAGGGCTACGACCACAAGAAGCTCGCCATCACCGCGCGCGGCGCGTGGGAGTGCGCGCGGCACCACTTCGCCGAGCTCGGCATCGACCCGGACCGCGAGAGCTTCAGCGCGGTCGGCATCGGCGACATGTCGGGCGACGTGTTCGGGAACGGCCTCCTGCTGATGCGCAAGGTGAAGCTCCTCGGCGGCTTCGACCACCGCCACATCTTCGTCGACCCGGATCCCGACCCCGAGGTCGCGTGGGCGGAGCGCAAGCGGCTGTTCGAGCTCCCGTCGTCGAGCTGGGCCGACTACGACCCGGCCCGCCTCTCCGCCGGCGGCGGCGTCTTCCCGCGCGCGGCCAAGCAGGTCGGCCTGGCGCCGCGCGCTCGCGAGCGGCTGGGCCTCGGGCCCGGGCGGATCAGCGGCTACGACCTGGTGCGCGCGCTCCTCGCGCTCGACGTCGACCTGCTCTGGAACGGCGGCATCGGCACCTACGTGAAGGCGTCGCACGAGTCGCACCTGGACGCGGGTGACCGCGCCAACGACCCGGTGCGGATCGACGCGAGCCGCCTCCGGGCCCGCGTGGTGGTGGAGGGCGGCAATCTCGGCCTCACGCAGGCGGCGCGCATCGAGGCGGCGCTCGCCGGCGTGCGCCTCGACACCGACTCGGTCGACAACTCGGCGGGCGTCGATCTCTCGGACCACGAGGTGAACTACAAGATCCTGCTGGCGCCCCAGGTGCGGTCGGGCCGCATCTCGCCGGCCGAGCGCCACGCGGCGCTCGCGGAGGCGAGCGACGACGCCTGCGCGAGCGTTCTCTCCCACAACCGGAGCCAGGCGCTGGCGCTCTCCTTCGACGAGCTGCGCTCGCGCGGCGAGACCACCTCCTACCTGCACGCGATCGAGGTGCTGTGCGACGAGGCCGAGCTCGATCCCGCAGCGCTGCAGCTCCCCGGCCGGAAGGCGCTCGCCGACCGCGCGCCGCGCGGCGTCGGGATGACGCGCCCCGAGCTCGCGGTGCTGCTCGGCGTCGCAAAGCTCGTGGTCCGCCGCGCCCTGGCGCAGAGCGCGTACGCCAACTCCGAGTACCTGGAGCCCCTGCTGCGCTCGTACTTCCCGCCCGCGCTGCGCGACGCGTGGCCCGATGCGCTGCGCGAGCACCGGCTGCGCCGCGAGATCGCGGCGCTGGTCGCCACCAACCGGCTGATCGACGCGGGGGGCGTGACCTTGCTCCCGGCGCTCGCGAGCGAGCTCTCGATCGAGATCGCCGACGCGGCCGCGGCGGCGCTGCTCGCGCAGGACGTGCTCGAGCTGCCCGCCCGGCGCGAGAGGCTGCTGGCGCTCAGCGCCGCGCTCCCGCGCGCCTCCCGCCACGACGTGCTGCTCGAGCTCGACCGCGCCGTGCGCGCCGTGGCGCGCTTCCTGGTGAGGAGCGGGCGGAGCGAGCTCGACGCCGCGCGTGCCCGCCGTCTCCGCAGCGGGCTCGAGGAGCTGCGCGCGCACCAGGGCGAGTTCCTGACCGCGAGCGAGGCGTCGCAGGTCGAGGCGCGCGAGCAGGCGCTGGTCGGCCAGGGGCTTCCCGCCGAGCTCGCCTCGGAGGTGGCGGCGCTGCCGCTCGCCGACCGGGGCCTCAACGTGCTGCGAGCCTGCGAGCGCTCCGAGGTCCGCCCCGTCGACGCCGCCCGCGTGTATGCGCGGCTCGGCGAGGCGACCGGCATCCACTGGCTCTACGAGCGGCTGCGCGAGCTCGAGTCGGGCGGCGGTGCGCTCGGGGGCACGGCGCCGGCCGACGCCGCCCACTGGGATCGCATGGTGCTGGTCGAGCTGCGCTGCGAGCTGCTCGACCTGCAGCGCGAGCTCGCCGAGGCCGTGCTCGCCGAGAAGCCCGACGACCCGCTCGCCGCGGCGGATGCCTTCGTCGCGAGCCGCGCGGTCGAGATCGGGCAGCTTCGAGACCTCGAGCGGGAGGCCGGCGCGAGCCCCGCGCCGAGCGCGCTCGTCGTCGTGACGAACCGCCTGCGCGCCCTGCGCGGCTCGTAGCCTCAGCTCGGCGCTGCGGACGCCGGATAGCGGACGTAGGTGTCGGTCAGCAGTCGCACCGTGGCCGGGTCGCGCACGGGATCGGCGGGCCACGCGACCTCGATGCCGCGCGCGGCGAGATCCTCGCCGAAGCGGCGGAGCACCTCGGCCAGGTCGATGTCGTCGGCGTGCTCCCGGTATCGACGCCGATCCGTGTCGGACGCGAAGACCAGCGCCTTCCACGACAGGCTGACCCGCAGCGCGTCCCAGCCGAAGCGGCCGAGTCCGCGCTCCCCGTCGCGCACGGCCCACGCGCCGCCGTCGCGCACGAGCTCGCTCGCGAGCGAGAGCTTCGCCATCCCGTCGCGGGGCCGGCCGGTCGCGCGCACGCGATGCCACATGAAGTCGTTGTCGCCGACGATCGCGGTGTTCTCGATGCGGCCCTCGTGCAGGCGCGAGGGCCGCTCGGGCCCCTCGGGCCAGTACTCGAAGCCGCCGTCGCTCCCCGGGTAGAACCAGGCGACGGCCGTCGCGATCCGCAGCCGGACGTCCTCGAAGAGGCCCGAGAGGCCCATGATCGAGAGCCAGGTCACCGGGTAGCGGGTGCGGTCGAGGCCGCGGAAGGCGGGGATGTCGGTGTGCCCGGCCCCCTGCACGAAGGGGAGCTGCCACGTGCAGTTCACGTACACGGTGGTCGGCTCCACGAGCTCGGCATCGAAGAGGGAGCGCGCGGCGTCGACGAAGGGGCGGTGATGGAGCAGCGGAGCCACGTCCGGCTCGGCCACGCCCTCGAGGGCCCAGTTGCCGCGGAACACGGGGGCAACGATCATCGGCCTCGATCCCGCCGAACCCGAGAGCGTGGCGTACTCGGCGTCGTTGCCGAAGTAGCGCTGCACGGGCCAGTACGGTGCGCGGGCCTCGACGAGCCGGCGCACCTGGCCGGGATCCTCGACGGCTCGGTCGATCGCAACGGGCGTGCGGGGGAGCGGCATCGGACGCACGGGGCCTCCTCGGTCGGGGCATCCACGATGGCACCCGGGCGGTTCGCGGTCCAACGGCCTTCCCCGGGCATCCCGTCGCTGCGGACCTCGCCCCGCGGGCCGCGTCCCGCTCCCCTCGCTATGATGGCCTTCCCTCCGCGTTCCACGCTCCCTCCGTGACGAAGGGTTGCCGTGCCCGAGCCGGTCCCGATGTCGAAGGCGCATCCGCGACTCTCGCCGCTCGAGCGCGCGCTCCGGCTCTTCACGGACATCCGGGCCGGCGAGGGACCCACGGCCCTGCTGATGTTCGCGAACGTCCTCCTGATCCTGTTCGCATACTACCTGCTGAAGCCGCTGCGCGAGGGGTGGCTGGCGATCTCCGACGTCCACGGCTTCTCGAAGCTCGAGATCAAGGCCTACACGAGCTTCGCGCAGAGCCTGCTGCTCGTCTTCGCCGCGACCGCCTACGCCCGGCGCGTGGGCCGCTGGCCCCGCCGCGTGCTGATCACGCGCACGACCCTCTTCTGCATGTCGAACATCGCCGTCTTCTGGCTGCTGCAGCCCGACTTCCTGATCCGAAACGTGTCGGCGGTCGGCATCGCCTTCTACCTGTGGGTCGGCATGTTCGGCGTGTTCGTGGTGGCGCAGTTCTGGGCCTTCGCGGCGGACCTCTACAGCCAGGAGCGCGGCAATCGGCTGCTCCCGATGATCGCGGTTGGCGCGACGAGCGGGGCGATGCTCGGCTCGGGCCTCGAGAACCAGCTCGTGGCGCACCACTGGCTCGAGCCCCGCTACCTGCTTCTGGCCGCCCTCCCGCCCCTCGCCCTGTCGGTCTGGCTGACGCGCGTGGTGGACCGGGCGGAGGGCGGCGTCGGCAAGGCCGAGCAGAGCGGCTTCCAGTCCCCGGTCCGCGACGGCCGCGGAGCCCTGCCGCTGGTCTTCGGCAATCGCTTCCTGCTGGCGATCGCGGGGATCACGCTCTTGTTCAACTGGGTCAAGACCAACGGCGACAACCAGCTCTTCGCTGCGGTCCAGGAGGCGCTGGGGCATCAGGTCGCGCTGCTCGGGATCAGCGGCGACCCGGCGGTCCACGCCTTCGTCCACGACGGCACCACCGCCTTCTTCGGCAACTTCTTCTTCTGGCAGAATGCCGCGGCGCTGCTGCTCCAGTCGCTGGTGGCCTCGCGGCTCCTCAAGCACGGCGGCTTCGGAGCCATTTTCCTGCTGCTGCCCACGATCGCGATGGTCTCGAACGCCGCGATGGCGTTCCTGCCCATCCTCTGGGTGATCAAGAGCATGAAGGTCGCGGAGAACGCCACCGACTACTCGATCAACAACACCGCCCGGCACGTGCTCTGGCTGCCGATGTCCGAGGAGGTGACGTTCAAGGCCAAGCCCACCATCGATTCGATCTTCTTCCGCGTGGGTGACGGGTTCGCCGCACTCACGGCCATGGTGGGCGTTCAGGTGTTATCCTGGGCCGTCCGATCCTACTTCCTCATGAACGTCGTCCTGGCGGCGGTGTGGCTGGCGGTGGGACTCTGGGTCGTGCGCGAGCACGCGAGGCTCGCGGGGGACGACGGAGCCGCGGATCCCGGTCCACCCGTCCGGGCTCGAGTCGCCGGATGACGGGACTCGACGCCGCGGCTGCGACCTCGACGGCGGCTTCGCCGACGACCTCGACGATGACTTCGACTACGTCGACGATGGATGGGGGGAGCTCGATGGACGCGCGCAGGCCGCGACCCGGATCGCGGTGGAGACCCGTCGGTCCGATCCTGGCGGCTGGGCTGCTGGTCGCCTGGCTGGCTCCGGGCGCTCGCGCCGGAGAGAGCGCCGGCTCGGCGGGGCTCCTCTCGGAGTTCGTGAAGCCGATGCCCGGCGACGTCTGGACGGCGCGCGGCTGGGATCCGGCGCCGCTCTGGAGCTGGCTCGACCCGGATCTCGACGAGGGCCTCGCCGACGCGGTCCGCTCGCTCGGGCTGCAGTCCGCTTCGGACCAGAAGAAGCTCGCGCTGGCGCTCGTCGACATCACCGACGTGCGTCATCCGCGCGTCGCCGCGGTGAACGGCGACACCATGCTGTATGCCGCCAGCCTGCCGAAGATCGCGGTGCTGCTCGCCGTGTTCCAGCGCGCCGAGGAGGGCCGGCTCCAGATCGACGACGCGACCCAGATCGAGCTGCTGCGCATGGTGCGCCGCTCCTCGAACGAGGACGCAACCGCGCTGATGCGCAAGGTGGGCGAGGACTACATCGCGCGCGTGCTGCTGTCGCCCCGCTATCGGCTCTACGATCCGCTGCACAACGGGGGTCTCTGGGCCGGCAAGGAGTACGCGCCGGTCGGCGCCTGGCGGCGCGACCCGATGTACAACCTGTCGCACGGCGCGACGCCGATGCAGGTGGCGCGCTTCTTCTATCTGCTCGAGACCGGCCGCCTGGTGAGCCCGGAGGCGAGCCAGAAGATGAAGGAGATCCTCGGGCACTCGGCGATCGACCACAAGTTCGTGCGGGGCATCCGCGAGATCCACCCGACCGCGGTCGTGTATCGTAAGTCCGGGACCTGGGGGATCAGCCACGCCGACGGCGCGCTGATCGAGCGCCGCGACGGGGCGCGTTACATCGCGGTCGGCCTGGCCGAGAGCGAGTCGGGTGGCGAGTGGCTGAAGCAGCTCATCATCCTGATGGATCGCCTGATCGACACCGACTGGTCCGCGCCGCGCCTGCATCGGGCGCACGAGCCCACCGCGTCGCAGTCGGTGAGCGCGGGGGGCTAGCGCCCGTAGGACGAGCGGTTGGATCGCGCGCGCGATGGCTCGGCGGACCGCATGAGGACGAAGTCCTCGCGGCGCGAGCTCGCCGAGCTCGCGCGGCTCTTCCTCAAGCTGGGCACGACGGCGTTCGGCGGCCCGGCCGCGCACGTCGCGATGATGGAAGACGAGGTCGTGGGCCGCCGCCGCTGGCTCACGCGCGAGCGATTCCTCGATTTGCTCGGCGCGACCAACCTGATCCCGGGGCCGAACTCCACCGAGCTCGCGATCCACATCGGCCACGTCCGGGCGGGCTGGCCCGGCCTCGTGGTCGCCGGCTGCTGCTTCATCCTGCCGGCCTCCCTGCTCGTCACCGCCCTCGCGTGGGCGTACGTCCGCTTCGGACGGATGCCGCAGGTCGAGGGTCTCCTCTACGGCACGAAGCCGGTCGTGATCGCGATCGTGGCGCAGGCGCTCTGGCGACTCGGTCGGACGGCGATCCGCAGCGGGTGGCTCGCGCTGCTCGCGCTCGCTGCGGCCGTCGCGAACGCCGCCGGCGGCGGCGAGCTCGCGGTGCTCGGCGCGTCTGCCGCTCTCGCCGCCACCGCGAGCGCCGCGTCGCGGCGCGGCTCGGGCGCTCCCGCCGCCCTCGCGACGCCGCTCCTGGCCCCACCTGCGTCGCTCGCGGGGGTCGGCGCCGCGAGCGCCATGGCCACCGCGGGCGTGCCGGCGGCGGTGGGTCTCTGGCCGCTCTTCGCGTTCTTCGCAAAGGTGGGATCGGTCCTCTTCGGCAGCGGCTACGTGTTGCTCGCCTTCCTCCGCGCGGGATTGGTCGAGCAGCGAGGCTGGCTCAGCGAGGCGCAGCTCCTCGACGCCGTCGCGATCGGGCAGGTGACGCCGGGCCCCGTCTTCACCACCGCCACCTTCATCGGCTACGTGCTGGCCGGGGGCGCGGGCGCCGCCGCGGCGACGCTCGGGATCTTCCTGCCCGCCTTCGTCTTCGTGGCCGCCAGCGGGCCGCTCGTCCCGCGCCTGCGCCGATCGCGGCTCGCGGGAGCGATGCTCGACGGCGTGAACGCCGCCTCGCTGGCGCTGATGGCGGTCGTCACGGTGCGGCTGGCCGCGGGGGCCCTGGTCGACCCCCTGGCGCTCGTCCTCGCGGCGACGAGCGCGCTCCTGCTCTTCGCCACGCGCCTCAACTCCGCGTGGCTCGTGCTCGGCGGAGCTGCGGCCGGCCTGCTGCTGCGGCGTTGAGGGGCGCCCCGCTCAGCGGGTCGGCTTCTGCGTCTCCGGTACCGACACGTCGAGGCCCCCCTTCTGCTCGTACACGGGGGCGATGTCGCCGCCCGCGGCGCGCTGCGCCAGCCCGTGCCGCAGCTCGATCAGCCGGTGGATGCGGAGCGCCAGCGCCTGGTGCTCCTCGGCCGAGTCCTTGCGCAGCACGTTGGACAGGACCGCGACCAGATAGTGCAGCGACTGTCCCTGCTCCTCGCTCTCGACCACGGCGATCGAGTTCATCAGGTTCTTCACGTTGCCCTTGTACTTGTCGCACGCGAAGTGCGCCTCGGGCCGACACGCGTACAGCGAGCCCGATTTGAAGTACACCGCCGAGTCGTCGAGCGCCGGCTGCGACGCGTAGCGGATGCGGATGTCGGTCAGGTACAGCAGGCGCTTGATCTGCAGGCTCGACCACTCGTCGACGAGGCGACCCTGCTCCATCAGCACCAGGTAGTGGAGGAGCTCACGCGGGGTCGAGGTGCTGCCGCCGGCCCCGGGAATGCGCGCCTTGCCCTCCTTGGTGAAGAGGCTGCCCTGCGAGAGCTGCGAGGGATCGAGGCCGTTGCGGCGGATCGGCCGGAACATCGCGTCGGAGAGCAGGCCCTGGAGCGTCGACTTCGGCGCGCTCGCGAGCCACGCCTGCGCCTCGGCCTCGGGAACCGGGTAGGCCTTCCCGTAGTGCTTGAGCAGCACGAGCTGAGACATCACCGTGCTGCCGGCCGCGTTCGAGGAGGCGGAGATCATCCAGTCGAGCCAGGTCCACATGTTGCCCTGGTCGCCGTCCACGAGCACGCGCCTCTGCAGCTTCGGGTCGCCCACGTGCCAGACCGGGACGACGTGGTCGTCCGGATGGATGAACGCGTTGGCGGTCACGATCGATTCGCGCATCACGCGGTTGCGCGCCGCGTAGTCGTTCGGATAGAGGTCCGCGAGCGCCTGGAACCAGCCGAGCAGCACCATGATCTTGCCGACGCTGCCCGGGAGCTGGGCGCGCGATGCGTTCTGCTCGGCGTAGAGCGGCTGATCGGGGTCCGAGAGGTCGAGCACGGCGATCCCGTACGACGGCGCATCCGGGCCGAGCAGGTTGCGCAGCTCGTTCGAGAAGGACGAGTCGGGCCGCGGCAGCGAGAAGCCCTTCTCGCCGCGCAGCTGCAGCCGGACCTCGTCCATGCGCCGCAGCGAGCCGGGCTTGATCGTGCCGCGCTTCAGGAGGCCCTCGCGCGCGAGGTCGAAGGCGAGCAGGCGGGTGATGCCCGTCGACGGGTAGCCGTCGACCGGATAGGCGTGGGCCGACGCGGCGGCGACCGCGGCGAGCAGGAGGGCGGCGACGGGACCGCGCTTCACCGGGCGTCCGCGGGACCGGCGGTCGGCGTGGACGGCGCGGCGGCGGGCGCCTCCGCCGGGCTCGCCGGCGGAGCGCTCGGATGGATCGGCGCCGGCTTGCCGCCGATCCAGACGATCGCGTCGCCGCGCTGCGCGAACGGCGCGTCGAGCTGCGCCAGGTACGCGTTGCGTTGCGCGCGCTTGTTCTCGTTCAGCGGCCGGATCTGAAGCAGCGCGAGCTTCCCGTCCTTGAACGCGAGCTCGATGTCGGCCGGGATCGGGTCTCCGCTCGGCGTCTGCATCGACGGCAGCCGCGCCGGCACCTCGCGCGCCAGCAGCACGACCTGCTTGACCTCGCGCGAGGAGAGCACCGCCTCGCCTCCGCTCGCCGGGAGCTTCGCGATGCCGCCGCCCGGCGCGAGCACGTTGCGGAACGACGTGGTCGCGGGCGCGAGCAGCTGGCTCTGACCGCTGCGCGCGTCGATGCGCAGCACCTCGGCGGGCTGTCCGTCGACGGCGCCGCTCACGCCCTCGTTCATCGCGATGGTGAGGTAGCGCCGGTCGCCGGTCTCGACGTCTGTCGTCACGAGGACCCCGGACTTCTCGGACGGGAAGGCGCGCTGCACCACCACGGCCGGGAACACGTACTCGGGATCGGCCATGTGCGACTGCCGCCAGCTGTAGGCGCGATCGGTGAACGGCGAGGCCCACACCTCGCGGATGGCGCGCAGGATGTTCTCGTAGCCGACGACGTTCGGAATGGTCTGATTCAGCCCGGCTCCCGTGAAGCCCTTCAGGTCCTCGACGTTGGTGTCGCTGCGCACGAACACGCCGTAGCTGCCGTCCTCGGCGCCGAAGCGGTCGCGGAGGTTCCAGCGGAGCTGCGCCTCGAACGCGGGGCCGACGTCGGCCTGCAGGATCCAGGCGCGCAGCCGCGCCAGGAAGTCGCTCGCCATCTTGCGCTGCCGCGCGGGGTCGCCGGCGGCGGCCTGGATGTCGTCGTAGCTCTTCGCCATCCACTCGAAGACGGGCGGGCCGCCCGGCTCGAGCGGCTGGTCGAGCACGCGGCGGAAGGCGCCGAACGGGATCACGAAGCCGTCCGGCACCGGCGGGCTGCCGAACGCGTAGCGGAGCTCGCCCAGATTGGCGCCCTTCGGGCCGCAGATCCGGCCCTGGTCCCAGGCGCGCACCTGCGAGAGCGGGACGAAGTCGGTGACGGAGAGGTCGAGCTTCTGGAGGTCGGGGTGGATCATGGTGTCGCCCTCGTCCCCCGGCGAGCCGAACACCGGATCCCACTGCTGCCCGTCCTCGTCGAGGCGCACCACGCCGCCCGGGCTCACGGCGAGCACCGCGTGCGTGCCGAAGTGGCTGCGCAGCCGGTCGACCATCGCATCGCTCACCACCACGTTCGGCACGCCCAGGTTGCGGGCCAGCAGCGACATGTGGGAGATCGAGCTCCCCTCGCCGCGCGTCAGGATGCCGGCGACCGGCGCCAGGTCCCACGTGGTCTCGGGCAGCGTGTAGATCCCGTCGCTCTGGAGGCTCTCGGGGTGGGTCGTCTCGTCGCCCGAGCGCAGAACGCCGCGCGCGATGCCGGGGTTCAGCGCGCGGACGCCGGCGCCGACGGCCTCGCCGAAGACGTCGGCCTGGATCCCCGCGAGCTGATTGGCGTCGAGCATCATCGTGTCGAGGACGCCGCTGTAGAACAGCATCGGGCTCCCGCGCAAGCGGTCCGCCGAGTGCTGGCGCACGCGCGGCTCGATCGCCGTCCAGCGCTCGACCGTCGGGCCGAAGTCGAAGGCGATCCGCCGGCTGCCCCATTCCGGCACGCGCGCCATGTAGCGGACCACGGCGCGGTACTCGCGCAGCGTCGGGTTCCGGTCCTCGATGCTGCGCACCTGGGCCTCGATCTCCCGCAGCTCGCGCGCGCCGATGAAGCCGGCGCCGTACAGCGCCTCGGCGCCGTACTCGAGCAGCCAGAGCCGGTTCCGGCGGTTCACGCTGTCGATCTTCGGCAGCACCTCGGTGCTCGCGGTGTAGACCTCGCGCTCGAGCGCGAGGCTGGTCAGCAGCGCGGTGAGCGCCACCTGCGGATCCTTGATCTTCGGGAAGGCGTCGCGCACCAGCCGCATCAGGCGCGCGGCCGCGGCGAGGCGGCGGCCGGGGTTCACCTCGGCCTTGAACTCCCCGCTCTTGTCGCGCAGCTGCTTCGCCAGATCCTCGTCGCCGACCAGCGGCGCGAGCTCGAGCACCGCGGCGGCGGCGCCGCTCGGCGCGTAGAGCGCCTCGATCGACCTCGCCAGGGACTCGTAGCTCCCGCCGAGGCCGGGGTGCCCGCGCGTGCGTGCGAACTGGCGCACCCGCTCGGCGTCGCCGGCGTCGGGAAAGCTGTGGATCTTGGCGCGCAGCGCCGCGAAGCCGGCATCCCGGTTGGCGAGGTTCAGCGCGTCGGCGCGCACCTGCGCCGCCGAGGCCTGGTTGACCGCGAGCGGCAGCACGCGGACGCTCTCGCGCAGGAGCAGGAAGCGCGCGGGGTCGCGCCAGCGCGGGTCGGCGAGCATGGCGAGCGCGATGTTGCGCGCGGCCGCCTCCTCGTCCTCGATCTGCATCGCGCCGCGGTAGCCCCAGGCGCCGCGATAGATCCAGCCCTGGTCGGCGCCGATCAGGAAGCGCTCGAGCAGGATCTGGCGCCAGGTGTCGAGGTCGGCCTGTGGGCCGATGAAGCTCTCGGGGTGCAGCGCGACGAGCACGTTGGCGATCTCGTAGCCGCCTTCGCGCAGCGCGCGCGCCTGTGCGTTCCAGTCGCCGTGCTGGACGCCGTCGCCGTGGCCGCGGCAGCCGGCGCGTGCCGGGCGCACGGTGCCGTCGTTGCAGAACCAGCGGATCACCTCGAAGGGCCCGCGATCGGAGACCTTGAAGCCCTCGACCCAGCCGCGCAGGGTCGGCGCGTCGGGCAGCGCGGCGGCGGGCCGCGCGGCGAGCAGCGCGAGCGCCAGCGCGAGCATCGGGCGGCGGCAGGGATTCAGCACGCGGCGCAGGATAGCGGGCGACAAATCCGTTCTAGTGGCCGGCGACCGCGGGCTCCCGCGGAGGCGCGCTGCGTTCGACCGCAAGGAACTGCTTGTCCTCGTTGAACACCTTGGTCGGCGTCCACCCCGGGAGCTCCGAGAAGTGGCGCATCGAGAAGGTCATCGCGCCCGTGGCATCGAGCACCCAGGGATCGTCCCCCGTCTCGAACCAGAGCGTCACCATGTGGTTGGCGCGGTCGCGGTCTCGCCGCACGATCGCCCGGTAGAGGTGGTCGGCCGGAAACCCGAACTCCCGCATCAGCTGGTAGGCGATCAGGTCGACGGCGTCGCAGTCGCCGCCGTTGTCGACGAGCAGCTCGCCGACGGTCGGCCAGTGGTCGAAGACCGGATCGTTGGTGAGATCGAGCTTGTAGTGCTTGCGCGCCTGGTGCTGGGTCCAGTCGAGGATGCGCTTGGCCAGGGCACGGCGCTCCTCCTCGCGCCAAGCGCCCATCTCGAGCCGCAGCCAGCCGGTGTTCTCGGCGTTCGCGAGGCTGCGGTGCGTCACCAGGAGCGGCTCGGGCTTGTCCTTCTGCGCGCGTCCCTGCCACTCGACGACCTTCGGGTACCAGGGATCGACGTCGTCGTTGTTGGCCACGGGCGCTGCGAAGAAGTCGTAGTGCTTGCCAGCCGACGCCCCTCCGTGCGAGCCGGTCGCGCACCCGAGCGCCAGGGCGAGCAGCAGCGGGGTCGACGTCGCGGGGCGCATCGCGGAGCCGAGTATAACGGCCACGCGGATGACGGCGCCGTGACCTTGGACGGAAACGAAAGCCGGAAACGAATGAGGACCTCGAGCGGGGCGCCGCCCCGCTCGAGGTCCTC
>Ga0335080_10002396_pt1 | contig 18642 bp, 13 predicted proteins | sample Lox_Sample_34_FD_206720 | JGI IMG/M metagenome (GOLD analysis project Ga0335080, IMG submission 206720) | Soil microbial communities from Loxahatchee National Wildlife Refuge, Florida, United States - Lox_Sample_3.4 | ecosystem: Environmental > Terrestrial > Soil > Wetlands | place: USA...
GGTCTCTCGCAGGAAGGCTACGGCGTCAGCCTGGCGCGCACCGGCGAGGAAGGCTTCTACCTGGCTTCCACCCAGACATTCGACCTCATCATTCTGGACTGGATTCTGCCCGTTCACGAGGGCGTGGAGATTCTGGCGCAACTCCGCAAAGCGGGTGTCCTGCTGCCAGTGCTGATGCTCACCGCCAAGGACGCAACCGAGGATCGCGTTCGCGGCCTCGATGCCGGTGCTGACGACTATGTCGTAAAGCCTTTCGCCTTCCCGGAGCTGCTGGCTCGCATCCGCGCCCTGCTCCGGCGTGGCGGTCCCGAGGCGTCCCCTCAGATGACACTGGCCGATCTGACGATGGATGTCGCTTCACACCACGTCAGCCGCGGCGGCGTGGAACTGGTGCTCACGGCGCGCGAGTTCGAGCTGCTCGAATACCTCCTGCGGCATCAGGGGCGCGTCGTTTCCCGCGAAATGCTGGCGCGCGAGGTCTGGAAGGAAAACGCGCGCTACACGCCCCTGGACAACGTCATTGACGTGCATGTCGCGCGCCTGCGCCGCAAGCTGGATGACGATTTCAGCCCGAAATTGCTGCACACCGTTCGAGGGGTCGGGTTCGTGCTGCGCGAGGAAAGCTGATGGTCCTTCGTCCGCGGCGCGTGCGCGCGCGTCTCACGCTCTGGTACGTGGGTCTGTTGTCGGCGGTTCTCTCCATCTACCTGGCGGGCGTCCTGTCCGTGGCGGTCTGGCAGATGAACCGGGTACTGAAACGCCTGGCCAGCGAGGATCTGGAAACCGTCAAGGGCCTCTTGTACACGCGCGCCGACGGGTCGCTCGGCTTGCGCGAAGAATATCACCATCACGATACCTGGAAGCAGGCGGAGGAGCGGTATCTCGAGGTTCTGGGTCCAAAGGGCGCCATCTTGTTCCGCAACTCCCGGCTGGGGAATCGCACGCTCGGCGGTCCGCCGTTCCCCGGCGAAGGAGAGTCGAATTATTCAGGCCGGGCCGAGAAACTATCCGATGGCACGAGGGTGGTTCTGGTCAGCGGTCTTTACGATTTGCAGGAGCAGCGCGTTCTGATCCGAGTCGCTTACAGCGAGGAGTTGATCTGGGAAAGGCTGGGGGAGACGCTCTCCATTCTGGCGATGGCCCTGCCGCTCGCGATCGCCGGGGCTGCGATCACCAGCTATAAAATGGCGGCGCGTGCGCTGAATCCCATCGAGCGCATGGCGCAGCAGGCGCAGCGCATCAATTCGGAAAGGTTGAACGAACTCCTGCAGGTGGAGAACCCGGAAGACGAGCTCGGCCATCTCGCCGCCGCATTTAACGCCGCCTTCACGCGCATCGAACAGTCATTCGAGCAATTGCGCCGCTTCACCGCGAATGCGTCGCACGAACTCCGCACACCCCTGGCGTCCATCCGCTGCGTCGGCGAAGTCGCCCTGCAGCGGGACGAAGGCGTTGCCAAGTATCGCGAGGCGATCGGGAGCATGGTGGAAGAGGTCAACTATCTTACCGGTCTGGTGGAGAGCCTGTTGATGCTGTCGCGCGCTGATGCCGGCCAGATTCCGTTGCGGCCGTCGGTGTTTCCGCTGATGAAACTGCTGCGAGAAACGGTCGGCCTGCTGGAGGTGCTCATCGAAGAAAAGAAGCTCGCGCTCACCATCGGCGGGGACGAGGATGGATGCGTTCGCGCCGACCGCCAGCATCTTCGCCAGGCGGCGGTCAACATCCTCCACAATGCCGTGAAGTTCACGCCGGTCGGCGGTCATCTGGCAGTGCGCGTGGAGCGTCAGGGCGATTCGTGGCTCCAGTTCTCCATCACCGACGACGGGCCGGGAATTCCAGCAGAGGATGCCACTCGCGTCTTTGAGCGTTTCTATCGTTGCGGCGACGCCAGGCTCGAAGGTAACGCCACCGGGCTGGGGCTTTCCATCGCACAATGGGCAGTTCGTGCGAACAGCGGGGAAATCGGCCTAACAAGGCCCCCGGCCGGCGGCACTACCGTGTGGGTTCGTCTCCCGAGTGTGCCTTGCGAGCCGGCGGCGTGAACCGCTGTCAAGCGGAAAATCCGTAGCTATGCATCGTGAACTGCAACGATGAATGCATTCGGTGGAAGACCGGTCGCACTTTCGGCAAGGCCTCCTTCGGCGCGACAAAGAAAAGGCAAAAGAGGCCCTCCGGACGCAGGGCGGTCGCCACCAGTTCGCTGACCTGGCCGCCGAATGGCGAATCGCCCGTCAACCAGTTCATCAGTGCCGGGCCGTCTTTCGTCTCCGCCGGCGCGGGCGCCGATACCACTCGCAGGTCGGGATTCTCGCGCAGCAGATCGCGGATGAGGTCTTCCGTAGCGGCCGCCAGTGTCGCGCGGCCTTCATCGACCGGATAGTAGCTCAGGATCGCCCCATAGCCGACCTTCAGTTCTGTGTCCTGCAGAATCGCCCCCGGCGCGGCGACAGCAATTTCCGGAGATGTGCCTTGATGGTAGGGCCGCCACCCCGCGGGATGATCGATGGAATAAAGGCTCGTGCCCAGGTGCTCGAACAGCGGTTGCGTACTGTCCAACCGAATTGCCTGATCGATTGCGACACGACGGAGCCATAGCTCGGTCTCGGTGTATCCGCCCGCGCGTGCCAGGTCGATGGCAGTTGCGCCTTTCCGCAGTGTGGCGTTGACGTTGGCTCCCGCGGCGACCAGCATTTCGGAAATCTCCGTCGATTCCCGTGCCGCGGCGGCCATCAAAGGTGTCCAGCCGTCAAGATCCGCCCGGTTCACGTCCGCGCCGGCGGCGATCAGGCCGCGCACGATGGCCGTGCGCCCTTCGGATGCGGCGGCAAGCAGTGGTGTGATTCCATTGGCGGTCTGAGAATCGATCCCGGTGCCGCGTGCGATCAGGAGCTCAACCGCGATTTCTTCACCGTCCAACACAGCTGCGACGAGCGGCGGCACGTGTCCGTTCGAGGCCCTCCCGGTTGCGCTCCCCCCGTGGCGCGACAACGTCGCGGTCGACGAACGGCGATCACGCACGCTTTTGGCCATGGTATTCCGGTAGTTCGCAGTCTGGCACATCGGGTCGCCGGCAACGCTGAAGATATCCTTACGCAACTCTGAAGTCTGCTTCAGAATCTGCCTTGCATGCGCACGCTGTTGGCGCTCTGACCTTTCAGCATTTTCAGAATGTCTTCAGCGTGATGTAACCCGGTTGCGCTCTATATTTTCCACAGGAGCGCAAAATGACGGTGCCCCACATGACTGCGCCGTCCGCGCCATACACTATGAAACTCCGGAGAACGGTTTGTGCCTTTGGCCTCGCTGCGGGGCTTTCCTTGCCTGCTTTGGCTGATGCGAAGATCAGGATCGACACCGTACCCGCCACCTACATGCCCGTTGAGGCCATGTACGGGCAACCGGTCTGGATGGCCGGCTACCATTTCGAAGCGAACGAAGAGACCGGCCGGGCGCGCGTCGTCGTGGACTACACCTATCGTGACCAGACCATGGTCGATCAGAACGTAAACCCCGCCGCTACCGACCCTGGCCCGGCGCCCACCATCGCTCAGATTCCCGGCCTCACCTGGAACGCCGCAACTCGATCGGTGGTCTACAGCGCCGACGGCAGGCAGACGGTTTGCGCGGTCGCGGAAAACGGGATGCATCTGAAGAGTACGGGTTCCTGTGTGATCACTACGTCGGAAGGTCCGCACGCACGCGACGACGGCTGGAGGTTGCATCACTTCAACGCCATCGACACGTATTTTGAGGTCCGCTGAGCGAGTGCGCTCCGACACTCTGAGCTCACAGGACCTGCGGAAGCTCCAGGAGCTCACAACCTGTCAGGTCTCCGATGCGATAGAGACCTTCGCTGTACGCCTGCGCAACGAAGGCTTCATGGACGCGAGTGTCCGCTGCATGTTTCCCAACCTGCCGCCGATGGTTGGCTACGCTGTCACAGCGCGATTCCGCACCGCCGAGCCTCCCATGACTGGCCAGTCCTATCCGGGCCGGACCGACTGGTGGAGCTACCTGCAATCGGTTCCGGCCCCGCGTGTTGTCGTGCTCGAGGATCTCGACCGCCGGCCGGGTCGCGGCTCGTGCGCCGGTGAGGTCCATGCACACATCTTCCGCGCTCTCGGCTGTGTGGGTCTCGTCACCAACGGCGCGGTACGCGATCTGCCGGCGGTGGAATCCATCGGCTTTCCGATGTTCGCGGGCAACGTCGCAATGTCGCACGTCTATTTTCACATCCTCGAATTTGGCGTGCCGGTTGAAGTCGGCGATCTGCGGGTCAGCCCCGGAGATCTGTTGCACGGGGACCGGCACGGAGTGATGACCGTTCCACCGTCCATCGCCCGGAGCATTCCCGACGCTGCGCGCCGGATCGCGGCCCTCGAGCGGAACGTGCTCGATGCGGCCGACTCGCCGCGTCCGTCGCTGGAGGAGTTGCGTCGGGTAGTCCAGCAGTCGGTCGAGTTGGGCGAGCCGTCCCCCCTGCGGTGATCCCCAGGAAGAACATGAAGAACCGAAAACTCGAACTCGTCGCCACTGGGGCGTTGCTGCTTGCCGCCCTGCTTTCTGCCGGCGCGTGTTCCGCGGAAAAGCAAGTCCAGGCGGCGAACGACAGTGGTGGGACTGCCACCGTGGCCGTGGCCAGGGTTGAGCGTGCCAGCCTTGCACAAAGCATACGCGTCGCCGCCGAGTTCCGTCCGTTCCAGGAGATCGACGTCCATGCCAAGGTCGCCGGCTACGTGAAACACATCTACGTCGATGTCGGCTCGCGTGTCCGTCAGGGTCAGGTTCTGGCCGACCTGGAAGTTCCCGAGTTGCACGACGAACTCGATCAGGTTGCCGCAGCGTCACGCCGCGCGGAGCAGCAGGTGGCGCAGGCGCGTGACGAATTGCGCCGCGCCCAGGCAAATCAGACGGTGGCGCACCTCGCCTATACACGCTTGCAGAACGTCATGAAGACCCGGCCCGAGCTCGTCGCTCAGCAGGATGTGGACGACGCCCAGGGTCGCGATGAAGCGGCGCAGGCGCAGGTGGCCGCCGCGCAATCCGGTCTGGCCGCGGCCCAGGAGATGCTCAATGAAGCCTCCGCGAACCGTTCGCGTGTTCAGGCCCTGCTGAACTACACGCGCATCGCGGCGCCCTTCGACGGCGTGGTCACGGCTCGCTACGCGGATACCGGAGCGATGCTGGCCGCGGGAACGTCTTCGGAAAAGCAGGCGCTCTCCCTGGTGAAGCTCTCCGAAAACGGCCTGCTTCGTCTGGACATTCCCGTGCCGGAAGAGGATGTGCCGCTGGTGCATCTGGGCAAGAAAGTCAGCGTCGAAGTACAATCCCTGCGCAGATCCTTCGGCGGGACGGTGGCTCGGTTCGCCGACACCGTGGACCCGAGCACCCGCACCATGATGACTGAGGTCGACGTGCCAAATCCGCAATTGGAGATCGTGCCCGGCATGTACGCCTACGTCTCATTCCCCGTGCAGGAAAAGAAGAACGCGCTGGCGGTTCCGGTCCAGGCAATTACTCGCGAGAGCGGCAAAGCGGTCGCCTATCGCATCAATCGCGACAACCGGATTGAGATTCTGCCCGTGACCCTCGGTCTGCAGACCGGGTCCCGGCAGGAGATTCTCTCCGGTCTTTCCGAGGGCGATGAAGTCGTGGTAGCCAATACCAGCCGTCTCGCCGAAGGCGAGCGCGTTGTGCCGAAACCGGTCGAGCTGTCGGAGATCGGAGGCGGCAGCTAGATGTCCCGCTTTGCCATCCGCAATCCCTATTTCATCGTTGTCGTTTGCCTGTTCGTCGTCGTGATCGGCGTCACCACGCTGTTCCGCATGCCTGTCGATCTATTCCCGACCATCAACATCCCCCAGGTGGTCGTAGCCACGTTCTACAGCGGTATGCCGCCCGAGGACATTGAGACCGAAATCAGCGGCCGGTTCGAACGTTTCTTCACGCTCGGCGCGGGAATCGATCACATCGAGTCGCGCTCGCTGCCCGGCACCAGCATCATCAAGGTCTATTTTCAACAGGGCACCAACGCCGACGCTGACACCGACGAGATCTCCAATCTCGCCATGGCTGACCTGCGCCGCCTTCCGCCCGGCACTCTGCCGCCGATGGTGATGAAGTTCGATGCCTCCAGCCTTCCCGTTTGTCTGATCACGCTGAAGGGTCAGGGGCTCAACGAGACCGAACTCCGCGACCTGGGTCAGTTCGCAATTCGTAACCAGATCGCCACTGCGCCCGGTGCTTCCATTCCTCCGCCGTTCGGCGGCCAGTACCGCCAGATCATGATCTACGTCGATCCGCTCAAGCTGCAGTCGCACGGACTCAGCGTGATGGATGTGGCGCGCCAGGTGAATAATGCCAACCTGATTCTCCCGGCCGGCGACGCCAAGATCGGTCCTTACGACTACAACATTTATACAAACAGCCAGATTGAGGACGTCGCCGATCTCAACAAGCTTCCCATCAAGACCGTCGGCAATTCCTACGTTACCGTCGGAGACATAGGCTCCGCGGAGGATGCCCACACGATCCAGACCAACGTTGTGCGCGTGGATGGCCAGCGCTCTGTATTCCTGCCCATCATGAAGCAGGGCGGCGACACCAATACCATCGCGGTTGTGGACGGTGTGCGCAATGCCGTGTCTCACATGGTGGAAATGCCGAAGCAGCTCGTCACCAACCTGGTGTTTGACCAGTCCGAGTACGTCAAGAAGTCCATCAGCACGCTGCTGCATGAAGGCGCCACAGGATTGCTGCTGACAGCTTTCATGGTGCTGTTGTTCCTCGGCAGCCTGCGCGGCACCGTTGCTGTGTTCCTCTCGATTCCGCTCTCGGCGCTGGCCGCGATCATCGCCCTCGGCTTCGGCGGCAGCACCATCAACAGTATGGTGCTGGCGGGTCTGGCCATCGTCTTCTCGCGCCTCATCGATAACTCGGTGATCGTGCTGGAGAACATCTTTCGCCACATGGAGCTGGGCGAGCCTCCCGAAGTCGCCGCCGAAAAGGGCGGCCAGGAAGTCAGTATGGCTGTGCTCGCCGCCACCATCGCCAGCGCCGTGGTGTTCTTCCCTGTGACCTTCCTCGCCGGCGTGAGCAAGTTCCTTTTTTCGGCCCTGGCACTGGCCGTTGTGCTGGCACTGTTTGCCTCCTACTTCATCGCCATGACCGTGGTGCCCTTGTTTTGTGCGCGCTACATCAAGGGCGTCTCGCACGGCGAAGGCCAGGAACATGCCCCGCGTCTCTCGCCCGGCGCGCGCTTCCACGCTGCCTTCAACCGCCGCTTTCATCAGATGCTCGACCTCTATGAGCACACTGTCGATGGCTCCCTGCGCCGTCCCTTGCTGGTGGCCGGAAGCATTCTCTCCGTATTCGTTCTGAGCCTGTTCATCTTCCCGGTGCTCGGCGTCGCCTTCTTTCCGCGCAGTGATGCCGGCCAGTTCGTCATCAACATGAAGGCGCCGTCCGGCACGCGCGTGGAAGAGACGAACCGCCTCACGGCAAAGGTGGAGCAGCTCATCCGCCAGACCGTCTCCCCTCATGACCTGAAGCTGATCGTCTCCAACGTTGGCCTGGTCCCTGGCTTCTCCGCGCTCTTCACAACGAACTCCGGACCCCACACTGCCACCATCCAGGTTGCGCTCAACGAAGAACACAAAGTCGGCAGCTACGAGTACATGGACCGCGTCCGCAAGCGCATCGAAGAAGAACTGCCGCAGCTCAGCGTCTTCGTGCAGTCCGGCGGATTACAGGACGCCGTCCTGAATCAGGGTCTGCCTGCGCCGATTGATCTCCAGGTGAGCGGGCAGAACCTCGATGCGTCGTACCGCACCGCGGTTCGCCTGGCCCGGCGCATCCGTGGCGTTCCCGGTGTCAGCCAGGTCTATATCCCCCAGGACATCGATTACCCGTCGCTTCGCCTCAACGTGGATCGTATCCGCGCGGGCGAGCTCGGCCTGAATCAGCGTGAGATCGTGGACAACGTCATTACCGCGCTGACCTCCGACCAGATGATCTCCCCCAGCTACTGGATCGACCCGCGCACCGGCAACGACTATTTCCTCACCGTGCAGTATCCCGAAAAGGACATCAACAGCTTGTTCTCCCTGAAGAACATTCCGATCCGCTCTCCCGCTTCCGCGCAGCCCGCTTTCCTCGATCAGGTGGCCAGCGTCTCGCGCATGAGCGCGCCCACGGAGGTCGATCATTACCAGATCCAGCGCATCACTGACGTCTACGTCACGCCGGCCACCGAAGACCTCGGCCGGGTGGCGAACGCCATCGACGGGATCACCTCACAGGCGCGCCTCCCCGAGGGCGTGCATCTGGCCATGCGCGGAATGGTGGAAGGCATGCGCCAATCGTTCCGTAGCTTCGGCTTCGGCCTCATCCTCGCTCTGTCACTCCTCTATCTCGTCCTCGTTGCGCAGTTTCGTTCCTTCATCGATCCGGTGTTGATTCTGCTCGCTGTGCCCACCGGTGTTACGGGCGTTTTGCTCTGCCTGTGGCTCACCGGCACCACGATGAACGTCATGTCGCTGATGGGCATCGTCATGATGGTTGGCATGGTCTCGTCGAACAGCATTCTGATTGTCGAATTTGCACACCAGCTTGAGGCGGAAATGCCCGTCCGCGACGCCGTGGTGACCTCGTGTCGTATCCGCTTGCGGCCCATTCTCATGACTTCGCTGGCCACCATCTTCGGACTCATCCCGATGGCATTGAAGCTGGAGGTTGGAAGCGAGGCCTACGCGCCGCTCGGCCGCGTGATTATCGGAGGCCTCATCGCATCTGTCGTGCTCACTGTATTCATTGTTCCCGCGGCGTATCTGATTGTCTTCGGCAGAAAGAGCAGGGTGGCCAACGGATGAGAATCGCCGTGATCCTCGCGGTGGTGGTCAGCGCCGCCGCGCAGGTTCCGCCGGCTCTGACCCTTCACGACGCCGAGGCGGCGGCGGTGAAGAACCACCCTCTCATCCAGTCGTCGCAATTCAGCGCGCTGGCTGCCCGGCAGGTGGTCACGGAGCAGAAGTCAGCCCGCTACCCCGGCATCTACGGTAGTCTCACTGGCGCCGGCGCTCTCCACAACAGCAGAATCGCCGCCGGCGGCGTAAACAATCCAATCATCTACAACCGCTACTCTGACGGCCTCACCGTCACCCAGATGGTCACCGACTTCGGCCGTACCCACAACCTCATCGCCAGCTCGGACCTGCACGCGCAGGCCGAGGCTGCAAATGCCGTCGCCACTCGCGCTGACATTCTCATCGCCGTGGATCGCGCTTACTATCGTGCGCAGCGCGCGCAGGCTCTTTTCAAGGTGGCCGAGGAGACCGTCAAGACCCGCCAGATTGTGAGCGATCAGGTCAACGAACTCGCTAAGAGCAGGCTGAAGTCGGGACTCGATGTCAGTTTCGCGAACGTGAACCTCTCTGAGGCGAAACTGATGCTTGCCCAGGCGCAGAACGACGTCGTCGCGGCATTTGACGACTTGTCGGCTGCCATGGGAAATCGGAGTTCACAGGCCTGGACGCTTGCCGATGAACCCCTGCCAGGTGCGCCGCCGGCCGATGCATCGCCACTCATTGCGGAGGCCATTCGCAGCCGGCCGGAGCTTGCCAGCCTTCGTTTCGACAGTTCCTCAGCGCACCTGTTCGCCGCGGCCGAACGTGACCTGTCGCGGCCGCGCGTCGATGCCCTGGCCACCGCGGGTTTCACCCCGCTGCATCAGGCACAACTCGACGACCGCTATGCCGCCGCCGGCGTCAACGTCACCATCCCCGTCTTCAACGGCCATCTCTTCTCCGCACGCGCATCCGAGGCTCAGTTGCGTGCCGAAGCGCAGGACCAGAAACTCCGCGAGGAAGCCGACCAGATCGCGCGCGACGTCCACGTGGCATGGCTCGACGCGCAGACTGCCTGGCAGCGCCTCGCGCTCACGCAACAACTGCTCGATCACGCCAACCTTGCCGTCGATCTCGCGCAACAGCGCTACAAACTGGGTATCGGCTCCATTGTCGAGCTGAGCCAGGCGCAACTCAACCAGACCCAGGCGCAGGTTCAGCAGACCAGCGCGCGCTACGATTACCAGACCGCGCTCGCCGAACTGAACTTCCAGACCGGCAAATGAGCGATTCTATCCGCTCACACCGAGTTTGCGCAGAAAAGTCATCGCCGGGCACCAGTTGGTGAACGCCGACTGGAACAAGTTCAGGCCGACGAAGGCTGTGAAGAGGAACCAGCCGGGGTGAACCCAATAGCCAAGTGCCACCGACAACATGACAAGGAAGCCGGCGATGAGGCGGAGATATCGTTCCACGTTCATTGAGTGTTCCTCCTTCGATTGACAACGAAGTAGACAACAGGCACGGTCATGCGCGACAGCGCGAGCGAGGCAATTTCGCCCGCCATCAGCGCGATGGCCAGACCCTGGAAGATCGGGTCGAAAAGAATCACGGCCGAGCCAACCACCACAGCCGCTGCCGTCAGCATCATCGGCCGGAAGCGGACAGCGCCCGCGTCGATCACTGCCTCATCCAGCGGCATCCCCTCTTTCAGGCGGAGTTCGATGAAATCCACCAGGATGATCGAATTTCTCACGACAATGCCTGCTCCCGCGATGAAGCCGATCATCGATGTTGCCGTGAAGAACGCGTGCAGCAGGCCGTGCGCCGGCAGGATGCCGACCAACGAGAATGGAATCGCGGCCATGATGATGAGCGGTGTAACAAACGACTCGAACCAGCCGACCACAAGCGCGTAGATCAGCACCAGCACGGCGGCGAACGCAATGCCGAGATCGCGGAACACTTCATACGTGATGTGCCATTCGCCGTCCCACTTCATCGCGTAACGGTCGGGATTCAGCGGCTGATGCGACATCAGTTGTTCCACCGTATAGCCCTCGGCCGGTTTGATCTTCTCCATTTCGGGAGCGAGTTTCAGGATCGCGTAGACTGGACTCTCCATCGCGCCCGCCACGTCGCCGGTCACATAGGTCACAGGCATGAGGTTTTTGTGGTAGATGCTCTTCTCAATGGTTTCCGGTTCGACTTGCACGAGTTCGCTCAGGGCGACCAGATTTCCGTTGCGTCCGGCGATCTTCAGGCTTTGGATGCGGTCGAGATCGGAGCGACTCGCACGACCGAGGCGCAACTCAAGGGGCACGTCCTCCTTTTCTGAATCGACGTGGAGGAGGCCGGCCTGATACCCTCCAGAGGCGAGACTGAGCGTGCGAGCGACGTCATCGGCGGAAACCCCGTTGATCGCAGCCTTCTCCGTGTCCACCTTGAGGCGGTACTTCGGCTGATCGTCTTCGACGTACCAGTCGACGTCCACGACTCCGTCGGTTCGCTTCCACAAGTCACGAATGCGCCGCGCGATGCTGAGCTGGCCTTCCTGGGTTGGCCCGTACACCTCGGCTACCAGCGTCTCCAGCACTGGTGGCCCTGGTGGCACCTCCGCCACTTTGATCCGCGCGCCGTAGCGGGCCGCGACGGGCAGCAGGTGCTGGCGAACCTGTTTGGCGATCTCGTGACTCTGTAGTGAGCGATTGCCTTTGCCGAGCAGGTTCACCTGAATGTCCGCGACGTTGGAGCCGCGCCGCAGATAGTAGTGCCGCACGAGCCCGTTGAAGTTGAATGGCGATGCAGTGCCTGCGTAGGTTTCGATATTGGTGACCTCGGGCTGGCTGGCGACGGTACGAGCAAGAGCGTCCGCGGCTCGCGCGGTCTCTTCCAGCGTGGTTCCGTTCGGCATATCTACAATCACCTGAAACTCGCTCTTGTTGTCGAAGGGCAGCATCTTCACCTTCACGAACTGCACGTAGACCAGTCCGCACGAGGCAAGCAGCAGGATGACCACACCGCCGAGGAAGCTCCAGCGCAATGCAGGCTTGTGCAGAATCGCATCCATCGCACGGCGATAGAAACGAGTCGGCGCGTCTTCGTGTTCCTGGTGCTCGGCTGTGTTGCCACGCTTCAGGATGCGCACCGCCGCCCAGGGAGTAACGATGAATGCCACCAGCAGGGAGAACACCATGGCCGCACTGGCGCCAATCGGGATCGGGCGCATGTACGGTCCCATCAGACCGCCGACAAACGCCATCGGGAGAATGGCCGCGACGACGGCGAGCGTCGCCAGGACCGTCGGATTTCCCACTTCATCCACCGCTTCCACCGCGACTTCGAACGGCGGCCGGTCGCGATTGGCCGGCATGCGCCAGTGGCGCACGATATTCTCCACCACCACGATGGCGTCGTCAACCAGAATGCCGATGGAAAAGATGAGCGCGAACAGCGTGATGCGGTTCAGCGTGTAGCCGTACAGATAGAAGACCGCCAGCGTGAGCGCGAGCGTCACTGGAATCGCGATGAAGACGATGAGCGATTCGCGCAGGCCCAGCGTAATGGCAATCAGCACGCTCACCGAAACCACGGCGATGAGCATGTGCCATAGCAGTTCGTTCGATTTCTCGGCGGCAGTCTCGCCATAGTGGCGCGTGATGTCCAGCCGAACGTCGCCCGGAATCACACTACCCCGCAACGGCTCAATCCGCTGCAGCACACGCCGCGCAACATCCACAGCGTTTGTGCCCTTGCGCTTGGCCACAGCGATAGTCACGGCCGGGTCGAACTCGCGCGATGGCTCGCGCATGATGCGCACATAGGAAGCCGGTTCTTCGCCGCCATCGGTTACGGTCGCCACATCGCGCACGAACACGGGCCGGTCGCCCGCAACACCCGCAACCACGTTGCGGACATCCTCGGCGGAGCGCAGAAACTCGCCCGCTTCCAACTGATATTCGCGGTTGTTCGATGCAAACTGCCCCGAGGGAAGCCGCATGTTCGCGAGTCCCAGCGCACCCGCCACTTGCAACGGCGAGAGGTTGTGCGCCGCGAGTGCCAGGGTGTCCAGGGTGATCCGAATCTCGCGGCGCTGGCCACCAATCAGTGTCACCGCTGAAACATCTGGCACCTGTTTGATCGCATCGTCCACCTGCGCGGCCACGCGGCGTAGTTCGAAATCCCCGTAGCGTTTGCTCGAGAGCGTCAATGCAAGGATTGGGACATCGTCGATCGACCGCGGCTTCACGAGGGGCTGCGAAGCGCCCGGCGGGATGAGATCGTAGTTCGCCAGCAGCTTTTGATTCAGCCGGACGATGCTTTTCTCTTCATCCTGACCAACGTAGAACCGCACGATGGCTAGCGAGGACCCGGGGCTTGAAGTCGAGTAGATATACTCGACGCCGGGAATCTCCCACAGCAGCTTCTCCATTGGTTTGGTGACGCGCTCCTCCATCTCGCGCGCCGACACGCCGGGCATCTGCACGAAAACGTCGATCATCGGCACGATGATCTGCGGTTCTTCCTCGCGTGGGAGTTTCCATACCGCAAAGCCGCCGATCAGCAGCGCCGCCGCGATCAGCAGAGGTGTGAGCTTCGAGGAGATCCAGACGTGAGCGAACCGGCCAGCCGGGCCAAGCCTGCGGGCCTTGCTCATTGCCTGACCTCCACCCTGGCGTCGTCGGTGAGACCTTGCGGCACTGGCGCGATGACGCTCTCGCCAGCGTTGAGACCCGAGAGGATCTCCGCGGCGTCACCGGTGCGTTCACCGACTGTTACTAGGCGCATGTGCGCCGTGTCCCCCGCAGCCACGAATACCGAGTGCAACTGCCCGCGCTCCGACACCGCCTCTGACGCAACGACAATCGCCTTTCGCGCGCCCAGACGGAAGAACGCGCGGCCGAACATCCCCGAGCGCAGACCGGTACACGCTGGCAGATCGACCATCGCGATGTAGGATCGCGAGGCAGCATCCACGAGAGGCACGACCTCGGAAACGTGCGCCTGGCCCGAGCAGTTCGGCATTTCCAGCACAAAGCGCACCGCCTGACCGGTGCGCACATTCGCCAGCTTCGATTCGTCGATGGTCGCCTCCAGTCGAAATCCGTCCGTCCGCTCGACGGTCAGCAGCGGTGCGCCAGTAGTGGCCAGGTCGCCCACGTTCACGTTCTTCGCTGTGACGATGCCCGAGAATGGCGCCGCAATGCGGGCGTAGGAGTGAGAGATCTCGGCCGCGCGCTGATCCTCATGAGCCTGATCCAGCCGCGACTGCAGTTGCATGCGCCTGGCGCGCGCCATATCGTAGTTCGCTTGCGCCTGCTGCAGCCGTGCGTTCGATTCATCCACTTCCTGATTCGATACCGATCTCTTCGCTGCCAGCTCGTCGATCCGCTTCGCCGTCACGCGCGCCAGATCGAGGCCCGCATTAGCCGCCGTCACCGCGCTGTCTGCCTCAGGAACCGCACTGTTGATCTCGGCGACGGCCGCCTCTGCCCGGCGAACGGCCGCATCCAGCTCGCGCGCGTCCACCACTACGAGAGTCTGACCCTGTGCCACACGGTCGCCCTGCTGCACGGTCACCTGTTGCACATAGCCGACGACCCTGCTGGCGATCGCTGCCGAAGTGCGCGCCCGCACCGTACCGGTGGCCGCGTACATTGCGGGCCAGTCCTGCTCGGTGACCGTCACCGCGTGTACCGGGATCGCCGCGCTGGCAGCCGCAGCTCTTCGTGGCTGTTCGGAGCCGCATGACGCCAGCAAAAGCAGAGAGGGGAGAAGAACAAGGAATATGGATTTCATCAGTTCAGAACCTCGGAATCGGGCGAGAGGCGCCCGGTCGCCAGTTCGAGCATTACAGCGGCAACGCGCGCATCGTGAACGGCCGCCAGATAGCGAGTGTGACTCTCCAGTGACGCCATTTCATTGCGAAGCAACTCCGTCACATTGCTCAGACCTGCCTCGTAGCGGTTCTTTGTGATGCGCAGGCTCTCTTCCGCCAGCGCCACCGCCGCCTGTGCAACCTCGATGCGCTGTCGTGCCGATTGCAGGTCGGCGAGCGCCCTGCGCACCTGCAAGCCGATCTCCGAGATCGTTCGCTTCTCGTTGGCTTTCGCGCGTTCCAGGATGTATGAGGACTCGCTGATCCTGCTCTTGTCGGCGAATCCATTAAACACGTTCCAATGCAGCGAGACGCCCGCAAGCCAGTTGGCCCCGCCACGCGTGCCGAACGTCTGCCGGTCCCCTTCGAAGGCCGCATGAAAACCCACCGTCGGCCTCAGTGACATCCTGGCGTCGCTGAGTTGCGTCTCGGCAAGGGCTGAACCCAGGTGCGCTGCGCGTGCTTCCGGTCTCCCCGCGGCCGCTTTCTCCACATCGACGAGCGCAGGTGGAGGTGCGCTCGAGGGCTGAAGCACAGTACTCAGCGTGTGCGGTGTATCCAGCGGCAGGCCGATCGCGTCGTTGAGAGCCGCGCGCGTCACGTCCAGATCGGTGGCCCTCCGAATGCGCTGCTCGTTGACCGCAGCCAGGTGCACGCGAATCGAGAGCACATCCACATCGGTGGACATGCCGGCTTCATGTACCGCCTGCGCCTGCTGGACATCCGCCTCTGCCGAGCGCACTGCCTGCTCGGCCGCCTTCAGGTTCTCGGCGGCCAGCATCATGTCGTAGTATGCACGCGCCGCATTCGCGAGGACTTCCATCTGCACACGCCGCTGCTCCTCCGCGCTCGTCTGTTGGCCGAGACGCGCCAGGCGCATGGCATTGCGCGTATGACCGGCGTCATAGAGCGGCTGGTCCAGTGTCACCTGCGACTGAAAGTCATCCAGCGGGTGCGGCCGGTTTAACGGACCGATGTCGAAGTTCTCCAAACCGAACTGGTGCTGCGTCAGCAGCGAACCGAATACGTACACCGGATTGTTGCAGCGCGTCAGAGACTCGGTGTAGCTGACCCGGGGAAGAATCCCGCTCCGTGCTTCGACGACCCGCTTGCCAGCCGCATTCACATTGGCTTCGGCGGCCGCGATGGCCTGGTTCTTCTCGAGCGCCAGCCGCGCGGCATCACGAACCGTGAGGGTGTCCTGAGCAAGTAGGGGGACAGTCAGTGTAATCAGGAGCAGTCTCATACAATCGCCATCAATGACGACGATGCAGGAAATCGCCTAAGGTGACACGAGTGCTGTCGCGGTGCGCCGCTGGATCCGGCAATGGTCGCCGGCAGCTTCCCGCGCGGGATACTTTTTGCAAAGATGTATCCCGCCAAATCTCGCCGATGGCAACAGGAAAAATGGCGGAAATCATCCCCGGCCGGGTCACACCTTCGCGACAGTGGAGGTAGGTTCCATCCTCAAGGCGTGCGACAGCTTCGGAAAGTCGGCCTACGAACGGCTGCGCGCCCGCGCGATAGTGCTTACGCTGCGCTACACCGCCCTGCGCATCGGCGACGTTTCGCTGCTGGCAAGAGACCGCCTCAACCGGGACGGTGACCGATGGCGCATCTTCCTCCGCACTGAAAAAAGCGGGCAACCCCGTGTTTCTGCCTGTGCCCCCGGATTTGAAGGCAGCTCTCGATTGCGTTACGGCGCCACTACGCAATCCAGCCTCGCGGTATCTCTTCTGGTAACGGCATCGGTACCGAAAAGACGCACAAAGGGCATATTGATCGCAGCCTGCGGGCTGTGTTCAGGGAGTCTGGTGTGCCGGGCGCGCACGCTCGTCGCTTCCGGCACACTTGCAACGGAGTTGCTCGGCTGCGGCGCGAGTTTCGAGGAGGTCGCCGATATCCTGGGCAACAGCCCCGAGATTGTCCGCAAGCACTACGGGAAGTGCTCAATTGCGCGCCAGAACCGCATCGACGACCTGATCGAGCGTGTCTATGTCGGAACCGCTTATGCGATTCCCGACAAGGCCCGTCTTCAATGAAACGGGCACAATTTGGGCGCAAACGAAAATGTTAATATAAGTTACTTATTATCAATAATATAGATGGCGGAGGAAGAGGGATTCGAACCCCCGAGCGAGTTACCCCGCTAACGGTTTTCAAGACCGCCGGTTTCAACCACTCACCCATTCCTCCAACCACTCATGGTAACCGATCCCACTTTCCGCGGAAAATGGTGCCGCTACAGTATGTTCACCGCGCGGGCGGCCAACAGCGCAATGGTCAGCAACGAAATCACCGACTGCACCATCATCATCACCTTTGCCCAGCGTGAGAGCACGGGAACGTCGGTCGGCGAAAAAGCGGTACTCGTGTTGAACGCGAGGAACAGATAATCGACGAAGCCCGGTCGCCAGTTGCCGAAGCCGGCGTGGCGGCGTTCCGCTTCGTCCATGGTCATCTGCGGAAACAGAAACGCGCCATGGGTGTGGCCCGGCCGCACAAAGCGGCAATGCGGCCCGCCGCCATCCAGCCGCCAATACCACGAAGCGAACACAAGAATATTGCTCAGCCACAGAACGGCCGCCGCGAGCAGGAGCTGCGATGGGCTTTCGCGATGCTGGGTCATGGCCAGCACCAGCCGCCAGACCGAATATACGAGAAACCCCGTCACGGTGCCGAGCAGCACATACGCGAATCGCTGATTCAGGTGATGATGGCCGAGCCTGTGCGTCACCACGAGCGGGATGAATAGGATAGCCACCACCACCATCAGCAGCCAGAACGGACCGGCGCTAAGGGGCTCCGGCAGGATCATGTTCAGCAGTGCCACCGAAGCAACGGCGAGCGCGGCGGGCCAGCGCGGTTCGGGGACGGTGCCAGTTGCAGGAGCGGTACTCATTGCAGACGGGCCAGCCGCCGGCCAGCCTCCTCCAGCGTCTCATGCTTCTTGCAGAAACAGAAGCGGATTAACTCGCTGCCGCGGCCGGGCGATTCAAAGAAGCTCGAACCGGGCACTGCACTGACGCCGATCTTCTCCAGCAGGTGCATGGCGAAGCTCACGTCGTCCTTGAATCCGAATCCGGAAATGTCGCACATGATGTAGTAAGCGCCTCGCGGACGGAAGCAGCGGAAGCCGGCGCGTTCCAGCATACCCAGCAACAGGTCGCGGCGCTCGCCATACTCCTGCGCCAGGCGCAAATAATAACTGTCCGCCATGTTCATCGCGACGACGCCGGCCTGCTGCAGCGGCGCTGCCGCGCCGACGGTGAGGAAGTCGTGCACCTTTCGCACGGACTCGCTGACGTCCGCCGGGCCGAGCACCCATCCCGTGCGCCAGCCCGTCACCGACCACGTCTTGCTCAGGCTGTTCACTACCAGCGTGCGCTCGCGCATGCCCGGGAGCGAGGCCATAGTGACGTGCTGCGTGCCGTCGTAGAGGATATGTTCGTAAATCTCGTCGGTGATGGCCAGCGCGTCGAACTCCTGGCAGAGCGCGGCAATGGTCTCCAATTCCTCGCGCGTGAAGACCTTGCCGGTCGGATTGTTGGGGGTATTTAGGATGATGGCGCGCGTGCGCGGGGAGAAGGCTCGCCGCAACTCGTCGGGGTCGAAGATCCAGTCGGGCTCGTGCAACGTCACCAGACGCGTCTCTGCTCCGCAGAGCAGGGCATCGGGCCGGTAGTTCTCGTAGAACGGCTCGAAGACGATGATCTCGTCGCCGGGCATGGTAACCGCCAACAGCGACGCGATCATGCCTTCGGTGGAGCCGCAGCACACCGTGATCTCACGCTCGGGATCGTAGTCGAGACTATACCAGCGGCGATACTTTGCCGCGATGGCTTCGCGAAAAGGCCGCGCGCCCCACGTGATGGCGTACTGGTTGATATCGGCACCGATGGCCTCGCAGGCCGCGCGCTT
>Ga0335080_10002397_pt1 | contig 18640 bp, 17 predicted proteins | sample Lox_Sample_34_FD_206720 | JGI IMG/M metagenome (GOLD analysis project Ga0335080, IMG submission 206720) | Soil microbial communities from Loxahatchee National Wildlife Refuge, Florida, United States - Lox_Sample_3.4 | ecosystem: Environmental > Terrestrial > Soil > Wetlands | place: USA...
GGTCGGGTCGGTCAGGACGCTGATGTAAGGCATGCGGGCTTCATCGAGGCGCATCAGGCCGGCGGATATCTTCGCCATCTGCATCAGGCTGACAGCACCCTCTTGCATGCGCGCTCCGCCGGACGCGGAGATGATAATCAACGGCTGGTTCCTGGAAAGACAGCGCTCGATGGCTCGCATGATCATCTCGCCTACGACCGAGCCCATGCTGCCGCCGATGAAGCGCGGCTCCATCGCGCAGATCTGGACGGGCCGCCCGCAGAGGCGGCCCTCCGCGGCGATCATGGCGTCGTTGAGGTCGGTGGCCTGTTGCATGGACCGCAGGCGCTCGCTGTAGGGCTTGCTATCGACAAAACCGAGAGGATCGCTGGAGCGGAGTCCGGCATCGAAGCGGGTGTATTGGGCGTCGTCGAGCAGGAGGCGAAGGCGTGTGCAGGCGTCGATACGGCTGTGGGTGCCGCACTTGGGGCAAACCTGCCAGTTGGTCTCGAGCTCCTTTTTCCAGATGATCTGGCGGCAACCCTCGCACTTCTGCCACAGTCCTTCGGTGCGAACGCGGCGCGCGGTCTCGCCCACAGGCGGCAATTTCTCGCCGTCGGGTTTATCCCGTTTGAACCAAGACATGGACAACCTACGTTAGCGCGGGTCGGGACGCCGCCGCAAGGCCGGAAACGTACGGTCGGCTTCCGTTACCTCGGGTACGGATGTCCCCGCAGGGTCGCGAACGCACGGTAGATCTGCTCGGCCAGCATCGCGCGAGCCAACTCGTGCGGGAACGTCATCGCCGACAGCGAGAGGAGCAGGTCCGCGCGCGGCTTCCATGCCGGCGGCAGACCGTCGTGGCCGCCGATCAGAAATACCAGGTCGCGGCCCTCCATCTCAAATTGGGAGATTAACCGGGCGAATGCCGCTGAGTCCACCGTCTTGCCGGCAGGGTCGAGGAAGATCTTGCGCGCGGCGGGGTGCCGCTCCCAGAGATCGACGCGCTCGGGACGAATCTCGCGCATTTCGCAGGGGCAGTAGCGGGCCGCGCGGGCCACGAAATCCTCGGCCACGACATTGGTCTGCGGGTCTCTGGGCTTGCCGATGAAATACAGGTAGATCTTCACTCGGGCGGGACTTCGACGGTCTTCGCGCTGCGCCAGAGGCGCTCCAGATCGTAGTATTCGCGCGCTCTCGGCGAGAAGATGTGGATCAGCAGGTCGCCGTAGTCGGCCAGGACCCACTCCGCCTGGTTATAGCCTTCCACGCTCTTGGGCAACTCGCGCGCCTGCTGTTTGAGCTGCATGCCGATCTCGTCGCTGATGGCCTGAATCTGGCGCTGGTTGCCGCCGGTGCAGATCACGAAGTAGTCGGCGAAGCTGGTGACTCCCGTGAGATCCAGTACTTTGATGTCGGCGGCTTTTTTGGATTCGGCGGCGCGCACGGCGATGAGCCATGTGGGCGCTTCGACTTGGGTTTCGCGAGGCGGCTTCAGGTCTGCGTGGCTCAGTGAATGCTCCTGTCCGTATCGTACTACGAGCCGCGCGGGAGAGCGCAATCTACTTCGGATAGGGCGTGTTCCAGCCCTTGGCGTCCCACCACAGAATGCGGTTCAGCGTCGCCGGAGGCGCGTCATCCAGGTCTTTGAAGTTCATCGCCATCGACTGCCGCGCTCCCCACAACTGCCGGCCGGCGAGCGCGCGCAGCGGCGGGTTCATTTCATCGAGAGCCACGCCTGGAACGAGGTGCTGATAAGGCGTGAGGTCCGACGCTGGGACGAACACGCTGGTCATAGAGCGCGCGGCTTCCAGCGCGCGGGTCTTCTGCGGAATCCGGAAGATCTCCTGAATGGTGCGGATCATGCAGGTGTGGTTGTAATTATCGGAATCGACCACGCCGCGGCGGATGTGAGGGCCAATAGCCAGTGCAATGGTGCGGTGGCCATCCACGTGGTCCACGCCGTCCTGCGCGTCGTCCTCCGTGACCAGGATGAGGCTGTTGGGCCAGAACCGGCTCTTGGAGATGGCTTCGACCATGCGGCCCAGCGCGAGATCGTTGTCGGCCACCATGGAGCGCGGTGTGGGTGTGCCGGGACGCGTGCCGTTGGTGTGATCGCTGTTGAGAGAGACGATGATGAGCTGCGGCAGCGTGCCCCTCTGTTCGAACTCGGCGAGCTCGCGCAGAAATTCTTCGGCGCGGATCTGATCTGTGATGGAGAGCGACGGGTACGGGAAGCGCGGATCTACGTATTTTGCCAGCGCGGGCACGCCGCTGCGCGAACCCACCATGGTTTGCCAGCGCCCCTCCCGGTAGCCCTGCCAGTAGGTGTTCCAGGTTAAATCATCGCGCTCGTCGAGATCGACCGCGCTTCGGGTTTGCGGGTCCCATCGCGCGGGAAGCTGGAATTCGCCGTAGATGCGCAGGTCGAGTGGTTTTGCGGCGGCCTGCCAGAAGAAGCCGGTGGGCGCCACTACCAGCGCGTCGGCCATATTGTAAGCGTAGCCGCGCGGAGAGGCGGCGAAGGCGCGCTCGACGTAGTCGCTGACAAAGCCCTGCATCAGCCATTGATGGCCGTCGAAGCTGATGGCGCCGCCGGTGTAGAAGTTGTCCAGCAGCACGTACTGCTCGGCGAGGGCATGGTGATTGGGCGTGATCTGCCGGCCGTACATGACCAGCTTGGGATCGCTGTTGCCTTTGCCGATGTCACCGAAAAGCTGGTCGTAAGTCCGGTTCTCCTTCACGATGAGGAACACGTGGCCGATGCCGAGCGACGGCAGGTTGGCGACCCCGCCGGCCGGGGCCAGCTTCGGGCTGTTGGCGGCCTTCACCTCGCGGGTTCCGGCGGCGAGCTGCGCTGCCGTGGGTACGGGAATACGCTCCAGGGTGCCCTGATACTGGCGGGAATTGAAGGTTCCGCGATTGTTGGCAGTGTTGCCGGTGCCTTTCAGGTTGAGCACGCGGAGCGAACCGTCTTGCGCCACGGCGATCGATGTCGGGAACCATGCGGTTGGGATCGCGCCGGCGGCCTGGTACTTCCCCGAAGACTCGCGCAGCACCGCGATCGCATCGTTGCCGCCGCATGCCACGTAGAGGGTCGAGCCGTCCTGCGAAAACGCTACCGCGACCGGCTGGCTGCCGAGTGCCGTCTCCGGGTACGCCGGGATCCTCACATCGGTGCGCGCCAGGGTTTTGGTGTCGATGAGGGAGATCGAGTCCGAATGGCTGTTCGCCACGGCAAGGAGCGTGCCTCTGGGGTGCACCGCCATCAGCGACGGCGCCAGTCCGACGAGGATCTCTTTCACCGCTCCGGTCCGCGAGTCCAGGACACTTAATGTGCCGGTGATGGAGGCGCCCGTAACGGCGTCGGTCGCCACGCTCGAGCCGGAAGAAGGGGCTACGGTGTCGTCGTTGCCGGCGCGGCGCCCGCCGCGGTTGGTCACGAACACCCGCTCGCCGGCGACGGCCACACCGAAAGGCGCGATACCGGCATCGACCTCTTTGAGCAGCTCGAGAGTGTCGGCGTTGATCACGGCCAGGGTATTCGAGCGGCTGAACGCCACATAAGCCAGCCGGCCGTCGGGGGAGAAGGCGATGCCGGCTGGCAGCGGATGTCCGTTCAACCCGATGCGGCTGACTCCGCCCGGCTTGCCGGTTTCGGAGAGCTCGGCAATGAGGATGCTGTCCGGGCCGTTGCGCGATGTTTCGCTGGCCCAAAGCTGGCGGTCGCCGGGTCGGAAGGCTATGCCGGTGTACGAAGTCTGGCGAGTCTCGATGTCGGCCACTTTGACACCGGCAGAGCCGTCCAGCAGCACGATGCCGCGGGTATTGAGGACCGCAAGGAAGCGCCGGGCGCCGTCCCAGGCCATGTCCACCGGGCGGCCCGGGATCACGGTCTGCTCGCCCCAGGGCGCCAGCAATTGGTTGGTAGGGACCAGGTACAGGCCGTCCGCCTGCCTGCCCAGAAGCACCGTGCTCTTCAGCAGCGAGAACACACCCGATTGCTGTGCAGCGAGCGCGAGGGCCAGAAGCAGCAGCGGCACCAGGACGACCGATCGTTTCACCATGGAACGTACAGCATAACTGGTCACGGTAGCGGCCGTATTACAATTAAGGAATATGCGTGGTTTTTCGGGCCTTCTAGTCGTGTGTGCGAGTTGTGTCTTCGCGCAGACCGGAGAGGCGCCCGAGGTGGTCCGCGCAAAAGCTGGGATCGAGAGACTGCGCGCCCTCGTAGAAGCGGGTGTCATGCCGAAGGCGCAACTGGACAAGGCCGAGGCTGCTGTTGCCGATGCCGAGGATGCCGCGCTGCTGCGCCGCACGCTGTATGGCAACGAGCTGACCGACGATCAGGCGGGCGAGATGGTAGCTGCCGCCCAACGGCGCGTCGATCGCCGCCGCCAGGCGTACGAGGAAGGCAAGAAGCTGGTGGACAACGGCGTCGCATCCCTACTCTCCCTCTCCGACTACCTTCAGGATCTGGACCTGGCGCGCAAGGAATTCGATCTGGCGGAGTCGCGCGCGCGGCTGACGCACGAGCTTACCCAGATGGCCCAGGCCGAGGAGCTACTGGACAGCAAACTGGCGCAGGAGCCCGAGGAAGCCCGCAGTCTCGCCGATCGTTATGAGGGCGATGGCGCCTTCAACCTGGCGACATTCGCGCGCGTGGAGACAGATTTCGAAAAGCACTTCGGCAAACCGCTGCCGATCAGCGCCATGGGCGAGACCGCGGTCCACAGGGCCCTGGGCTTCGATCATCGCGGGCGCGTGGACGTGGCCATCCACCCCGATCAGCCGGAAGGTCACTGGCTCCTCGAATACCTGGCCGATCACCATATTCCGTATTTCGCTTTCCGCCACGCCGTGCCGGGCAGGGCCACGGGCGCGCACATCCACATCGGTCCCATGAGCACGCGCGTCAAACTCGGTGGATAATAAGTAGCTTCATGACCGATCCCAATCTGAGAGTCCTTATCTCCTCCGAGCAGATTCAGGCGCGGATCAAGGAGCTCGGCGCGAAGATCTCCGCCGATTACCCGACCGGCAACCTCCACATGATTTGCATCCTCAAAGGCGCGGTCTTCTTCATGACCGACCTGGTGCGGGCCATGAAGCGCGATGTCTTCGTCGATTTCATGGGCATCTCGACGTACGGGAAGGGGAAGACGTCCTCCGGCGAGGTCAAGGTGACGAAAGACCTGGACATCTCGCTGGAAGGCGCGGACGTGCTGATCGTGGAGGATATTGTGGATAGCGGCGTGACGCTGAATTACCTGATGCACGTGCTCGATCAGCGCCGGCCGCATTCGATCCGGATCGCGGCCCTGCTCGATAAGCCGGAACGCCGGCTTCGTCCCGTGCACGTCAGCTACGTGGGATTTCAGATTCCCGACCAGTTCGTGGTGGGGTACGGCCTCGACTACGCCGAGAAATACCGGAATCTGGACGAGGTCTGTGTTCTGGAAGGCGAGCCGGCAAAGGCCTGACTGCTACTTGCTGGCAGCGGCGTTTTCGTGCTTTTTCTGAAGATGGCGCTTTACGTCCGGCCAGAATTCCTTCAGCAGGTTGGAGAAGGCATCGGCCGAGCACTGGATGAGCAGCTTCGAGACGTTGTCCGCGACGTTTCGGGTATCGGGGTAGTACGCGTTTGAGATGGCGACAGCTAGAGAATTGCCGCCCCATTCCGAAAAATTGAAACTGTTCCGGCCGCTATCCATGCGGGCGACGAAGATTCGCGTGAGCGCATAGCCCGCGCGGTGCCACTTGGTTCCGTCGCCGAGCCGAAAGTAGCGCGGGTCCTGGTGTCCGAGGGCGGGCACCAATCCTTCTGTCATCATGTTGCCGATCATCTGGTCGCCGTACGCTGCCGCGAATCGTTTGGCGTAGCCGGCCATGCCCTGCCCAAATGACGGATTCTGGTTCTCGATTTGATAGAGGAGGGCGAATGCCGCGGCAGTGGGATACACGGGCCAATCGAAGGAATCCTTGTAGGCGATCGTGAACTTGCGCTTGGCTGTGATGGGCGCGAACGGAATCGACGCTTCCGTGGTGCGGTTATTCGGCACGACTCCGAAAATGCGCTTGTCCTCGACCTGGGCTGGCGCGGCATCGCTGGTGGCCACGGTCGGCGGCGGTGGAGGCGGATTCTGGTCTTGGGCCGGGCAGGGAATAGCTCTAACGAGCCATAAATACAGCACTCCCCACTGAAGCAGCCTTGGCATACGGCCCTAGATGCTGGTGTGAGGTACCCGGTTTCAGTTTTCTTTTCCCCTTGGCACATGTGACCGCAGGATTGAGCGGGTATCGGCCCGTGCGCATCGAGCGTGTTCGTGAACCGCCCGGTTCCGAGGGGATGAACCGCGCGGTTCGCGAATCCGGCGTATCGCCGGCGCGCGATGGGATAGACGGAGGCCGCCACACCATTTATCAGCAACTTGCGCGCGGACAAGAGGTGAACGCAGATGGTCGCGGTGTTTGGCCTGCGGGATGCTTCCTAGAAAGGCGTTCCTGGCAGCTCAGCCAAAGAGGAGGGTAAGACGATGAAGAACTTGACTTCGAAACTGATGATCACCGCGGCCGCCGTGGCTATGGTTACCGGCGTTGCTTCCGCAGAGTCTCTCAAAGCCGATATCCCGTTTGCCTTTCGCGCAGGCGGCAAGGTCATGGCTCCCGGGACTTACCGGGTGACAACCAGCGACGCGAAGCACTATGTGGTACTGGCTAACTTTGCGGCCAAGGATTCGGTGATCGCGGTGCCGGTGGCGCAGACGAACCCGCCGAAGAGCGGCAACGATCCCGTGATCACATTCGACTGCGGCCGCGGACCCTGCGAGCTGGTCCGGCTTTGGACGGCATCCGGCTACCCGGCGCTGAAGTTCTCTCACAGCAAGTCGGGATCGACCGAGCAGGCTTCCCTAACCGAGATTCGCCTGGTGCGAGCCAACGGCGACTGATTCCCGCCCCAAACCCCGCCAAAACCCCACCACCAAACCCCCGCGGTACATACTCCCGGCGCTGCCACCCCCCGGCAGCGCCGGTCCGCATTGTGTGCCGAGCATGTTCGACCGCTCGGGGGTGAAAGTCCGCTCTACAACCTGATGACGTTTTCCGAACACAGCTACGGGTTTCGTCCTGGGCGGTGGGCTCATCAGGCGGTGGAAGCGGCGCAGCGGTACGGCCCGGAACAAGTGTGGAACGGGCCCAGGCGGAGATGACGACGGTTGCGAGGCGGCAGGCTCAACAATACCCTGAAGGAACGCCACCGTGGGCGTGTCGGTAGTGTCGCTGGCGCGCGAGATTACGGGCGGGTTCGGCCATCGCTGCTGCTGGCGTGGGCCGCCGTGGTGCTGCTGGCGATGCCGGGGTTCGCCGCGGGAGTTGCCTTGTCGGCGGTGTTGGCGCGCGGGATGAAAAGCATGGTTTCGCTGGTCTCGCCGGCGGATCCTATTTCGATAGCCGGCGCGTCAGTGTTCCTGGTGATGGTCACGCTGGTCTCGGCGTGGCTGCCGGCTACGCGGGCGGCGGCAGTGGACGCGGCTTCGGCATTGCGCGCGGAGTAGGCCGTTGCTACTTCGGCTCCGGAACCGCCGGCGATGTGTACGCTTTTTTCAGCGCCTCCTGGTATTCCCCGAAGAGCGCCTTGATGCCGGCGAACTCGCGCTTCACTGCGGTCCGGTACTCGCTCTCGGTAGCGAAATCGAAGAGCAGCGCCGCCATTGCCTGCGCATCTACTGCAAAGCCGTGATGCCCGATCTCCGCCAGCGCATCGGCTTCCATTTCGTAGGTGTGATTGGGCGCCGTCGAGGTCTGCACTTCGATTCCCACACCCGGAATGGCGCTGCTCACGGAGCCCGTTTCCTCGAAACCCTGCGGCTTGCCCGGCGTTTCGAGCACGTTAGTGGCGCCAAATGCCTTGGCATGCGCCAGCCCGACCTCGCCGAGCGTGGCCAGCGAGATCCCGTCGCGCAGGCTGCCATAGGCATCGATCTTGAGTTTCGTACCGGTGGCCAGCGCGGCGGCGCGGGCGGCATTGTCCACGAATTCCCGCACCTGCTTCAGGTAGACTTCGTCCGGGTAGCGGATGTAGAAGTCCGCCTGGGTGCGGTCCGGCACCACGTTGGGCGCGGCGCCGCCTTCGGTGATGACGCCTTGCACGCGCGCTTCCGGCCGCATGCTCGAGCGCACCGCGTCGATATTGTTGAACAGGTGGATTACGGCCTCGAGGGCGTTGCGGCCGTTCCAGGAGGTCATCTGGTGTGCCGGAGCGCCGGAAAACGTGTACTTGACGCCGTCGATATTCAGGCAGCAGGTGCCGAACCCGGGCGCCGGACGCAAGGTCGCGTTGACCGCGTGGCTGCGCACGATGATATCCATCCCGTTGAACACGCCTGCGTTGAACATATCGGTCTTAGCTGCGGGCGGCATCATCTCTTCGCCCGGCGTCCCGAATACCACGACGCTGCCCGGCAGCTTCGCCTTCTCCAGGTATTCGGCGATGGCCACGGCAGCCGCGATCCCCACCGGTCCCTGCGCGCTGTGTTGATCGCCGTGAAATGCGCCCTTGCTGCCGCGGAGCGCGTCGTATTCCAGGATGACGCCGAGATTGGGCGCGCCGCGATTGCCTTTGTAGCGGCCGACAAACGCGGTTTTGAGATTCGCCACGCCCTCGGTAACGTCGAACCCGTGCCGCTTCAGACAATCCACCAGCAGCCTCACTGAGCGGTGCTCCTCGAAGCCGATCTCCGGATGACGAGTGATGTCGTCGCTGAGGGCGAGCATCTCCTCGTCCATGAGCTGCCGGGCGCGAGCGACTACCTGATCGCGCGCTGCGTTCGCCGCGGCAAATCGCGAGACCCAGCCCTGTACGTTGAGGGATTTCTCCAGGTCGGCCATTTTCCGCACGACGGCCGCGGCCGCTTCGCGCTCCGTGGGAGTCTCCTGGGCAAGGGCCATCTGCCGCGCCGCGCCCATCATCGATATCAAAAGAACCAGCTCAGCGTTTCTTCGCATGAATCGTCACCGAAAGCTCGTCGTTGCGGATATTCGTGAAACGCAGTGTCAAGCGCCCCTCGCCGTCGAGCGTCACCACCGCTGGAGAATTGAGGCTCGTCAGCATCCAGCCCGCGGGTAGGGTCACGTAGTTCAGGGGACGTCCCAGCGTCCGCGACCAGACCAGCTCGCCGTTGCGCACGTAGTATCCGGCGGCGTCCGTGTAGCTCTCCACGCAGCGGATGCGCACGCTCTCGCCTTCTCCGACCGGCTTCGGCAGATCACCCTGCACTACCACCGAATCGTCATCGGTAGGCGTGGGGTAGTAGCCCAGAGCGTTCACCGATTTGCCGGTCACGTTCTTCGTGGGCAGCGGTTCGCCGGTATCCAGGTTGTACATCTGCGCGCCGCCGCTGACGGTGCTGCCCTTACGCACAAAGCTGTGCGCCGATTTCTGGCCAACTCGCGTGATGGTGAAATCGTGCGAAATCTTGAACTGGTGCGTTTCCGGGTCCAAAAGCCAGTAGCGGATCTCGCGATCCTGGTCCGCGCGGTGGAACTGCCCGAACGCCGGCGCCGCGATCAGCGCCATCCAAAGCAGTCGCTTCATGGCAGCTTTCTCCCCGTGATCTTCACCGGAAGCTGATCGTCGCGGTCGTTGAGAAAGCTGACACGAATCCGCCCCTCGGCGTCCTGCGACACAATTGCCGGCGATGCCGATCCGGCGAGCTCATAGCCCCTGGGCAGAATGACGACATTCCGTTTGATTCCCAGCGGCCGGTCGAAGACGAATCCCCCGGGTGTTTCGTAGTACGAAGGCGGGTCGGTGTAGGTCTTGTAGATCCGGATCCGGGTTTCGGCGCCCTTGGGCACGGGATTGGCGAGCTTCACCCGCAGGAATTGCGCGTCGTCGGCCGTGCGCGCGTTGACGAACCCGCCGGCCTTGGCGGTCTTGCCGTCGACCGTGCTCCACTCGAGCGGCTTGCCTGTGGCGCGATCGATCACGCGCTCCTTGGTGGCCACCGATCCCTGGCGGATCGGGTTGAAGAAGTACGGCGCCCCTTCCCGTGTCGCGGTGACGTCGTAAATGATGTCGAACGAGTGGGTGGATGGCGCGAGCAGGTCGTAGACCGTCAGTTCGTCGGCGCCCCATCCGGACACTGACAGGAGCATCGCGAGGCCCAGAGTTTTCATGATGGATATTGAGTCTAGCAGACGCGACGGCCGTGCTTGAGGCCTTCAGGTATGCGGCGCGCAGATTTATATAATGGTCCCGATGAAACTCTGCATCGCCCCCATTATTCTTGCTTCCGCCCTGTTCGCGCAGCCCCCCGCAGCGCCGGACACGCTCGATGCCGCCAAGCTCAAGACCGCGCTGGACCGCGCCAACCGTACCCTCCAGGACTGGCCGAACCTGAATCGCTATCGCGCGGACAACGAGAAGATCGCGCCGCCCGCGCCGGGCGAGGAGCGCGTCGTCTTCATGGGCGATTCCATCACCGACGGCTGGGGACGGCGCTACGGCAACTTCTTTCCGGGCAAGCCGTACATCAACCGCGGCATCAGCGGGCAGACTACGCCGCAAATGCTGATCCGGTTCCGGCCCGACGTGATCGCGCTCAAGCCGAAAGCCGTCGTGATCCTCGCCGGCACGAACGACATCGCCGGCAATACCGGCCCCTCCACGCTCGAGATGATCGAGGACAGCCTGGCGTCGATGACCGAGCTTGCGCAGTTGCACGGCATCAAGGTCGTTCTCTCCAGCGTCATGCCTACCTGCGATTACATCCAGAATCAGAGCGACCGGCGGCCGAATTCGAAGATTATCGAGCTTAATAAGTGGATCAAGGACTACGCCGCCCAGCACAACGCCATCTATCTCGATTACTTCACCGCGATGCTCGACGATCAGGGCGCGCTCAAGAAAGAACTGACCTACGACGGCCTGCACCCCAACGACGCGGGCTACGAGCTCATCATGCCCCTCGCGCAGAAGGCCGTGGACCAGGCCTTGCGGTAGAATCTCCAGATGCGACTCGTCCCGCTCGCACTGCTTGCTTTACCGCTCGCGCACGGCGCCGACTACAAACTGAAAGCCTCGCCCACAACCGTCGCCTGGGGCTACTACTGGTCGCAGGCCAAGCCCGCCCTCAAAATCAAATCCGGCGACACGGTCGAGATCCAGACCATGCTGACCAACAGTCCGCAACGCCTGGCGGCGGCCGGCGTCAAGGAACAGGATATCGAGCCCGAGCTCAAAGCCATCACGGCCGCGGTCACCGGGGACGCCAAGGGTCCGGGCGGCCACATCCTTACCGGACCGGTCTTTGTCGAAGGCGCCGAGCCGGGCGACACGCTCGAGATCCGCATCCAGAAGATCGACTACTCGATCCCATACGCGTATAACAGCTTCAGCCCGCAGCGCGGCGTGCTGACGCCGGACGATTTCAGCAAGGGTGCGACGAAGATCATTCCACTCGATACCAGGCGAGGGATCGCGAAGTTCGCCGACGGAATCGAGATCCCACTGCGGCCGTTCTTCGGCAGCATGGGCGTCGCGCCGCCGGAAGCGATGGGCCGAGTCTCCAGCGGACCGCCCGGAATCTTCGCCGGCAATCTGGACAACAAGGACCTTGTCGCCGGCACCAAGCTGTTTATCCCTGTATATGTGCCGGGCGCGTTGTTCGAAGTCGGCGACGGCCACGCGGGGCAGGGAAACGGCGAGGTTGACATCACCGCGCTCGAGACGTCTCTGGTCGGTACCTTCCAGTTCGTCGTTCGCAAGGACCTCCACCTCAAGGGTCCGCGCGGCGAGACGCCGACCCACTTTATCGCCATGGGCCTCGACCCGAGCCTCGATGAAGCCATCAAGAACGCCGTGCGCGACGCGATCGACTTTCTCGTCACCGAGAAACACCTCTCGCGCGAGGACGCGTACATGCTGTGCAGCGTCGGCGTCGATTTCAACGTGACGCAGGCCGTGGACGGCACCAAGGGCGTTCACGCCATGATCCCGAAGAGCATTTTCAAGAACTGAATCGGACCCCAGTGTGACCGCCGCCGCCGAAAACACGTCTGCCGTCCGCATTCCGGCCCAGGGCGCGTGGTGGCGCTGGGCTGTCGTGCTCATTCCCGGGGCACTGCTGTATTTCTTTCCGCTTCCCGGTCTGAACCCGGCGCAGGCCCGCGTGTTCGGCGTTTTTGTGGCAACCGTCATCGCGCTGGTTGCGCAGCCGGTTCGGATGGGAGTGAGCGTGCTTCTGGCCATGACGCTGCTCGCGCTCACCGGAACGCTGTCGCCGGCGCGTGTGCTCAGTGGATTCGCTAACGTCACGGTGTGGCTCATCTTCACTGCGTTTCTGTTCTCACGCGCCGTGACCCAGACCGGCTTCGGGATGCGGGTGGGCTACCTGTTTATCGAACGCTTCGCCCGCACCCCGCTACGTCTCGGGTACTCGATGGCCGCCGCCGACCTCGTGCTCGCGCCCTTCATCCCGTCCGATACGGCCCGCGGCGGCGGAGTAGTATTCCCGATCACGCGCAGCGTCGCCAGGGCCTTCGGTTCCGAACCGGGACCCTCGGCGCGCCTCATGGGCTCCTTTTTGGTGCTGGTCTCGTTCCACACCACCTACACTGCCTCCGCCATGTTCCTTACCGGAATGGCGTCCAATCCGCTGATCGCCGATTTCGCGCGCAACATCGGACGTGTCGAGCTCACCTGGTTGCGCTGGTTCACCGGCTCCTGCGTCCCGGGATCTCTGGCGTTGCTCGTGGTCCCGTGGCTGCTGCTGCGGCTGGTCAAACCCGAGATCCGCGATACAGGCCCCGCGCGCGAATTGGCGCGCCGCGAGCTGGCGCACATGGGCCCGCTGCGGCGGGATGAAAGATGGCTGGTCGCGATCATGTCCGGAGTGATGGCGGGCTGGGTGACGAGTCCGCTTCACGGAATCCCCAACACGTTCGTCGCGCTCACCGGGGTCTGTGCGCTGCTGCTTGCCCGTGTGATCTCGTGGGACGACCTGCTCGACGAGCGTCGCGCCTGGGACACGCTGATCTGGTTCGCGCCCATCATCATGATGTCCGATGTCATGACCGAAAACGGCGCCATCCGCGTTCTCAGCGGCCACCTGTTCCGCCTCATGGCGGGATGGGCGTGGCCCGCCGTACTCGCCGCGGTCGTGCTGTCCTATTGCTATGTCCACTACGGCTTCGCGAGCATGACCGCGCAGGTGACGGCGCTCTATCCCGCATTCCTCGGCGCGGCGCTCGCGGGCGGCGTTCCGCCGATGACGGCGGCGCTGGCGCTGGCGTACTTCTCCAACCTCAATGCCGCGATGACCCACTATGGAACCGGATCCGCGCCGGTCTTCTTCGGCGCCGGATACGTCCGGCAGGGCGAATGGTGGCGCATCGGCTTCCTGATCTCGCTGGTGCAGGCCGCGATCTGGCTCGGAATCGGATCGCTCTGGTGGAGCGTTGCCGGCCTCCGCTGAGGTCCCGGGCCGAAGGGATATAATGCGCGCATGAGCATGCGCGTCACGGCAGCCATCCTCGTTGCGGCACTGCTCTGCCTCTGGGGTGTCTCCCAGACTTACGCGTTGGAAACAGACTATCAGCGCCAGAACGCCGACCCGTATCAGATCTCCGCCGCCTTCCAACGGCTCGAGCCGTTACGCGCAGCCGTTCCCGAGGACGCGGTCCTGGGTTACGTCACAGATACCGAGACCGGTAGCGCCGTAGAGTCGGCGATGTTCCTCGCCGCGCAGTACGTGCTCGCCCCGCGCCTCCTGGAGAAGAACGTGACGCACGAATGGGTGCTCGGCAACTTCACGCGGCCCGCGGACTTCGCTGCCTTCGGAAAAACGAAATCCCTTCGCCTCGAAAGAGACTTCGGCGGCGGCGTAGTGCTTTTCCGGCGGGAAAGATAGCATGCCGGGGTTGATCTGGGTCCTCGAAGCCGTCCTGCTCGGCTGTTTGCTGGTCTACCGCTGGACGGACCTGCGCGCCGTGAATCCAAGACCGGCACGAATGTTGCTGATCTTCGGCGCGGGCACGGCCGGCGGGATCGGTCTGACGTCCTGCATCTTCTTCCTGGCGGGTCCGCTGATGAAACTCGCGCCCGCTGACCCGCTTGTGGAACTTGCTCTGCTCGCATGGGTGGGATACCTGTGTTTTCGAATGCCTCCACACAGCCCCGCGTCTTCTCCGCGATTGCGCTCACGCCTGGCAGTCCCTCTGGCCGCCGCACTCGTCGTAACCCTGGTAATCGCCGCGGCCGCGATCCTTTCCGGGTTGGAAGCCAATCCGCACGGGTACTGGGATGCATGGGCGATTTGGAATCTGCGCGCCCGTTTTCTCATCTCCGGCGGCGGCCTGGCCGCGCGCGCGTGGTCGCCCGTGCTGGGCGCCACCACGCACGCAGCCTATCCGATGTTGCTCTCCTCCTTCGTCGCGCGCTGCTGGTTATTTGGCAATGTCACGTCCGCGGTCGTTCCCGCAGCCGCTTCGTTGGCCTTCTTTCTGGCCCTGGTAGCTCTGGTCACCGGAGGCATCGCAGTACTTCGGGGCGGAACACTGGGCTTGTTGGCGGGCCTGAGCATCGCCGCCACGCCATCTCTTCTGCACCAGATTCCTGCGCTGTACGCGGATGTTCCGCTCGCGTGTTATATGGCTGGTGCCGTAATCTTTCTCCTGCTGGAGCAGCCTCTTCCTGCCGGCATCTTCGCCGCCCTGTCTGCGTGGACCAAGGACGAGGGCATCCTGTTTCTTCTGGTCTTTCTGGCAGCGTCCGCGGTATGGCGGCGTAGTGCCATTCGCGCAGTGGTCGCCGGCGCCTTACCTGTGGCGGTGCTCCTCATTGGGTTCAAGCGGTTCCTTGCCGGAGGCAGTTCGTCCCTGTTCTTCAACAGCCTGCCCGGAGCGGCTCACCGCATCTTGGATCCTGCCCGCTACGGAACCGTGTTGTCCGCCTTCGAGCACGAGTTCATCAGCATGGGTATCGGCTGGTATCATCCGCTACTTCCATGGGCGGTGCTGGCTGTCGCGCTCGGTCTTGATCCCAAGCAGCGCCGGACGATGTTCTTTGTGGGTGCCATCATACTTGTGCTGCTCGCCGGGGATTTCGGAGTCTACATCGTTGCAGACAACGACCTGGCGTGGCTAGTGCAGACCTCCTTGAACCGGATCCTGGTGCAGATCTGGCCGCTGCTGGCGATAGCCGCATTCCTGGCTCTGCGCTCCCCTGATGTCTTCGGTCCGGCGCCGCAGTTACCTGCGAAGAGCGGCCGGAAAGCCCGCCGCGCGACCTCCAGGTGATTCGCACGTCGAATCCCGAAGGTATACCTTAATTCAAGAGGCCCCTCATGCACCCGTGGATGCAGGAATTTCGCTACGCCGGCCGGATGCTGCGCAAGACTCCCGGCCTGACCGCGGTCATCGTGCTTTCGCTCGCCATCGGCATCGGCGCCAACTCCGCGATCTTCTCCGTCGTGGACGCCTTGCTTCTTCGTCCCCTCCCGTACCCCCAACCAGAGCGCCTCGCCGCCATCTGGATTCACTCTCCCGGCATCGGAATCTTCCGCGACTGGCCCTCGCCGGGCCAGTACGTCGACCTGGTCAACGAGAACCACTCCTTCGAAGAGATCTCAATCTCGCGCCTCACAAGCTGGACGCTCAACGGCCTCGATCAACCCTATCGCATAAACGGCATGCGCACGTCCTCGCACCTCTTCCGCCTCCTCGGCGCGCGGCCGCTCTACGGCCGTTTGCTCCTTCCCGAGGAAGACAAGCCCGGCAAGCCGCCGGTCGCCATCCTGAGCTACGCGCTCTGGAGACGGCTATTCCAGTCCGATCCCAAGGTCGTAGGCAGAAGCATCACGCTCAACGGCAGTCAATTCCTGGTGACCGGCGTCCTGCGCCCCGACTTTCGCCTGAACTCCGAAGTCATGCCCGCCGAGGGTCCCATGGACAAGGCGGACATCTTCCTGCCGCTCCCCCTCGGCGCTGATGCCGCCCAGCGTCGCGGCGACGAGAACTACAACCTGATGGCCCGCCTCAAACCCGGCGTCTCGCTCCAGCAGGCCCAGGCCGATGTCGATCGCATCGCGGCCCGCATCCGCGAGAAGGACAAGCGCGACCGCACCTTCGGCATGAGCGTGGTCGGCCTGCTGGACCAGGTGGTCGGCGACGTGCGCCGCGCCCTCCTCGTGCTGCTCGGCTCGGTGACTCTCGTCCTGCTCTCCGCCTGCGCCAACGTCGCCAACATTCTGCTTACCCGTGCCGCGGTCCGCGAAAAGGAGGTTGCCATCCGCATCGCGATGGGCGCCGGCTGGCAGCGGCTGGTCCGCCAGTTGTTGATTGAGAGTGTTCTGCTTGCCGTGATGGGCGGCGCCGCCGGCCTGCTCCTTGCCTGGTGGAGCCTTCAGGTCATGCGCGCCATCAACCCGGGCAACATCCCCCGCCTCGAAGACATCCATATCAATGCCGGCGTGCTCGCATTCACTTTCGCCATCTCGCTTCTGACCGGCATCCTCTTCGGCCTCGCCCCAGCCTGGCGCGCTCTCAAGGTCGATCTCAACACTTCCCTCAAGGCCGGCGGCCGAAGCGGGCAGGCGAGCGGCGGACTGCGCGTCACGCGCCACCGCCTGCGCGGCTTGCTGGTCATTTCCGAGCTCGCGCTTTCCCTCATGCTGCTCATCGGCGCCGGCCTGCTTATCCGCAGTTTCGTTCGGCTCCAGAGCGTGCCGCCCGGCTTCACCACCGACCGCGTGCTGGCCATGCAGGTCGCGGCTGCCGGAACCAGGTACCGCGAGGACAAAGCCGTGGTCCAGTTTTATCGGGAAATCGGCGATCGCATCGCGCACCTGCCCGGCGTCACCGCCCAAGGCGTCGTTTCCACGCTGCCGCTCACCGGTTCCGTGGGCTGGGGAGGAATCAACGTCGAGGGCTTCACCCCGGCGCCCGGGCAGGAGCTTCAGGTCGATATCCGCATCGCTTCTACGGACTACTTCCCCACCCTCGAGATCCCGCTGCGCAACGGCCGCTTCTTTTCCGATCACGACACTGCCGAGGGCCAACAGGTGGCCATTATCGACGATCGATTCGCCAGGCGATTCTGGCCCCGCGACAATCCCATCGGCAAGCACCTGTGGTTCGACCCCAAAAAGCCCATGACCATCGTCGGTGTGGTCGGCACGGTGAAGCAGTATGGCCTGGACGACGAAGGCAAAATCGTCGCCTACTTCCCCCAACAGCAAAACCCCGGAAATATGATGTTTCTGGCCGTACGCACGGCGTCTGATCCGGCGCTGGTCTCCGGAGCCGTCGTCAGTCAGATCCACGCCGTCGATCCCAACGTCGCCGTGTACGAGATCCGCACGATGGCGGACCGTCTCCACGACTCGCTGGCGCGCCGCCGCTTTTCCACGGTCATGTTGGGCGCCTTCGCTCTCTTCGCGCTGGTTCTGGCCGCGGTCGGCGTCTACGGTGTGATGTCGTACCTGGTTTCGCAGGGCACGCACGATATCGGCGTGCGGGTCGCGCTGGGCGCGCAGCGCGGCGATATCGTCGGCATGGTGGTGCGCCAGGGCTGCGAACTGGTTGCGTTCGGCGTGGCCGCCGGGCTCATCGGCGCGCTGGCATTGACTCGCGTAATGGCCAGCCTCCTGTTCGGAGTGAGTGCCACCGACTGGATCACGTTTTCCGCGGTGGCGGTTGGCCTCGCGCTGGTCGCCGTCGCTGCCACCTGGCTGCCCGCCCGGCGGGCGACAGCAATCAATCCCATCGCCGCGCTGCGCGAGGAGTAGCGCCGCTTGCGGTACTCTTGGAGAATGCGTGCCTGGCCGGCCGTCCTTGTCCTGCTCGTCAGTGCCGGCGCTCGTGGCGCAAACCTCACATATTGGATCGACCTCTGCACAGACCAGGAAACGGGCTGTCGCGCGACCGACACCGAGTTAGCCCAGTGGGCGCTGGAAGCGTGGCAGAGAGCTTCCGAAGGTAAGCTCACTTTCGTCAAGGCGTCGGACCGATCACAGGCCCAGATTCGTGTTCATTGGGTGGGCGCCCGCGAAGGTCTCTATGGGGAGGCGGTCGGCGGCGACGTATATGTGCGTCCGGACGCAGGAGAAGGTCTCCTGCGTGAAGCGGTCGTCTATCTCACGTGTCTCCACGAGTCCGGGCACGCGCTCGGCCTAAGCCACACAGCAGACTTCGCCGATATCATGTACAGCTTTCAATTCGGCGGCGATATCGAAGAATATTTTGCACGTTATCGCCGGAAGCTGTCCCGTCGCGAAGACATTCGCAAGAATCCCGGGATGTCCCCGGAAGACAAGCGCCGCCTGTTGAAACTCTTTCCCTGATGCGCGCACACCTTGGCGCGCGATCCCGCCAGTAAGTTTGCCGGGGTAAGTTTCGGATGAAAAAGGAGAGGGGTGTTCGAGGCTGCGGGACTGTAAGCCGGTTTCTGTACCCTTGCGGGCGGCAGTCATTCCTCTGGGGCGCCCATTGCTGAGCGGCTCTAGCGACCTACCCGGGAGTTCAAAGGAACGGGCCGCTCCTCCTCCCCTATTTGGTCTTGCTCCGCGTGGGGTTTGCCATGCCGGCGAAATTACTCCCGCCGCGGTGCGCTCTTACCGCACCATTTCACCCTTACCTGGATGTGCCCCGAAAGGCC
>Ga0335080_10002398_pt1 | contig 18634 bp, 10 predicted proteins | sample Lox_Sample_34_FD_206720 | JGI IMG/M metagenome (GOLD analysis project Ga0335080, IMG submission 206720) | Soil microbial communities from Loxahatchee National Wildlife Refuge, Florida, United States - Lox_Sample_3.4 | ecosystem: Environmental > Terrestrial > Soil > Wetlands | place: USA...
AAATAGGAGGTCTTTCTCTAGGTATAGCCCTTCCCCGCCTTCACTTTGCCCCGCCTCGAACACCACCCATCACGTTTGTCGATGTTGCCCGATCCGCAGGTATCACCTTCCGTCATGACAATGCTGCTTCTCCAGAGAAGTACCTGATCGAGACCATGGGCTCTGGTTGCGGATGGATCGACTACGACCAAAACGGCTTGCTCGATCTGTATCTCGTGAACGGTGCAGCCACACGCGTTTACACTCCACCGCACCCTCTTCGCAGTGCCCTCTATCGCAACAACGGCGACGGAACTTTTACCGACGTCACCGAAAAGGCAGGAGTCGGAGCCGAGGGACTCTTCGGGATGGGTGTCGCCGTCGGCGATTACGACAATGACGGGTTCCCTGACCTGCTTGTCCTCGGATACGGCCGCTGCATTCTCTATCACAACAATGGCGACGGCACCTTCACCGATGTGACCTCCCGAGCCGGCGTCGAAAACAAAGGTTTGTGGGCATCGAGCGCGGCCTGGTTCGACTATGACAACGATGGGCGACTTGATCTCATCATTGCCAACTATGTCGACTGGTCTCCGGAAAGAAATTTCTACTGCGGCGATCGAGGTCCCGGAATGCGCAGCTACTGCCATCCCGACGATTTTCACGGCCAGCCGCCGACTCTGTTACATAACAACGGCGACGGCACCTTCACCGACATCAGCAAGTCTTCCGGAGTGGGACTGAAGGGCGGTAACGGTCTCGGCGTCGTCACCTTTGACTATGACAATGACGGATGGCAGGACATCTTCATCTCCAACGACCACATGCCCAATTTCCTGTTCCACAACAATCGCGATGGAACCTTCCGCGAAGTGGGATACATGGCCGGAGTGGCGGTTAGTGCTGACGGACAATTCGAAGCGGGAATGGGAACGGACGCTGCTGATACAACCGGGAACGGCAGACTGGATCTGATCGTCGCTCACCTCGACATGCAACTCGCGCGCGTCTACCAGAACATGGGCGATCAAACGTTCGAAGATGCGACGCTACGCTCAAAACTCGCATATTCGACCTACCACATGAGCACATTCGGCGCGCGTTTCATGGACTACGACAACGACGGGTGGCGCGATCTCTTCATGGCCAACGGACACGTGCTCGACAACATCGAGCGCTATCACGCCGACACCAAGTACGCCGAGCCCAAGATGATGTTCCGCAATACAGGCCACGGAATTTTCGAGAATGTCAGCACCCAGCTCGGTCCCGACTTCCAGTTACCGTGCGTGAGCCGCGGCGCCGCCATCGCAGATTTCGACAATGACGGCGATCTCGACATTCTCGTCAACAACCTTGGATCCGCTCCGCAACTTCTCCGCAACGACGGCGGCAATGCCAACCACTGGCTGGAAATCCTGCTGATAGGAACAAGGTCGAATCGCGATGGCGTCGGCGCTCGCGTCAAGGTGAGCGCGGGAGATCTGGTTTTATACGATCAGAGAAAAGGCGGGATGAGCTATCAATCGGCGCAGGATCCCCGCCTGCACTTTGGATTGGGAGAGCACACATCGGTCGATTCGATAGAGATAACATGGCCCAGCGGAGTCATTACCAGGGTTGGCAGCACGAAGGCAGATCAGATTCTCGCTATGAAGGAAGGAATCGGGATCGTCGAGCGCCCTTTCCCTCGCATCGTACCCAAAGCAGCAGGTTGATCACTGGGGCGGCGCGGACTCTCCTCCATAGCTCATCTTGCGTTCGCCCGGTGCGGACCGGATTCGCTCGGCTTGTGCCTCGTTGAGGGTCGCCAGCTTAGAAAGCGCATCCTGAGCACTTTTGGCATCACCTCTGCGCTGATATGCCTTTGCAAGACTGGCATAAACGGCAGGCTGATCAGGCCTCAAGCGCTGCGCGATTTGCAGGTGAGTGATGGCGTCGTCAACTCTGCCAGCGATCAAGTAGATCTGGCCCAGCGCCACCTGCGAACCGGCATCATTCGGGCGTTCTGCAACCGCCTTTCCCATCGCACTCTGCGCCTCAGAGAACTCCGGTTGTTCAGGCGTAATCCCAGACCGTAGCAGCGCTTTCCCGAGAATCACTAAGAGAGCCGGATTCTGAATTCCTTTGCTGATTCCTTCCCGTGCGATCCGGACACCCTCCGGGACATTCCCTTCCAGCAGAGCTTCCTGTCCTGCAGCCAGATACGCGACCTCGCTGCCCTGTGCAAGTTGGCTTGCCTGCTCAAAATCGGGTTTGGCGCGATCAAACTGATCAAGTTCCGAGAGAAGGACGGCTCTTTGATAGTGCAGCCGTGCAGACTGCGGAAGATTCTTTAGTCCGATCTCCACCACTTTGAGTCCAAGCTCAAGCTTTTGTGCATCGGAGCATGCATCTGCGACGAACACGTACAACTTTTCATTCTGGGGGGTAATCGCGGCAGCGCGTTCGAGGGCAGTTAAAGCCTCGTTCCCTCGATCTGAGCCAACATAAGCCTGGGCCAGCAGATTCTCAACGTCAGCAGTGTCGTGTCCTCCGTGGCGCAGTTTGTCGAGGATCGCGATCGCCTTGTCGTATTCACCAGTTCCGAGATAGCACAGGCTTAGATTGAATTCGAGACCCAACACATTCGGCAGAATCGCGCGTGCCGCCATCAGATATGGAATAGCCTCTTTGAATCGACCTCGCCTCGTTAGCGCGGTTCCGCGCTGCAGTTCTTCCTTCGCTTGTGTCGTTTCGTTCGACGGCGCGCCTACGCTTTCGTTCGACTGACCGCCACGATCTGTTTCGGGCACGCTTTGCCTCTGCGATGGACTTTGGCCAAAACACATCACGGGCAGCGCGATGATCAAAAACAATCCGGCACTCAACCGACAATGCGTCATCGCTCGTTCACACGCTTACTTCCACTTCCCTTCCCCTTCCACGATCGTGATGTACCGGTCTACCGGTAAGTCCGTGAATCGCTCTTTCCGTCCGCTCGGCAGCGGCCACTGCACTTCGAGCCAATCGATCTTCGGCCGCTTTCCCAATCCCAGCACTATCCGTGGATCGTGCGAGGCAAGATAACTCCCTCCGCCAACTTTGAACTTGTGCCTTTGCAGATCACCCGTCTGATAGGTAATCTTCGCCCCGACTGCATCGATGTTCGCTTTGGTTCCAACCAGGCGGACGCCGAGCCAGTGATTCTCGTGCGCTGCCAAATTTCTCAGGAGAAGCGGCGCACCGTTGTTCTGCGAGATCAGCAGATCGACCGCGCCGTCGTTGTCGAAATCTCCGAGTGCGAGACCACGTGCTGCCAGCGGCTTCGCGAACTCCTGGCCGCTCAGTGCGCTGACATTCTCAAATCCTTTGCCATTATTTCTGAAAAGAAGCATCGGTTCCCGGAACTTCACTCCCTCGATTCGCTTTTCCACCGTGTCGTCGGGATGCCCGTTGCACAACAGCAAATCCAGATCGCCATCATTGTCGTAGTCGAAAAACTTCAATCCCCACCCACTCATTAGCCGTGTCGCAACACCAATGCCGTTGGGATTGGATACATCGCTGAACACTTCGTCTTTGTCATTGTGATACAGGGAATACATCTCCTGATCGACATTGGCTTCGAAGAGGTCGATCCAGCCGTCCTGATCGTAATCGGCGGCGTCGACGCCCATTCCTGAGCGCGGCTTGCCAAAGCTGCTCACACCTACACCGGCGAGAACTCCAATCTCCTCGAATCGCCCTTTGCCCCGATTAGCAAACAGAAAATTCGGCACAGTATCGTTGGTGACGTACAGATCCATGCGGCCGTCGTTGTTGAGATCTGCTGCGACAACTCCCCAAGCCTTGGCCCGATGCTGGGCGATCCCTGACTCCTTGCTGACGTCAGTGAACGTGCCGTCACCATTGTTATGGAACAGCCAGCACGGCATTGGATCGTAGATGCTTGGAATGCAGTAATGGCGCTCGCCGGTGATCAGGTCACCGCAGAACTTAACTTTGGCCTTGCTGTAGTCGACAAAGCGACAGACAAACAAATCCAGGCGGCCGTCATTGTCATAGTCAAACCAGACTGCGCTGGTTGCCCATCCCGGCGCCACGACTCCGGCCTTTTGTGTGACATCTGTGAAAGTTCCGTCCCCATTGTTGTGATACAGGATGCTGTTCGGATATTGGGTCACGTACATATCCGGCAACCCGTCACCGTCATAGTCTCCGACAGCAACGCCCATACCATATGCGTTTCCGGCCACACCGGCACGCAGCGTGATATCTGTGAACGTCCCATCTCGGTTGTTGTGAAAAAGAGCGTTTCGGAGCGGAGATGAAGGCTGAAAAAAGTCGCAGGCTCCACTATTTACGAGGTAAACATCCATCCAGCCGTCGTTGTCGTAGTCGACAAAGGCGCAGCCGGCTCCGACGGTTTCCGGCAAGTGCGCCATTGGCGAACGTCCGCTAGTATGCGCCCAGTTGATGCCGCTAGCATTGGCGGCAATCTCCTCAAATGCGTTGGCTGAACGTATAGATTGCTCTGCAGCAAGGAGAAATTGATGAGGACAGATGGCGCTGCCAACTCCTGTCAGCCCCAGCATCTGTAGGAATCTGCGTCGAGATAGCGTGTCCCAGAGATTACTTCGACCAGTTGCCATTCTCGCTCACTCTACGCTACTGCTGGGGTGCTTCTCGCGGCATCTTGGCGGCAGTCTCTTGCTGCAGCGCCATTTCCCGCTGGGCCTCTTGCTTGCGTCCCGTTCGCGCGTATGCCGTCGCCAACTGGTAATGGCCTGCCGGATCATCCGGCTGCATTTTCACATATTTTTCGAGCGGTGCAACCGCATCCGTAAACTTGCTCGCCGAATTCATCGACATGCCTAACGCAAGGTACGCTTCGGAAAATCCCTCATCCAGACCAACCGCTTTTCCGTAGCGGCTTATGGCATCTTCCCACTGACCACTCTGGCGGGCAATTTCTCCCAGCAGGAACTCCGCTGCGGCGCTGTTCGGATCGACTTTTAATTCCCCCTCCAGCTCCTTTTTCGCATTCTCAACATCGGGAGGAGTCCTCGTCAGATAGAGCCGTCCCAAACGGTAATGAATCCCATGCCGCTGTTGATCTTTCTCCAGAATCGCGCGGTACTGCGTAACCGCCTTATCCCATTCTCCCTGCGATTCGAAGCCTTCGGCTTCCAGTTGCTGCGCCTGAGGCGAGCCCGGAGCCTTCGTCGCCAGTTCGTGCGAGGCCCTCATCGCCACTTCGGAATAGTAGTGAGTCGTCAGATACAAAACTTCGGGGTCTTCCGGGAATCTGCGGTTGAGTTCAACTAGTGCGAGCACTGCGCTATCGGTTTGGTCCAGACCAATTGCGCATCGCGCCGTGGACATCAGAACGCTGTATCTCGCATCTTTGCTGGTGACTTGAGTTGCCGATCTCTTCAGGATCGGGAGCGCCTCACGGCAACGTCCCTTGGATGCGAGTTCGATCCCGTGTTCTGCACCGGTTGTCGGCTGGCTTGTGGCAGGCTTTGACCCGGCTTGTGCCCCCACCCTCGCAGTTAGAAAAAGCACCGTTAAGACCAGCCAAACTCGATTCCGCAGGGGCTGAGCGACCGAAGAATTTAGATCCATGGTATTCCGGCGGAGTATATCGCCAGCCGTCATCGATCGCCAACCGTGCATGTTCCAATCGCGGTTTTTGTGGGATCGCTCTCCGATTGCGCCGTTAGGCTTATGGAAGATTTCTCAACTGTTTTGCCGTGAGAGATGTATACGTCCGCCGCTTTGATTTCACCTACCTTCACAGCCAAAAGCGCATTCTGCAGTTGCGCGGTCCATGAGGGCTTGTCCGCGGTGGCCGACAGTCGAAAAATGTCGAACTCAGGGTCCTTCGAATTCTCTAGTTTGTTGTTCACGCTTGCGGTATTCGAAATCATGAACGTGCACTTCTGGTAAGCCCCTTCCGCAGATAGAACGCCCGGCGCGATCGAGACTCCGCGCTTTTGTACACTGGCATCGTCCAAAGACCTCACACCGACCTGATACGAGAGGATTCCTTGGTCGTCCTTATGAAGATCCGTCACGTAAAAGTGCAAACGGTTTGGAGTGTCTTCCCACTCGTACTGGCTGCCGGAATTTAGACCCGCATGAAACAGGGCATCGTTGAGTTGCCGATAATCCGCGATGCTTCGCATGACGGGCTCACCGTTCGGACGCTTGAAGTCCAGAACGTGAATATCTTCCGGATGCGCGTCAATCACCCAGGTAAAGCAGTTGTATCCACAGCTGTCGCTCTCTTTGTCCTTATTCTTCGCGATGAGCACGCCATGATCGGGGGTGAACGAATCGTAGCCAATGCGTTGGACAACTTCGACGCTGTAAAAGTCAAATACCGGTTTGCCGGCGGACAGCGGATTTGCCTTAGGGTCGTCGGGTGTTGTCTTATCCCGGGGAACCGGCCCATCGAGATGCACGATAATTCCGGCATAGGATCCCTCCGCAGGGTCGATGGAGCGAGCTACAATCTGGGCGACAATCATTCCCGATCTCGCGAGTTCACTTCTCTTCAGCTGTAAAACCTTATCCTGCGGCACGAAATGAAACATAGTCCGGCTGCGTAGCATCAGCCCAGCAGGCATAGCACCGCCTTCGAGCGCTGGAACCACCCATCTCTGATGCGGCCCCCCGGGCCCATTGAACGATCCGCGATCCATGATGTCCCACGGCCCCGACCCCGCGCGCCGATACGGCTGCACGTAAGGGTTATTGTTGTTGTCTCCGACCCGGAACGCAAAGTGTGCGATCTCATGCGTGATCGTGCCCGAACTCTCTCCCTGCCGCACCGTCGATTGTCCCCACTGCATTTGTCCCGCTTTCCAACTCGTCCACGGCTCGTAGCGGGTGACGACCCAGCGCGGCTTGCTCGTATCCGGATTCCCCCATTCCGCAGGAATATCATCCTTTGTCTGAAACTTCATCTCCCCAAACTCTTGCCAAACGCTTGTCTCGTCGTACCCTGCGTAGATGCGCAGGATGATGTCGTATCTTGACTTGACATCCCCGGCGTCGGCTCGCCACAAAGCATCCGCATCATGCTCGATGCTTCCGTCGGCCTTAAACCCGCTGGGAGCACCTGATTGCTGATGAAATTCGTTGAGGCCGTATTGAAAAAGATTTTTCGGCATTCGATACGGCCCGAACGTATCGATCTTCCCAATTCCGACTTTGCCTCGCGACTGCTCCATCCAATATCCGTTGATGGTTTGACCGTGATTTAGCGCCGACGGAGTGTTATAGAAATCCGCGTAGAACTGAGGCACACGCTCCCGAGGAACGGGATCAATTTGCGGATTCTTAAACAAATCGGATTTCTTGGGCTGGGTGATGACGAATGGTTGGTCCGGGAAATCTACGGCGACAAGCGCAATCCTGAACTTCTTTTCTGACGGCTTCAGTGAGGGATCTGCCCAATTCGCTCCTGGAATTGCCCGATAGTCGTCCCACGTCATGTCTTGCTGATCCTGCACGCGCTGCGCGTCAATCGGCGGCGGAAGTGGAGTTCGCGCTTCTTGGGACACCGCTGGATGCGCCGGCCCAGAATTGCATGCGACCGCAGCCAACAACGCGCAAAGCAAACTCAAAGTCACAGAGCAATTCACAATTGTTGTTGTTCGTTTGAGAGAAGGAGAGATTTCTGATTTGTTCAACATTAAGATCGGGATTGCCCTCAGATCAAAATCATCTCGTTCTGGACTCGTCCGGTGACTTCGGCCGATCCGTCTCGCACCAGCATATTAACTTCGCTCCGCAGACCGAATTCGGGAAGATAGATTCCGGGCTCAATCGAGAAGCAGGTGTTGGGAATAATTTCACGTTCGTCTCGAGATTCGAAGTTGTCGATGTTCGCGCCCTTCCCGTGTACGTCAGTCCCGATCGAATGCCCGACCCGGTTGTTGAGAAACTGTGCGTACCCGGCTTTCTCGAGGACGTCGCGCGCAGCCTTGTCGACTTCCCAGCCGGCTAGTTTCTTTCGCGCAGCAATGGTCGTCGTAACTTTCTCAATGCCAGCATCCCGCGATCGCAGAACAACTTCAAACACGTCCCGCACGCGTTCAGGGACGGAGCTTCCGATGCACCCAGTCCAACTGATGTCGTAATAAACCGAGTCGGGTTCGTCCAGCTTTCCCCAAACGTCCAGCAAAATGAAGTCGCCCTTCCGGATCGGAGTGCAGCGATCCACTGTGGGCACGTAGTGGGGATCGCTGCTGTTCTGATTCACTGCCACAATCGGCGGAGAATCGGCAGTCAGCTTCTCTCTCCGGAATGCCTCCACGATCCACTGCTGAATCTCGAACTCTGTCGTTCCGCCTTTTCTAACCCTTTGCCCAATCTCCGGAAAAACATCGGCCATGATTTCATCAATCGCGTGCGCTGCCGCAAAGTGAGTCTCAATCTGCTTTGCACTCCACGTTGCCTCAAATCGGGCGACCAGATCGGCGGAGCTGGTAACACTCACTCCAAAGCTGCGGATCAAATCGACGGTGCCGGCATCTGCCGTCGAAATCGTGAAGATCATGTTCTCGGGAGAAAATTGCATCGCGACCGAGGGCAGGCCTCCAAGGATCGCGCGTAACTGGCCCACCAGTTCGGACCACGACGCGTATTCGATCTTCTTCCCCGGCAATGTGTCGAGATGGTGCGGCTCAATTCGGTGGACCAGCTTGATTGGATCTCCATCCGCCGGCACAAGGTAAAACCAGCGCCGCGACACCATGAGAGATTCCGGCAGTCCGAGCACGCGGTACGCAATGGCGTCTCGGCGATGATGATCGTAGAAGAGCCAGCCGGGAATGGCGCGATCCCTCAGCTCAGATTGGATGTCTTCGATTTTTTGCACCCGTGGAGCCCACTCACAGTCCGCTGGCCATCTGGTAGTACAGATCATTCCATCGGAGTTCTTTCATGAAATCTCGCACCCCAGTGCTTTTGTCAATCCGCAGGCATTCAATACCAGCCATGTCGGCAAAGTCCTGCAGGTGCTCCGAAGTGATCGCGCGGCTGAGCGCGGTATGATGCGCTCCGCCTGCCGCAATCCATGTCGTCGCCGCAACTTTCAAGTTTGGCTCCGGATTCCATAGTCCTCGCGCCACAGGCAATTTGGGCAGTGGATGTTCAGGAGGAACCAGGTTTACCTCATTCACAATCAGCCGGAAACGATTGCCCATGTCGACAATTGTCGCATTCACCGCTTTTCCTGCCGCCGCGGTAAACACCAACCGCACCGGATCCTCTTTTCCTCCGATCGACAGAGGATGGATCTCCACCGAGGGCTTCTCGTCGGAAATTGACGGACACACTTCGAGCATGTGCGCACCGAGCACCTGCCCCCCATTTTTCAGGTGGTAGGTATAGTCCTCCATAAACGACGCTCCCCCCGGTAGGCCGTGACTCATGACCTTCACCGCTCGTACGAGGGCGGCTGTTTTCCAGTCGCCCTCCGCACCGAATCCATAGCCGTCGGCCATGAGCCGTTGCACAGCGATTCCAGGGAGCTGCTTTAGGCCGTGCAGATCTTCGAACGTATCCGTGAAGGCATGCGCGTCTGTTTCCTTGAGAAAACTACGCAATCCCAACTCGATCCTGGCTGCGTCGCGCAAGGATTCTCTCCTGTTTCCCGCGGGACCCAGTGACTCGGAAACGTTGTAACGTTCGTCGTAATCGGCCGTAAGTCGATTTACCGTCTCGTCGCACGCACCGCGGACGTGCTCCGCAAGGTCTCCGACTCCGTATCCGTTCACCGAGTAGCCGAGCTTAATCTCGGCAGTGACCTTGTTTCCTTCGGTGACGGCTACTTTCCTCATGTTGTCCCCGAAGCGCACGATCTTCAGGCTTTGCGAGTCGTGCCATGCAGCGGCTGCTCTTGCCCATGTTCCGATCTCGTCATGAACCTCGGAGTCCCGCCAAAACCCCACGACAATCTTGCGCCTTAGCCGGGTGCGTGCGCCGATAAATCCGAACTCGCGGTCGCCGTGCGCCGCCTGATTCAGATTCATGAAGTCCATGTCGATGGTCGACCAAGGCAATTCCTGGTTGTATTGCGTATGCAAATGCAAAAGAGGTTTGCTTAATGACCGTAGGCCGGCAATCCACATACGCGCAGGGGAAAACGTATGCATCCAGATGATCATGCCAATGCAGCGGGTCGAACTGTTGGCCTCCTGGCACGCGCGAAGAATCGACTCGCTGTCAGTCATCACCGGTTTACAGACGACCTGAACAGGAATTCGCGACGAGCCTCCCAATGCTTTCGCAATCTCTGTGGCGTGGTCTTGTACTTTCTTCAGCGTCTCTAGTCCATAGAGGTGTTGACTCCCCGTCGCAAACCAGAGCTCGAAATTGCGGAACTCCATCATCGTGGCCTCGCACTCTCCCCAAGCGCTATTGAGTAAACGTTTGCCCGTCGATAGCTTCGATTCCATAGCTCAAGACGAGATGTTTTCGTGCCGATCAGCATAAGCCACGTAAACGTATTCTTCAACCACAATAAAAACCGCGGCCCGGCTCAGTTGCCGGCTGTCGTCATCTGCGTTACTTCCGTCTTGAAATTCAAAAAATGGGATTCTTAGTCGGGTTCGATTTCAGGCATTCGTTGAGCCAGGCTCTGCTCAACACCGGGCAGCGGCTTGACCGGTAACGGGAGTTCAAGAGTCCCCAGGTGGCCCGTAAGAGCATCTTGCACTCCTAGCCGCAGCCACGCCGCTTTGACGGGAACGTCAACCTGCTGACGAAGCCTCAATCCACCGGCGAGCGCTTCCTTGAAGCCTTCCGGATCAAGGTCCGTGACCGCGCGGCTGACTACGCCAGTACGCACCGTTCCGTCGTCATCAAAAGATGTAGTCATGAAGTTGACTATACCGTGATGCGCTCCATCCGGGTTCAGGTCGAGACGAACCTGGCTGGGTGCAACCGCATAGTCCACAACGTAATGCTGTACCTCGATGGGTTCTGGCGGCCTGGCGTCCTGACCTTGATGTTTTTTCTTCTTTGCAGCAGCCCCATTCCGTGCGCTTGAAAGGATGACTTTCCTGGTCTTGCCGATAGGAATGACACGCGCTTCGAAATAGACCTGGTGCGCCTGCGGAGATCCATGCTGCATCGCGGCCAATCCAAAACCCCGAGACACATCCTTCTCACCGCCGCTGGACGCATCAGGATCCACCGCAAAGTAGCCGGAACGGTGAATCACATGGAGCTTCCTTTCACTTGGCGCCAACGCAACTTTGATCCTCCTGAACTTGCCGTCAAACTTCTTGTTCGTGGGTATGTAGGAAAGTGCGTAGTAGTTTGTCTGCTCCTCCAGAGCGAGAGACATCGCTTGCCCAATCCCGTTCGAGTTGTAAAAAGCTTTGCCGCCGGTATCTGTGGCAATCTTGTCCATGATCCCGTGCTCGGACATTTCCTGCATATATGGAGAACCGCTGCCTGGCGGGCTAGCGCCGTTGCTAGCGAATTCGTTCAGACTCTGTAGGTTTTGTAAACGCGTTTCCGTGGCAAGATTGCTGCTTGGCTGAACCGTCAACTGTGGAGGAGCCGCGTCAGCGAGACTCAATCCCTGGCTTAGTAGGGAATCCGCAGTAAGCCCACGCACATCCACCGGATACACTGCGATGTGCGATTCAGCCAGCAAGTTCACAGCTTGCTTGACTTGTTCGGTATAGCTGGTCGTTGTTGCATCCGTATTCTTCAGTTCGAGCCCTGGAAAAATTCCAAGCGGAAAAGATCCGGAAATCCAAATCAGACTCTTCCGTCCGGGAATGGCGGCCAGATATCGCGCCAATTGTGTAAACGCGTCCATGGTGAGCCAAGCTCTCGTATTCAGATCTCGGCCTTGGCGCCGTGCTTCCTCCTGCTCAATTTGACCCGCAGCATTCTGCAGCGTCATCGCCATCGATGAAGTCGCGTTTTGCGAGCTCTGCATCAGCCACGAGATCGTCTGCTGATCCTGCAAGTCCTGGTTTCTTAGAGACGTATTTCGCAGCGATCCCTTTTGCGCTTTTGCGGCTTTAATCAGCAGGCCCTCGTCCGGCGTGAAACCCTGCACCATCTGTAGTCTCTCGGACAACACGCAGAGCGCAAATCGCGACTCCTTCGGCTTGTTCTCGAGGAATTTCAACAGTTCCAGCTTCGCGCGTTGCTGCCCTTGCGCCGTTGTGTTGAGCAGATCGTACAAGATGACCGTCACCGCACTCTCTGGGGACGGAGAAGCATTGGTGAATATGTTTGTGGCAACTTCCTTTTGTTCTGGAACCGCGGCAGGCGCGGTGCTCGTGCCCATTTCGTTGAAATAGCTCAAGGTCTGGAGCTTTCCATCTTCGCGAACCAGGAAATCCGACCGCGGCACCGCCTTCACCGTGTGTCCCTTGGGATCAGTCACCACAACATCCAGGGCTACGGCCTGTGCGCGACTCTTCAGTGTCACAAGCGTGCTGGGGCTTGGGCTGGTAGCCAACGGCTGGGATAGATCCGAAGATTTCTTTGCCTGCGTATCATCTGCTGCGGATGCCACGCTTGGAGTCCGTGCTAGCTGCGAATCAGTAGGGGACGTCTGTTTCTCATCTTGGGAATCTGCCGATGTAAACGCCGTTTCGGAATCTTCCGGCTGAGAACGATCGTCCACCGGAGCAATGTAAAGTCCGGGCACATCTGCCTTCACAGCGGTGTACTTCGCCTGCTCTTCTGACGTCATGGCTCGTAGGTCGTAGAAGTCGATCTTTGCCCCTTGCAGAACGGCTAGACGTGATCCGTCGGAAGAAAGAGAGAAATTATGGCCTTGCAGTACCACAGGAGTAGCCAACGTGGACATAACTGGAGTTCCAGTCGCTGTGTCGAAGACCTCAATCCTCTGTTCCAGACCCTCGAACTCCAAATCAGCCGTCGAAGTATCAACTAGCCGTAGAGTGTTAATGGCGAAACGACTGCCATCTTCGCTTCGCGCCAAAATCGGATAGTAACGATGCGCGTTCCAATGCTGCCGCCAGAGAAGACTCCCGGTAACCGTAAACGCGCTGACGCTGTATCCCGGACTCCGCGTCGAATCACGCCCGATCAGCATTGCATTATTGCTGAGGTAAATGACATCGGGAGCCCGCCTCGTTCGGACGCGCGCAATGTTCACGCGTTCTTTCTCACTCGGACCAAAGCGCACGAGCCATACCGTACCTGTCAATCCACCAGGAATGACACTGGCGAAGCCGGAACTGGTCGACTCCACATTCGCAGCCTTTTCAGAACGGATTGCCCTCTGCAGTTGGAACGAATCGAGGTCACGAAATTCGATCCCAAATGCCCGCTTCGCAGCCGGCTTTCCTTTTGAAGTCGGCCCCGTCGCGTCCTCGGTCTCTGCGATGACCTGCTTCCCGTCCGGTGTCACCGAGACCCACAAGAGTTCCTTCGGCGAAGTCCATAAGATCTTTTCCTGCAGATTGCGATCAACAACAAAGAAGCTGTTCAATCTCCGCAGAAGGATCCGCCCCGACCCCAGGTTCCACAGATAACGGCGCGCGTCATGGAGATACCAGTCCGCCTGAGCCTGTACTTCACCGCTTTTAACGTCGACCACGACCGCACGCATCATGCGATCGTCGTGCGTTGCGGGGCAGGCCGGGTCTCGCGTGAAAAGCTTTTTCGGATTGAACGTAAAAAGGATGTGATCGCGATCCAGAAAATCGAGCGAGAGATTCACCGCGTCGGACCGTCTTGCCATATCAGATGGTTCGACGTATCCAAGACGCGAAAGATCAAACTGCGCTGACGCCTGCTGTGAAAGATCAGCCTGAGACTTTTCTTGCGCCGAGAGCAGCGGGATCCAAATGAGCAGCGAAACCAAAACGAACGAGATTACTGTCCTGCGTAGGTGGAAGCACTGTACAAGGGCGACGATGACTGAGCGCATACAGATCTTGTTGTCAGTGCGCGATTGTAGCCCTTCAGGCTGCTTGTGGAAAACAATTGCGCTTCGCCACTCCTAACAAGTGTCTCGCCAATGAGACTTGCGGGAAAGTTATCGGCCGCGAAAATTCCCGCTAAGGGTAGCTTTTCGGATCATTGCAAAAGTGCGATTCCACTCAGCTCGCCGAGCTAATCTTTATCCAGGTATTCCTCGGGGACGTCGTCCTCACGAACTTCATGAGTATGGACTTCACTCGTCTCTTGATCGTCGGCCTCTTCGACTCCCGCGACGGCACCCGCTTCAAACACGTTTCCTTCTTCGACCAGTTCATCGACACTTTCGGAATCTGCCTGCTCGACTCTGGACAAACCTTCCAGGTCACCCGATTGACGGTCAGAAATGGCGCCTTGCTTTGCCCAGGAGGACTCCAACTTTTGTGTTCGCCGGACAGGTGTCTTGCGTCTGGCAGACGCAGCCGGTTTCGCCGATGTCTTCTTGGTTTTTGCTTTCTTGGCAGGCTTCTTCGGAGTCTTCGCTCGCTTACTGTTGGCTCTTTTTCCGGTGGCGGTCTTTGACTTTTTCGGCGTGCGCTTGGTTTTTCGCTTCTTGGAGGGCATTGCAGCAGTCTACCACTCCGATAAATCGCGTATTTCAGCGTTTGGAAACGCCTTTCACGATCTGCTCAATTGCATGTCCCTGAGTTCGATTCATCTTGATTCCCAGGAGTGCCGCAATCGTAGGTGCCACATCGAGATTGGAGATCCGTCCCAGTTGAACGCCCCGGGGGATGTCTTTACCGCTAGCAATGAAGATCGCCTGCATCTGTGGATCGCTATTGAGATAGCCATGTGTACCAGCGGACGGCACAGGGACGACAACGTTACCGTTTGACTCCTTTCCGAACATGTAGTCAGGTTTGGCTGCCAGGAGGAGGTCGGGCGCTTGATTACTTTTCGATGGAGTTGGTAGACCCATCTTAGGGAAGTCCTCCACACCATAGACTCCTTCGATGCCTTCCAGACCCGTAAACAGCCGCCGCAGTTCGGGAACTAACTCCGCCCTTCGCGCAGGATCTGTCACGTACACCATTGCGCTCCCGCCCTCAGGCATCACCCATGCATCGCTATTTGGTTGCCCTGGCCCGTCGCGCAACAAGCCCTTCTGACGTAAGCGCACATTGGTTTGGATCACATTCTTGTATCTTCGGAAACCATGATCAGACACGACAATCACCGCCGCATTGTTGGAGAGCCCTCTGCGTTGCAGCGTATCGACAATCTGCTTCACCTTGGCATCCAGAAATGCCATCGCCGTAAAGCTCGCAGCGGTCAGCGGCCCATATTCATGATTCGTGTCGTCCAGAGTGAGTAAATGGAGCATCAGGAGATCGGGCTTGTGTCTTTCCAGGATGTCTTCCGCCGCGGCTGCCCAGATTTCATCCTGCCAAGCCTGGCTGCTGTCCTCGAACTTCCGCAGCTGATCCGGCGTCACAGTTCCAGCAGAAATGAGTTCACGCTCGATTAGCCCATCAGGATCAGGCAACTCCGGGAATTGCCACGTGATCGACTTGGCTTTATAGATGGCAACCCAGTCGACTTGCGCTGTCGTGAGCCCAGCATCGTGTGCGGCGTCGTAGATCGTCTGGGCATGAACCATCTCTTCCTTGTCGCGCCAGGGCTCAATCGAGGGCTTTAGTCCACCCTCCGGGCGTACGAGCAGGCCGTTGTAGAGGACGCAATGTTCCGATGGTTCGACTCCGGTCACGATGGCAGTATGGTTTGGCCAAGTCACCGTAGGATTCACTGGACGCATCGATGAAGCGACGGCGCCTTCTTTCGCCAGTTTCCGTAAAGTAGGAATGGGAAGCCTGGGATCATCCAACGCGTAGGCGGGAAAGCCATCAAGGCTGATCATGACTACGGTGGGGTGCTTTAGTGTTTGTGCGGTCAGACGCGCTGAAGTCGCACATGTAATCAGTGCGAGCGCACACAGCCCCCATAGCGATTTACCGAACTTGCTCACGCTCTCCTCGATGTCTCGTCTGATCGACTGCGGCCAACGGTCGGGCCGCTGTCTCGATGCATTATTTCCCTGATCATTCGGCGTGAAGGACAAAGCGGAATCGCATGTCCTCACCACTCCACATGATGTAGTTGGTTCCCCAAGCGTTGTTGAACAGGTTGCAATAAACGCCCCCGGATAGATGAGGCTGGGCGTTCGAAAAAGGAAGAGGAGATTTCGTGCCCAACGTCACCAGTGGCGCGTCGAGAGTTTCGACGAACAAAGCTCCGCTGTCATCCTTGTAGCCAAGTCCTCTCGAAAGCGAGTGCATATGCCGATTGCCAGACCTGACGACATCCATCGGCGACACCGATTGTCCTGATTTTTCCAGCGTCCATCCTGCGGGATCAGATGCAATGGGATGAAAACTCAACCAGAGGGCCTCCGGGAGCCGGGTGGCCGGTTTTTGAAACCACGACAAATTCAAGTAAATCACCGGCTCTTTTTTCGGCAGCATGATTTCCAGATATATCCTCTGTGGAAACGATGCTCGCCCGGCGCGCAGAGCATCTGAATCATTAATTTCGAGGCGCGCTAGTAAATGATGGCCGTCGCCGTCCTCATCCACCTCCAGGCTCGCGATGGAGGGCAGCCACTCCTGGCTCTTCGCGCCAAAACGCTCAATATTAGGTTTTCCAAAGTCCTTCTTTGCCCAATCTTCGTCACTGACCACGTAGCTGTCGAAGAATTTCGAGTAGTCCTGTTGCGAGAGAGTCTGATAGGAGAACTGAGCCAAAAGATGGTCGTGCGAGGCCCACCCTCGCTTCGATTTCTTATTTTGCAGCCGCTGGATGGCCCCGGTCTTGGGATCGAGTCCGATGAAGAAATGTGGTGTCTCAATCTCTTGCCCACTCGGCAACGGCTTGGGCCGCGTCAGTCGCGGCGGGGTCGCACTGATGTTCTCTATTGCGGCCTGCGCTTGCTGATGCAAAGAGCCAGGAAGTGTAGCAATCCCCGCGAGAAGGTCTTCGCGCTTTTCCTGCCAGCTGAACTGCACCACCTTATAGTTCTTTGTGTCGATCATCGCGGCCAGATCACTAGGAATATAGTGATCGAAATCGAGCCATGTCTTAGTGTCGGTGCCCCAGGTGTGCTCGACCTCCAAAAGAAGGTGGCGGAGCAAACTTATGTCGGTGGCGTCACCGACTGAGAGCTTTCCCTGGGAAAGCCAATTCTGTCTCAAACGTGCGATTTCTCGATACCTGGCAACTTTCAAAGGATCGCTGGCGATACCGTGAATCCATGTGTCGCCGATTTCACTGGTCAGAACCGGCAACGCACCACGATGAGGTTCGACAGCTTTCGCAACCTCAGTCAGACTCGTGGGAACAATCTGGGCATTCGGAAATCGTGCACTCAGCGTCGAATAGGTTTCGCTGATTTCTTTCAAAGAATGCGGACCCGCATTGTCATCGGCCACCACGATCGCGATCGCCAGATCGGAATCGGGCACGCGCACAATGCCGCCGTATCCGTGGTGATACATCACGGCAAGTGTCGCACCGCGCGGATCCTTCCACAGAAATATCGGGGGCACTTCCGCCGGAGTACTCGCATCGTTCACTCCGATATCCAGAAACGTCACTCCGTGCTCTGCCAGCGGAGCGATCAGCCCGCGAGTATGACCGGGAACATCGGTCATCTTGGCACCGGTTGTGGTGGTCCCAAAACGCCGGTCCAGCATCTTCGACAGTCCAATGGCCCCAGATATCATCGAGGGATCCATCAACTCCGTCTGCCACGTGAACGGCAATGCATGCCATGCGACATCGCCCATGGAGATCGCCTTCTCCATGCGCGCACGTTCTTCAGCAGTTGCCTGTTCGAGGTACTCGTAGAGCAGCCACGATCCAGTGGTCCACACATATCGCTGGGTTCCAGACTCGCGAAGTTGGCTCGCAAGGTCGATGGCTCGCGGAAAATATTCCTTGAAATAGCGACGCACAACTGCCACTTGCGTGTCGATGAACCCTGCATCGAAATGGCACTTGAACATCGCCAGCACGCGCTTTACGCCCGCGTCTGGCACAGGACTCTTAGCAGAGTCCTGACGCGCGAATAAAGAGGGCGCTTTCCAAAGTAATGCGCTGCCCAAAGCCGACTTTATAAATGTTCGCCGCCGCATGTTTTACCCGGACGAATGCCGTAGTACTTGCCCGATACAAAGAAGATCACTGCCAGACCAAACTTGCGACCGAGTTTTCTTCCATGGAAACTGCAGCGGAACTGAGGCCTTGGTTGACCTGAATCGTTCGTGCCGGCCCAAGGTTGGTTAGTATCAGGACCTTTTCTCCGTTGGGATTCTCCACCGCGACGTGCGACAGATTGGGGGCCGCGCTCTGCGATTCAAAACGCCGGGCGCCTCGCCGAATGGGCCGCGAAAAATGGGCCAGAGCCCAGTATTGCCCGCTGCGAATGATCTCCTGCGTGTGGGGATTAATGATCAAAATTCCCCCACAAGGATAAGGTCCGATATTCGGCTTGCCACGCTCGTCGGTGGCCATGTTCCATGCCACTCCGGCCCGGCACCAGTTGGTGAGCACGTCGGTATACGTCTTGCTCCACTTCGTCCAGTCATCCTGATAGTGCGGATCGTTATAGTCCGTGCTGCCCTCGGTATAGTACATTTCCACTTCCGGATGCGCGGCGTGTACTTTACTGACC
>Ga0335080_10002399_pt1 | contig 18632 bp, 14 predicted proteins | sample Lox_Sample_34_FD_206720 | JGI IMG/M metagenome (GOLD analysis project Ga0335080, IMG submission 206720) | Soil microbial communities from Loxahatchee National Wildlife Refuge, Florida, United States - Lox_Sample_3.4 | ecosystem: Environmental > Terrestrial > Soil > Wetlands | place: USA...
GCGAGAGCGCGAGCACGGCCTGGCTGTTGTGGAACATGTAGTTGCGGCCGACCTGGTCGGAGCCGTTGGCGAGCCCGTTCGGGTGGCGGTCGTTCGCGGAGAGGAGCAGGAGCTTCGCCGTGTTGGCGGCGCCGCAGGCGAGGACGACGATGTCGCCGGCGAAGCGCTCCTCCGCGCCGTCGCGCTCGACGACGACCTCGGTCACCGAGGTGCCGGCCGAGTCGGTCCCGAGCCTGATCGCGGTCGCGTCGGTGAGCAGCGTCACGTTCGGGTGCTCGAGCGCGGGCCTGACACCGAGCACCTCGGCGTCGGACTTGGCGTGGAGCAGGCACGGGAACCCGTCGCAGTTCATGCAGCGGATGCACGTGCTGAACGGCGGGCTCGCCTCGTCGAGCATCACGCCGCACGGCGCGTGGAACGGGTGGTATCCCGCGGCGGCGAGATCGTCTGCGAGCTGCTGGATCCGCGGCTCGTGCGAGAGCGCCGGGAACGGGTAGGCCGCGCTCGCCGGCGGCTCCGTCGGGTCCTCGCCGTGCGCGCCGTGCACCTGGTAGAGCTCCTCCGCCCGCGTGTAGTAGGGCTCGAGCTCGTCGTAGGAGATCGGCCACGCCGGCGAGACGCCGTCGTGGTGGCGCAGCTCGCCGAAGTCCTCCCGGCGGAGCCGGTAGAGGGCGGCGCCGTAGAGCTTCGTTGCACCCCCGACGAAGTAGTGGATCTGGGGCTGGAACGCCCTGCCCTGCGGGTCGTACCACGTATCCGGGGAGACGTATCGATTGTCGACGAAGACGTCCTTCGCGAGCCAGTTCTCGAGCTCGCGCGGGAGCCAGTCGCCGCGCTCGAGGAGGAGGATCCGCTTGCCGGAGGGAGCCAGGTGTCGCGCCAGGGTCCCGCCTCCTGCGCCGGTGCCGACGATGACAACGTCGTAGGAGTCCACGCTCAGTCAGCCTCGATCCAGGGGCCGTGCCAGCGGCCGAACCCGGCGACGAGCCCGTCGGCGGACGCCGGCCCCCACGAGCCCGGCTCGTAGACCTCGACCGGCGGCGGCGCGTCGAGCAGCGGCTGCATCACGCGCCAGCACTCCTCGACGCCGTCCTGGCGCGTGAAGCGGGTGCTGTCGCCGGTCATAGCGGCGTGGAGCAGCACCTCGTAGGGGGTCGGGCCCTCGCCTCCCTGGTCGGCGAACTCGAGGTCGAGCGTGACCCGCGACTCGCCCTCCATGTCGGCGCGGTGCGCGTCGACGATCAGCCTGACCCCGGGCGAGGGGTCGAGCTTGATCACGAGCTGATTCGGCTCCGGCCGGGTCCCCTCCCTCGCGCCGAAGCCCAGCACCGGCGGATGCTTGAAGACGAGCCGCATCTCGGTCTGCGTGACCGGCAGCAGCTTGCCCGTGCGGATGAAGAACGGGACGCCGGCCCAGCGCCAGTTCTCGATCTCCAGCCGCAGCGCCGCGTAGGTCTCGGTCGTCGAGTCGGGCGCGACGCCGTCGACTGCGAGGTAGCCGTCGTACTGGCCGCGCACGTAGTGGGCCGGGTCGGCGGCCACGACGGACCGGAACAACGCGACCTGGTTGTCCTTGATCGTCAGCGGGTCGCCGCGGGACGGCGGCTCCATCGCCGCGGCGGCGACCACCTGCATCAGGTGGTTGACCACGACGTCGCGCAGCGCGCCGACCGGGTCGTAGAAGTGGCCGCGGTCCGCGACGCCGAAGCTCTCCGCCATCGTGATCTGCACGCAGGCGAGGTAGTTCCTCGACCAGAGCGGCTCGAGCATGGCGTTCGCGAACCGCAGGTGCATGATCTCCTCGAGGCCGAACTTCCCGAGGTAGTGGTCGATCCGGTAGAGCTGGGACTCGTCGATGTACTGATGCAGCTCGGCGGCGAGCTCGCGGGCCGAAGCGAGATCGTGGCCGAACGGCTTCTCCACGACCACCCTCGCGTTCTTCGTCAGCCCGGCCGCCGAGAGGCTCTTGATCACGGGGCCGAACAGGAACGGCGGGATCTCGAGATAGAAGACGGGCGAGGTGAAGCCCTTGATCGCCTCTGCGACGCGCTCGTAGGTGGCCGCGTCGGCGAAATCGCCCTGGACGTAGGAGAGCCGCGCCGCGAAGCGGGCGAACACCTCCTCCTCGATCGTCTCGCCGGTGCCCACGATCGCGTCGTGCGCGTGCTGGACCAGCGTGTCGCGATCCCAGTCGTCGACCGCGACGCCCACGATCGGACAGTCGAGGAGCCCGCGCTTCTCGAGCCGGTACAGCGACCGGAAGGTCATCACCTTCGCGAGATCGCCGCTGATCCCGAAGTCCACGAAGACGTCGGCCGTGGAGCCCATCCCGAGGCATCCAAGCAGGGGGCGCGCGGGGGTTCATCATCCCGATGGGGTGAAATCGCGCGGTCGCTCTTGTGCGATCCGCGCCGGCGCTCCATGCTCCAGCCGGACCGTGCAAGGAGGCTTGTTGGCACGCGCGGAAACCCATCGCGTCGTGATCGTCGGATCCGGATTCGGCGGGCTGTTCGCGGCGAAGTTCCTCAGGCGCGCGCCCGTGACGGTGACGCTGGTCGATCGCACGAACCATCATCTCTTCCAGCCGCTGCTGTACCAGGTCGCGACCGGGATCCTCTCGGAGGGGGAGATCGCACCGGCGACCCGCGACGTCCTGCACAAGCACGAGAACGTCGCAGTCGAGATGGTCGAGGTGACGGGCTTCGACCTCGATGCCCGGCAGGTCGCTCTCGTCCGGCCTGACGGGACCGACGGCCGGCTGCCGTACGACAGCCTGATCGTCGCGGCCGGCGTCGGGCAGTCGTACTTCGGGCACGATGAGTTCTCCGAGTGGGCGCCGGGGATGAAGACGCTGGCCGACGCGCTCGCCCAGCGGGCGCGGATCTTCACCGCGTTCGAGATGGCCGAGCTCGAGGAAGACCCGGAGGTGCGCCGGGCGTGGCTGACGTTCGTCGTGGTGGGCGGCGGCCCGACCGGCGTCGAGATGGCCGGGCAGATCGCGGAGCTCTCGCGGCGGGCGCTGAGCGGCAAGTTTCGACGATTCGACAGCACCGACGTGCGGGTGCTCCTCTTCGAAGGCGGCAAGGAGATCCTGGCCTCCTTCGGCGACGAGCTCTCCGAGAGAGGAGCCCGCGAGCTGCAGGAGACCGGGTGTGAGATCCACGCATCGTCGATCGTCCAGCACGTCGACGCGGACGGAGTCGAGGTGAAGGGCCCCGACGGCTCCGTCCAGCGCTACGCCGCCAAGACGAAGATCTGGGCGGCGGGTGTCGCCGCCTCACCGCTCGCGAAGCTGCTCGCCGACGCCTCCGGTGCCGGGTGCGACCGAGCCGGCCGCATCGAGGTGCTTCCCGATTGCACGCTCCCGGGCCATCCGGAGGTCTTCGCGATCGGCGACATGATGGCACTCGACGACCTCCCCGGGGTTGCAGAGGTGGCCATGCAGACGGGGATCCATGCCGCCAGGACGATCAAGGCACGCCTCGACGGCAACACAGAGCCGACTCCGTTCAAGTATCGCGACCTGGGCAGCATGGCGGCCGTCTCGCGCCGTCGCGCAATCGTGAGCTTCCACGGGCTACGCGTGTCCGGGTTCCTCGGCTGGCTGATGTGGCTGTTCGTGCACCTCGCGTTCATGACGGGCTACAAGAACCGGTTCACGGCGGTGATCGGCTGGGGTTTCGCCTTCCTCGGCCAGGGCCGGGGCGAGCGCGCGATTTCGTACGAAGTGGGTGATGCGAGCGCGGCGCCGGTTGTGGGAGGGTCTCGGCGTGAGGGATAGCCGGTGATTCTCGCCAGCTCCACCACCGTCGACCTCGCTCGTGCGCAGTTCGCGACGACCTCGATCTACCATTTCCTGTTCGTGCCGCTGACGCTCGGCCTCGGGCCGATCGTCGCGATCTTCCAGACGAGATGGCATCGCTCCGGCGACGAGCGCTGGCTGAAGCTGACGCACTTCTTCGGCACGCTGTTCCTGATCAACTTCGCGATCGGCGTCGCGACGGGCCTCGTCCAGGAGTTCCAGTTCGGGATGAACTGGTCGGTCTACTCCAAGTTCGTCGGCAACGTGTTCGGGGCGCCGCTCGCGATCGAGGGCCTCGCCGCCTTCTTCCTCGAGTCGACCTTCCTCGGCCTGTGGATCTTCGGCTGGAACCGCCTCTCGCCGCGTCTCCATCTCGCAACGCTGTGGACAGCCGTCGTCGGAACGTGGCTCTCGGCGTACTTCATCCTCGTCGCCAACTCGTTCATGCAGGACCCTGTCGGCTACAAGGTCGAGAACAACCAGGCGGTGCTGACGAGCATCTGGGCGCTGCTCGGGAGCCACTGGGCCTATTACGCCTTCATCCACACCATCCTCGCGGGACTGACCGCGGGCGCCGCTGTGGTGTTCGGCGTCTGCTGCTGGCATTTCGCGCGCGGCCGCAACGTCGAGATCTTTCGCCCGGCCGCGAAGGTCGCGCTGATCGTGCTCGTGCCGGTCTCCTGCTTCAACCTCTGGTTCGGAAGCCATTTCGGGATCCTGGTCACGAGCCTCCAGCCGATGAAGATCTCCGCGAGCGAGGCGCAGTGGGACACCTGCTCGCACTGCTCGTTCTCGCTGTTCCAGATCGGCGGCTTCACCCAGCAGGACGAGACGCCGAGGTTCTCGATCGAGATCCCCGACATGCTCTCCTTCCTCGCGACGGGCTCGTTCAGCGGCACGGTGCAGGGCCTGACCACGCTGAACGACGACTACAAGGCGAACTACGGGCCCGGCAACTACATGCCTCCCGTCGAGACGATCTACTGGAGCATGCGCGGGATGGCTTACGCCGGCTCGCTCGTCGCCCTCGTCGCGGTGATCGGCGCGTTCCTCTACTGGAAGCGGCGGCTCGAGCGATTGAAATGGTTCCTCTGGGTCGGCGTCGTGACCGCCTTCCTCCCGTTCGTCGCCTGCATCTTCGGCTGGATGCTGACCGAGATCGGGCGCCAGCCGTGGATCGTGCAGGGGCTACTCAAGACCGACAGCGCGAACTCGCCCGCGGTGAGCACGACGTGGCTCGCGATCAGCCTCGCCGTCTTCGTCACGCTCTACATCGCCCTGCTCGTGCTGGACATCTGGCTGATGCGGCGCTACGCCGAGCGTGATCCCTCGAGCCCGGGCGAGGAGCCCGGAGGCGTCGCGCCGGCGCCGGCGGTCGGCTACTGATGAATCTCCAGAACCTCTGGTTCGTGCTCATCGTCGTCCTCTGGTCGGGGTACTTCCTGCTGGAGGGGTTCGACTTCGGGGTCGGGATGCTGCTGCCGTTCCTGCCGCGCGACGAGGAGGAGCAAGGGCAGATGTTCGCCACGATCGGGCCGGTCTGGGACGGCAACGAGGTCTGGCTCGTGACGGCGGGCGGCGCCACCTTCGCCGCGTTCCCGGCCTGGTACGCGACGATGTTCTCGGGCCTCTACATCGCGCTACTCGCGGTCCTCTTCTTCCTGATCATCCGCGTGATCTCGTTCGAGTGGCGCTCGAGGAGCACGAGCCCGCGCTGGCGGAAGGTGTGGCTCTGGGCGAACGCGGTCGGGAGCTTCGGCGCCTCGCTGATCTGGGGCGTCGGCTTCGCGAACCTGCTCTACGGGATGCCGATCGACTCGAGCGGCGACTTCACCGGGACCTTCTGGAACCTGTTCAACGGCTACACCGTGCTCGGCGGCCTCACGGTGGTGGCGATCTTCGCCTTCCACGGCGCGACCTTCCTCACGCTCCGCACCACCGGCGACCTGCTCGCGCGGGCCGGCAAGGCGTCGAGGGACCTCTCGCTGTTCGCCGCGGTGCTCGGGGCGATCTTCCTGATCCTGACGGTCATCGTTGCGGTGAACCGCAACGACAAGAGCGTCTTCCCGCCCGTGCTCCCGGCGGCGATCGGGATCGCCGCTCTCGCGCTCGCCGTTCTGCTCGTCTACCGGGGCCGCTGGACCTGGGCGTTCACGATGACCGGCCTCGGCACGATCGCGATCGTGGTCACGCTCTTCGTGAGCCTCTTCCCGCGGGTGATCGTCTCGAGCACAAACTTCGCGTTCAGCCTCACCGTGAGCGGCACCGCGTCGCAGCACTACACGCTGCAGGTGATGAGCGTCGTCGCGCTGATCTTCGTCCCGCTCGTCCTGCTCTACCAGGGCTGGACATACCACGTGTTCCGCGCCCGGGTCGGCGGGCCGGGCGGCGAGCCCACGCACTAGTCTCCGGGACGTGCCCCTCCTCGACCCGCGCCTGCTCCGTCGCGCACGGCCGGCGCGGCTCCTTCTCGGGCTCGACACGGCGCTCGGCCTCGTCACGGCGCTTCTCGTGCTCGCCCAGGCGGTGCTGATCGCCAGAGTCGCGGCGCGGGCGTTCGGAGGCGCGTCGCTCTCGGAGGTGTCGCTGCCGCTCGAGCTGCTCGTGGTCGTGGTAACGGCCCGCGCCGCGACGGCGTGGGGGTTCGAGGCGGTGGGTCGCCGCGCGGCGACCGGCGTCCTCTCTCGGCTTCGGCTCGACCTCGTCGAGACCCGGCTGCGCGACCATCCCGCGGCGCTGGACGGCGCAGAGAGCGCGGAGGTCGCCACGACCGCCGTGAACGGCGTGGACGCGCTCGAGACCGCGTTCGCCCGCTACCTGCCGCAGGTCTTCCTCGCCGCCGCCGTCCCGGTCGCGGTGCTCGTGCTCGTCGCCGCGATCGACCCGCTCTCGGCCGGGATCATGCTGCTGACGCTCCCGCTCGTCCCGGTCTTCATGTGGCTGATCGGCCGCGCGACCGCCCGGCACACGAGGGAGCGCTGGCAGGCGCTGACCCTGCTCGCGACGCACTTCTCGGACGTCGTGCGCGGCCTGCCGACCCTCCGTGCCTTCAACCGCGGCGAGGCGCAGACCGAGCGGATCGAGCAGGTCAGCGACGACTACCGCCGCGCCGCGATGGGGACGCTCAGGATCGCGTTCCTCTCCGGCGCCGTGCTCGAGCTCGCCGCCACGATCGGGGTCGCGCTGATCGCCGTCACGGTCGGCGTGCGGCTCGTCGACGGCGACGTCGGCTTCGAGACGGCGCTCACGGTGCTCCTGCTCGCGCCCGAGCTCTACCTGCCGCTCCGGAACCTCGGCGCGCAGTACCACGCGAGCGCGGACGGGCTCGCCGTCTCCGACCGCCTGCTCGGCCTGATCGAGCAGCCGCCGGCGGTCACGGCCGGGGCCGGGGTTGCGCCGAGCGCCCGCGGCGCGGCGATCCGCCTCGAAGGAGTCTCGTTCGCCTACCCGGCCAGGGAGATCCCGGTGCTCGAGGCGGTCGACCTCGAGCTCGAGCCCGGCGAGACGGTCGCGCTCGTCGGCGAGAGCGGCGGCGGCAAGAGCACCGCCGCGTCGCTCCTGCTGCGCCTCTGCGAGCCGACGGCCGGGCGCGTGACCGTCGGCGGCGTCGACCTCGCCGCCTGCGACGCGGCGGCATGGCGCGCGCAGGTCGCCTGGGTGCCTCAGGACCCGACGCTCTTCCGCGGCTCCGTCGCCGACAACATCCGGCTCGGCGACCCTGCGGCGCCGGACGATCGCGTGCGGGCGGCGGCCGAGCAGGCGGGCGCCGACGCGTTCGTCGCCGGGCTGCCCGACGGGTACGGATCGGTCGTCGGCGAGGGCGGCCGCGGGCTCTCGGCCGGCGAGCGCCAGCGGATCGCGCTCGCCCGCGCGTTCCTGCGCGACGCGCCGCTCGTGATCCTCGACGAGCCGACCGCGAACCTCGACCCTGTCAACGCCGAGCTCGTCGGCGAGGCGGTCGAGCGGCTGCGTGCCGGCCGCACGGTGCTCCTGATCGCCCACAGCCCCGAGCTCGCCGCGCGCGCCGACCGCGTGGTGCGGCTCGAGCACGGCCGGATCGCCGAGGTCGCGCCCGCATGACGACGCTGCGCCGCCTGCTCGGCCTCGCCGGGATGCCGGCCCGCCGAATGGCGCTCTCGGTCGCGCTCGGCTCACTCGCGATCGCCTTCGGCGTCGGCCTGATCACCACCTCCGGCTACCTCATCTCGCGCGCCGCCGAGCACCCTCCCGTGCTGGCGCTGACCGTCACGATCGTCCTCGTGCGCTTCTTCGGGATCGCGCGTCCGATCATGCGCTATCTCGACCGGCTCGCCTCCCACGATCTCGCGCTGCGCGCGCTCGGGCGGATCCGCGGGCGCTTCTACGCGCGCATCGAGCCCCTCGCGCCCGCGGAGCTCGCCGACTTCCGGCGTGGCGACCTGGTCAGCCGGATGGTCGGCGACGTCGACGCGCTGCAGGGGCTCTACCTCCGCGGGATCGGGCCGCCGCTCGTCGCCGTCGTCGTCGCGGCCGGGTGCGTGATCGCCGCGGCGGTCGTCCTGCCCCTCGCCGGGGCGATCCTCGCGGCCGGGCTGCTCGTCGCAGGAGTCGCCCTGCCGGCGCTCTCGGCGCGGCTCGGCAGCTCTGCGGGGCGCCGACAGGCCGCTGCGCGCGGGGAGCTGACCGCCGAGCTGGTCGAGCTGCTGCGCGGCGCCTCCGAGCTCGTCGTCTACGGCCGCGAGGAGGAGAAGCTCGCAGCGGTCCGGGCGGCCGACGCCGAGCTGGCGCGCCTCACCCGCCGCGATGCGCTCGTCGCCGGGCTCGCGGACGGCCTCGTCGTGCTCGTGACCGGGCTCACGGTCGTCGGCGTGCTCGCCGCCGCGGTCTCGGCGCATTCGGCCGGGACGCTCGACCGCGTCCTGATCGCGACCGTTGCGTTGCTCGCGCTGTCGTCGTTCGAGTCGGTGATGCCGCTGCCGGGCACGGCCCGGGAGCTCTCGGCGACCCTCGCCGCGGGCCGCCGGGTGCTCGAGCTGGTCGACCGCGAGCCGGCGGTTCGCGATCCGGCCGAGCCGCGTCCGGCGCCTCCGGTCCCGGCGCCCGTCGTGCTCGAGGGCGTGACGGCACGCTACGCGGGCGGCCCGCGGCCCGCGCTCTCGGGCTTCGACCTCCGGCTCGACCCGGGCGCGCGCGTCGCCCTCGTCGGCCCGAGCGGCGCCGGCAAGTCCACTGTCACGAACCTCCTGCTGCGCTTCCTCGACCCGGAGGAGGGCAGCGTTACGATCGCCGGCCACGACGTGCGCGAATACCGGCAGGAGGACGTGCGCCGCACCTTCGCGCTCGCGGGACAGGAGGCGCACGTGTTCGACTCCACGATCCGCGAGAACCTCCGCCTCGCGCGTCCCGCCGCGACCGACGCGGAGCTCGAGTCGGCGCTCGCCCGCGCGCACCTGTCCGACTGGGTCGCGTCGCTCCCGGACGGCCTCGGCACCGTCGTCGGCGAGGACGGGATGCGCCTCTCGGGCGGCCAGCGCCAGCGCCTCGTCCTCGCGCGGGCGCTGCTCGCCGACGCTCCGGTGCTCGTGCTCGACGAGCCCACGGCGCATCTCGACCCGCCGACCGCCCGCGCGCTGATGGACGACGTGCTCGACGCGGCGGCCGGCCGAGCCGTGCTGCTGATCACGCACCGCCCGGAAGGGCTCGAGCGGATGGGCGAGATCGTCGCGATCGACGGCGGAAGTGCTCAAGGAATCGGCTAGATAGGCCGAAATACGATGTTGCTCGTGAGAACTGCGGATACCAAACGATGGGTTCTGCTCGCGGCGGCCGGCTTCGGCTTCGCGGGGTTCTTCGTGGTGGTCGTCCTCTGGGAGCACCCCGGGCTCGGCCTCGGGCGCTTCCTCTTCCTCCCGGTCGTGCTGTTCGCGCTCGCGACCGACGCCTGGCTCGGCGCGCTCGGCGGCGTGCTGGCCACCGCTCTCTACGTCGCCGCGGTGTTCATCAACCCGAGGATCCCGGAGTCGAGCATCCTCACGACGTCGATGCTCGTCCGCTTCGTCTCGTTCGTCGCCGTCGGCGCGCTGATCGGCTACTTCGCGAAGGAGCACCGCGAGCTCGTCGGCCGCCTGCGGGCGCTCGCCGAGCGCGACGAGCTCACCGGACTGCCGCGCGGGCGGGCGTTCGAGTCGGAGATGAGCAAGCGGCTCGCCCAGGACGGCCCGTTCTCGCTCCTGCTCGGGGCGATCGGCCCGCTCGTCGACCTCGACGGGCGTGACGAGTCGGACGCGCTCCTGCGCGTCTCGCGCCTAATCACGACCTGCCTCGACCCGCGTGACGCCCTCGTGCGCGTCGGCCAGGACGAGTTCGGCGTGCTGACGTCGCTCTCGTCGGGCGAGGAGGCCGGGAGGCTCGCCGCGACGCTCGAGTCGGTCCTCGACCAGGAGGGCCTCGACGTCACGTTCGGCTGGGCGGTCGCGCCGCAGGACGGGTCGAACGCGCTCTCGCTGTGCCAGGCCGCCGACGAGCGGCGGTACGCGCGAACGCTGATCCGCGCGGCGCGCCCGCACTACTCGACGGCCTAGCTCTCCTCTTACTCCGCCGCGGCTTCGAGACCGACGGCCACGAGGTCGGTCGGATGGATCCACGCGTCGGCGAGCAGGAAGCCGCCGGCCCGCTGGATCGAGTCCCGGAACGGGATCGCCCAGACGTGCTCGAGCAGCGCGATCGCCGCCGAGGTCCCGTTGGGGATCGTGTCGGCGACGTACCAGGCCTGCTCCTCGTCGAAGACGTGCCCGTCCTCGAGCGCCTCGGCGCCCGCGAGCGCGCCCGCCTCGGCTCCCTCCTCGCCGTCCTCGCCGAGCCCGATCAGCGCGCCGATGGTGGCGCCGAACTCCATCGCCTCGTCCTGGTCGAGGTCGCTCGCCTGCAGGATCGCGATCTCGCCGTCGTCGTCCTTCATCACGAAGAGGAGGTCGACGAGGCGGACGATGTCGTGCTCCTTGAGCTTCTGCAGCTCCGGGATGATCTCCCCGGTGAAGTTGTTGCCCTCGAAGCCGATCACCAGCATCTGCACGGGTCCCATATCGGTCACATCCCCTGCAGGATCTTCTGCTTCTGTACTTCGAACTCGGCGTCGGTCAGGATGCCCTGCTCGTGCAGCTGGGCGAGCTTCTGGAGCTGGTCCATCGAGTCCTGCGACAGCGCGCCGCCGGCCTGCGGGGGCGGGGGCGCCGCGTCCTGCTGCGGCGGCGGTGCCTGCTGTTGCTGTTCCTGCGCCTGCGCGGCTCCCGACTTCGCGCCGGCCTTGCCGGCCACGTAGGCGGTGCCACCGACCATCGCGGCGGTCATGAGGGGTCGTCGCCTTCCACGCATCGTTCCTCCCTTTCTCGGATGGTGCCGCACACAGCATCCCGCCGCGGCGCGCCCGGTCGCAACATCCGGATGGGGTGAAATCGCAGGCTAGAGCAGGCCGAGCTCCGTCGCGCGCTCGACGGCCTCGCTCCGGCTCGACACGTCGAGCTTGCGGTACATCGAGACCGCCTGCGACTTGACCGTGTTGCGGGAGAGGTGCACGCGCTCGCCGATCTCCCCGAACGTGAGGTGTGTCGGCAGGAGGTGGAGGAGGCGGACCTCGGCGCCGGTGAGGCTCGAGGCGCCTTCGTATCCCGAGGCCGAGAAGGCGTCGGCCGTCGCGCTCAGATTCTCGAGGGCGGCGCCGAGCGAGCCGAGATCGGTCGCCGCTGCGGCGATGCGCCGCGCCTCGGCCAGGAGCGTGCGCGCCGTGGCGGCGTCCGCGAGGAGCAGGCTCGCGCGCGCGAGGCTCAGGCGGCATTCGACCGCGAGCCACGGTGCGACCTCGACATCGCCGTCGATCAGCTCTCTCGAGTGGCGGATTGCCGCACGGGCGCTCTCGACATCGCCCTCGTGGGCGTCGACGAGCGCGGAGATCGCGTAGATCGGAGCGACGGTGGCGATCCCGACCAGACCCGCCTTGTGCAGCTCGTCGGTCGCCAGCTTCGCGAGCCTCGAGGCGCGCGGCCAGGCCTCCTCGGCGACCGCGAGCGCGGCGAGCTGCGCCAGGCACATCGCGCGAACGGTGACCGCGCCGAACGAGGCCGCGAGCCGGTCGCCCTCCTCGAGCCGCCGGCGCGCGAGCTCGGGGTCGCCGGAGAGCCGCGCGGCCGCACCTTCGATGTAGCGCGCCCGCGGCCACCACGGGCTGTCCTCGCCCTCGAGCTCGCTGAAGCGCGCGGCGTCCTCGCCCATCCGGGTCACGCCGTCCTTCGCGATGGTCGCGCGCAGGAGCGCGAGCGCCGACTCGAGCGACGTCGTCCCGTCGGAGAGCGGCCCGTCGTACCAGCCGCGCGCCGCCGTGGCCGCCCAGCGCTCGACCCCGCCGGTCTCGACGCCGAGGGAGGCCCATGCGGCCGCGAGCGCGAGCGGCGGGTAGCCGGCGATCTGCTCGTCGGTGAAGGCAGAGAGCCAGCGCAGCAGCACCGGCCCGCGGCCTCGCCCGCGGTAGCGGACGACGTTCGCCCAGACGAGGTCGCCCGCCTTCTCGACGTTCTCGGCCGCGAGCGCGTGCCGGATCGCCTCCTCGGGCTCGCCCTGACCGGCGTACCAGTCGCTTGCACGCTCGTGGAGCTCGAGCTCGAGCTCGGGCTCGGCGTCGCGGAGCCGGCTCCGGAGCATCTCCGCGAACAACGTGTGGTAGCGGTACCAGACCCGCTGGCGGTCGAGCGGGACGAGGAACAGGTTCGAGCGCTCCAGCTTGTGCAGCTTCGGCGCAGAGCCGGTCTGCTCGAGGATCGCGTCGCAGAGCGGCGCCGAGAGGCGGTCGAGCACCGATGTGCGCGTCAGGAAGCGGGCGAGCCCGGGCGAGAGTCGCGCGAGCACCTCGTCGCGGAAGTAGTCGGCGACGATGCGGTCGTCGCCGGTGAAGCCCTCGACCGCGCCGATGCTGCCGTTCGCGCGGAGCGACAGCGCCGCGAGGTACAGCCCGGCGGGCCAGCCCTCGGTGCGCTCGGTGATGAGCCGCACCTCGGCGGGCTCGAGCTCGATCCCCGCGCCGCGGAGGAGGATCTCCGCCTCGTCGGGCGCGAACGCGAGGTCGGCGGGACCGAGCTCGAAGAGCCGCCGCCCGGCCCGCAGCTTCCCGAGTGGCAGCGTCGGCTGGCTCCGCGCCGTGATCGCGACCTGCGATCCCGCGGGCAGGTGGCGCGTCAGCACGACGAGCGCGTCGAGCGCCTCGGGCGAGGTGAGAACGTGGGCGTCGTCGAGCACCAGCACGTATGGCTGCGAGCGGGCCGCCACCGCCTTGCCGAGCCGCGGCAGCACGACGCCCTCGACATCCGGCTTCTGCGCCGACAGCGCCGAGAAGACCGGGCCGCCGAGCGGCTCGACGCGGTTGAGGGCCAGCGCCACGTAGGTCAGCAGCGCGACCGGGTCGTTGTCGCCGCCGTCGAGCGAGACCCAGGCGAACGGGCGCTCGTCCGCGTCGGCCCAGTGCGCCATCAGGGTCGTCTTCCCGTAGCCGGCGGGAGCGGCCACGTACACGATCGGGTCGGCGGCGGAGGCGCGGAGCCGGTCGACGAGGCTGTAGCGGGCGACGAGCCCGGGGCGGCGCCTCGGCGGCTCGAGCTTCGCCTCGAGCGGAGCGAAGCGCGCGGCCGGCGCACGTGGCTCTCTGGCTGCGGTCCGCGAGGCCATCTTTTGTCGAGGGTAACGCAACGGGGCGGCTCCGTCTGCGCGCATGCGTAGCATCCCTGGGCGTGAAGTTCCCGCGCTTCTGGCACGAGGATCCTCCGAAGCAACCTGCGGAGCCTCAGGTCGTCCAGCTCGACCCGCACCAGCTCGACGAGCTCCAGTCGGTCTTCTCCGCGCCGCGCTGGCTGCGCGACCTCGGCGTCGCGTCCTGGCTCCTCGTCGGCGCGGCCGCCCTGATCGTCGGCCTGATCTTCCTCGCGGCGGCGACGGCGACGATCGTCGACCCCGTGGTGGCGGGCCTGATCCTCGCGGTCGTGTCCGCACCCGCGGTGACCTGGCTGAAGGGGCACGGGGTGCCGCGGTGGGGCGGCGCGATCATCGTCGTCCTCGCGCTGATCGCGCTCGGCCTGTTCATCGTCTTCATCGTGGTCGGCGGGATCGCCTCGCAGGGCGACTCGATCAGCTCGTTCGCGAGCCAGGCCGCCGACAAGATCCAGGGCTGGCTGAGCGACCTCGGGCTGAGCGACTCGGCCTCGTCGAGCTCGACGTCGAGCGTCAAGACGGCGACGCCGAACGCGATGTCGACGCTCGTCCACGGCCTCGTCTCGGGGATCCAGGGCCTGACCTCGGTCGTGTTCTTCATCTCGTTCACGGTCTTCAGCCTCTTCTTCCTGCTCAAAGACGGCCCCAGGATGCGCGCGGCGATCGACCGCAGGCTCGGCGTGCCGCTGACGGTGGCGCAGACGATCACCGGCGGGGTGATCACCTCGCTCCGGCGCTACTTCCTCGGCGTGACGATCGTCGCCGCGTTCAACGCCGTCGTCGTCGGCCTGGGCGCCTACGCGCTGGGCGTCCCGCTCGCGGGGACGATCGCGGTTGTGACGTTCGTGACCGCGTACATCCCGTTCATCGGCGCCTTCGTGGCCGGTGCGTTCGCGGTGATCCTGGCGCTCGGCTCGGAAGGGACGCAGACGGCGTTGATCATGCTCGTGATCGTGATCCTCGCCAACGGCACCCTGCAGAACATCGTCCAGCCGATCGCCTTCGGCGCGACGCTGAGCCTCAACCCGCTCGTGGTCCTGATCGTGACGATCGGGGCCGGCTGCCTGTTCGGGATGATCGGGCTCGTGCTCGCGGCTCCGCTCACCTCGGCGGCGGTCCACATCACGGGAGATCTCTCCCGCGCGCGCGCCGCGGCGCGTGGCGAGCCCGCCGAGGATCCCGTCCCCAGTCCGGCCGCGGGCTGATGGCCGGCAAGAAGCCGTCGTACTACGCCCGGGCGAAGGGCACCGCCGAGCGGAGCCAGCAGTGGGTCGAGCGCCAGGACCCGGCCTCGGCGCCGGGCGTCACGATCGGCTGGTTCCGCCGCTACGTCGCCGCCGACGGCCAGCTGTACGCGGTGTTGCTGACCTCGTACCTCTTCCTGACCGTGCTGCCCGCGGCGCTCGTGATCGACAGCTACCTCGACACGAACCCGAACGCCCTCGCCGACCACGTGATCAAGCGGCTGGGCCTCCGGGGCGCGACGGAGGATCTCTTCCGCAGCGTCCTCCAGGGCGCCGGCGGCCACAAGCTCACGGCCTCGCTGATCGCCCTCGGCAGCGTCGCGATCTTCGGGCTCGGAGTCGGACGCGTGCTCCAGCTCACGCACGCGCGCGCCTGGGGGCTCGATCTCCGCAAGGCCAAGATCAGGGACCAGGCGCGCTACCTGCAGGTGCTGCTCGTGATCCTCCTCGCGATCTTCCTCTACGCACTCCAGGGCAAGGTGCTCAGCGGGAAGGCGTCGTGGATCGGCTGGGCGATCGCGCCGCTCTGGCTCCTCGGGGTCTTCTGGTTCTTCGTCTGGGCGCCGCGCCTCCTGCTCCACAAGCGGGTGCCGCGGCGCGACATCGTCCCGGGCGCGGCCTTCACGGTGGTCTGCCTGATCGGGATCCGCGTCGCCTCGCACTTCCTGCTCGTCAACTGGCTCGAGTGGTACGGGAAGTACTACGGCGGGCTCGGGATCGTGATGGCGCTCTTCTTCTGGGTCACGATCCTCGCGACGGTGCTCGTGCTCGCCGCCGCGCTCTCACCGGCGCTCGCGCACCGGCGCGACCTCAGGCAAGAGCGCGCGGGCAAGAGCTAGGCCGTGACAGCCGGGACTCCCACCGGGCTCGGCCGGTGGATCTCGATCCTCGACGGGATCCGGCCGTACAAGAGGGAGTGGCTCACGAAGGACATCGTCGCGGGGATCACGCTCGCGGCGCTCGCGATTCCCGAGACGATGGGCTACGCGAAGATCGCCGGGATGCCGGTGATCACCGGCCTCTACACGATCCTCGTCCCGATCGCGGCGTTCGCGCTGTTCGGCTCGTCGAGGCACCTGGTGGTCGGCGCCGACTCGGCGACGGCGGCGATCATGTATGCGGGTATCGCGGCGCTCGGGATCGCGGGGCTCGAGCCCGACTCCCCGCAATGGGTCGCCCTCGCCGGGCTCTCGGCCCTGCTCTGCGGCGGGCTCCTCTTCGTCGCGCGGATCGCGCGCCTCGGCTTCCTCGCCGACTTCCTCTCGCGAACGGTGCTGGTCGGCTTCCTCACCGGCGTCGGCGTGCAGGTCGCGATGGGCCAGGTCGGCGGGATGCTGGGGATCCCGGAGCAGTCGGCGTCGGTCCGCTTCGTCAGCGGCAACCTGCTCGGCTTCTTCAAGACGCTCGGCCACATCTCCGAAGGCTCGTGGGAGACCGCCCTCGTCTCGGCGGCGACGCTGGCGATCCTGGTCGTCTTCGCCCGCTGGATCAGACTGATCCCCGGCGGCCTCGTCGCCGTGGTCGGGATGATCGCTCTCTCGTGGATCTTCGACTTCGCCGCGCACGACATCTCGATCCTCGGCCCCGTGCCCAGCGGCCTGCCGCACGTCGGCTTCCCGCAGGGCGTGACGTGGAGCGACGCTGAGAAGCTGATCGCGACGGCGGTCTCGATGTTCATCGTGATCCTCGCCCAGAGCGCGGCCACCTCGCGCGCCTACGCCGTCAAGTACAACGAGCGCTTCAGCGAGAACACCGACCTCGTCGGCCTCGGCCTCGCGAACGTCACGGCCGGCCTCACGGGCACCTTCGTCGTCAACGGCAGCCCGACGAAGACCGAGATGGTCGACGAGGCCAAGAGCCACACCCAGGTCGCCCAGCTGGCGACCGCGGTCGTGGTCGCGATCGTGCTGCTCTTCCTCACCGTGCCGCTCCAGTACCTGCCGAACTGCGTGCTCTCGTCGGTCGTGTTCCTGATCGGGGTGAAGCTCGTGGACGTCGAGGGGATGCGCGAGATCTATCGGCTCCGCCGGGACGAGTTCTACGTCGCACTGGCCACGGCGATCGTGGTCGTGACGATCGGAGTCGAGGAAGGCGTCGTCCTCGCGATCCTGCTCTCGCTCGTCCTCCACGTGAAGCGCCACTACCAGACGACCGACTTCGTGCTCACCCGCAACGAGAAGGGCCGCGTGAGGACGGTGCCGCCCGCGCCCGGGACGAGGACGGAGCCGGGGCTGATCGTCTATCGCTTCGGCGGCGGCATCTTCTACGCGAACGCGACGAGGCTCTCCGACGAGGTGCTCGGGCTCGTCGAGGGAGACGACCCGCCGCGCTGGTTCGTCTTCGACGCGGCCGCGGTCGACGACATCGACTTCACAGGCGGCAAGACGCTGGCCGAGCTCGCCGACCAGCTCCACGCCCGCAACGTCGTGCTCGCGCTCTGCGAGGTGAACGACAAGGTGCGGGGACAGCTCGACACGTTCGGCATCACGGCGAAGATCGGAGCCGGGCACGTCTACGACACGATCGAGGACGCGATGGAGGCATTCCGCAGCGCATAGGATCCGGGGCATGGCAACCTTCCTTCACACCATGTGCCGGATCACGGATCCGGAGAAGAGCCGGACCTTCTACGAGGCTCTCGGCTTCCGCTTCTCGCGTGAGATGGACATCGTCCGCGGCGGCGAGCGCGAGGCGACGAACTACTTCTACTCCATCGGCGACCAGGAGAACGTGCTGGAGCTGACGCTCAACCACGACGGGCGCACCTATGACCTCGGCACCGGCTACGGCCACATCGCGGTGGGCGTCGACGACCTCGCCGTGACGCTCGCGGAGCTCTCCGCGCAGGGGATCGAGGCCGAGCGCGAGCCCTACCGGGTCAGCGAGGGCGGCTCGCTGATCTGCTTCGTGCGGGACCCGGACGGCTACCGCATCGAGCTGATCGACCACTCCGGCGCGTAGACCAGGCGCCTCCGGCGGAGACCCGATCCGAAAGGTGTGAGCGATGGCACTGAAGCATCCCAGGGCGACCACGAGGCCCGCTCCCAAGCAACCCGCATCACCGATCTACGGGCTCGGAGGCGGGTCGATCCCCACGCACGAGCTCTCGGAGATCGGCGAGCTGCCGCCGGAGGTCGCCTACCAGATCGTCCACGACGAGCTGATGCTCGACGGCAATGCCCGCCTCAATCTCGCGACGTTCGTCACCACGTGGATGGAGCCGCAGGCGCAGCGGCTGATGATGGAGTGCTTCGACAAGAACATGATCGACAAGGACGAGTATCCGCAGACGGCGGAGCTCGAGATGCGCTGCGTCACCATCCTCGGCCGTCTCTGGCACGCGCCGGACGCGGCCGAGGCGACGGGATGCTCGACGACCGGCTCCAGTGAGGCGGCGATGCTCGGCGGGCTCGCGCTGAAGCGCCGCTGGCAGGAGAAGAACCCGGACGGGGGCAAGCCGAACCTCGTGATGGGCATCAACGTCCAGGTCTGCTGGGAGAAGTTCGCCAACTACTGGGACGTCGAGATGCGACTCGTGCCGATGGAAGGCGACCGGTTCCACCTCGGCGCGAAGGAGGCGGTCGAGCTCTGCGACGAGAACACGATCGGCGTCGTTGCGATCCTCGGGTCGACCTTCGACGGATCCTACGAGCCGGTGCAGGAGATCTGCGCCGCCCTGGACGACCTCCAGGCGAGGACCGGGATCGACGTCCCGGTGCACGTCGACGGGGCGTCCGGCGCGTTCGTCGCCCCCTTCGTCGACCCGGACCTGGAGTGGGACTTCCGCCTGCCGCGCGTGGCCTCGATCAACGCCTCGGGGCACAAGTACGGCCTCGTCTACCCGGGCGTCGGCTGGGTCG
>Ga0335080_10002401_pt1 | contig 18625 bp, 21 predicted proteins | sample Lox_Sample_34_FD_206720 | JGI IMG/M metagenome (GOLD analysis project Ga0335080, IMG submission 206720) | Soil microbial communities from Loxahatchee National Wildlife Refuge, Florida, United States - Lox_Sample_3.4 | ecosystem: Environmental > Terrestrial > Soil > Wetlands | place: USA...
CTACTGGGGCGAGCTGCTCGCCACGGCCGCGCGCCGCCGGGGCGCCCGCGGGATCGTCGCCGATGCGTACACCCGTGACACGCTCGCGCTGATCGAGCTGGGCTTCCCGACCTTCGCCGCGGGGATCCACTGCGCCGACTCCCTGGGCCGGATCGACGTGGACGCGGTCGGCGTGACGGTCTCGTGCGGCGGCGTCGAGGTGGCACCGGGCGACCTCGTGCTCGGCGACTGGGACGGCGTGGTCGTGGTCCCCTTCGCGCTCGCCGAGGAGACCGTCGCCCTGGCCGAGCAGAAGGTCGCCGGCGAGAACCTCGTGCGCGAGAAGCTGGACGAGGGAATGCCGGTGGCCGAGGCCTTCAGGACCTACGGCGTGATCTGAGCGCCGCTGCTTGACCGCCGCTCGGCGCGGGAGTCTAATCACGTCCCTCATCAGCGGCACGCGGAGGAGGCGAACTGCTTTGGCGAAGGACAGCACGATGGAGCGCAGGTTCAGTCGCGACGAGCTCCTGAGGCTCGCCGCGGTCGGCGGAGGCGCGGCACTCCTCGCCGGCAAGGCGGGCGCCGCCCGGGCGGCCCTCGACCGGCTCGCCGCCGAGAGCGGGCGGCTGCAGGTGCTCGACTGGGCCGGCTACGGCAACGACGGGGGACAGGCCATGTTCGCCCAGTACGTGAAGCAGTACCCGAACGACAAGCCGCAGTTCACCTACATGACGAACGAGTCGGACGCGCTCGCGAAGCTCCACGCCGGCCTCAAGGCGGACCTGTTCCGCCCCTACGTCGGCTGGGTCAAGTACTTCGCCACCAGCGGCCTCGTGCAGCCGTGGGACACGTCGAAGATCCCGAACTTCAAGTACCTGAACCCCGCCATGGTCAAGGCCGGCCAGTACGGCGGCAAGCAGTACGGGATCCCGGAGGACTGGGGCTTCGACGCGATCCTGTACCGCACCGACAAGGTGAAGCCGAAGTCCAACTCCTGGGGGCTCCTGTTCGACGAGCGCTACAAGGGCAAGATCGCGTGGTTCGACGACCTCGGGATGCTCGTGATGACCGGCCTCTACCTCGGCGTCGAGGACCCGTGGAACCAGACGCCCGACGAGCTGAAGAAGTCGCAGCAGTTCCTCGTCTCGAAGAAGCACCTCGTGCGGCTGATCTGGTCGTCCGAGACGAACCTCTGGGAAGCGTTCGGGTCGGGCGACCTCTGGATCGCGTACGCGTGGCCGAACGACTGGGTGCAGATGAAGAAGAAGGGGCTGCCGGTCGTCTACATGCACCCGAAGGAGAAGCCGATCGCGTGGGTGGGGATGATGATGCTCCTGAACGGGTCGCCGCGCCCCGACCTCGCGCACGCCTACGTCAACGCCTGGAGCTCGACGCCGTCGGCGACGTGGCTCGAGAACAACTACGGCTACGGCCACGCGAACACCAGGGCGCGGCCGACCTCGACCGACCTGGTGAAGGCGCTGCAGCTGAACAACCCGAAGGCGGTGGGCCTACCGAACGCGTACCTCGACCGGGACATCCCTCAGCGGGCGACCTACGCGAAGCTCTGGGAAGAGGTGAAAGCCTCCTGACGAGACGCCCTCGGGTCGACCCGACGACGCCCGGCCTGCTCGGCCTGCCGCTCGGCTGGCTCGCCGTGTTCTTCGTGCTGCCGATCCTGATCGTCGCGGCGTACAGCTTCGACGTCTACTCGCTGAACCCGGGCCCGCACGGCTTCACGCTCGGCGCCTGGCGGAGCTTCGTGCACGACCCGGTCTACCTCAAGCTCTTCTGGAAGTCGGTGAAGATGTCGCTCACCGTCTCGGCGATCATCGTCGTGCTCGCCTACCCGCTCGCGTACTACCTCGCGCTCTCGGGCACGAAGCGCAAGTACGTCCTCCTGCTCGTGCTGATCGCGCCGTTCCTGACGAGCTACCTGCTGCGGGTGCTCGCCTGGACGGTGATCCTCGGCGACCACGGCGTCGTCAACTCGTTCCTGTTCTGGACCGGCCTCCGCTCGCCCGACCACCCGCTCTCCCAGCTGCTCTACAGCCGGTTCGCCGTGATGCTCGTGCTCGGCTACATCTGGCTTCCGTTCGTCGCCCTGCCGATCTTCGTCTCGCTCGAGGGCCTCGACCGCCGCCTGCTCGAAGCCGCGAGCGACCTCGGCGCCAGCCGTCTCTACGCCTTCCGGCGGATCACGCTGCCGCTGAGCCTGCCGGGCGTGATGGCGGCGTTCCTCTTCGTCTTCATCCCGACGCTCGGCGAGTTCATCACGCCGTCGCTCGTCGGGGGAGCGACCGGCTACATGTACGGCAACCAGATCGTCGACCTCTTCGGCACGGGCTTCCCGGACTGGGAGACCGGCGCGGTGCTCGCGATGTTCCTGCTCGGCGTGGTCACCGTGCTGACCGTGGTCTTCGCGCGGTTCCTGCAGCCCCGCCAGGTGACGGCCGACTGATGGACGTCGCGCTCTCGAGGACGGGCACGTGGGCGATGCGGGCGTTCTTCGTGCTGGTCGTCGCGTTCCTGTACGCGCCGATCGTGATCCTGCTGATCTTCTCGTTCAACAACGCCGAGGTGCCGGCCTTCCCGCTGAGCGGCTTCACCTTCCACTGGTACCGCGAGTTCCTCGCCAACGCCGACCTCCGGGGGGCGCTGGAGACGAGCGCGATCATCGCGGCGCTCTCGAGCCTCGGCGCGGTCCTGCTCGGCGTGCTCGCCTCGATCGCGCTCGTCCGGCGGCGGTTCCGCGCCAAGTCGGCGGTCTCCGCGCTGCTGCTGAGCCCGCTCGTGATCCCCTACGTCGTGTTCGGGATCTCGCTTCTGCTCCTCTTCCACACGCTCGGGATGAACCGGTCGATCCTCACGGTCGTGATCGGCCACGTCGTGATCTGCATCCCGTACACGATCCTCGTGGTGATGCCGCGGCTGCAGCAGATCGACGTCTCCCTCGAGGAGGCCGCCTACGACCTCGGCGCGAGCCGCTTCAGGACCTTCCGCTCGATCACCCTGCCGCTGATCGCGCCGGCGGTGGTCTCGGCCTTCCTGATCGCGTTCACGACCTCCTTCGACGAGTACGCCGTCGCCTCGTTCGTCGTCGGCACCCGCGTCACGTTCCCGATCTACCTCTACAGCGCGCTGCGCTTCCCGAGCCAGCTGCCGCAGGTGATCGCAGTGGCCGTGGTCGTGATCACCGTCTCGCTGTTCGTGGTGCTGGCCGCCGAGCTCGGGCGACGGCTCGCCGAGCGGCGGTTCGCGGGCTAGGAGGGCTTGGCGAAACGTCGCACGGCCCGCCTCCTCGCTCCCTCGATCAGGCGTCGTGCTGCTCGCTGCGTAGCGCATCCCGCACCGCGTTCTTCATCTCGGAGAGCTTCCAGTCGATCGTTTCGCCCACGGTCATCTCCTCGAGGTCGAACACCTGCTGCTGTTCGCGAAGCAACGCCGCTCGCTCATCCAGCGTCGCCCGGGCGATGCGCGGAAACGCGTCAGCCAACGATGGTGCGCCGAGCAGAACGGCGAAAGGCTCCGCGAGTTCCTTGCTGCCGGGTGCCGCGATGCCGCACTCAACCTTCACCATGTCGGGTGTAAGCCACTTGAACCACCGGATCTGAGCGTCGGGGTTAGCTCGAGAATCCCACGTGACGAGCGGAGCGCCGGCGAGTTGCCGGCGCTCCGCCCACGCTTCGTCGAACCGGCCAGGGGCCGTCACGGCGATCAGGTCGAGGTCGCTGAGCGCGTCGGGCTCGCCGTCCGCGAACGACCCAAGCAGGATCACTCCGTCGATGGGATCGACGAGGGCCGCACATCTGACTATTTCCTGAAGAACGGGCCATTGCCGCAACGTCTCCGCCTTACGGCGGCCCGGCCAGTCGTTCATGGCAAATCACCGTACTTCGGCGTCGGGCTGTTTCGCCAATCCTTTCGCCAAACCCCCTAGAGCACGACGGTCGGAGCAGGCTCGCCGAGGACGGCGGTGTGCTCCGGCTCCCAGGACAGGCTGACGGCGCCCCCGGTCTCGTAGGCCTCGATCGAGTCGTCGCCGATGTGGTGGCACACGACGCCGCCGGCCTTCGTCTCGACGTGGAACTGGGTGTACATCCCGAGGTAGACGATCTGGCCGATCGTGCCCTCGAGCCTCGATCCTCCGTCGACTCCAGGGCTGTCCGCCGGGCCGATCAGCACGCGCTCGGGGCGCACCGCGACGCGCACCGAGTCACCGGTCTTGGTCTCGGAGCCGACAGGCACGACGACGCGCTCGCTCTCGCCGAGGCGCATCACCGCGTAGGCGCCGACGAGCTCGTCCACGGTCAGGTCGAGCGCGTTCAGCGAGCCGATGAAGTCGGCGACGAACGCCGTCTGCGGATGCTCGTAGATCTCGCGCGCCCCGCCGATCTGCTCGACCCGGCCGCGGTTCATGACCGCGATCCGGTCGGACATCGCGAGCGCCTCCTCCTGGTCGTGCGTGACGTAGACGAAGGTCGTCCCGAGCTCGTGCTGGATCCGCTTCAGCTCGAGCTGCATCTGCTTGCGCAGCTTCACGTCGAGGGCGCCGAGCGGCTCGTCGAGCAGGAGCGCGGCCGGCTTGTTGACGAGCGCCCGGGCGAGCGCGACACGCTGCTGCTGGCCGCCCGAGAGCTGGCGGGGCCGCCGCCGCTCGAGCCCCTCGAGCGCGACGACGCGCAGCAGCTCCAGCACGCGATCGTGGCGCTCGGCGCTCGGGACGCGCTTCACCTTGAGCCCGAACGCGACGTTGTCGTAGATCGACATGTGCGGGAAGAGCGCGTACTGCTGGAAGACCATGTTGACCGGCCGCCGGTTCGCCGAGACGGAGGTGACGTCACGGCCCTGCAGCACGATGCGACCCTCGTCCGGGACCTCGAGCCCGGCGATCATCCGGAGCGTCGTCGTCTTGCCGCAGCCGCTCGGCCCGAGCAGCGAGAAGAACTCGCCGTCGCCGATCGTGAGCGTGACCTCGTGCACCGCGTCCGCCTTGCCGAAGCGCTTGCTGACGCCCTCGAGCGCGATCGCGACGTCCCGGTCCTCCGGCATGGAGGGGGAGTCTAAGCCGTCAGAGCTCGACGTCGATCGACTCGAGCACCACGCCCTGGGCCGCGGCCTCGGTCGGGTCGGTGCCGAGCTCGGACTCGACCTCGGCGCCCTCCGCGATCGTGTTGCGGGAGGCGTCCTCGAAGTGCTCCTCGAAGTGGTGGGGCGTGAAGTGCGAGAGCGCGCCGAGCCGCACGCGGATTCGCGTCACGCGCACGGCGCCCTCCGCCCTCGCCTGCGCCTCGATCTCCTGCATCAGGTCGTCCATCAGCTTCTTCTCGTGCACTGCGCCACCTCCTTCCGGACGGCCTCCGCGACGGGCTCGACCGCCGCCGCGACCGCCGGGTCGAGCTCGTCGCCGACCTGGAAGCTCCCGCCCTCGATCCCGTAGACGATCGTCCGCGCGGGCAGCCGGCCGAGGGCGCGGGCGAGCTCGACCGCCTCGGCGAGGCCGACGTGGTGCGTCGAGGCGCGGAAGAGCTCGGTCGGGAGCTCGCTCTCGCTCGCGTCGAGCCGGTGCACGGTGCCCACCTCCGCGCCGGACGAGACCGCGTCGACGAGCCAGACCGCGTCCGCCCCGTCCCAGGCGTCGATCAGCGCCGTCGGCTCGCCCTCGCGTTCCAGCAGCTCGACCCCGGCGGGCAGCGTGCCGTCGAGGCGCCTTGCCACCTCCAGCCCGACGGCGTCGTCGCTGCGCCAGCGGTTCCCGATGCAGACGACCTTCAGCGACGCTCGACGTCCAGCTTCAGGAAGTGGGTCGCGCACGAGATGCAGGGGTCGTAGTTGCGGATCGTCTGCTCGCAGAGGAGGGACAGCTCCTCGTCGGGGACGTCGAGCGAGCGCTCCACGACGCCGCGGAGGTCGTCCTCGATCGTGCGCTGGTTCTGGGAGGTCGGCGGCACGATCTTCGCGCTGAGGATCGTGCCCTCGTCGTCGATCTCGTAGCGGTGGTAGAGCAGGCCGCGCGGCGCCTCGCTGGCGCCGTGCCCGACCCCTGCCCTCGGCTCGACCGCGACCGCGGGCGCGTCGGGCTCCTCGTACTCGCCGATCAGCCGAAGCGCCTCGTCGGCCGCGTAGACGAGCTCGACGGCGCGGACGACGATGCTGCGGAACGGGTTGCGCACGGTCGCGTCCAGGCCGACCTCCTTCGCCGCCTCCTTCGCGAGCGGCGAGAGCCGGTCGAACGAGAGCGCGAAGCGCGCGAGCGGGCCGCAGAGGTACGAGCCGCGCTCGATCACCTTCGAGTGGAGCGCGTTCGACCACTCGACGTGCTCCTCCACGAAGTGGTCCTCGTACTCCTCGACCGGGATGTCGATGCCGCGGTTCGAGACGATGCGGCCGAGGTCGACCGGATAGGCGCCCGGCTCGTCGAGGGCGACCAGCTCGTAGTCCTGGTCGTAGTCGGGGAAGTGGAAGCCGGAGACGATCCGCACCGTCTCGAGCGAGATCTCGCGTGCGCGCTCGAGCTTCTCGACGAGCGGGCGCAGCTCGCGCTTCCGCGGCGTGCGGTACCACCCTCCGACCTTGACGTTGATCGGGTGCACCTCGCGCCCGCCGATCACCGTCATCAGCTCGTTGCCGGTCTTCTTCAGCTCGAGCGCCTGCGCGACCACCTCGGGCATGTCCTTCGCGAGCGCGATCGCGCTCTCGTAGCCGAGGAAGTCGGGCGCGTGGAGCATGAAGACGTGGAGCGCATGGCTCTCGATCCACTCGCCGCAGTAGAGGAGCCGCCGCAGCGCGCGGAGCTGCCCGCCGACCTCGACCCCGCAGGCCTGCTCCATCGCGTGCACGGAGCTCATCTGGTAGGCGACGGGGCAGATCCCGCAGATGCGGGCGGTGATGTCCGGCGCCTCGGTGAAGGCGCGCCCGCGGAGAAAGGCCTCGAAGAACCGGGGCGGCTCGTAGATGTCGAGCTTCACCTCCTCGACCTGCCCGTCGACGATCCGCACGCGCATCGCGCCCTCGCCCTCGACCCGGGCGAGGTAGTCGGTCTTGATCGTCTTCGTGCGGCGCTCAGTCATCGTGTGCCCGCGCCTCCTCGAAGGCCTGGACGTTGAAGGTGCGGAAGACCCGCTCGACCGCGCGATCGCCCATCCCGAGGACCTTCAGCTGCCGGGTGAGCGAGGCGGTGTTGGGCGAGTCCATCGGCCCGAAGCAGCCGTAGCAGCCGCGGTCGTAAGCGGGGCAGAGCGCGCCGCAGCCGGCGTGGGTGACCGGCCCGAGGCAGGGCGTCCCGTGCGCGACGGTGACGCAGACGGTGCCGCGCCGCTTGCACTCCATGCAGACGCTGCTCGACGGGATGTTCGGCCGCCGCCCGTGGAGAAAGGCGGTGATCACCTCGAGCAGCTGGCGCTTGTTGATCGGGCAGCCGTTGAGCTCGTAGTCGACCGGGACGTGGGCCGAGATCGGCGTCGAGGTCTCGAGCGTCGAGATGAACTGGGGCGAGGCGTAGACGGCCGAGATGAAGTCGTCGACGTCGGCGAAGTTCTTGAGGGCCTGGACGCCACCCGCGGTCGCGCAGGCGCCGATCGTGACGAGCTTCCTCGACAGCCGGCGCACCCGCTTGATCCGCTTCGCGTCGTGCGCGGTCGTGACGGAGCCCTCGACGAGCGAGAGGTCGTACGGGCCCTTGCCCTCGTGGCTCGTCGCCTCGAGGAAGTAGGCGATCTCGACCTCGCCGGTGAGCGCGAGCAGCTCGTCCTCGCAGTCGAGCAGCGAGAGCTGGCAGCCGTCGCACGAGGCGAACTTCCAGACGGCGAGCGTCGGCCTGCGGGGCCCGCTCACAGCTCTCTCACCGCCATCAGCTCCTTCATCTCGTCGTAGCGGTAGATCGGGCCGTCCCGGCAGATCAGCGTCGGGCCGAGCTGGCAGTGGCCGCAGTGGCCGAGCCCGCAGCGCATGTTGCGCTCCATCGAGAGGTAGATCCGCTCGGGCGGGATGCCGCGGTCGAGGAGGGCCCGCGCCGTGAAGTGCATCATGATCTCCGGCCCGCAGACGAGCGCGACCGACGAGCCGGGGTCGAACCGCGCGCCGGCCACCAGCTTCGGCACCACGCCGACCTTGCCCTGCCACCGCGCGTCCGCCGTATCGACCGTGACGTCGACCTGGAGGTCGAATCGCCCGCGGAGCTGCCGGAGCTCCTTGCTGAAGAGAAGGTCGCCGGGCGTCCTGCTGCCGTACAGGAGCGCCACCTCGCCGTACTCCCGGCGCCGCCGGAGGAGCGCATAGACGGCCGGGCGCAACGGCGCGAGCCCGATCCCGCCGGCGACCACGACGACGTCGCTTCCGGCCGCCGCCTCGACCGGCCACGCGTTGCCGAACGGGCCGCGCACGCCGAGCACGTCGCCGCGCGCCGCCGAGCAGATCGCCTGCGAGACCGCGCCGACCGCGCGCACGGTGTGGACGAGCGGGCCCCGGACCTCGCCCGAGACCGAGATCGGCACCTCGCCGACGCCGAAGGCGTAGAGCATCGTGAACTGGCCCGGCTCGACCCGGAGCCGCTCGCCCGCGACGGGCTCGAGCTCGAGGGTCCACGTGTCCGGCAGCTCGCGCCGGCGGCGGGTGACGCGAAACGGCGCCGGGGCCATCGGCCCGGGCGCGAGGAGCTCAGTTGCCCGCGTAGCCATAGACGTCCAGGAGCCGGAGCCTCGTCGATTGCAGGCGCTCGATCATCACCTGCGCGAAGCGGGTCATCAGCGCGTAGCCGAGCACGGGGTCGGCCTCGCACTTGCCGCGCAGGCAGGCGCCGTCGAAGCTCGTCGCCCGCACGAGCGAGAGAGCTCGCGCGTCGAAGTGCCAGCGGTACGGAGCGAAGAGCCACGACCAGCCGACGACCTCGCCGGCGTCGATGGTCTCGATCGTGACGGCACCGCGGGCCGGCACGAAGGTCTCCAGCGCGACGCCGCCGTGGCGCAGTACGTAGAAGGTGTCGGCCTCCTCGCCGTCGCGGAACAGCAGCTCGCCCTCGCTGAAGTGGACGTTCGAGCCGCAGCCGGCGATCAGCTCGAGCTGTTCCGGCGTCAGGCCCTGGAAGAGCGGCACGTCGCGGAGGATGGTCTCAATCGTCTCCATGATCGGCTCCCTCGCTTGCTCGGATCGCGGTCAGCTCCTCGGTCACGTCGATCCCGACCGGGCACCAGGCGATGCAGCGGCCGCAGCCGACGCATCCCGAGCTGCCGAACTGGTCGTGCCACGTGCCGAACTTGTGGGTCAGCCACTGGCGGTAGCGCGAGCGGCCGGACGGGCGGATGCTGCCGCCGTGGATGTAGGAGTGGTCGAGCGTGAAGCAGGAGTCCCAGAGCCGGGTCCGCTCGGACTGGTCGCCCGTGAGGTCGGTGTGGTCCTCGACGGTGAGGCAGAAGCACGTGGGGCAGACCAGGGTGCAGTTGCCGCACGTGAGGCAGCGCGTGGCGACGTCGTCCCAGCGCTCGTTCTCGAGATTGCGCGCGAGCAGGTCGCGGATGTCGGTGACGTCGAGCCGGCGGCCCATCTTCTCGGCGGCGCCCGAGACCGCGGCGCCGGCAGCCTCGAGGTCCGCGGGCTCCGCCGCCCGGTGCGGGAGCTCCGAGAGGATCTCCGCGCCCAGTTCGGTGCCGACCTCGACGAGCAGGCGGTGCGCGCCGTCGAGGACCTCGGTCAGCGCGAGGTCGTAGCCGGCCTCGGCCTTCGGCCCAGTCCCCATCGAGACGCAGAAGCAGGTCCCGGCCGGCTCGAAGCAGTTCACGGCGACGACGAATGCGTCCTTACGCCGTGCGGCGTAGTCGCGGTCGGCGTAGCTCCCGCCGAGGAAGACCCGGTCCTGGATCGCGATCCCGTGGAGCTCGCAGGCACGCACTCCGATCAGGGCGAGGGGGACGTCCTCGAGCGGCTCCTCCTCGACCTCGAAGCCGTCGTCGCTTCGCTTCGCGCGCCAGAGCCGGATGCGCGCCGGGAGCAGGAACTGCTTCCACGAGTGCGGGCCGACCGCGTAGCCGAAGCGCGCCTCGTCGTCGCGGCGCTCGAGCCGGTAGGTGCCCGCGTCCTGGCTGTCCGTCCAGCCGATCGGGAGCTCGGCAGCCGACTCGAGATCCTCGTAGACGATCGCGCCGTCCCGGACTGTCGGCCCGACGACGCGGAAGCCTCGACCGGTCAACGCCTCCAGGAGGCCGTCCAGGGCCTCCGGCTCGATCACGCTGGTCTGGGCGTCAGGCAGGCGTTCCACTCCTCGCTGACTCTCGCAACGGCAGGGTTAGCCTACATCGGTATGAACACCGATTCTGGCGGGGACTCTCCACACGAGCGGCGCCGATTCCTCGTTCGCGGCGTCGTCCAGGGAGTCGGTTTCCGCCCGTTCGTCTACGGGCTCGCGGGGAGGCACGGTCTCGGCGGCTTCGTGCTGAACGACGGCGACGGGGTCACGGTCGAGGCGGAGGGCGACACCGCGGCGCTCGACGCCTTCGCGTCCTCGCTGCGCACCGACGCGCCGCCGCTGGCGCGGGTCGAGGCCGTGACAGCCGAGTCGCTGCCTCTCCTGGCCGAAGGGCGCTTCTCGATCGTGCCGAGCCTGCCGTCGAGCGGAGCGGCCGCGATCCCGCCCGACGTCGCCACGTGCGACGACTGCCTGTCGGAGCTCTTCGACCCGGGCGACCGGCGCTACCGCTACCCGTTCCTCAACTGCACCCAGTGCGGCCCTCGCTTCACGATCGTGCGGGCCGTGCCCTACGACCGCGCGTCGACGACGATGGCCGGTTTCGCGATGTGCGCCGACTGCAGGCGCGAGTACGAGGACCCGGCCGACCGGCGCTTCCACGCGGAGCCGATCGCCTGCCCCGCCTGCGGGCCGCGGCTCTCGATGCCGCTCGAGGAGGCGCTGGCGCTGCTCCGGTCCGGCGCGATCCTCGCGGTGAAGGGCCTCGGCGGCTACCACCTCGCCTGCGACGCCCGCGACGAGGAGGCGGTCGCGACGCTCCGCGCTCGAAAGCGGCGGGAGGAGAAGCCGTTCGCGTTGATGAGCGCCGCCCCGAAGACGCTCTGCGAGGTCTCCGGCGAGGAGTGGGCGCTGCTCCGCTCGCCGGCGCGGCCGATCGTGCTCCTTCGCCGGCGCGGCGGCGAGGTCGCGGAGGCGGTCGCGCCCGGCTCACCGTGGCTCGGGGTGATGCTCCCGTACACACCGCTCCACCACCTGCTCGCCGCGGACTTCGGCGGTCCCCTCGTGCTCACGAGCGGGAACCTCTCCGACGAGCCGATCGCCTTCGAGGACGGCGAGGCGCGGGCGCGGCTCGCCGGGATCGCCGACGCCCTCCTCGCCCACGACCGGCCGATCCACCGCCGCTGCGAGGACTCCGTCGTCCGCGCCGGGTTCCCGCTCCGTCGCTCGCGCGGGTACGCGCCGGCCGCGCTGCCGCTCCCGGGCGGGTCGCGGACGATCGTCGCCGCGGGCGCCGAGCTGAAGAGCACGTTCTGCGTCACGCGCGGCGGCGAGGCGTTCCTCTCGCCCCACCTGGGCGACCTCGACTCCGAGCCGGCCTACCGCGCCTTCCACACCGACCTCGCCCTCTACCTCGCGATGCTCGACGTCGAGCTCGACGTCGTCGCGCACGACCTCCACCCCGAGTACCTCTCGACGAAGTGGGCGCTCGAGCAGGAGGCAGAGCTCGTCGGCGTCCAGCACCACCACGCACACGCCGCGGCCTGCCTGGCCGAGCACGGCGACGACGGGCCGGCGCTGGCGCTCGTCTTCGACGGCACCGGCTACGGCACCGACGGGACGCTTTGGGGCGGCGAGCTCCTGCGCTGCGACCTGGTGGGATTCGAGCGCCTCTCCCACCTCGAGCCCGTTCCGCTCCCGGGCGGCGAGGCCGCGATCCGCGAGCCCTGGCGCGTCGCCGCCCTCCACCTCGAGCGGGCGGGCATGCCGGTGCCCTGGCCCGAGTGGGCCCGCGTGCGCGAGAGCTTGAAGCTCGCGCCGCCGCTCTCGTCGGGCATGGGACGGCTGTTCGACGCGGTCGCGGCGGTGCTCGGCGTGCGCGAGCGCGTCAGCTACGAAGGGCAGGCCGCGGTCGAGCTCGAACAGCTCGCGGGCCGCAAGACGGCCGAGCCGTATCCGTGGCGATTCGGCGATGCCACGGGGCTCGTCGCGACGTGCGCCTCCGAGCTCAAGGCCGGCCGGCCTCGAGCCGAGATCGCCGCGCGGTTCCACGAGACGGTCGCCGCCGGCGCGGTGGAGGCGTGCGCCGAAGCCGCCGAGCCGCGCCTCGTCGTCCTCTCCGGCGGCAGCTTCCAGAACCTGCGCCTGCTCGACTCGACGCGAGGCAGGCTCGAGGCGCTCGGCTTCCGTGTCCTCTCCCATCGGCTCGTGCCGCCGAACGACGGGGGCATAAGCTACGGGCAGGCCGCAGTCGCGGCGAGGAGGATTGCCAAATGTGCCTAGCGATCCCGGCACAGATCGTCGAGATCGTCGATTCCGAGGCGGGACTGGCGAGAGCCGAGATCTCGGGCGTGCGCCGCTCGGTCTCGATCGCGCTCTGCCCCGAGGCCGGGGTCGGCGACTGGGTGCTGATCCACGTGGGCTTCGCGCTCGAGCGGATCGACGAGGAGCAGGCCCGCGAGACGCTCGAGCTGCTGCGGGAGATGGGCGAGGCGTACGAGCAGGAGCTGCGCGAGATCCGGGAGAGCGCGGTCTCGTGAACGAGCGCTGCATCACCTGCGGCGACGTGGCCGTGACGGGCACCGTCGTCGAGGTCGCGGGCGTCACGGCGACCGTCGAGGTCGACGGGGCGCGCGAGCTGGTCGGGATCGAGCTCGTCGAGCCGGTCGCGGTCGGCGAGCGGCTCCTCTGCCACGCCGGGATCGCGCTCGAGAAGGTCGCGCCGTGAAGTACGTCGACGAGTTCCGCTCGGGTGAGCTCGCGAAGGCGCTCGTGCACGAGCTCGACGGCCTCGTCGAGCCGGGCCGGGCCCTGAAGGTGATGGAGGTCTGCGGCGGCCACACCCACGCGATCTACAAGCACGGGCTCGAGGACCTCGTCCCCCCCGAGATCGACTTCGTCCACGGCCCCGGCTGCCCCGTCTGCGTGATCCCGATGGGACGGGTCGACGACGCGATCTCACTCGCCGAGCGGCCCGAGGTGATCTTCGCCACCTTCGGCGACATGATGCGGGTGCCCGGCGGCCGCGGCTCGCTGCTCGAGGCGAAGGCGCGGGGCGCCGACGTGCGGATGGTCTACTCGCCGCTGGACGCGCTCGAGCTCGCCCGCCGGAACCCGGAGCGCGAGGTGATCTTCTTCGCGATCGGCTTCGAGACGACCGCGCCGGCGACGGCGGTCACGCTCCTCCGCGCCCGCGCGGACGGCGTGCGCAACTTCTCGGCCTTCTGCAACCACGTCACGATCGGGCCGCCGCTGAAGGCGATCCTCGACTCGCCGGGGTTGCAGCTCGACGCGTTCATCGCGCCCGGCCACGTCTCGACCGTCGTCGGGACGCGCCCGTACGACTTCATCGTCCGCGACTACGCCAAGCCGGTCGTCGTCACCGCGTTCGAGCCGATCGACATCCTGCACGCGACCGTGATGCTCGTCCGCCAGCTCCGCGAGGGCCGCTGCGAGGTCGAGAACCAGTACACGCGGGTCGTGCGCCGCGACGGCAACCCGCGGGCGCTCGCCGCGCTCGACGAGACGATGGAGCTGCGCGACACCTTCGAGTGGCGCGGGCTCGGCTGGATCGAGGCGAGCGCGCTGAGGCTCCGGCCCGAGTTCGCAGCGTGGGACGCCGAGGCGCGATTCGAGCTGCCCGGCACGAGGATCGAGGATCCGAAGGCGTGCCAGTGCGGCGAGGTGCTGATCGGCGCGATCAAGCCGTGGGAGTGCAAGGTGTTCGGGACGGCCTGCACCCCGGAGCGGCCGATCGGCACCTGCATGGTCTCGAGCGAGGGCGCGTGCGCCGCCTACTACAACTACGGGCGGCTGGACACCCGGCGCGACCGCGTGCCCGCGTGAGGCCGAGGCGGCCGAAGCTTCGCGACGAGCTCGTCACCCTCGCGCACGGCGCGGGCGGCAAGTCGACCCGGGCCCTGGTCGAGGGGCTCTTCCTCGAGGAGCTCCACAATCCGCTGCTCGCCCCGCTCTCCGACTCGGCTCTGCTCGACCTCGACGGCTCGCGCCTCGCGTTCACGACCGACTCCTATGTGGTGAAGCCGATCTTCTTCCCCGGCGGCGACATCGGCGACCTCGCCGTCAACGGCACCGTCAACGACCTCGCCGTGTCGGGCGCGCGGCCGCTCGCGCTCTCTGCCGGGTTCGTGATCGAGGAGGGCCTCGCGGTCGCCGACCTGCGCCGGGTCGCCGCCTCGATGGCGCGGGCCGCCGCGGCGGCGGGCGTGCCCGTGGCGACCGGCGACACGAAGGTGGTCGAGCGCGGGAAGGCCGACGGGGTCTACGTGACGACGGCCGGGATCGGCCTCGTCGCGCCCGGGGTCGAGCTCGGTCCCGAGCGGGTGGCGGCGGGCGACCGGGTGCTCGTCTCGGGCACGATCGGCGACCACGGGACGGCGGTGATGGTCGCCCGCGGCGAGCTCGAGCTCGAAGTCGACCTCGAGAGCGACACCGCGCCCGTGCACGAGCTCGCGCTCGCACTGCTCGCGCTCGGCGGCGCCGTGCGCTGGATGCGCGACCCGACCCGCGGCGGCCTCGCCACCGCGCTGAACGAGCTCGCGCAGGCCGCGGACGTCGCGGTCTCGCTCGACGAAGGCGCGCTGCCGCTGCGGCCGGCGGTGATCGGCACCTGCGAGATCCTCGGGATCGACCCGCTCTACGTGGCCAGCGAGGGGCGCCTGGTCGCCGTCGTCGCGGGCGACGCCGCCGACCAGGCACTCGCGATCCTGCGGTCGCACCCGCTCGGGGCCGACGCGGCGATCGTCGGCACCGTGCGCGCCGACCCGCAGGGGCTCGTCCTCCTGGAGACGAGCCTCGGCGGCAGCCGCGTCGTCGACATGCTCGTCGGCGACCCGCTCCCTCGCATCTGCTAGCTAGCTCACGCGGCCCGATCGAACGTCGCGGCGCTCTGGCCGTGCGAGCGGCGGCCGATCCGGAGCGCCTCGAGCACCCGCACGAAGCTCTCGTGGTCGAGGCGCCGGACCAGCTCCCAGAGCCCGACCCGCTTCTCGGCGAGCCAGAGCTCCTCGGCGACCCGGACGAGGATCTCCTCGCCGCCCGACATCGTCGCCGCCTCGGACTCGAGGCCGGGGAAGTCGAAGTCGTCCTCGCCGATGAACGGTGCCGTGCGACCGGCGATCCTCGGCGCGGTCAGGAGATGACGGACCGCTTCGTACTCGCAAGCGAGCATGTACCACCTTCCTTTCGATTCGAATGTCGAGAGGCCGGCGGCATCGCCGCGGCCCGGGGGCGACGACACCCACGAGCCGAACGGTCCCGACGGTAGCAGGTCCTCCAAGACCTGCTACCGTCTTCGTCGGAAGGTCGCAGCGAAGCGGCCGCCGAGGCACCGTCGCCTTCACGAGCCCCCGGCTCGTGGGGGCTTTTTTGTTGGTCCGGAAAGGAGGTGCGGCGTGAGGGTGTTGATCGCCGAGGACGAGACGATCATCCGGCTCGACCTGCGCGGGCTGCTCGAGAAGCACGGGATGACCGTCTGCGGGGAGGCCCGCGACGGCGCCGAGGCGGTGGAGCTGGCCCGCGAGCTCGAGCCCGACGTCTGCGTCCTCGACCTGCGCATGCCCGTGCTCGACGGGATCGAGGCGGCCCGGCGAATCCGCGCCGAGCGGCCGACGCCGATCGTGATGCTCACCGCCCACTCCGACCGCGGCGTCGTGGAACGGGCGATCGCGGCGGGGGTCTTCGCCTACCTCGTGAAGCCGTTCCGCGAGACGGACGTCGTCCCCGCGATTCGCGCCGCCGTCGCCCGCCACGAGGAGCTGCTGCGGGCGCGCCGGGCGCTCGGTGCGCGACCGCCGAAGCCGGTCGAGCTCGAGCTGCCCTCGACGAGCGGGCACGTCTGGGCCGTTCGCCTCCGGCGGGACGAGGACGGCTCGCTCCAGGTCGAGGCGAGTGACGCATGAGGGTGCTCGTCGCCGAGGACGAGACGCTGATCCGCCTCGACCTGGTCGGGATGCTCGAGGCCGCGGGCTTCGACGTCTGCGCGGAGGCGCGCGACGGCGTCGAGGCGCTCGAGCTCGCGCGCTCGGAGCGGCCCGACCTCGCCGTGCTCGACGTGAAGATGCCGCGCCTCGACGGAATCGAGGCGGCGCAGCGGATCCTCGAGGAGCGGCCGCTCCCGATCGTGATCGTGAGCGCGTTCAACGAGCGGAAGCTCGTCGCACGGGCCGCAGAGGTCGGCGTCTACGGCTATCTCGCCAAGCCCTTCCGCGAGCAGGACCTGCTCCCGGCGATCGCCACGGCGCGCGCCCGCTTCGGCGAGCTCACCGCTCTGCGCGAGGAGGCGGAGTCGCTCGCCGAGGCGCTCGCCTCGCGCAAGGCGATCGAGCGCGCCAAGGGGATCCTGATGGTGAAGGAGGGGCTCACCGAGGAGGCAGCGTTCAAGCGCCTGCGGAAGGCGAGCCAGAACTCCGGCCGGCCGATGCGCGTGATCGCCGAGTCGGTGATCGCCACCTTCTCGATCTAGGCGCGAATCACCCTCTTCGGGGTCTCGCGCCACCCGTGCCCGGCCGACGGTTTATGTGGCAGTTGTGTCGAATGAAACGGCGTGCGGCCCGCCGGGGAGGGTTCGATGGGGGTGGCTCGCGCTCTGGTGGTCTCGTTCTCGGTCGCGCTCGCGCTGGCGCCGGGGGCCTTCGCGGGCTCGACGGTCAGCCCCGCCGCCGGCGCCAGGCTCACCGTGTCGGAGCCGACCTTCGTGGTGGACCTGAAGGCCGGCGACAGCTTCCCGCAGATCCAGGTCGCGACCTCGCCCACGAGGAGCGGGATCGGCCTGACCGACGGCCGGGTCGGGCTCTGCGTGCCGGACGCGCCGGCGGGCGGGCACGGGCGGACGAGCTGCACGGTGACCCTTCCGGACGGGAAGTACTACTGGGCGCTCCTCTACCAGCGCAGCGATCACTGCGAGACCGTCGCCGGCAAGAAGCTCTGCCTGCCGGAGCTCCACGTGACGACACCGGTCCGCTTCACGGTGGCGACCGGCTCCCCGCCCGCTCAACCTCCTTCGCCCACGCCGCCGAGCCCGACTCCGCCGGCCCCGACGCCCCCGGCCCCGGCGCCCCCGGCGCCCGGCCCGGTCCCGGCTCCGACGGGCACCTCGCCGACCGGCCCGCTGGCCCGCCCCGTCGCCGGCGGCCCGTACGCGTACACCTCGATGGAGGCCCAGCCGTACGTGACGGCCGGCGCCGTCGTCCACTACGTCACGACCGGCCTCGACGCGCCGCCGCTGAACGACGACAACGGCGACGGCATCCCCGACTACGTGGAGCAGATCGGCGCCGCCGCGGACTCGGCCTTCGCATACTACGCGGCACGCGGCTTCCGCACCCCCCTTGCCGACAGCGGCGGCCCGAACCCGCTGCCGGACATCTACATCAAGCACTTCCACAACCCCGACCTGTACGGGCTCACGTTCGCCCCGGTCAGCGCGCAGGGAGGCAGCTTCGTGATCGTCTCCTCCCACCTCGACCAGAGCCCCGGGCTCGCGCGCGGCAGCCTCGCGGGGACGGTCGCGCACGAGCTCTTCCACGTCGTCCAGTACGCGTACGTCCCCGGCGGCCAGATGCCCCACTGGGTCGCCGAGGGAAGCGCCGAGGCGATGTCGCTGCTGGTCGAGCCGACGATCGACGATCTCGTGAGCACGGACTACATGGACGAGTGGCTCGCGCAGCCGTGGCGGCCGCTCTTCGACGAGCGCTTCTACTGCGACCACTGCTACGGCGGCGCACTGTGGTGGGCGACCCTCGCCCAGGGGGAGCCGAAGCTCTTGCCGCAGTACTTCGCCGCGCTCGGCCGGAAGGCGGCGGCGAAGAAGAAGCTCGGCTTCGGGCTCGACCTGCTCGACGGCCTGCTGCGCCGGCACCGCGACGGCTCGCTCGACTCGGTGTTCTTCCGCTTCGCCGTGGGCCTCTATCGCGCGGGGGCCAGGCCGGACCCGACCTACACGCTCAGCGCGAGGCACTCGGCCGAGATCCACCGCGCCAGGATCGATCCGCTCTCGATGCACTTCGTCCCGATCGCCGTGCCGTCTTCGTGCCGCACCCTGGAGCTGGGGATCGCGAGCTCCTCCAAGCTCTTCCACGCGGTCGTGATCGTGGGCGGCCCGAAGGGGCGCGTGGTGACGCACGACCCGATCCGGCTCGACACGGCGGCCGAGCGGAGGCACGTGCTCCTGATCGTCACGAGCGGCGGGGTCGCGACGCAGTCCTATGCGGTCAAGCTGCTGGCGCGGTAGCGCTCAGCCCCAGACCTCGTCGGCGGTCTCGACGATCAGCCGCAGCTTCGCGACCTGGTCGTCGTACGAGAGCACGTTGCCCTCGACCGTCGAGGAGAAGCCGCACTGCGGCGAGAGGCAGAGCTGGTCGACGTCGACGAACCGTGACGCCTCGTCGATCCGGCGCTTCAGCTCGTCCTTCGCCTCGAGCTCGCCCCGCTTCGTCGTGACGAGGCCGAGCA
>Ga0335080_10002404_pt1 | contig 18617 bp, 18 predicted proteins | sample Lox_Sample_34_FD_206720 | JGI IMG/M metagenome (GOLD analysis project Ga0335080, IMG submission 206720) | Soil microbial communities from Loxahatchee National Wildlife Refuge, Florida, United States - Lox_Sample_3.4 | ecosystem: Environmental > Terrestrial > Soil > Wetlands | place: USA...
ACGGTCGCGCTGGTCGGAGACCTGGCCTTCCTCCACGACCTCGGGGCTCTGGTCCACGCGCGCCGCGCCGGGGTTCGGCTGACGGTCGTGGTGGTCGACAACGACGGGGGCGGCATCTTCTCCTTCCTTCCCATCGCCGGGAGCACCGAGCGCTTCGAGGCGCTCTTCGGCACGCCGCACGGGACGGACCTCGCCGGCGCGGCGGCGCTCGGGGGGGGACGCTTCCTCCGGGCGGAGACGCCCGCCGAGCTGGCCACCGCGCTCGAGAGCGCCGGCGCCCCCGGGCTCACCATCGTCGATGCGCGGGTGGTCGACCGCGCCACCAACGTCCAGGTTCACCATGCGCTCGGAGCGGCCGTGGCCCGTGCGCTCGAGGAGGGCGGCCCATGAGCCAGCTCGCCCACGTGACATGGGGCCAGGGTTCGCCCCTGCTGCTCATCCACGGATTCACCGGGAGCCGCGAGGCGTGGAGCCACCTGCGCCCGCTGCTCGGACCCCACTTCGGCGTGATCGCCCCGGACCTGCCCGGTCACGGAGAGAGCCCCCTCGAGGCCGAGACCACCTTCGAGTCCACCCTGGACGCGCTGCTCGGGCTGCTCGATGCGCGCCGGCTCGAGCGGGTCGACGTGGTCGGGTACTCGCTCGGGGCACGGGTGGCGCTGGGGCTCTGCCTGCGCGCTCCGGACCGGGTGGGGCGGCTCATCCTCGAGTCGGGCAGCCCCGGCCTCCGCCGGCGCCGCGAGCGGCTCGAGCGCCGCCGCGACGATGCCGCCCTCGCCGAGGTCATCGAGCGCGAGGGGCTCGAGGCCTTCGTCCGGCGCTGGGAGGCGCTTCCGCTGTTCGAGGGGCTCCGGGCCCTCCCCGACGAGCTGCGCACCCGGCTGCACGCGCGGCGCCTCTCGCACCGCCCCGACGCGCTCGCCGGTTCGCTGCGGGCGCTGTCGCTCGGGGCCCAGCCCAGCTACTGGACGCGCCTGTGGACGGTGCGGGCGCCCACGCTCCTTCTCACCGGGGAGCGCGACGCGAAGTTCACCGGCGTCGCCCGGGCCATGGCGGCGGAGATCCCCCTGGTCTGGGGTCATGTCTTCCCCGGCGCGGGGCACGCGCCACATCTGGAGTCGCCGGAGGAGTACGCCCGCGAGGTGACCTCATTCCTGTCGGCTCCGTGGATCGAACGGCCGCTCGTGGACGGCGAGCTCGGGAGCAACCAGGCATGAAACCAGAGTGGAAGAAGGTCCGGGACGATCAGGACATCGTCTACGAGAAGTGGAACGGCATCGCGAAGATCACCATCGACCGGCCCGAGGTGCGGAACGCCTTCCGCCCCCAGACGCTGTTCGAGATGAGCTCGGCCTTCAACGACGCGCGCGAGGATCCGGCGATCGGCGTGGTCGTTCTCACCGGCGCGGGGGACCAGGCCTTCTGCTCCGGGGGAGACCAGCGGATCCGTGGCAGCGAGGGCTACGTGGGGAGCGACGGCGTCCCGCGGCTCAACGTGCTGGATCTCCAGAAGCAGATCCGTTCCCTGCCCAAGCCGGTGGTGGCCATGGTGGCCGGCTACGCCATCGGCGGCGGCCACGTGCTGCACGTCGTCTGTGACCTGACCATCGCCGCGGACAACGCCCGGTTCGGCCAGACCGGCCCGCGGGTGGGCAGCTTCGACGGTGGCTTCGGCGCAAGCTACCTCGCCTCCATCGTGGGGCAGAAGAAGGCCCGGGAGATCTGGTTCCTCTGCCGGCAGTACGACGCCCAGCAAGCCCTCCAGATGGGCCTGGTGAACACCGTGGTTCCCCTGGCGGAGCTGGAGGCCGAGACCGTCCGCTGGTGCCAGGAGATGCTCCAGCTCAGCCCGCTCGCGCTGCGGCTCCTCAAGTCGGGCTTCAACGCCGGCCTCGACGGCCAGGCCGGCATCCAGGAGCTGGCCGGAAACGCGACGCTGCTCTTCTACATGTCCGAGGAAGCGCAGGAGGGCCGCAACGCCTACGTCGAGCGGCGCAAGCCCGACTTCTCGAAGTTCCCGCGCCGCCCGTGACCGCCGCCGCCCCCACCGCTGCGCCCTCGGCCCGCAGCTGGCTGCTCGCCGCGCGGCCGAAGACGCTCACCGCCGCCGTCGTCCCGGTGGTGGTGGGGACCGGGCTCGCCCTGGGGGAGGGGATGGCGGCACTCTGGCCGGCGCTGGCGGCGCTCTCGGGGGCGGTGCTGATCCAGATCGGCACCAATCTCACCAACGACTACTACGACTTCCGGAAGGGCGCCGACACCCACGAGCGGGTGGGCCCCACCCGGGTCACGCAGAGCGGGCTCATCGCCCCGGGCACGGTGCTCGCCGCGGGGGCGGCCTGCTTCGCCGCCGCGGTGGTGGTGGGGCTCTACCTCGTCTCTCGCGGCGGCTGGCCCTTCGTTGTCATCGGCCTCGCCTCGGTGCTCGCCGGCTGGGCCTACACCGGAGGGCCGTACCCGCTCGGCTACCTCGGGCTGGGAGACCTCTTCGTGATGGTCTTCTTCGGCCTGGTCGCCGTTCCCGGCACCTTCTACGCCCAGGCGCTCCGGCTCGTCCCGGCGGTGTGGCCTGCGGCGGTCGGCGTGGGGGCCACGGGGACGATGATCCTCGTGGTCAACAACCTGCGCGACGCCGAGACCGACGCCCGCGCCGGCAAGCGGACCCTGGTGGTCCGGCTCGGGCGGGGGTTCGGCCGGGCCGAGTACGTGGCGCTCCTCGCCGTCGCCCTGGCGATGCCGGTGCTGATGGTCGCCCTCGGCTGGGCCCGCTGGCCGGTGGTGGCCGCGCTGGCCGCCGCTCCGCTCGCCCGGGGGCCGCTGTCCCGGGTGCTCGGCACGACCGGCGCGGCGCTCAATCCGGCGCTCGGCGCCACGGCCCGCTTCCAGGCGGCGTACGGACTGCTCCTCGCCCTCGGGGCGTGGTGGGGGCACGGATGACCACCGAGCTGCTCATCCGCCCGCGGACACTCCGCTTCCGCGCGCCGCTCCACACCGGGGCGGGGATGCGCGCGGGCGTGGAGGGGTTCTGGCTCCGGCTGGGCGACGGGCTGGGCGAGGTGACGTTGCTTCCCGGCTTCGGGACCGAGCCCATCGAGCGGGCGAAGACGGCCCTCGGCGAGGCGACGTCGGCGCTCCGCGGCGCTGCACCCCCCGGCAGCCCCGACGAGGTGGCGGCGCGCATCCGGGCGATCTCCTCTCTCCAGGAGGCCCCCGCGACCCGGGCCGGGGTGGAGCTGGCCCTGCTCGACGCCGGGGCCCGCCACGCCGGCGTGCCGCTCGCGAGCTGGCTCGGAGCCGAGCCGCGCTCCGTCCGGGTGAACGCGCTGCTGACCGACGACGAGGTCGACGCGCTCGTCTCCGAGGCGCGGGCCCGGGCGCACGAGACGTGGGACACCCTGAAGATCAAGGTCGGGGTGCAGCCGGCAGCGCACGACGCCACGCGGCTCACCGCCGTGCGCGAGGCCGTCGGGCCGAACGTGCGCATCCGGGTCGACGGGAACGGCGCCTGGTCGGAGCCCGAGGCCCGCGCCCGGCTCCAGGCCTTCGCGCCCGCGAGGCTGGAGTACGTCGAGCAGCCGGTCCCGGCATCCGAGTTCGAGAGCCTGCGGAAGCTCCGGTCCCTGGCCCGCATCGCGGCCGACGAGTCGCTCGGCATCCCCGGCGCCCGCGAGGGGCTGTTCGGCGGTCGGCGCCCGGCCGTGGACGTCCTGGTCTTCAAGCTGCCGGTGGTGGGGGGCATCCTTCGCGCGCGACGGTACGCGGCCCTGGCCTGGCAGGTGGGGGTCGAGGTGGTCGTCACCAGCGCGCTCGACGGAGCCGTGTCGCGCGCCGGAGCCGCGCACCTGGCCTGCACCCTCCCCCTGGAGGGTCCGGCGCACGGGCTCGCGACCGGCCACCTCCTCGAGTCGGACATGGGCGGCTACGCCGTGTCCCACGGGATGCTCTTCCTGCCCGCCGGGCCAGGGCTGGCCCTCGACCCGGAGGCGCTGGGATGGTGAGCGCGGGCTGCCCGGTGCGCTCGGCCGCGGCGCGGGACCCGGACGGTCTCGCGCTCGTCGCCGGAGAGCTTCGCTGGAGCTGGAGCGCGCTCGACGCCGACGTGGGCCGGAGGGTGGGCGCCCTCCGGGAGCGGGTGCATCGTGGCGAGCGGGTGGCGGTGCTTGCCGAGAACCACCCCGCGACGGTGCAGCTCCTCTTCGCCCTCCGGCGCCTCGGCGCGGCGCTGGTCCCGCTCAACGTCCGCCTCGCCCCGACCGAGCTCCGGGAGCAGGCGAAGCGCGTCGCGCCCCGCCTGATTCTCGCCGATGGCCCGCGGCTCGACCTGCTTCCCGGCGCCGAGCGCCTCGATGCTCCTGCCGCGGGCTCGCCGGTCACGGACGATGCGTCGAGCGCGTCCGCGGACTGGGCCCTGCTCTTCACCTCCGGGACGTCCGGCACCCCCAAGGCGGCGCGGCTGTCCGTCGGGGCCTTCGACGCGCTGGCCCGTGCCTCGGCCGCCAACCTGGGGCCCCGCCACGGCGACCGCTGGCTCTGCAACCTCCCGCTGTTCCACGTGGGCGGGCTGGCGATGGCGGTCCGCTGTGCCCATGACGGAGCCACCCTGGTGCTCCACCCCCGGTTCGACGCCGACGCCGTGGTGAGCACCGTCCGGGACGAGGGCATCACCCACCTGAGCCTGGTCGCGCGTACCCTCCAGCAGTGCCTGGACGCGGGCCTCGCCCGAGGGCGGCTGCGGGGCATCCTCGTCGGGGGCGGACCGGTGCCCCCGGCGCTGGTGGAGCGGGCGCGGGCGGCCGGGTTTCCGGTCCTCCTGACCTACGGGCTCACCGAGGCCTGCTCCCAGGTGACGACCGAGCGCCCGGCGGCGGCCGACGGGCGGACGGCCGGACATCCGCTCCCGGGTCTGGAGCTCCGCGTGCTGGGTCCGGCCGGCCAGCCGCTGGCCGCGGGCGAGGAGGGGACCATCGCCGTGCGCGGCGCCACGCTGATGCAGGGCTACCTCGGCGACGGCGCGGCGACTGCCGAGGCGCTCCGGGAGGGCTGGCTCCTCACCGGCGACATCGGCCGACTCGACGCCGCGGGACGGCTGACCGTCCTCGCCCGGCGCACCGACCTCATCCTCTCCGGAGGCGAGAACGTCTATCCCGCCGAGGTGGAGGCGGTGCTCGCCGCGCACCCCGGGGTGGCCGAGGTGGCGGTGGTGGGTCGCCCCGACCCGGCCTGGGGCCAGGTCCCGGTGGCGGTGGTGGTGCCGCGGGCAGCGGGCGCGGTCGAGGACCTGCGCCACTGGGCCAGGGCCCGGCTCGCTGCCTTCAAGGTGCCGGCCGACGTGGTCCCGGCCAGGGCGCTGCCGCGGACCGCGGCCGGAAAGGTGGACCGGGCCGCGCTGCAGGCCACGCTCGCCGCCGCAAGTGGCCCTTGTGACTTCGAAAAGCCTGGCACGACAGAAAGCACGGCGGTCCCGGTGGAGTTCAAGTAGTCTTGAACAGGGTGAACCCGATGGAGAACACGCCCGAGGCAGGACGCTTCCTGGAGGCGGCCGAGGACCGGCTCGCCTCGGTGCTGTCGCGCGGCTCGGGCGAGGTGGCGCAGTCCGACACCCTGCTCAACGCGGGGCGGCACCTGTGCATCGGGAGCGGCGGCAAGCGGGTGCGGCCGACGATGGTCCACCTCTTCGGGCTGGCTGCAGGCGCTCCCGACGACGGCCTCCTCCACGTGGCCGTGGCGGCGGAGCTCGTGCACTCGGCGAGCCTGCTCCACGACGACGTCGTCGACGCGGGGATGTATCGCCGCAGCCGCCCCACGGTGAACGCGCTCTGGGGCAACGTGGTGGCGGTGATGGGGGGCGACCTGCTCCTCACCCTGGCCCTGGACGAGCTGGCCGGGCTCGACCGGGAGATCACCTTCGCCGCCGTCCGGACCGTCGCCGAGATGACGCGGGCGACCATCGGCGAGGTGGAGGCCCGCGGGGACCTGTCGCTGTCGGTCGAGCGGTTCCGGAGCATCATGGAGGGCAAGACCGGAGCGCTCTTCGGCTTCTGCGGCGCCGCCGCGGGCCGGCTGGCCGGCAGGGACGAGGTCGCCCGCCGCTTCGAGACCTTCGGCCGGCACCTCGGGGTGGCCTTCCAGATCGCCGACGACCTGAAGGACCTCAACGGCGGAGACCCGGGCAAGCCGGTGTTCGCCGACTTCAAGTCCCGCACCCCGTCGCTCCCCATCCTGCTCGCCGCGCAGATGGACGAGCCGCTCCGCCGGCGAATCAAGGACCTCTGGGCCTTCGGCTCCATGGCCGACGACCGGGTGCGCGAGCTGGGGACCGCGGTCCTCGCCACCGACGCTCCGCGGGCGGCGCTGACGCTCATGGACCGGGAGATCGACGCCGCCCTCGATGCGCTCGGCCCCCTGCGCGACTCCCGCGGGGCCGACGAGCTGACCAGCTGGGCCAGACGGCTGGGGGCGGCCTTCCGCTAGCGAGAGCTCCACGATGCCGGCCAAGGGTTACAGCTGGTCCGATGCGCCTCGCCTGGGCGCCCCCGATCCCGCTCCGGGGCTGCCGCGCTGGGAGGCGCTGGCCATCGACGCGGTGGGGAACGTCATCGAGTTCTGGGGCTTCAAGCACAACCAGGGGCGCGTCTGGGCGGTGCTGTACCTGCGCGGCACGTCGATGACCGCCACCCAGCTCGAGGAGGAGCTGGGGCTCAGCAAGGGCGCGGTCTCGATGCTGGTCCGGGACCTCGAGCGCTGGGGCGTGGTGCTCCGCATCCGGCAGCCCGGCACCGGAGCCTGGCACTTCCGCGCCGAGACCGACCTGGTGCAGATGGTCCGGCGCGTCATCCAGGAGCGCGAGACCGCGTTCATCACCCGCATCCGGGCCGACCTGGAGGAGGCCCGGCGCCTGGCGGCGGCCAGCGGGGTGGGGCGGGAGCGGCTCGCCCGGCTGGAGAAGCTGGCCGCGCTGGCGGTGGGCGCCGAGCGGGCGCTCCGCATCTTCCTCCGGACCGCGCGGGTGGACCTCTCCTCGCTCCTTCTCGCCCTGGGTGAAGGCAGGCTCCGCCCCAAGGGCTGATCGGCGGCGGTTCGTGCGCAATCCCCGGGCGACGTCCCGGACGGCGCGCACCGTTTGCGGGCCGGGCCGCTCCCACAGCCTCTCCCCGGCAGGCCTGCGAGTTGCACCGTGCGGCCCTCCGATGCTCGAGGATCTCGTCGTCGGAATGGTGGGTTCGGGCGGAGACGGCGTCGTCAGCGCCGGCGAGTCGCTGCTCGCGGCGGTCGCCTCTCAGGGCTTCCATGCCCTCATGACCAAGAGCTTCGGCTCGCAGATCCGGGGTGGCGAGTCCTCCTGCCGCGTGCGGATCTCCGGCCGCAAGGTCCTGAACCCGGGCGGGGTGCTGGACGTGGCCGTCGCCCTCAACTGGGAGGACTTCCGCCGCTTCGGCGCGGAGCTGCCGCTGGGGCCGGACACGGTGGTCATCCACGAGGCGAAGGCCGGCCCGCCGCCCGCCGACCTCGCGCCGCCTGGCCATGGCCCGCGCCAGGTCCTGGCCGTGCCGCTCGGGGAGCTGGCGAAGTCGGCCGCGGGCACCGACCGCGCGAAGACCACCGTGGTCCTCGGCATCCTCTCCGGCTGGTTCGGCATCCCGCCGGAGGCGCTCGACCGCGCGCTCCAGAAGAAGTTCGCCCAGAAGGGGGAGGGGCTCCTCGAGGCGAACCGCAAGGCGCTGGCGGCGGGGATCGCCCACGCCCGCGCCCATCCCCTCGAGGCGCCGCGCGTCCTGGCTCCGCCCCCGTCCTCGACGCCCAAGCTGCTCTGCGACGGGAACGAGATGTGCGCCTCGGCCGCCATCTTCGCCGGCTGCGAGTTCTTCGGCGGCTACCCCATCACCCCCTCCACCGAGGTGATGCAGATCCTCTCCCGGGAGCTGCCGAAGTACGGCGGCGTCGTGCTCCAGGCCGAGGACGAGATCAGCGGCGTGGGCGCGGCGGTGGGAGCCTCCTTCGCCGGGAAGAAGTCGATGACCGCCACCTCCGGCCCGGGCATGTCGCTCAAGACCGAGGTGCTGGGCCTGGCGTCGATCGCCGAGCTGCCGCTGGTGCTGGTCGACGTGCAGCGCGGCGGCCCGTCCACTGGCCTCCCCACCAAGCCAGAGCAGGCGGACCTCTTCCAGGCGGCGTTCAGCGCCCATGGCGACGTGCTCCGCCCGGTGCTCGCCCCCACCGGCGTGGAGGACACCTTCCGGCTCACGGTCGAGGCGTTCAACCTGGCCGAGCGGTACCAGACCCCGGTCGTCCTCCTCTCGGATCAGGAGATCGCCCAGCGCAAGGAGACGCTGGAGCCCATCGACGTCTCGCGGTTCGAGGTGCTGCACCGCCTCGTGCCGACGCCCGAGCAGCTGGCGGAGGGCTACCAGCGCTTCGCCGAGACGCCATCGGGCGTGAGCCCGCTCAGCCATCCGGGGATGCCGGGAGGCAACTACCTCGCCGCTGGAATCGAGCACGACGTCCGCGGCGCCCCCACCGCCAGCGGCGCGGTGCACGCGTCGATGAACGCGAAGCGCTTCCGCAAGCTCGGCGCGCTTCAGGAGAGGGCCGATCTCTTCGAGCGGGAGGGCCCGCGCGACGCGCCGCTGGGCCTCGTGAGCTGGGGGAGCTCGGCCGGAGTCGCCCGCGAGGCCTTCGCGCTGGCCCGCGCCCGCGGCCTGCCGGTTCAGCTCCTGGTCCCCCACCTGCTCTATCCGGTGGCCGAGCCGGTGTACCGCGAGTTCTTCGCCTCGGCGCGGCGAGGCCTGGTGCTGGAGCTCTCGCACCAGGGGCAGCTGTACCGGGTGCTGCGGATGTTCGTGGACGTCCCCCCGGGCGTGACGTCGTTGGCCCGGAGCGGGGCCCAGCCATTCCACGCCGACGAGGTGGTGGAGCGGCTGCAGCAGCAGGCGGAGGGCCTGGTCCGATGAACGCCTTCCTCGCCCCGAACGACTACAAGAGCCCCCTCAAGCCCATCTGGTGCCCGGGCTGCGGAGACTATGGCGTGGTGCAGGCGCTCTACCGGGCGCTGAGTGCGATCGGCCGCCCCCCGCACGAGATCGCCTTCATCTCCGGCATCGGCTGCTCGAGCCGCATCCCCGGCTACACCACGGCCTATGGCTTCAACACCGTCCACGGCCGCGCCCTCCCCATCGCCCAGGGGGTCAAGCTCGCCAACCCCGACCTCCTGGTGGTGGTGGCCGGCGGTGACGGCGACGGCTTCTCCATCGGCGGAGGCCACGTCCCCCATGCCATCCGCCGCAACGTGGACCTCACCTACCTCGTGATGGACAACCAGGTGTACGGGCTCACCAAGGGGCAGCTCTCGCCCACCTCGCCCCGGGGCCTGAAGACCGTCACCTCGCCGATGGGGAGCCTGGAGCAGCCCATCAACCCGCTGCTCACCGTCCTCGCCTACGGCGCGGGCTTCGTCGCCCAGGCCACCCCGGCCGACATGCCGGGCATGACCGCGCTCATCGAGGAGGCCCTCCGCTACCCGGGCTTCTCCTTCGTCAACATCCAGTCGCCCTGCGTGACGTTCGGCGAGGAGGAGCAGCAGCTCCGCGCCCACAAGACGCGGATGAAGTCCCTCGCCAGCCTGGGGCACGATCCGACGAACCAGCTCGCGGCGCTCGACCTGGCGCGGGCCTACGGCACCGAGCTGTACACCGGCGTCTTCTACCGGAACCCCGACCCGCCCCCGACCTACGAGGCCTTGGTTCGCCAGCGCCAGGCCGAGCTGCAGCGGGGCGAGCCCCGGTCGAGGGCCCGGGTGCTCGACGGACTGTCGAGCCGAGGAGGGTAACCCCATGACTCCGGTCACCGGCATCGACTTCGAGCGGCTGACGCTCCGGGACGCGCTCGACCTGGCCATCCTCATCGAGGAGGAGGCCCGCGACCGCTACCGGGAGTTCTCCGAGCAGCTCGCCGCCCACGCCACCCCCGAGGTGGCGGACTTCTTCACCCGGATGGCCCGCATCGAGGACCGGCACCGCTCCGAGCTGCTGGAGCGCCGGCAGACGCTCTTCGGGGACGCTCCCTCCACGGTCGAGCGGACGCAGATCTTCGACGTCGAAGCCCCCGGTTACGAGCAGGCCCGGGCCTTCATGGGCGTCCGCGAGGCCCTGGAGACGGTGCTTGCCTCGGAGATCAAGGCCCATGCCTTCTTCGACGAGGCGCTGCCCCGCGTCAAGGACCCGGAGTTGAAGGCCCTCTTCCAGGAGCTCCGCGCGGAAGAGGTGCATCATCAGGCCCTGGTCAAATCCGAGCTGGCGCGCTGCCCCGAGAAACCGGACGATGGGGAGGCCTATGCGGACGACCCGGTCGCGCAGTAGGACCTCGGCCCCGGGAGCACGTGCATGACCCAGGGCCTCACCCTCCTCGCCTTTCTCGTCATCTCCTTCGCCGCCGTGGGGAGCCTGCTCGTCGCGGCGAAGCTCCTCCGCGTGCGTGCCCGCGTCTCGAGCCCGCTGAAGCGCGAGACCTACGAATGCGGCGAGAGCCCCCAGGGCATGGCCTGGGTACGCTTCCACGCCCGGTACTACGTGGTGGCGCTGTTTTTCGTCCTGTTCGACATCGAGGCGGCGCTCATCCTCCCCTGGAGCACCATCGTCCGCGAGGTGGGGAGCGCGGGGCTGGTCGCGGTGGGAACCTTCGTGGGGGTGCTGATGCTCGGCTGGGGCTGGGCGGTCCGGAAAGGAGCGCTGGAGTGGGTGTGAGGACGGTGGACGACGGGGCGGCGTTCGAGCACCCGCTGTACCGGACGCTGCTCAGCGTGCCCGGGCTGACGGTGGCCACCACGGTTCTCGACCAGGTGCTCACCTGGGGGATGAGCAACGCGCTGTGGGTCTTCCCCATGGCAACCAGCTGCTGCGGCATCGAGTTCATGGCCACCGCCGCCAGCCGGGTGGACATCGACCGGATGGGCACCATCGTCCGGGCAACCCCGCGCCAGGCGGACGTGATGGTGGTCGCCGGAACCATCACCGTGAAGATGGCCCCGCGGGTGAAGAAGCTCTGGGACCAGATGCCCGAGCCCAAGTGGTGCATCGCCATGGGCTCCTGCGCCATCTCCGGCGACTTCTACCGGAACCTGTACTCGGTCGTTCCCGGGGTGGACACCTTCCTCCCGGTGGATGTCTACGTCCCGGGCTGCCCGCCGAATCCGGAGGCGCTGATGCACGGCTTCCTCCGCCTTCAGGAGAAGATCCGGAAGCGGCGCAAGGGAGAGACGGTCACCCCCGAGGTGAACCCCGAGCTCCTCAAGATCACCAAGCCGTCCATCCCGCGCCTCGTGGACCCCGATCGCACGGCCGAGATGGACCGTGCGCAGGTGGAGTCGGCGGACGTCGCCACCGAGGTGGAGATCACCCCGCCGGTGCGCACGACGCTCGGAGCAGAGGCACCGGAGCCCGTGGCGGAGCGGCCCGACCCCTCGGGCTCCGACGTGCCGGCGGTGCTCGCCGAGCTGGGAATCGCCGCGAGCGGGGAGGGCGGTCCTCCGCTGGTCCCGGTGGCGCGGCACCTCGACGTGGCTTCCAGGCTCAAGGCCCGGGGCTACCGGCAGTTCGTCTCGGTCATCGCCACCCACTGGGTGCCGGGCACGGGCCGGAAGGGCAAGGCCCCCGACGAGGTCGAGCACTACGAGGTGACCTACCTCCTGCGGACCGTCGGGGCGGGTTCGCGCCTCGCCACCTGGACGGTGCGGCTCGCCACCGGCGAGCCGGTGCCCTCGCTGTTCGCGCTCTTCGCCGGCGCGGACTGGCAGGAGCGCGAGCAGTACGACCTGGTCGGGGTGGTGTTCGCCGATCATCCCGACCTGCGCCGGCTGATGATGCCGGAGAACTACGACCGCTTCCCCCTTCGCCGGGACCTGCCGGCCAACCTGCCGTACGCGCCCTGGCGATGACCGCACTCCCGACGGTCCAGATCACCCGCCGGATCGATCCCCACCTATCGGTCGACCGGTACGACCCCGAGGGCGAGCTGATGCTGCTCCACTTCGGGCCGCAGCACCCCTCCACCCACGGGGTCTTCCGGATGGACCTCTACCTGGACGGGGAGAAGGTGGTGAAGGTCGTGCCGCACGTCGGCTACCTCCACCGCGCGGTGGAGAAGCTCTGCGAGACGCTGGCCTACGTGCAGATCACCCCCATCGTCGACAAGAACGACTACGTCGCGCCGATGACCAACGAGCAGGCGCTGAACATGGCCTTCGAGGCGGCGCTCAAGCTCGAGGTCCCGCGGCGGGCGCGATGGATGCGGACGATCTTCGCCGAGCTGCAGCGGATCGCCTCCCACCTCCTCTGGCTCGGCACCTTCGCCCTGGACCTGGGAGGGGCGCTCGGCGGCGGCTCGACGGTGTTCCTCCACTGTTTCCGCGAGCGCGAGCTGGTCCTCGACCTCTTCGAGGAGGTCACCGGCGCGCGGTTCCACTACAACACCCACACCATCGGCGGGAACCGGCACGACCTGCCCGCCGGCTGGAGCGCGAAGGTGCACGCCGCGCTCGACCTCATCGGGCCGCGGATCGACGAGTACGAGGCGATGACGCTGCAGAACCGCATCTTCCTCGACCGGACGGCCGGCGTCGGGACGCTCGATGCGGAGCTGGCGCTCGAGCTGGGCATCACCGGCCCCATCCTCCGCGCTTGCGGGGTGGACCACGACCTCCGGCGCGACGCTCCCTTCCACGCCTACGACGAGGTGAAGGTCCGCGTCGTGACCGCGCAGGGCGGGGACTGCCTGGCCCGCGCCCGCGTCCGGCTGGGCGAGATGCGGGAGAGCGTCCGTCTGGTCCGGGAGATGGTCGATGGGGTCCCCGAGGGGAGCATCAACTCCGGTAAGCCGGTGAAGCTCCCGGTGCAGACCAAGATTCCCCCCGGCCAGGTCTACGTGGCCATCGAGACCCCGCGCGGTGAGCTGGGGAGCTACCTCATCTCCGACGGGACCCAGTTCCCGTACCGGCTCAAGATCCGGCCTCCCAGCCTCCACGCCCTCTCCGCGCTGCCCTACGTCATCCCCGGGGGCACGGTGAGCGACGCGGTGGCGATCCTCGGCTCGATGGACCCCATCATGGGCGAGGTGGACCGGTGAGCGAGGGGGTCGTCCACGGGGCGGTGTACTCGGTGCTGATCGTCACGGTGGTCCTCACCGCGACGGCGATGGCGCTGTGGTTCGAGCGGAAGTTCGCCGCCCGGCTCCAGACGCGGCTCGGCCCGACGATGGTCGGCCCCTCGGGGCTCCTTCAGCCGGTGGCCGATCTGCTGAAGCTGCTGCAGAAGGAGGACATCGTCCCGGAGAACGCCGACCCGGCGATCTTCAACCTGGTGCCCCCGCTCGCCGCCCTCGTCGCGCTGGGCGCCGCGGCGGTCGTTCCCTTCTCGCCCTCGGTGGTCGCCTCGGACCTTGACGTCGGAGTGCTCTATGTCCTGGCGGTGGGCGCGGTGACGGTGCTCCCGGTGTTCGGCGCCGGATGGGCGAGCAACAACAAGCTGGCGCTGCTCGGGGGGATGCGCGCGGTGGCGCAGTCCATCTCCTACGAGGTTCCGCTGCTGCTCGCGGCGATGGTGCCGGTCATCCTCTCCGGCTCGCTCCGCCTGGGGACCATCGTCCAGACGCAGGCCGACCACCACTGGTTCGTCGTCTGGCCCTTCTTCATCGGGCTGCCTGCGTTCGGCATCTTCGTCCTGGCGATGCTGGCCGAGGCCAACCGCATCCCCTTCGACATCCCCGAGGCGGAGAGCGAGCTCGTCGCCGGCGTCACCACCGAGTACACCGGGATGAAGTTCGCCATCTTCCTGATGGCCGAGTACATCCACACCCTGGTCGCCTCCGCGGTGGGCGCGGCGCTGTTCCTCGGCGGCTGGGACGGGCCGTTCCGCCCCGGGCTGCACTGGATGGTGCTGAAGACCCTCCTGCTCTTCACCGGCCTGTACTGGATCCGCTGGTCGCTCCTCCGCTTCCGGGCGGACCAGCTGATGGGACTGTGCTGGAAGGTGCTGGTGCCGACCGGCGTGCTCCTGGTCGGCGCCGCCGCGGTCTGGGTGGTGTTCCGGTGAAGGGCTACCTCTCCTCCGCCGCGCGCGCGCTGGCGACCAGCTTCCACAACCTCCTCCGCAAGCCGGTGACGGTCGAGTTCCCGAAGGTGATCCGCCCCCGGGCCGAGCGGTACCGGGCGAGCTTCGCGCTGCTCCACGAGGACGACGGTGACGAGGCCTGCATCGGCTGCCTGCAGTGCGAGCGCATCTGCCCGTCGCAGGTCATCGCCATCAAGGCAGGCGGAAAGCGCGAGTCGCCCATCAGCGGGAAGAAGCGCGGCTACGCCGACGACTTCGTGCTGGACCTGAACGCCTGCATCTACTGCGAGCTCTGCGTCCAGGTCTGCCCCACGGACGCCATCGTGATGACCCGCGAGCCCGAGCTGCCCGCCTACGGGCGCGAGGACCTGGTCCTCACCATGGCCAGGCTCTACGCGAACGAGAAGTCCAAGCACCGCGCCTGGGGAGACGCGACCCGGCTGAACGGGATGCAGGTGCCACCCAAGCCCCCGAAGGTGGAGGCCACCGCGGCCGCCCCGGCGAAGCCTGCCCCTGCGCCGAGCGCCGGAGCCGCAGCCGCGACCACGTCCCCGTCCCCGGGGGCTGCCGCGGGGCCCGCCCCCTCGGCCGGGACGGCTGCTCCCGTCGCGCCGTCGAGCCCTGGCGCCGCGTCCGTCGCTCCGGCCGCGGAGGGCGGCTCTCCGGCGGGCCCGGGCGGGAAGGGGACGACGTGAACGGCGAGCTGGGCTTCGGGGCGCTGGCCTTCGTGCTGGTGGGCTTCCCCGCGCTTCGCGTGGTGAGCAGCCGCGACCTGGTCCGGGCGGTGCTCTGGCTCGCCGTGACGCTGCTGGGGACGGCGGTGCTCTACGCGCTGCTCAGCGCCCCCTTCCTGGCCGGCGTCCAGGTGCTGACCTACGTCGGCGGCGTCGTGACCCTCATGGTGTTCGGGGTGATGGTGACCCGGAAGCACGCCGGGAACACCGTCCCGGTGGAGGCGGCCAACCGGCTCCGCGGCGCGCTGGCCGCCCTGGGCTTCTTCGCCGCCCTCGCCTGGGCCATCCTCCGGACGGACCTCTCGGGCTTCCCCCCCGTGTCGACTCCGTCCACCCAGGAGCTCGCCCAGGCGCTGCTCGACCGCTACCTGCTTCCCTTCGAGGTGGCCTCGGTGCTGCTGCTGGCGGCCATCGTCAGCGCGGTGGTCCTCGCGCGCCGGCGCGATCCCGCTCCCGACCCGGCCTCACCCGTCGAGCGGCGCGGCCTCGGAGAGGGGAGCACGCCGTGACGCTCCGAGCCCTCCTCCTCGTCGCGACCGCGTTGTTCAGCGTCGGCATCTACGGCCTGCTCACCCGCCGGCAGGCGGTGGCCCTCCTCCTCTCCATCGAGGTCATGGCCAACGCGGCGAACCTGGTCTTCGTCGCCTTCGCCCGCTACGGCGGCGCTCCCGGTCATCCGCTGGTGCTCTTCGCCCTGGCGGTCACCGTGGCCGAGGTGGCGGTGGGGCTCGCCCTGGTGCTCCTCCTGTACCGCCGCCACGGGGACACCCTCCTCGAGCTGGCCAGCGAGGCGAAGGGATGAGTCCCTCGGTCACCCTGGCCCTCGTCACGCTCGCCGCCCCGCTCGGCGCGGCGCTGATCTCGGTGGTCATCCCTCCGCTGCGCCACCGCGGCGTCCCGGCGGCGCTGCTGACCCTGGTCGGGAGCGTCCTCGCGACCGGCGCCGCCGCCACCCTCGTGCTCCAGGACGTCGCAGGCCAGGCCGTCCGCGCCACGGTCCCCTGGCTGGTCGTCCAGGGGAGGGGTCTGGGCGAGGTGGGAGTGCGCCTGGACGCGGTCTCGGTCCCGATGCTGGCGGTGGTCTGCCTCGTCGCGCTCGCGGTCCAGGTCTACTCGGTGGCCTACATGCACGGGGAGACGCCACGCTCCTACGGCCGGTACTTCGCCTACCACGCGCTCTTCCTCTTCAGCATGAACGCCCTGGTGCTCGCCCCGGACCTGCTCCAGGCGTTCGCCGGCTGGGAGCTGGTGGGCCTGGTGAGCTACCTGCTCATCGGCTTCCACTTCGATCGTCCGAGCGCCGCGCGCGCCGCGGTGAAGGCCTTCTGGATGACGAAGCTCGCGGACATGGGCTTTCTGTTCGCGCTCCTGCTGCTCTTCGCTCGCACCGGGGCCTTCTCCTGGGACGTGGCGCTCCGCCCCGAGGTGGCGGAGGCGACCGCGGCCCTCGTCTTCCTCGCGGTGATGGGGAAGTCCGCGCAGTTCCCGCTCCACGTCTGGCTCCCCGATGCGATGGAGGGCCCCACGCCGGTCTCGGCGCTGCTTCACGCCGCGACCATGGTGGCGGCGGGCGTCTACCTGGTCGTCCGGGCGGATCCGCTCTTCGCCCAGGCTCCCTGGGTCCAGGGCGGGATGCTGTGGATCGGCACCATCACCGCGGTGTTCGCCGCGCTCCTCGGCCTGGTGCAGACCGACATCAAGCGGGTGCTGGCCTACTCCACCTGCTCCCAGCTCGGCTTCATGGTGGCGGCCCTCGGAGCGGGCTCGGCCTTCGCGGGCTTCTTCCACCTCGGCACCCACGCCTTCTTCAAGGCGCTCCTCTTCCTCGGCGCCGGCAGCGTCATCCATGCCGTCCACTCCAACTACCTGAGCGACATGGGCGGGCTCGGGCGGAAGATGCCGGTCACCGCGGTCACCTTCGCCGCCGGCGCGCTCTCGCTCTCCGGCATCCCACCCTTCGCCGGCTTCGCCTCCAAGGACGCGATCCTCACCGCGGTGGAGGGGTGGGCGGGCTGGGTGCCCTGGGCGCTGCTGCTCGCCACCGCCTTCCTGACCGCCTTCTACATGGGACGGGTGCTGGTGCTGACCTTCCTCGGGAAGCCCTCGGCGGCCGCGGCGCACGCCCATGAATCGCCGGCGGTCATGACCGGCCCCCTGGTGGTCCTCGCGATTCCCACGGTGGCCGGAGGGTTCCTCGGGCCGTGGCTGGCGCGGGGGCTCGGCACCGAGCTGCATCTCCACCTCGGGCGGACGCCGGTGCTGGCCAGCGTCGCGGCGCTGGGCGGGCTCGCGCTCTCCGTCGCCCTCTACGGCCGCGGCCGGGAGGCGCCGCTGGCCGCTACGCTGGCCGCCCTGGACCGTGCCTCGCTCGTCGACCGGGTCTGGGCGTTCGGCTACCGTGGCGTGCTCCTGCCCCTGAGCGGTGTGCTGCGCTGGGTGGACCGCTACCTCGTCGACGGGCTGATGAACGGCCTCGGTTGGGGAACGCTGGAGGCGGGGGCGGCCGTCCGGCCCCTCCAGACCGGCCGGGTCCGCGACTATGCGCTGGCGGTGGTGCTGGGGGCGCTGGCGCTGCTCGTCCTGGGGGCCTGGCGATGAGCCGCCACCTGCTCGGGTGGATGGTCGCCTCGCCCGCCGTCGCCGCGGCGCTCCTCCTCGTCGTTCCCGGCCGGATGCGGCGGCTCGTCCGGTGGGTCGCGCTGGCCGGCGCCGGTGGGGGGCTGGTGGGCGCGGTCGTGGCGGCGCTGGCCTGGGACCGGGGGGTGGGAGGCTTCCAGCTCGCCGAGCGGTACCCGCTGGTCCCCTCGATGGGCATCTCGCTCTCGCTCGCCGCCGACGGCTGGAGCATCACCCTGGTGCTCCTGACCGGCATCATCATCGTCACCGGAGTGCTGGCGAGCTGGACGGTGCAGCGCCGGGACAAGGAGTTCTTCGTCCTCCTCCTGACCCTGGTCACCGGCGTGTTCGGCGTCTTCGTCAGCCAGGACCTCTTCGTCTTCTTCCTCTTCTACGAGATCGCCGTGCTGCCGATGTACCTGCTCATCGGCATCTGGGGGAGCAGCCACAAGATCGCGCCCGCCGGTCCCTTCCGGGGCGCGTGGCGGCGGTTCTCGGTGGGCGCCCGCGAGTACGCGGCCATGAAGCTCACCCTGATGCTGCTGGTGGGCTCGGCCGCGATCCTCGTCGCCATCCTCGGGCTCTGGTCGCGCGCGGGCGCGAGGACCTTCGACCTCGCGCACCTCGCCCTCGTGTCGTTCCCCCGCTCGACCCAGATGTGGGTCTTCCCCCTGCTCTGGCTGGGGTTCGGCACGCTCGCCGGCGTCTTCCCCTTCCACACCTGGAGCCCGGACGGGCACGCCTCGGCGCCGACCGCGGTCAGCATGCTGCACGCCGGGGTGCTGATGAAGCTCGGGGCCTTCGGCGTGATGCGGGTGGGGATGGTGCTCGCCCCCGAGGCGGCGGTGGCCTGGGCGCCGATCGTCGGCGCGGTGGCGGTGGTCAACATCCTCTACGGCGCGCTCTGCGCCGCGGCCCAGGACGACCTCAAGTACATCGTCGCCTACTCCTCGGTGAGCCACATGGGCGTGGTGATGCTCGGCGCCGCGACCCTGACCCCGGTGGGCTGGAACGGGGCGGTGTTCCAGATGTTCGCCCACGGCATCATGACCGGGCTCTTCTTCGCCCTGGTGGGCCTGGTCTACGAGCGGGCCCACACCCGGGACCTGGCGAAGATGGGCGGCTTCGCGCATTCCATGCCGGCCATCGCCGCGTTCTTCACCCTGGGGGC
>Ga0335080_10002405_pt1 | contig 18610 bp, 13 predicted proteins | sample Lox_Sample_34_FD_206720 | JGI IMG/M metagenome (GOLD analysis project Ga0335080, IMG submission 206720) | Soil microbial communities from Loxahatchee National Wildlife Refuge, Florida, United States - Lox_Sample_3.4 | ecosystem: Environmental > Terrestrial > Soil > Wetlands | place: USA...
TCAACAAGACGTTCTTCGTGCGCGCCGGCTGGAAGTTCAACTACAGCTGGTTCGGCCTGTCGAACAACGGGATTGACGCCGGCTCGTCGACGCGCGCGCCGATCCAGACGTCGCTCGAGCGCGGCTCGTTCGGGGCCGGTGTGCGGGTGCCGTTCGACACGTACGTGATCAACATCGATTACGCGTACACGGTCTTCTCCGCCCTGCAGGACGTGCACCGCTTCACGATCAGCTTCGCGATGAAGTGACGGTTCTGCGGCGCTGTCCGGCCGTTTTGATCACAATAGTCAGGGTGAACGCTCCCCTGACTATTTTTTTCACGGGAACATGACGCGGAGACGAATATGAGCGGGCTTCCTCTTCTGCCGACGACGGTGATCGGCAGCTACTCCCTTCCGGCCTGGTTGGAGAAGGCGAGGGAGCTGGGCCGGACGGGGGCTCTCACGGCCGCGGAGCTGGCCGAGGCGCACGACAACGCCGTCCGCTCGGCGGTCCTGGACCAGGAGATCGCCGGGGTGGACATCATCACGGACGGCGAGCTGCGGCGGGAGACGATGGTGAACTTCTTTTCCATGCGGATCGAGGGATTCGACATGGCCGGGAAGATGAAGCCGATCGGGAACCTGGACCCGTCGATACAGATGCTGGACCCTGTCGTGCGCGGGAAAGTCCGGCGGAAGGGTTCCCTGGGGATGGAAGACCATTTCAGGTTTTTCAAGTCGGTGGCCCGCGCCCGCACGAAGGTCTGCGTCACCGGTCCCCAGATGCTCGCCAAGCGGGCCACGAACGAGTTCTACCCGGGCGACCGGGAGCTCATTTTCGATCTCGCGGGGATACTCAACACGGAGCTGAAAGCGCTCGTGGCGGCGGGGTGCGATTTCATACAGATCGACGAGCCGGTGTGGGTGGGATACCCGCAGGACATGCCCTGGCTCGTGGAGTCGTTCAACGCGATGGTCGACGGTGTGAGGGCGAAGATCGCGCTCCACACGTGCTACGGGAACTACCAGCTTAAGAAGCTGTTTACGGGCCAGTACGACGAGCTGTTCCCCGCAATCCTGGGCGTCAGGGCCGAACAGCTCAGCCTGGAGTTCGCCGTCTCGGACGGCGCGGGGCTGGACCTGTTCGCGCGCCACGGATGGCGGGGGGAGGTCGTTGCCGGCGTCATCGACGTGAAGGATCCCGCGGTCGAAACGCCGGCAATCGTCGCCGCGCGGATCAGGAGGGCGCTCGCGCATATCAGCCCGGAGAAGCTCTACATCAGCCCCGACTGCGGCATGAAGTTCATGCCGCGGGAGAGGGCCTTCGGCAAGCTCTGCGCGATGGTGGAGGGGACGAGGATCGTGCGGAAGGAGCTCGGCGCGGGCTGACGACAGGATTCAGGAGCGTGATGGCCGTGGATGGCGGTACCGGATCTTCCACGCTGCTCGGCGCTGCGCTCGGACACGTCCCCCTGGTGACGTACGGGGCAGGAACGCCGCCGGCCGTGGAGCGGGCGGCGCGGATCGTGGTGGGCCTCTGCGCTCGGGGCGCCGCCGCGAGGCCTGTCGCCCCGGGTGAGAAGCCTCCCGCTCACCGCGTCCACGTGGCCGCCCCGTCCGGCCCGGCCGGCGACATGCCGGAGGCATGGATGGCGCTCGAAGGCGCTCCCGGGGGGACCTGGCGGATGTCCGCCTCGCACGGTTCGCTCCTTATCGCTCTCGCGACGCTCATGGCCGGGGAGTGGGCCGGAGAAGACGCCGGAGTGTTCGCCCGGGGCCGCACCGTGCGCGTCCCGTTTCCGTTCCTCAGGAACATGAGCGACTTTCTCGTCGGATCGCTCCGCCGCTCAAGGGGGTTCTCTCCCGATGAGTATTTCCTCCAGCTCGCCCGATCGGGCTTCACGCACGTCACGATCAACGGGCTCGGGACTGACCGGCCGTTCGAGTCGGGCCCCCCGGGGGACGTCTACTCCTGGTTCTACGACTACAGCCCGGACATCGACCAGTTTGTCGCGAGCCGGTTGACCGGCGGCATGTATCCCGCGGAATACCTCGGGGCGAACCTGGAGGCGCTGAAGGCGAACGCCGCGCGGGCGGATGCCTGCGGGCTCGTTCCAGGGCTCCACGTCAGCTCCCCCCGGTCGATGCCTGAGCCGTTCTGGGAGCGCCACCCGTTCCTGCGCGGAGCGCGGATCGACCACCCCCGCGAGTCGTTCCGTCCCCGCTACACGCTCGCGCTTGCGCACCCCGCGGTCAGGGAGCATTACCGTGAGCTCGTGCGGGGGATACTCCGCGAGGTGCCCGCGCTCGGGTTCATGCACATCTGGACGAACGACAGCGGCGCCGGATTTGAATTCGTCGGCTCGCTCTACGCCGGCCGGAACGGGGGGCCGTACATGGTCCGTGAATGGAAAAGCGACGATGCCATCGCGCGGGCGGCGGCAGCGAACGTACTGGCGTATTACCGCCTCATTTACGAGGAGTGCGCGCGCGTGAACCCGCATTTCCGCCTGATCTGCGATCTCGGCTCGTTCGCCGCCGAGCGGAAATACATCGTGCCGGGCATGGGACGCGGGATCGACGCGGGTGAATTCGGCTCGTTCGCCGGCGGCCCGACCCCGTCGGAAGAGGCGGCGCTCGGGGCGACGGGAGCGCTCACGCACATGAAGCTGGACATGGGGGGGACGAACGTGATCGGCGTGCCGTTCCCCTGGCTTCTCCACGAGCGGCTCAGGGGGGCCATGGAAGCGGAAACGACGGCGGTCCTTGCCTCACCGGCCCCCGCATCCATGGCTCCTTTTGACGTGAACGGGGAGGTCCTCCGCGCATTCCAGTGCGACGGCGGGACTCCCCTCGCACGCGTGCTCGAGCGCTGCGCGCGGAGCTGGGCGGGCGACCGGGATGCCGGAGCGCTCATGGATGTCTGGCGGCGCGCCGATGCGGCGGTTCGTGCATTCCCCCCGGGAGTGCCCCTGGCGACGTTTGCCTATCCCTGGTTCCGTCTGAGCGTCCGCCCGTTCGTAGCCGATATCGACGCGATTGACGAAGGGGAGAGGGCGTACTACGAGAAGTTTCTCCTCGCGACGTTCAACAATCCGGCCCGGATCGACCTGAACAACGACATGCTCTGGAACTTCCTCACGACGGGGGAGGCTGCGGAGAAGCGCGACGCGATCGACGGGCGCGTCCTCCCCGAGGCGGACGCCGCCATCGCCGGCGCCCTTGCGGCCGCCGAACGGGGGGGAGGCGACGTGTTCGAGGATACGCGCGAGCGGCTGGAGGCATGGCGCTCGTGGGCCGAGACGCTTCGCAACATGTGCGCGTGGACGGCGGGCGTGCACGGGTATATCGCGGCCACCACGGCGGAGGAGCGGGAGAGCCGCCGCGCGGAGTGCCGCGCCATGGGAGCGCGGGAGCTGGCCAACGCGCGCAGTCTGCTCGCCCTCTGGCGCCGCTCGCGCCGGGCGTTCATGCCCGTTGACCGCGCGGGAGAGACGCTCCACTCCTACGGGGAGAACTTCGGCGAATTGCTGCAACAGAAAATCCGGCTGATGGAGCTCCACCCGGACGACGAGCCGCGCATCGATCCGTCGTTCATGTGGCGCATGCCGGCAAACGTTCACGAGGAGGAGGGTTGACGGTGGAAGAGTATCCAATCTCGGAGGAACAGGTCAGGTTTTTCCAGGAAAACGGCTATTGCCGTCTCGATGGCGTGCTCACGATGCAGGAGGTGGAGGCTCTCCGGGTGGCGCTCGACGTCGCGGTCGAAGACCGGCAGAAGTACGCCCGGAACGAGGGGCCGCGGACGGATGACGGCTACGCGAAGGTTTTTCTGCAGATGGTCAACCTGTGGGAGCGCTACCCCGCGGTCCGCGCGCATGTCCAGAGTCACCGCATCGGGGAGATCGCCCGGCGGCTGGCGCGCGCGCGGTCGGTCAGGCTCTGGCACGACCACGCGCTGATCAAGTACCCGCGCGACAGCAAGCCGACCGTCTGGCACCAGGACTGGGTCTACTGGCCGATGCGCGAGACCGGCGCGCTCTCCTGCTGGATGGCGCTGGACGACGTCACCGTGAACAACGGGTGCATGTCGTTCATCCCGGGGTCGCACAAACTGGGACCGCGCGACCCGATCGACCTCGGCAACGCGGACCCCGAAGCACTGCTCCGCCTCTTTCCACCCGGGGAGCGGAGCCGGTTCGCCCCCGTGGCCGTCGAGATGAAGGCGGGAAGCTGCACGTTCCACGACGGGCTCACGTTCCACTATGCCGGGGCGAACGTCACCGACGCCCCCCGGAGGGCTATGGTCTCGATCTATATGCCCGGCGGGACGACGTACAAAAAGCTCGAACACCTGGTCGGCGACCGGGGGGGATTCTCCGAGGGGGAAGAGATTCAGGGCCCCCTCTTTCCCCTCGTCGCGGGAGCGTGACGATGAGCGCGCCCGTCCTGACGAGCGGACAGCTCGCAAAGTACGCCGCCGACGGCTACCTGGTCGTCCCGGATCTCCTCACCCGCGAGGAGGTGGAAGCCTTCGTGGCGTACGAGGCGGGGAGCGACCCCGCGATGCGGGAGAGGCTGGATAACCACGCGCGCGACGCGCGCTGGCGGGCCGTGGCGGCGCACCCCCGCGTCGCCGGCGCCGCGCGCCAGATCCTCGGGGGCGCCGAGCCGATGATCGTGCAGACGATGTACATGGAAAAGCGTCCCGCCGAGCCGGGAAAGGGCACGGCGATGCACCAGGACAGCCACTATCTCCCGAACGAGCCGAATACGCTCATGGCCTGCTGGCTCGCGATGAGCGACACCGACGGAGAAAACGGCGGGCTCTGCGTCGTGCGGGGGAGCCACAGGGAAGGGCTGAGGGGCACGCACAAGGCGGCGGATGCCGCCGAGCACCAGGTGTGGGAGTCCGAGCACCTGATGCGCGACCGCGCGGGGCGGGAGTGGACGGAGAAGTTTTACTCGTTCGAAATCGACGCCCTGGACCGCTCCGCGGTCGCCGAGCTGGCGGTGAAGGCCGGGGGCGGCGTGTTTTTCACCGGCATGACGATACACGGGTCGTACGCGAACCGATCGGCGGGGCGGGTGCGCCGCGCGTTCGCGACGCATTTCGTCGCGCGGGGCACGTGGGTGTTCCGCGCCGACGTGCAGAACGTCGTTTCCGCACAGTGAGGGCCGGCCGCACGTATGAACGCAACGACACTCCGGACAGGCAACGCGGCGCTTGACGCGCTCGTCCCCCGCGTGAGGGAGTTCCTCGCGCATGACGTCAGCACGTACGTCATGTTCGGCCGTCCGGTGCGCGGCTACCGCTCCCCCGACACGCCCGCCATCTGGATCCGCGATCACAGCGACATCATGCGCGGGGCGAAGTACTGGGAGCGCGACATGACGAGCGCGGTGGAGCATTTCGCCGAAATGCAGTCCGCCGCCGGGTGGATATTCGACTACTTCACGATGACGCCGGAAAAGGTCCCCTGCGAGAAGGAGAACTGGGCGAAATACGTCCGCGTGCCGGTCGAGGCGGACGTGGAATACCGGTTCGTCAAGGCGGTCTACCTGGCATGGCAGGCGACGGGGGACGACCGGTGGATGCGGCGGATGATCCCGCACATGGAGAAGGCGCTCCGCTACGCGCTCACCGATCCCTGGCGCTGGGACAGCCGGCGCAGGCTCGTCAAGCGCGCCTACACGATCGACACGTGGGATTTCGACTACACCGCCGGGCGGTACCCCTGGCTCAATTTCCGGGTCGACGAGCAGACCTCCTGGGGAATCATGCACGGCGACAGCTCCGGGTATTACGAGGCGTTCTGCTGCCTTGCGGCGATGCACGCGCGCGCCGGGAACGCCTCCGCCGCGGGAAGGTGGCGGCGGTTCGCCGCAGCGTTCCGCGCGCGGGCAAACCGGGCCTCGTTCAACGGGAGGTTCTACAGGCACCGCGTCCCGATCGCCGGCCAGGAGATCCCCGGCGTCGACCCGGAGGCGCAGCTCACGATCAGCAACCCGGCGGCGATCAACCGCGGCCTGGCGACGCACGCGATGGCGGTGGCGATCGTCGACGAATACCGCCGCCGCGGCGCCGAGCGGCGATTCGCCGCCGACTGGTTCAGCGTCGACCCGCCGTTTCCCGCGGGGGTCTTCGGCGAGCCGAAACTCGTCCCGGGGAGCTACTGCAACGGCGGGCTGATGCCGCTCGTGGGAGGGGAGCTCGCCCGCGCCGCGCTGGAGCACGGGAGGGAAGCGTACGGGCTTGCGCAGCTCATACGGTATGAGGAGCTGACGCGCGGGAACGCAACGTACCTCTGGTACTTCCCGGACGGACGCCCCTCCACCATCGAAACGAGCACGAGTCCCGACGCCTCCCCCACGGACGGCTGGGGATCGGCGGCGATGCTCGCGGCGCTCCTGGAGGGACTTGGCGGGGTCGTGGACGCCTCCTCGCTCTACCGGCACGTCCGGCTCTCCCCCCGCTGGGCCGCGGCCGGGTGCGACGAGGCAGGGCTCGAAGTCTCCTATGCGGCATCGGGGGCGGGACTCTCGTACGAGTACACGCACGACGCGGCCGCCCGGCGGGTTGTTCTGCGCGTGCGCGGCAGGTCCGATGTCGCGCTCCATCTCATGCTCCCTCCGGGCGCCCGCGCGCGGGCGCTCCGCGTCCGGGGGAGAAGCGTCCCGATGAAGAACGTGCGCGTGGAGGGGAGCCCGTACGTCGACGCGCGGTTCCCGCTCAGGAACAGCGCCGAAGTCACGATCACATACGATCTGAAGCCATGAAACGAAGAGAATTTCTCGCGGCGCCGGTGATCTCGCTCGCGGCCCCCGCGCTCGGGGCCTTCGCGCCCCGGCTCAGCGCGCTCGCGCCGGGTGACCCGGAAAGCGTCCGCGTCACCGCGCAGCAGCGGCTCCACCAGGATTTTGTGACGTACGTCCCGGGGATCGAGTACTTCATGCTCGGCAACGGGGAGATCCAGGCGATGCTCCAGCACGTGCCGGACCGCTCCGGGGATCTGCCGCAGACGTTCATCGGTCTCACGCTGTTCGACCCCGAGCGCTTCGGGAGGAAATGGAGCACGTTCCTGTTCGATCCGGAGCGGGGGTTTGACAGGACAAAGCTCTCCGTCATATTCCCCGGGAAGGGGGGCATTTCCGTCACGCCGGAGAACTTCGTTTCCGTCACATGGACCTACCCGCAGGGGATACCGACAGTCGAGTGCGCGTGGAAGGCGGGGGATATCGGCGTCACGGAGCGCTTCTTCGTCCCGTCGCGGGGCGCCTGCCTCTTCCGGGACGTGACGCTCGAAAACGGCGGGACGGGCGCAGTCCAGCCGAAGCTTTACGCCGCCCTTCTCCCCAACTTCGCGCTCTTCGACGAAATCGGCCCCGAGGCGGCAACGCGCATGGTGCGTGCGCGGGGATTTGCCGGGGCGACGCTCCAGTCGCTGGACGGCGACGTGGTCGTGTCGGGACGGTACGACATGACCGTGACGCCCGGGCCCATTGTCCCGGGGAAATCCGCCCGTGTACGTCTTGTCTACTCGATCGCCGGAGGCGCGCGGCCGATGGAAGAGGCCGCGTTCGAACCGCTCGTGAGCGAGACCGCCGCGTGGTGGCGCGCCCGCTCGAGCGTTGCGACCGACAGCGCGCTCCTGGATCATCTCCTGGCCGTCTCCCGCACGGGCCTCCGCGCCCACATCGCGCGGAGCGGCAAGAGGGACTCCGGCACATGGATGTACAACATGGAGTGGGTGCGCGATGACGTCATGGTGGCGATCGCGCTCCTCCAGTCCGGCATGGAAGAGGAAGCCCGGACGCTCCTGGAAAAACTGCTGGCGAAATCGGTCGGCGAGGACGGGCGGACGTACGAATCAAGCAGGTGGGCGGGGTTCGACTACACGGAGCTGGACCAGAACGGCGAGCTTCTCTACGCCCTCTGGACGTACGCGGCGTGGACCGGGGACATGGCCTTCATCCGGGCGCACTGGGAGCGGATCACGCGGCTGGCGTCGTTCCCTCTCATGGACCGGTTCCGCGACGCCGAGAGCGGGCTCATGCACAATAAGCGGGAGTTCTGGGAGAGGAACGACTCGTTCGGCGTCGAGGACGGCTACGAGCTGACATACCAGTTCTGGGTCGCATTCGGGCTCGACCATGCGGCCGGGCTCGCAGAGGCCGCCGGCGCCCCGGAAGCGGGCGCGTGGCGGGAAGCCGCGGGCGCGATCCGCACGGCGATGCTCACGCACCCGAAATTCTCTCTCGTCGAGGAGGGGCATTTCATCAAGCGGCGGACGCGGAAAGGGGAGTGGCAGAAGTTCATGATTCCCCCCGACCCCTCGCGCATGCCCCCCGGCTCCCCCATGGCGGTGAACCCGAAGCCGGTGTGCGAGCCCGACCTGGGAAACGTCATCCCGGTGATGTACGGGTTCGTGGAGCCTTCCGGCGACATCGCGCGGCTCACGCTGAAGGACTGTGACGCGCTCTGGAGCCAGGCGTGGGATTTCGGCGGATACCCCAGGTACAATACGACGAGCGAGCCCGACCCCCCCGCCCCCTGGCCCCTCGCCACGCTCTTCATGGCGCGCGCGTATGCGGAGACCGGCGACTGGCCGAAATTCTGGCGCTGCCTCGAATGGGTCGGGAAGATACACGGCGGGCGTTCCGGCGGATGGTTCGAGCGGTACGGGCCGAGCATCACTCCCCCCGCGCCCCCCGTGTGCGTAATCGGGTGGGCATGGGCGGAAATCACGTCGCTCGTCGTCCACCACGTGGCGGGTGTCCGCCCGGGTCTCGCGGCGCTCACCGTCAGGCCGCGTCTCCCCGGGGGGATGAAGGATCTCTCCGCCACGCTCCGCGTGCGGGGTTCGACAGTCGGGCTCCGCGTCCGCCGAACGGCGTCCGCCCCATCCGCCCTCGTCAACGGCATGAACGTCCCGGTCACCGCGGGGACGATCGAGATCCCGTACACTGCGCTCTCCCGCGGTGCGACCACCATCGAGATGGAGGTGCCATGAGGCGAACCGAGTTTCTGCGCGCGTCGGTGACGGCGGCGGTCGGCGGGGCGATGTTCAGGGGGGGGATGGCAAACTGGCTCCGCCGGGGGGCGCAGACAGATGCTCCCCCGGGCGACGGGGAGGAGTTCTGGGAGTTCGTCCGCGGGCAGTTTCCCCTCGAGCGGGAACGCGCGTACCTCAACACGGGGGGGCTCGGCGCATCCCCCTGGTCCGTGATCGACGCGGTGAAGGAGAAGACGGACGAGCTGGAGAAGATCTGCGAAACCGGGCACGCCGATGAGCTTCTCAACGGCATCAAAAAGGACGCGGGCGCGCTCCTGGGCTGCGACGCGGAGGAGCTCGCATTCACGCGGAACACCACGGAGGGGATCAACATCGTGGCGAACGGCCTGCCGCTCGGCCGGGGGGACGAAGTCATACTGACGACGCAGGAGCACGTGGCCAACGCGTTCACGTGGCTCGCGATGGCGAAGAGGGACGGGATCGTCCTGAAGCTCTTCACCCCCTCCACGGTCTCGGACGACGAGAACCTCGAGCGCCTCTCCCGGTGCATCACGAAGCGGACGCGTCTCATCAGCATCCCGCACGCCCTCACGACGACGGGGACGCTCCTGCCGGTCGAGCGCATTGCGCGGATCGCCGCGGAAAAGAATATCTGGTTCTTCGTTGACGGCGCGCAGACCGCCGGCATGGTGCCGTTCAACCTCCACGCCATCGGGTGCGACGCATACGCCACGAGCGGACACAAGTGGCTGATGGGTCCGAAGGAAACGGGCCTCCTCTACGTCCGCCGCCCGATGCTCGACACGATCGCCGCGAAGTTCACCGGGGCCTATTCGGGGGATTTCGACCTTGCCCGGGGGACGGTCTCGTTCGACCCGACGGCACAGAGGTATGAATACGGCACGGTGAACGTTCCGCTCCGCGTCGGCCTCGGGGCGGCCATCGCGTTCGTCCGGGGAATCGGCATCGAGCGGATCTGGAAGCGGGACCGCGCGCTCGCCGACGCGCTGGTCGACGGGATCGCCGCGATTCCCGGCGTCCAGGTCATCTCCCCGGCCGCGCCCGCGATGCGGACTGCCATGGTGACGATACAGCACCGCACGTTGTCGCACGAGGCCCTGCAGGCGCACCTGGACACGTACCACCTGCGCACGCGGTCGGTCACCGAAGGGGGGCTTGCCGCCCTCCGGCTGTCGTTTCACGTCTACAACACGCCGGCCGAGGTCGGCCGCGTGCTGGAAGGTCTCCGCACCGCGGCGAAAGGGTGATCCTGAATGAAATCCGTCAACATCTTCGATGTGAGCTTCATCCTGGTCTACTTCCTCATCATCATGGGGATCGGGCTCTACTTCATGAAGGTGAACAAGGGGGGGAAGGAGTATTTCACCGGCGGGAGCATGATCCCCTGGTGGATGTCCGGCATCTCCCTCTACATGGGGAACTTCAGCGCCTGGATATTCACCGGCGCGGCCGGGTTCGCCTACACCTCCGGGTGGTTCACGATCCTCTACCTGGGCGTGGGCCCCATCGCCTACCTGATCGGGTCGTCGCTCACCGCGACGAAATGGCGCCGCACGAGGTCCATCTCCCCGCTCCAGTACACGCACACCCGGTACACGCTCTCCACGCAGCAGCTCATGAGCGCCGTGATCGCGACGAATTTCATACTCTCGGCGGGCGTCCAGCTCGCCTCCACCTGCAAGCTGTTCGCGCCGATCATCGGGATCGACATGACGATCATCGTCCTGATCATCGGGAGCATCGTCCTCCTGCATAACATGCTCGGGGGGCTGTGGGGCGACATGGCGATGGACGTCGTCCAGGGGGTGGTCCTGCTGGGGATCACGTTCACCGTGATGCCGCTGAGCCTGGGCCTGATCGGCGGGCTCGGGGAGCTCCTGAAGGCGATGCCCCCGCTGTCGCTCGACCAGACGTACAACGGGGTCCATTACACACAGCACTGGCTCGTCTCCATACTGATCATCACCAGCATCGGGTTCGCCGCCGGAGGGGCGCAGCGCTTTTATTCCGTCAAGGACGAGAAGAGCGCGCTCCGCGTGGGCCGGCTGGCCGCACTGCTCGCGCTTTCCGTCCCCCTGGTCTTCGGCATTCCGCCGCTCGTGGCGAAGATCTACTGGCCGGACCTGGCGCAGGTGGATTTCTTCAGGCCCTATGTCGGGAAGAACCCGCAGGACCTGGTGTTCGTGGGTCTCGTGTTCAAGCTCCTTCCCCACGGGCTGATCGGGGTGTTTATCGCGGCGATGCTCGCGGCGACGATGACCACGCTGAGCACGGTCTACAACATGGTCTCCTCCATCATCTCGCACGACATGTACAAGGGGATGATGCGGCCCGACCTGTCGGACAGGGCGCTCCTCAAGGTGGGGCGGATCACGTCGCTCTGCCTGGGTCTCATCGTGATGGGGCTCGCGATAACGTTCATCCACAGCACGTTCGGACTCTTTAACCAGATGCAGGCGTTCTTCACGCTCTTCAACATCCCCGTCACGGTGCCGGTGGCGTTCGGGCTCATATTCCGCCGCACGCCCCGGTGGGCGGCGATCGGCTCGATACTCTGGAGCCTGGTGATGGGCATCGTCGCGCGCTACCTGCTGGGATGGGACATCGGTCCGCAGGTGTACCTCTCCACGATCCTCTCGTTCGGCGTGCTGCTCGGCGCCGGGCAGGTGGCGGAGCTGTACCGCCGGCGGAAAGCCGTCCTCTGGGCCCTCGCGCTCCTGATCAGCGCGGCGCTCGGGACGGTGTTCGCCCTTTTCCCGGGGGCCTCCGCGGCCCCGTGGCAGATCTGGGCGTCCGTCGCCTGCGCCGTTGCCATGGGTCCGACGCTCGTCCCCCTGGCGCGCGTCTTCGCGCGCGAGTCGGAGGCGGAGCGGCAGGCGATACGCGAATTTTACGTGAAGCTCGATACCCCCGTCGACGTGCAGAAGGAGGTGTACGGGGCCGGCCGCAAACAGGTGGCCACGCTCCCCATCGTCGGCAGGACGATCGTGTTCCTGGGCGTGCTGGTCGCCCTTGCGTTCCTCAACCAGCTCCAGACGTCCGAGGCCATCGCCGTGGTGGCGATGATGACCATACTGCTCGGCTTCGGCGGGACGCTCTGGATTGCGGGCATCCGCGTGCAGCGGCGCGATGCGCGCGAAGTGCAGGCCTCCCCGGACCCCGTGAAGGGCTGAGCGGCGGCGGCCCCCGGGGCGCGCCCTGCGCGCCTTGTGGGCAGGGGGTTTTTTTCGTATACTCTTAAATCACTAATAAAACAACGTTTTATTAGTCACACACATGACCATGGCCAGGGATTACTCGGTTCCCGCTATCCACCGCGCGTTTCAGGTGATCGAACTCCTCGCCGCCTCCCACAGCGGATTCTCGCTCGCTGAGGTCTCCCGGCAGACAGGCATTCCCAAGAGCTCGCTTTTCCGCATCCTCGCCGCCCTCGAGCAGCATGCGATCGTCCTCCAGGACCACGAGCGAAAGATCTTCCGCCTCGGGATGAAGCTCCTTGACTGGGGCAACGCGGCGCTCGAGAAGATCGACCTGAAGACGATCGTGCACCCCCACCTCATCAGGATGGCCAACGAAACCCGTGAAAGCTACTACCTGGCGATCCTTGACGGGAACGAGGTCATTATCATCGACCGCGCCGACACGCCGGAAATCTGGTCGATGGTCGCGCGCCTGGGCGCCCGGTCGCCGGTGCACGCCACCGCGTCGGGGCAGGTCCTGATCGCCGACATCCCGGAGGAGCATCTCGATCACATCCTGCAGCAGACCGGGATGAAGCGCTTCACGGCGAAGACGATCACGAACGAGGCGCGGCTGAAGCGACGGCTGAAGCAGATCCAGCGCGACGGCTTCTCCGTGGCGGACGCGGAGTACAAGATGGACCTCTGCGCCATCTCCGTCCCGATCCACGACCACAACGGCAAGGTCGTCGCGGCGCTCATGACGGGCATCCAGTCGGAGCGGAAGAAGAAAGAGGAGGCGATCGCGCGCATCGTCAGGATACTCAAGAAAGAGGCCGGCCTCATCTCGCACGCGATCGGCTACGCGGAGGCGGCCGCATGAACGGCGCCGCCGGCCGGCAGCTCCCGCTCGGGATCGTGAGCGACGAGATCGCCCCCGATTTCCGCGCCGCGATACGCCACGGTCTCTCCTGGGGGATCACCCGGTACGAGATCCGGTGCCTTGCGAGCGGGCGGGTCCCCGACGTGCGTCCGGACGAATGGACCGCGACGGTCGCCGCCGCCCGCGAGGCGGGCCTGACGATCACCGCGCTTTCCCCGGGGATACTGAAGCACACGCTGGACCGGGCCGATGAGCTCGAACGGGAAATCCGCGAGGTGCTCCCGCGGACGATCGAGTGCGCGGCGCAGTGCGGCGCCCGTCTCATCATCGTCTTCGGCGTGCAGCGCCGGGCGGGCGACGGCCCGCGCGAACGGGATGCGGTCATCGGCCTCCTCCGCCGGGCGGCGGAGCAGGCCGCCGCGGCGGGGATGAAAATCGCGATCGAGAACGAGCCCGGGTTCCACTGCGACACGGGCGCGGCGACGCGCGCGATCATCGAGGAGGCTTCCTCCGCCGCGCTCGGGGCAAACTGGGATCCCTGCAACGCGTTCGGCACGGACGAGCTTCCCTACCCCGCGGGGTACCGGGCGATCCGGCCGGTGATCCTGAACGTGCACGCGAAGGACACCGCCCGGGGCTCGCTGATCCAGTGCGTGCCGATCGGGGAAGGTGTGATCGACTGGGCGGGGCAGGTCAGGGCGCTCCTGGACGACCGCGTCGTCCCCCACATAACGATTGAAACGCACTGTCTCCCGCTCGTGGAACAATCCGCGAAAAATGTCCGCGCCCTCCGTGCGCTGATGGAGTCCGCAACCACGCCCGCAGGGTAGCCCATGGCTACGCTCTTCGGTCGCGAAATCGGGCAGGATGCGCTCCTGGAGAGGATCGGCGGCCTGGCGCAGGTGGCCGGCGTCCGGTTCATGACGCTCGGCGAGGGGCCCGAGGCCGGGGTGAGGATCGCCGACGTGAGGACCGGCTCCGGGCTCCGCTTCCAGGTGACGCTCGACCGGGGAATGGACATCGGCATGGCTGAATACCGCGGCATCCCCCTGGCGTTCCGCTCTCCCGCGGGCGACGTCCACCCGTCCCTGTACGACGGGCGCGGCAAAGGATGGCTCCGGTCGTTTCCCGGGGGACTCATGACGGGCTGCGGTCTGACGACCGCCGGTTCCCCTTCGACGGACGCCGGGGAGGAGCTGGGCCAGCACGGCCGCCTCTCGCACCTGCAGGCCGCGCGCGTTTCACACTCGGGGAGATGGGACGGCCAGGAGTGCACGTTCACGCTTGAGGGGGAGATGCGGCAGGCGGCGACGTTCGCAGAGAACATGGTCCTCCGGCGCGTGATCGAGACGCGGCTCGGGCGCTCGACGATCGCGCTCCACGACACCGTGCGGAACGAGGGACGCGAGTCTTCCCCGCTCATGCTCCTCTATCATATCAACGCGGGATGGCCGCTCCTGGACGAGAATGCCCGGTTGATGCTCTGCGCCCGGTCGACAGTGCCGCGGGACGCGGAGGCGGCGCCGGGGCTGGCCCGGGCACGGGCGTTTTCCGCTCCCGTGCGCGGCTACGCGGAACAGGTGTTCTACCACGAGTGCATCCCGGACGACGACGGGTTCGCCGCGGTGATGCTCAGGAACGCCGCGCTGGGGCTCGCGCTCACTGTCAGGTTCCGCATGCGTGAGCTCGGCCGTCTGATCGAGTGGAAAATGGCGGGGGAAGGGACGTACGTCATGGGGATCGAGCCCGCCAATTGCCTGGTGGAGGGGAGGAGGGCCGAGCGGGAACGGGGGACGCTCCGGTTCCTGGAGCCGGGGGAAGAGCAGGCGTTCGAGGTCGAGATCGGCGTGGCCGACGGGGAGGAAGAGATCGGCTCATTCATCACGCGGCACCGGCTCTCGTGAGAGGCCGGCGCCCAGGGAAAGGAGATCCGGTATGACTGCGACGAGGCGGGACTTCCTGAAGATCGCGGGGACCGCGGCAACGGGGCTGCCATTGATCCCCCTGCTGGCACACGCCTCCCGGTATGAGGCTCCCCCCGCAGGGGCGGCGTCCCCCGGCCTGTTGTTCGACAGGGAGGACATCCCGCGCATCCGCCGGGCGGTCGAGCATCCCCACATCGCCCCCTGGTGGAAATCGATCACGGGGGCGGATCTCGCCGCGGACGCGAATTTCATCCGGAGCGAGGCCCGGCTCAACGATCACTCGAAGGACATGCTCCGCGTCCGCCAGATCCTGGAGCGGACGTCGTTCGTCTACGCGCTGACGGGCGACCGCGCGCAGCTCGACGTCGCCCGGCGGGCGGTGGACAAGATACTGGAATACACGCGGTGGGACTATTTCCTGGAGGGGGGAGAAGAGGTCATCGGTCTCCAGCGGGCGCCGGAAGCGACGATCGCCATGTCGTGCGCGTGCGAGTGGCTCTCCGACGCCCTGTCGAAGGAGACGATCGCCGAGATCGAGAAGCAGGTCGGCGAGAAGGGAGCGCCCGCGTGCTACCGGACGCTCTACGGGATGAAGTATCCCGACAGGGTCCGCGGCTGGGGGTTCGACCCTTCGGACGACTACCCGTTCCACGTGGACATGGCGCGGTGGCCGTTGATACTCAATTCGACGAATCTCAAAGCGATACCTATCGCGGGACTCGGGATCGCAGGCTGTCTGCTCCGCGGGAAGCACACGCAGGCGGACCGCTGGATCGACATGGCCGAACAGAGCGCACGGGCGTTTTCCGTGATGTACGGCCCCGACGGGGCGTACGACGAGGGCGTGGGCTACTGGGGCTACACGTCCACGCACATGGCGCTCCTGGCCGAAGTCTTCCGGCGCCGTCTCGGGAAAGACATCACGCGGATCATCAACTACCCCGGGACCGTGCGCTACGGGCTGCGCATGTGGGTGCCCACCGCGGCGAGGCCGAACGACTGCGTCAACTTCAGCGACGCGTGGGAGATCGGGGACGTCGCGGTTGCCGCGTGGACGGCGGCGCGGTTCAACGATCCGGTGGCGCAGTACGTGGCGACCCGCGTGGGACAGATGACGAGCCCCTGGTCGGCGATCTGGCTCGACCCGTCGGCCGTGAGCGCCGAGCCGGGGAAAGACCTCGAGGACGTCCGCTTCTCGAACGACTGGGTGGTGTCGCGCAGCGGCTGGGGCGCCGCGGACGGCGCGGTGGCCCTCAGGAGCGGCGGCCCCGCCAACCATGAGCACGCCGACAGGAACAGCGTCATCTTCAAGGCGCACGGCGAGCGGATCTACCACGACCCGTTCCACGCCGCGTATCCCCACTCGGATCCCATGTGGATACTCCGGCTGACAGCTTCGCACACCGCGGTGCTCATCGGCGGGAAAGGCCACCAGTACCATGACGGCCGGGAGGGGACGAACGCGTCGTTCGCGGAATCGCACGTGACGGCGTACAGGGCGGATGAGCGGGCGTTGGTCGTCACGAGCGACGCCACCGCCGCCTACCGGCTCGTCAACAACGACGTCGCGCTCGTCACGCGGACGCTCGTCTACCTGAAACCGGACGTCGTGCTCGTCGTCGACCGCGTGAATCTCACCGGCACGCCGCTCCCCGTCCAGGCCCGATTCCAGGTCGACAATGCCGACGGGAAGGGCACCGTGACGGTGGAACCGGACGCATTCATGATCCGGCGGCCGCTCGCCGGGGCGCGGACGATCGTGCGCGGCGCGGGGAAACTCGTTGTGCGGACGGGGACACTGGACGTCCCGGCGTCCAACGGGGTCTTCCCGTACGCGGAGGTCGAGTCCGCTGCCGCGCTCGAGCACACGATTGTCACGCTCTGCGCCGTGCGGGGCGCGGAGGAGACCGCGCCGGTGATGACCTGCGCCGGGGAGGGGCACCGCTGGCAACTCACCGTGCAGCGCCCCCATGCCGAAATTGACATCGACGCATCCGGCGAAGTCCCGAACGTCACCATCCGCTGAATGCCATGAAGACATCCGACGCGTATTTCGAAGAGGCGCTCCGGTACATCCCCTGGGGGACGCAGACGAACGCGAAGCGCCCGCTCCCGTTCTTCGCCGAAACGATGCCGAAGTTCATCGTCCGGGGAAAGGGGTGCCGCATCTGGGACATGGAGGGGAAGGAGTACATCGATTACCGGCTCGCGCTGGGACCGGTGACACTGGGCTACTGCAACGAGGAGGTGGACGCGGCGGTCCGGGATCAGCTTGCGAAAGGCGTCCTCTTCAGCATGGCGAGCCCGGTCGAGCTGGAGCTTGCGAAGCGGTTCTGCCGCATCGTGCCGAACGCCGCGATGGTCCGGTTCATGAAGACCGGCGAGGACGCCAACTCGTGCAACGTCCGGATCGCGCGGGCGTTCACGAAGAGGGACATGATCCTGACGAGCGGCTACCACGGCTACCCCGACACGTTTGCGGCGTATGACGGGTCGGCCATCGGCGTCCCGCATTCGGTCCGCGAATCGGTGAACGCCATACACTGGGGAAACTGCGATGAGGCCGAGACGCTGATCCGCCGCTACGGCGAGCGCCTTGCCTGCGTGGTCACGATCGGGTACGATTTCAACGAGGATACAAGCGGGGCGTTCCTGCGGCTCCTGAGGAAGCTCACGCGCGAGTACGGCGCGCTCCTGGTGATGGACGAGGTGCTGACGGGCTTCCGGCTGGCCCCCGGGGGGGCGCAGGAGTACTTCGGCGTGGACGCCGACCTTGCGTCGTTCGCGAAGGCCCTGGCGAACGGTTTCCCCATCTCGGCCTACGCGGGGAGGCGGGAGTGCATGGAAACGCTCAACACGTTCAAGATCACGACCACGTACGCGGGGGAAACGCTCTCGATCGCGGCCGCCATCGCCACGCTTGATATCATGGTCCGCGAGAATGTGCACGAGCACATCTGGCGCATGGGGAAACGCCTGATGGACGGGTTCAACGCGCTCGCGCGGGAAACAGGCGTGGCGGGACACGCGGCGGGACTTCCGCCGGCCCCCTGGCTGGCGTTCGAGCATGCCGATGCCGCCTGGCCCGCGCGCGTGGAGTATCTCTGGCACAGGGAGCTGTACCGGGAGGGGATATTCATCAACCCCCGGTGGTTCATCTCCTGGGCTCACAAGGAGGCGGACATCGACGAAACGCTCGAGAAGGCGCGACGGGCGCTCCGGCGCGCGCTTGATGCCGAGCCGCACGAGCGCGCATCCGTCAAGCCATTCTGGTGGTGACGTGAGAGTCTGCACCGCGCTTGTTCTTATCACGGCGTGCACGGTCGCCGCGCACGGGGGGTCCCGGGGCGCCGATACGCTCGCCCTGGAGAACGGACTCATCGGCGTGCGGCTCGTGAACGACGGGGGGGGGTACAGGGAAGTCTGGTCCGCCGGAACGGCCGCGCATCGCCGGACCGTGGCCCTGAGCGGGAGCGAGAGCCGGGCGCCGCTTGCCATGTGGAACGGCGGGGGAATGAGCCCGCTGCGCTGGACATCCGCGCACCTCGCTGCAGGGCCCGGACGACAGGCACTCGTCCTGGAGGGGGCATGGCCGGGAGGGGAG
>Ga0335080_10002410_pt1 | contig 18601 bp, 13 predicted proteins | sample Lox_Sample_34_FD_206720 | JGI IMG/M metagenome (GOLD analysis project Ga0335080, IMG submission 206720) | Soil microbial communities from Loxahatchee National Wildlife Refuge, Florida, United States - Lox_Sample_3.4 | ecosystem: Environmental > Terrestrial > Soil > Wetlands | place: USA...
ATGAGTTGGAGAGCAAGCGCGTGAGCGATGACGCCGCCCACGAGGCTCCTCAGGCAAAATCTGGTTTTGCGGCCAAGCATCGGGGTCCCCTGGCCACGGCTACCACGTTCCGCACACGGGGCACCAGTAGCGAGCTTCCACTAAGCGATTGAAAAATGAGCAGAGTAACAACTCGGCAACGGTCTGACGGATAATGGGCAATCCGCTGCAAACGCTCCGGTCCGTCGGGCGCAAATGTGCCAATAATGACGTGACCACCGGGGCGAACGGCGCTTGAAACCCGATTTGGTGTTGGCAGACGCTTCAGCATGCGCTTCGGTACTCGGTACTCGATCGCGAATTGTATAGAGCGAATTGTATGAGCCGAAATCTGTATTAGAAATTGCGCCAATTTACGCGCTGCCCCGAAGGAGCTGGAAATAGCCTAGCGGGGATCAGCGTCTACTAGGCGCCGTCGGGCCTCCGGAAACCGAACGCAGCCGTTCGCGATATTCTTCATCGGAGAGTGAGCGCATAGTTTCCAGCTCACCCCGATAAAAATCCAGCGAGTGCTGATGGATTTCAAGCACATCAAGCGCTGCGCGCGTGTCCCAGCCACTCCACTTGAAGCGCTCGACCATAGCGCGGTAATGGTCCACGCGTCGTTGCGCGTGATCACAATTTTGTTCGAGCTGCGCCATGCGGGCGGCGCGGCTGGCACTGGCACGACTACGATGATCATTATGCTTGGTCGAGTAAGTCACAATGACCCGTGCCCCTGTCGTGGTGTTCGACGGCCTCAACGAACGCCGAGCGCTGCACTGACCGCAATCCTGCCTTGCCCCACAAAACGGCGGCCTTTTCGATCAGCCCGGCCTCGGTGCAATGCCGCGCCAGCAGATCTGGCTGCCCTTCTGCGATCAGCGGAAGCGGCGGGCGATCACGAGGAGCTCTACGACTCGCCCGGACAGCGGCAAATCGGTCACGCGTCGCCGATACCGGCTATGGACACGTCGGGAAACCGTTCCGCACGATGGACACAGACCAACGCTTCCCGATGCCCGGACCGCAATAACAGCCTTATTCTCCCAATCAAAGCGCCAGAGATCCTCCAAACTGCATCAAAAGTGAGTCAGAGCCAACCTTGAACGCCGATTGGGGGGCAAATCGCGCGCCTAATCACCCATGTGGTCCGCGTTGCGGCCAGCCAGGTTACCTGTTGAGCGCCGATCGGCATTCGGACCCCTCGCCGAATAACAAGTTAAGCGCAAGCGATCATTGGTATTCGAGGGATGACCCACACTTAGCGCTGCCGAATCCCGGCTTGCAACCGTTGCGAGAACTTCCCAATCGCCTTTGATCACGAATTCCAAACCGCATGCTTGTGAAAAAAATCAATTTTCGGTTGAACCGGCCCGCCACCCTGTCGACCCAATAAGAGCGGATGGAGATGGAAATTGCCCGCAAGTCCTTAGTCAAGGGCAGATCGGTCTTCTCTTTTACGGGTATCGACCGTGTTTTTGAGCCCGAGCTGCCCCTACCGAAGCAGCGTGCTATTGGTTCGCGACAAACCGGGAGATTGAAATTAGTGGCGAGGGGACGCCGATAGCGATCTTCCGGCCGGCAGCTTACTCATGATTCTTGAATCGGCTTACGGCCCTAACGGCAGCGGAATGTCTCCTTCTGGCAGCTATCGGAGGCATTCCCGAGTTGCAGTCGAACTCCCGGGATGTAGAGGAGGACACAATGGCCACAGCAGCGACCTCACCGACCGCGATGTCATCAAACAGCAAGAACAACCGGGGGAAGGATCAAATTCATTGGAGTGAGGGAGTTTGGAAAGCCCTGGATATTGCGGTTTTGCATGAGATGATGCGGACGAGAGTGGCTGCGAAGTTTCTTCCGACGGTTCACGTCGACAAGAAGCAGACGACGGTGCCTTCTGACGTGGTACTCGTTCCCGTTGTTGCCGCTCGCGGCGATGATGCAGCCTTGAGCATCGATGAAGCAGACACCAACCGCATTCAGGAATATTGGATGCAGTTTCGCATGTCGGTGGCTCAAGTCGACAAGGAAGAACACGAAGAGGCGGAGATTTCGGCATCTGAGGAACGCCAGCAGCAGCCCAAACTTCACGCCGTGGACTCCAGCGGCTCCGATCATCACCACGTGACACATTCTCACCAAGCGAGTACTGCGGTGTCGCTGGCGATGAGGACCGCCAATATGCTGGCTCAAGCGGAAGACCTAATTCTGTTCATGGGCAGAATGCTGTTGCAAACAGCCCTTTGTTTGGAAGAAGGCTCATACAAAGTCTCGATGTAAACCTGCAAGCGAACGTTGGCACGGGGCTGCTCAATATCACCGCGGCGGGGAGACATCGTACTCCCGGCACCACCGCGGCCCGATCTTCTCCAGGTTATTCCGGTTCACCCTGTCGCGCCACCGCCGGTTGCCGGTCAACCGCCCCTGTACAGGGAAAGCACACTGAATGCGGTTGCGCAGGCGTTTTCTGTTCTTCAGGGACTCGGGCATTATGAGCACTACGCGCTGATTCTTAACACCGTACCGTACGCGGACTTGCATCAAGCTCTCCCGACGACATTGATCGAGCCGGTCGAACCGATCAGCCACCTAGTGAGAGCAGGGATCCATGGCACAGGAACTCTCCCTCCCTTTACGACGACCCCCGGTGCTCCAACAGGCCTCCCTGTGACGATCAACGGAGCTGCGATTAACTTCCCTCCGGCCAATCGAGTTCTATATACGGGCGTTCTTTTGAGTTTGAGCGGAAATACCATGGATCTGGTTCGAGGCCGCATGGATGAAAATCTCGATGTCTCGGTGACCTTCAACCAAAAGGACGCGAGCGAGCAGTATCGTTTTCGCGTTGTTGAGCGCTTTTGCCTCAGACTGAAAGATCCAACCGCGGTAGCTCTCCTTCTCTTCATGGACGCCTAACGATTTTTGGCGATAAAGGGCGGCTGCTTTAACGCGTATGCTGCGGGGTAGCGCTATGCTCTATAAGCAGAATGGAACATCGCTATGGTATAGCACCCCCGACGCGCCAGCTCCGCAAGGTCAGGTTCTGGCCGCTCCGAACGGACGCGCTACCGTCGTCTTTAACGTCGGAGTACACCCAATCAATCCTCGGACCAGCGTCGAAGTGCGCTACCGGCTGAACGGGGCCCCCGGCTTCAAAGTGCCGGCTACACTCGCACGTACCGACATCAGAACCGACGCGCAATATTTCAGCGCCGCCGCCCCAGAGTTTCGAGTCGGCGACAGGGTTGACTACGTAGCAGTCGCTTTTTCCCCTGGAAAGCAAGTGCCAAGTCAGGCGGACGCTTCGGCCTACTCGTCCTCGTTTCAGGTCGGGAGCCCAAACTCGCCAGAGGCTCCAAAAGTTGGCCAGGGCATCAGTGCGCTTGCTCCGGCGGATCGAGCACCGGCCACAGAACATCAATGGTCTGGCCAGTTACGAGGGCCGACGAACGAGCCGATGTCGTACAGCGGGTGCCATATCGAAGCGTACTTCGACCGATTCCGGCAAGCCCCCTCGGACAATCTCCCAGCATCGTCGCAAATGAATGATACGGGCATGCCCGTAGAGCAGCCCGCTTCGCCTGGTTCTGTATCAATCAAGACCGCTTCTAGAGCCTCTGCGCTGAGTGATGCGAGCGGTCATTTCACGTTGGCGATTCCGCAGTTTGAGGATATTGCCGGCGAAACTGTGAGACTTGTCGTTTCTTCGCCGCGCGGGCGGATCATCGCCCAAAAAGAGATATCGGCCGCGCAAATCGGCGATTCGATTGCCATCGATGTGCAAAAATTTGCATCGGTCACTCTTGGCAAGTCTACTACGGCGCCCACTCGAGCGACGCGTCATGTTCGCGGCAGGATTGTCGAACGCAACGGCAAGACGCTGCCGGCGAGCATTCAAGTGCTTTTGCTCGGGCGGGAAGAAGGTGCTGACGAAGACGCTGCGTTTAATCCGGTTTTGGTTACGAAGGCCGATAGCGCTGGCTACTTCCTTGGTGAGGTACCGAACTCCAAGTTCAGTCTGGTCGTCGCCGTGGTCGGCGGAGTACCCGGTGAGAGTCCGGTGCGACTGGAAGATTCAACGATCCCCGCGAGGGTGGTCCTTGTGGTCGAATTGCCCGTTTCGGCGGGCCAACAAACCAGCTCGGACTGCCATTGCGCGAGCGGTTCCGTTCCTCGCACGCCCTCACAACAGGACGTTACGGAGTCGCCCGGAACTTTCTCGGCGGATCTCGGAACCGGTCAATGCATCAAGTTCAACGTACCCAACCGCGCCATCGAAGAGTTCAACTTTTACTCCGTTGTACGCACGACCCAACCTGACATCGTCGGCATCACCACGGGCATGCATGGCAAACCGGCGACAACTCAAGGCGTGCCGTTACCCTCTGGACAAATCTTCGGAGCTGCGCCTGCGCCCACGCATTCGGGGCGGTCGTTGTTTCTGCTCCTCCGCCAGCCCACATTACGGGACCACATGCGCTGGCGCGTGCGACAGCGACGAGTCCATCAGTACAACCTCACGCATTGCCAGCAGTACGATCGATGCTTCCAACGGCACGCGCACTGCAGAACGTTGACTTTCACGCCTTGCGAGGCGTGCCGCATCCTCCAGGACGCGTGCCGCTTGACAGGAATGCTCCTGTCGATTGGGATTCAACGCCAACGTTCTATGAGGCAGCTTCGATCGCTCGTGGCCATCTGCTGCACTTCAAACAGATTTGGTATGCCGATGGCTATTCGCTCGGTGATCTGCTCCATAGCTTGCCATTGGCACCTGGCCAGAAAAAGCTGATCTCCGTCGTAGATTGGGAACGACGGGAGCAAACATCGCGAGAGGAAGTCACATCCTCTGGCGAGCGTCTGCGGGCAGGGCTGTCCCGAGATCGTGACGTTCATGAGGTGGTGAGCGGAGCGCTCTCTGAATCGGCGAAGGGCGGATCGCGCAGCACGTCGGAAGGAGTGGGTGCCGGAACCGGCCAAGCGGGCAATGGTTCCTATCAACAATACAACTTTGGTGGGCTTGTGGGCGTATCGGGCGGAGTTGGAGAAAGCGACTCTTCGGCGTTCCAAGACTCGGCTCGCGACCTATCGGGATCCTCCCTACAGACCTTGCGTGATCGCACACTACAGTCGGCTTCCGCAGTGCGGAATTTGCGATCAACCATCGTGCAAACCGCACGCGAAGGAGAGACTGCGCGCGCCACCACCGAAGTGGTGGCGAATCACAACCACTGCCATGCGATCACGATTCAATATTTCGAGGTGCTGCGGCACTTCAAGGTGGTTCAGGAGCTTGCGGATGTGCAGGAATGTTTGTTCGTCCCCTTTCCCATGAGTGAATTCGAAGGGCAGAAGGTCTTGCGCTGGCGCCAGCCGCTGTCGACGTACCTTCAGCGCGGCGAGCTTGTGAGCGCTTTTGATGCAACCAGAAGAGTTGAAACGCACTGGTCAGAGGTGGACACGCCGGCAGGTCGTTATGCAGACGAACTAGTAACGGCAATTTTCGGCGAGCTGACGATCACCATTCTTATCCCTTTGCCGCCATTTCCGGAGAAGCCAAAGCCAAAGCCGGAAGATACGGCTCTGGATACAGCGGCCGCCGTCAACAAGGCATTGAATCCGACGCAAGGTTTCTTGGGCGTGGTTTTGGCAGTGGCTTCTGGCGGAGCAAGTCTTCTTGCCGGTGCTGCAACCAGCGCGGCAACCGATGTGGCGAAAGCTTCGGCGCAAGGCGCGCGCGCGATGGCCGAATCGCTGATGAACGTGCAGTCTCCCGAGGAAAGGTACGCCCGGTTCCAGCAGGAAGTGATGCCCGCCGCGGCGGCGGGATTTATCGATCAGTTGGAGCTCTATGCTTTGTTGGGCTCTCGCGAACTGCATCTCGCCGGCGCGGACTTTACGCTTGTTTCGAACTATGAGCCGGGCAAGCCGCTACTGGTCTCCGTGCGAGGCAGGATCACCAATCCGATATCGCGCGCGGACATTTCCTCGCTCATCGTCAAATGTTCGGCTCCGATGCCACCCGGGTGCCGTGCCATCGTAAACTCAGCGTCGCTGCGCTACCAGACGAGGCGCTTTCGCCATGATCTCGTCAACGACGCGCGAGTCAACGATGATATCGACCTGCCGATCGTGGCATATACTGACACTCCCCCGATCGCGCATGTACCGACCCTGCCGATACCGTTCGTTCCTCCAACTCCGCCTCCTGGCTTTCCAACGAAGTGGACCCCTATCCCGGGAATGACGCCGATACGGGGCGGCGAAGGTGCCACTCTCTACTCCCCCCTGGACGAATGGGAGCAGAGATCTCCGCGAATTGAGGATATGCGGCTCTCAGCAGAGCTCATCGACCACCTCAACGCAAACCTCGAGTTCTACCATCACGCCATCTGGTGGACGATGGATCCCAATCGCAGATACATGCTATTGGACGGTTTCGTCGCGCCAAACGCCGATGGACGAAGCGTCGCCTCCGTTGTTGACAACACGCTGATTGGAATAGTCGGCAACGCACTGATCATGCCAGTGGCGCGTGGCAATCACCTCGATCCTCAGTTCAAGCTCGCCGATGGAGCAACCCTTCTTGAGCATTACGATCCGCAGTCGCCGGCGCCGCCATCACGTGTGAGCCTGCCAACGCGAGGCGTTTTCGCCGAAGCCGTAATGGGCGAGTGTAATGCCTGCGAACAAATCGACGACACGCGCTTCTGGCGCTGGGAACAATCGCCGCTAGATGAGCCACCGGCGCTGGATCCATCCGCTATCGCATCGCGGCGCAGCGATCCAAACTACGGCACACCGACGGCATTCCCGAGTCCGATCATCTCGATGCAAAGTGCTCCGGCAGCGCCCGATCCGACCGGGCTGAAAGCGGCGTTCGACACGCTCTCGAAGCAATCGTTTGCCGACATCACGGGACTTGCGGCCACGCAGGCCAATGCTGCGGCGGCTCTTGCGAAAGCGCTTGATACCGCCTTGCAGTTCGGCAAAGAAGCCTCGACGCTAGCCCAGAAAGCAGCACTGCTGGGGAAGAGCGATACGACCCCTACGGCGAAAGACGGTACGAAACCCAGTGAGCCAGGGCCGCAGCCGCAACCGTCGCAACCCCCACAGTCGCAACCTCCACAGCCGCAACCTTCGCAACCACAGCCTCCGCAGCCGCAACCTCCGCAGCCACAACCGAAAAAGCCACAGCCGACTCCAAAACCTGCGGACCCTGAGCCCAATGCTGGACCCCAAAACGTCACAGTTTCAGTTCAGTCCCAAGTCATTCGTAATGGAGAGAATTTTGGTGGGCCCCTAAACGGAAGTTTGACGATCAGCTTTGGACTGCCAGACACACTGACGTCAAGTGGGGGCGAAGCGGTGCCACCAGTGGAGTTTCACCTTTACACAAGTGTTGCCTCTGCGACGCTTTCTCTCCTCCCCGGACACTACGATTTGCGTCCCATCGTTTTTACACCTTATACCGAAGCCGATCTCGGATTCTTACACTCAGTTATGGCAGGCATTGACGGCCTTCATGTACCCACGCTAGTTGGCACACTCCTTGAAAAGTTGTCGCAGAGCATGTCGAATGCACTAACCGGCGTTCCAGTCACCATTGGACCCAAACAGACAGGCTTGGCTCTCAAGTTCTCAGCAGAGCTTCGAAAGGCGGACCCGTGTAACGCCTATCACCTCAAGCTTGGGTCTGATCTCGGATTTAAGGTTAGTGGCGAGGGAAAGATTTCCTTCAGCACCGAAAAGCTCGCAGATCTAGTCAAAGAGCTCGCGTCGAAGCTCCTGGATCCAAAAATCCTCGCCGTGGCGCCGGAAGAAGCCGGCGCTGCCGGAATCGCAGCCGCTCTCCTGTCGTTGTTCACAGTTACATCCAACATCAGCCAAGATGGCCATCTTGACCTCACCGCGTCCAACAGCCTCGAACTGACAATCGTGCCTGCTTTTCTCCAGAATATGAGGCTAACCGAGGTACTCAACAAGACCCCATAAACAACCTGACTCCTACAAGGTCAGCAAGAGCATCGAGCAGTTGCTGATGCGCGCTCGTCGTGATTCTTTCCCCATTTAGGACCGCTCGGACTGAGAGATTTCCAGCTCCTTCCCGCAGGGCCGATGCGAACTACGACCATATTTTGCAACCATCGCCCACGCCCGATGCCTTCTGTGGGCCGCAACCGGAAGAAGCGCCGACTATCAAACGCACGAGTCTCTCGTAGTCTGGGCCGCTGCTACGCGGGCCATCACGATCGGATTGGTAGGCTCCGTTATTGGCGACTAAGCGACGCGGTTATAGCGATAGATGATCTCGTATCGGCTGTCATCGCCGACGTATTCGCGTGTCTCGGTGTATTGCAGCGGAATCTTCACCGGTGGAATCGTCTTGTTCACGTTGACGACGATGCCATTTTCCGACGTGTGCGTCGACGGGTCCGGCGCCGGCTCGTTCGAGCTGGTGAGCGTGGCAAGATCGTTGATCGATAGCGCGATTGAGTCGCGGATGATCGGGTCGGCCGGCGCCCACCACGCGATGAGCAGATCGATCCCGGCGAGCACCACGAGCGCGATCGCCTCAACGATAACCTTCGTCCACGAAAAGTTCTTAAGGAGGTCCGCCCCAGCGCCGCCGAGCGCCGCTTCGATGTACGGCAACTCCTCTTTCACGATGTCGACGAAGTTATCCCATGTACCGTTGACCTGATCGTCGTAGGCCCTCTGACTGTCGATTTCGTCTCCCAGCACCACCAGAAGCATGCCGAGGATTTGCTTGTCGGGCGCGAACACTTTCCGGATGATGGCGTGGGTGGTGCCCGAGTCGAAGTCGACGTCCTGAATGTCCTTGAACCTCTCTTCCTGTTCGTCGGTCCGTTTCGAGGCGTCGCTCAAATCCGGGAGGTCGACGAGCTGGAAGTTGGCATCGAACGCGGCCGCCATCGTGTGCAACCCGACTTCGTCCGATCCGAGCCAGCTCGGCGAGGTTTCCTGCCGGCAGTTGATCTGGTCGGTGGCGATCTCGAAGCGGGCCGTCGCCGGAGGCACCAGGTTGATGAACTCCACATTCGACACCAGCTCGGGCCCCAAGATCGCGATCCCGGTGATGTTCGGAACCACGACTTGAATCTGGTAGACCTTCGGTGCGAGGTCGTCCGGCACTTTGAACGTCAGCTGGTCCTGCACCCGGCAGTCGTTGATGAGCTGTGTTTGCCCGTTCACCACTTCTGTGACCGGTGTGACGGTGTCGCCCAGCACGAAGCCGTCCACATCCCGCACTGGGAGGTTGCTTTCGACGTCGGTAAAGCGCACCTTGGCGGCCACGCTGAAGTAGTTGACGCCCTTCAGTATTACGCTTTCACCGCCTGGAATGTCGAGGACGCGCGCGCACACCTGGCCACCAATGGAATTGCCCGGACAGTTGGTAGTTTTTACCTGGCAAACAATCTGCGGTTGGCCGTCGACGACCTTGGGGCCGCAATCGTGCTGGACTTCGGCCGGCAGGTACGCACTGGGATCGGGCGGCGGAATGAAGTTCGCGGTCCGCAGGTCGTCGATCGAACAGATCCGCACCTGCGAAAAAAAGTCTTCGCCCGAGGGTTCGTAGACGCGGATCCGTCCGGGACGTTCTTGATCCAGGGCGGTCTTGTCGCCGAAGGCTATCAAACCGATCCGCTGCGCAATTTCCTGTCCGAGCGCCTTAGTGAACGCGGTTTCGTTGAGCGGCTGATCGGGATCGCCGAGGAGCGACGAGGTAAACAGCTGATTGCGCTGGCGCAACGGTGCGGCATCGAAGGCCGTCAGCGTGCACGACAGCACGTCGCGCGACGTCTTGGCGAGCACCGCAAATACCGCGACTTCGAGCGGATTGGCGGGCGACTTGCCGGCCAGGAATCGGCGAATCATCTGCATCGCGGCCGCCGCCAGCGAGCTCGGCACCGGTACGCCGTTCGCAAGCCGCGCGAGCTTCTGATCGCGACTGAGCTTGTGCTTCGCTCCCGCCGCAACGGGGATGCACGTGCCCGACGGCACGCACGGCGGCGGACAATCGGTCGACGGCCACGTTCTGCCCGTTGTCGAGCAGTTGTAGATATTCAATTCACCGTGGTTATCAATATGGATATCAATGTCGCAGGAGCTGTTGCGGGCGCAGCGTTCATTGGTGAGCGAGTCCTTGCTGATATCTCTGGTGCCTGTTGAAAACGTAGATTTGGTCTTCATGGTTTTGCTCCGATAGCTTCTAAAAGCGCATTCGTCGTTCCGGCGGATCAGCCGCATGAGCTGCTAACTGTTGTGCTACAAATCACGGCTCTCGCGCGCGCCGACCGTGCAGCGCGCCGATCTGCGAAGCTAGATGATGGTGAGATCGAAAATAGTGAACGCCGGCCGACGGCACGCTTTACTGCCAGTTCGCCCCGGTGGTTTCGGCAGGCCCCTTTGGCAGCGCTTGCTAGTTAGTATACACCCAGAGCCTGTGCAAAGAGTGTGATACAATTCACAAGAAAACCATCATGACAAGGTTCGCGGACGGAAAAGCAAATAACGAAACGGAGTCAGTTCGCGGACTGATAAGCAAAGACGATATTTTGCTCAAGGTCTGGTTTCGGGGGGTAGACCAGACCTCTCGGTAGGCGAGGGTGCGCGCCTGCTGATGACCCAGGCCGGCCATAAGCTCTGACGGCGGGCATAAATCAAGAACTATGCAATACCATCGGTGGGAGGGCGCATGCGGGCTCGACAACGCTTGAGTTAGCGATAAAATCACGAGCCCTTAACGGCTGCCGTCGGAGCGGGGTCGGTTATGAGCAGTTTGTGGGAATTTATTCGCAATCATGGGGAGGCGCTCGGCGTGCTCGTCGTTGTGGCGACGCTTTGTGCAACGGGGGCGTTCAGACTTCTCGGAAAGATATTGTTCAGCGCCTTCCGCAACCGCCGGCCCCCCGACTACGCATTCGTCGTGAAGGGATTGGAGGCGCGGCTAAAGCGGCTCGAGGAGCGAGAAAATGAATTAAATGAAACGTTAAAGGATAAGGACAAGCCCGTCGATGTAAGCTCGCTGGCGAGGCAAGTTAACACTACTTGTGAGAAACTTGCCCCTGGGAAACAAGCCCTATCCGAACAGGCGCCCACCACTTACCGGGAACTCGAAGCCACTTTGCGCGAAATCATGGGGCGACTCGTCGAACTTGAAACCAATCGTTCTCACTTCCTGCCGCCCAGCACGGCCAAGCGACAAGAGTTTCGTGACGAACAGCTTTACGTCATCCGGACTCCGGAAGAAATGGCGGACCTACGCTACCTTGGCGTCTGGGGTCCATACGACCCCCGCGACGCGAGTAAGAGCGATTGGTGGGTGAGAGAAGCAAATCGCTTCATTACCAAAGGCCAAGCGAAAGCAGATGCCAGCAGAGAGCGACGGTGGGCACTCTTCGGAATTATTGTCGCGTTTGCAGTGGGGATTGTCGCGGCGGGGGCCGCGGTGCTGGCCATTCCAACCAAAGACAGCATCTTTTGCAAACTCGGAATACCCGAACGGCTATCCGATAAGGTTGCGTGCGAAAAAGGTTAGACAAGCCGGGCGCGTCGTCTCGGCCGCTCTAGCCGACGTTTGCTTTGGGCCCTTCGCGGCGTTTCGCTGCTATACAGCAATAGGTCGGCTATCGGGGCATTGGCGGACTCCGGCGCGGCGTCAGGCTAGCAAATTTATGAGTTCGCGGCCGAGCACGTCGCTGCGCATTCATCGAACGTACGCATCGACCGCTATCAAGCTTCCGGCCAGCCGTCACTTGGCTGACGTGCCATTGTCGTGGATCAACGATGACCTGCTGGAACAATTCGATCTGTCTCCTTGTGTGCCGCCGCGTCCGCCTCGAACGCTTGCTTCCCCTTTGCCGCCCACAGCGCTCGTGCCCGTTCGCCCTGGTCGCTTTGGAGTTTGTCGGCCATCCAGAGCAACGCGCCAAGAATGGTGGCGCGATCGTCGCCGGTCAGGTCCACAACCCCAGCTTTCACCACGAGGCCGCCGAGTTCGATGAGGTGCCGCGTTCACTTCCGGCGCTCGACCTGCCATGTGCCCATGTCATGTCGCGCCCTTGCGGCCTGATACCGGTTGCGCGCCGCCCGGTTGCGCCGGAGCGCTACCGCCTTTCCCCACACCAACCAAACCTACGATATCTTATTCAAAGCTACGCCTAATGCAGGGCATGCTCTCAGTCCGGCTTGACCAGATTGAGGAGGCGGCGCATGGGGCTCTGCGGCAGGAGTTCAAGAACCCCGCCGTGATCAAGGCTAGCGATCCGATCCATTTCGTACGCCTTGCCGCCCTGACGCTGTCCATTCAGGCAAAGCGTCGGCAGCAGCGTTGGTGCCCCAGGGGCGGAATCGAACCCTCGCCTATCCAGCTGAAAGTCCATCATTTTTTGAATGGCTACTTTCCAGTGTACCTACCAGTGGACCCGGCGCTTTCTTCTGGCCGGGAGGGGTGCGACCCTGTGCCGCCATACCCAAGTCTTGTGTGTGTCGCGCGCTATACAAAAAATACCGTCAGCGCCGTGTACTGCGCGCTAATACAAATTGATCTTGTATTACGGTCCTATTCGCGCGACGCAATTGCGCCCGAGCGATGCATGAGCCTGCCCTGATGACAAGAGGGCAGCACCCAGGCAGCACGGCGTCGTTCAGATACCCAGCGCGCTCAAGACCTAAGCGAACTGTCCAACGAGACGGATTTTGCCACTTGGCTCATGATGGCCAGGCTTGACCTATCGTCAAACGCACAGAGCTTTTCTGACCAACTATCGAATCCAATTTGAGACGATGAACCAGGCGGAGTCCTCCGAGCACACTTAGTCCGCTCTTACCCTAGGCACCGACGAATAGGCGGACACGCGATTCGTTACTTCCGGCCGATGCTGTCGAAAAAGGGGTTGATGAGCCGAGCGAACCGTGATTCCTGCTTTGAAGGCGGCAGGAGACGATGACGGGGCGGCAGGACCGAGATCAGGGCCCGGCGAAACGCAAATCACGGAGCACGGAGCCAAGGTCGAATCGATTCGGTGATCGGAGATGCGTAACGCACAATACTGGTAAACTCCCGAAAGAACATTCGACATGCGAAACGATTGGGTCAGGTCCACAATCTTGAAGGCGACCGTGTGCGCCTTCGCCTTTTTCCAGCTCGTCCTCTCGTTGCTCACGCACGTGCGCGCTGCTGGCGTGGATGTCGATTACCGGAATCCACCCCGCGAATATGTCACTGCTGCGAGCGATGTGAATGCGATTTTTGTCGAAAAGGAGCTCCACGACAAGGATCCGCAACTCGAGACCAAGGCGCTTGAGCGACTTCGCAGGGTCCTTGCGTTCATCAATGCCCGCGTGCCGCCTGGCGCCGCAGCCGAGCTAGCGTCTCCGCCGATTATTCTCCTTTACGGCGAGAAGGCCACGGCGGGCGGCCGCGCGCAGGGCGCCCGTTATTTTCGCAAGAGTTCGCCGGACCGGGACGCCAGGCTCGATCCGCGCTGGCGTCATTGTGTAGTGATCTGGTCAGCAGCAAACTACCTGAACCAATCCGACGTCTGGGCCTCGAAACTCATCATGCATGAGCTCGCCCATTCTTTTCAGCTCGGTCGCTACCCGGAGCGCCAGCCAGACCTTATGGCTGCGTACCATCACGCCGTGGAAACCGGTCTTTATCGTGACGTGACGACCGACACGGGCAGCACGCTAGAGAAAGCCTATGCGCTCGCCAGCCATTTGGAGTACTTCGCCGAGCTATCAGCGATCTATTTTGTGGGAGGCAATTACTTCCCATTCGACAAAGCAAAGCTCGAGAACTACGACCCACAGGGTTACGCCCTCGTCGAGAAGCTTTGGGGCATCCGGCCTTGATGAGTCGATGTTAAGGTGGCTATCTTGGTCGTTGATGAAGGGTACACATCTCCGCGCAACAGGGAGTAGGGCGCGTACATTCGTTGGCGGTTCTGGGCGGACTACGCCACCAAAATGTTGGTGTTTGAGTTTCCGACAACGAAGGCATGGGCCAGCAGCGCTGGACACACCTGTAGCGCTGCTATAAAACTGCAATCGGGGGGCGTGAGATCGACGCGCGGACCTAATGGCGAAGGCGCTTGAGCTAGGGCTAAATACGTTTGGCGATGTCACGGCGGGTCCCGACGGTCGGCTTTTGTCGCATGCCCAAGTTATTCGAAACCTGGTCGAGGAAGCGGTCCTTGCCGATCAGGTCGGTGTTGATTTTTTCGGGATTGGCGAGCACCACCGCCCCGACTTTGCGGTATCGTCTCCGGAGGTCGTGCTTGGAGTCATTACCGGCCGCACGAAGCGCATTCGCCTCGGCTCGGCTACGACAGTGCTCAGTTCAGATGATCCGGTGCGCGTATTCCAGCGGTTCTCAACATTGAACGCCGCATCCAATGGGCGCGCAGAGGTCATTCTCGGGCGCGGCTGGTTCACCGAGCCGTTTCCTCTGTTCGGTTACCAGCTTTCCGAGTACGATTCGTTATTCGAGGAGAAGCTTGCTCTCTTCGCTGCACTAGTCAGGCAGGAAATCGTCACCTGGAATGGAAAGTACCGGCCGCCCCTGACAAATCAGCGGGTGTTTCCCCCAATTGAGGGCGGGCCGCTCAAGACCTCGATCGCCGTAGGCTCGACCCCGGAGTCCGTGCTGCGCGCTGTCCGTTACAATATGCCTATGATAATCGCGGTTATCGGCGGAGAGCCGCAACGGTTCAGCGCGCTAGTCGAGCTTTATCGAGCGGCTTTCGAGCGACTTGGCAGGCCAGCGCAGCCGATCGGAGTCCATTCCAACGGCTACGTGGCCGACAGCGACGCACAAGCGCGTGAGGAGATGTGGGCCGACTACAAGGCGATGCGAGACCGGATCGGTGCCGAACGCAAGTGGCCGCCGATCGACCGAGCCAAGTTCGAGACTGAAGTCGATCGAGGTTCGCTTTATGTGGGTTCACCGGAGACGGTTGCACGCAAAGTCGCCAATACCGCCAAGGCTCTCGGTATTTCGCGGTTTGATATGAAATACAGCGTAGGGGCGCTGTCACACAAGAAACTCATGCGCAGCATCGAACTATACGGCAGCAAGGTAATTCCTATGGTGCGGGCCATCCTCGGATGAGCGGTGCATGGACTGATTAACTTTCCATCCGATCGGACAAACCCCCGCCTGCCCAGAAGACCGCCGCCGATCAATTACCTCGTTCAGATCCAGGTCCTATGGATGGTTTTGGCGATTTAGGCGATGATCTGTATGATGCATAGTTGTAATGAAGAAACCCAGGCTCTCATATCTTATCTGCGCCGGCTCCGGGGCTGGGGGATCCCTGATTGCCGACGCCTTCTGCAGTTGCGGGCAGGCAGGCACCCCAGCCACATACTTCAGTCCGGGTGAGGTATCCAAGTGGGCGCGCGCGTTCGGCATAGCCACTGACGCAGAATATGTCGACAAGGTCATCGCTGCGGCAACTGGACCGGGCGACGTGTTTGGAGCGCAGCTTGACCTCGATGCCTGCGATGAATTGCGCCGGAGGCTCACTCCCGAAAGGGACACCGGAGGCGACATCCAAGTCCCGCTACACGAGCTCCTGCGCGAACACCTTGGCGAGGTGCGCTACATTTGGGTGCGCCGCTGGAACAAGGTGGCCCAGGGCATCGCGAAGTATCGCAACGATAGAATCGACGCGCTCTGCGATTTCGAGTTTCAGCAGATCGAACGCTGCGTTCAAATCGCGCAAGAAGAAGATTTGCGCTGGATGGAGTACTTTCGCAACCCGGTGATGGTGCTGCAAATCATCTACGAACGTTTTGTCCAAACACCTGAGCATACCGTACATGGAGCGTTGGGCTACCTTGGACTGCCCCACGATGGGGCGGCTATTTCGGTACGGAATGTCATCCCGCAGGCAGACGAGCACGTTCGCGAATGGGAGCGGCGATATAGGGAGTTGGAGAACGCTCGAAAAGCAATCGCGGCGCCGCGAATCGATCCACCGTCCCCGGAAAATCGCAGCGAAGCTGAGCCGAACGTTGTTTCCCAGCTCCCCGGCGGATCCGATAACGCGCCTCGGGTCTTCGGCGCTCCGATTGCAGGCGCTGGACATGCTCCGAGCAGCAGCGTCCAGGCCGTCCAGCCTAGCGCAAAAGTCCCCCGGATTTTCGTCCCGATACCCTCATATCGCGATACCGAATGCCAATGGACCGTGAAGGATCTGTTCGAAAAGGCGAAGTATCCCGACCGAATCTTCGTCGGAATCTGCTGGCAAACAGTGCCGGAAGAGGACGTAGATTGCTTCCAGTTCAACACTCGGCCCGAGCAGTGTCGCGAACTCCGTTTCCACGTGCGCGATAGTATTGGCACGTGCTGGGCTCGCCAGCACGCCGAATCGCTATGGCGCGGAGAAGAATATTTTTTTCAGATCGATGCGCATAACCGCTTCGTGCAGGATTGGGACGACAAGCTGCTCACGATGCTGGCTGCGTGCCCTTCCCCTCGGCCCATCCTATCCACCTATGCCGTACCGTACGTACCGCCGAATAAGCTCTCCTCAGGTGGATACGTGCGGATACACCCACAAGATTTCGGTGAGGACGGCCGCCTCAGAATTCGCACGACTACGACCTCGATTGCCGATGCACCGGCCATTCCTGAGCCAAGCGCGTTCATAACTGGCCATTTCCTCTTCGGTCCGTCCCAGCTCATCAAGGATGTTCCTCATGATCCCTATATCTACGTCAATGCTGAGGATAATACCTGGGGACCCCGGCTGTGGACGGCGGGATGGGATTTCTTCGTTCCCAATCAGGTGTTGGTCTATCACGACTTCACAAATCGTCGCGTAAAACACTGGGACGACCACAGAGATTGGAGCCGCCTCCAAAGCCTGTCGGCAAAGCGCATTCGACACCTTTTTCGCACCGAAGTCTGCACGGACCCGGAAGCGATGCGCGACTTCGATCTTTATGATCTCGGCACGCGCCGCTCGCTTGCGCAATACGAAGCATTCGCAAACGTCGATTTCAGGCGACGCCTCGTCAACGGCAAGACCTACGAGCAGATCACGATGGAGGTGCCGGCCGAAAAACGCCGAGCGCGCACCAGAGAGATTTTTCGTAGACAATGGCAGGACAGCCGCACCGGTCCGAAGCCCAAGCACAAGCCGAAGCCGCCGCCCCCGCCGGCGACGGAAGACACGCAGAGGGAGCTCAGGCGAATCCTCGAATTTCTCGACATCCAAATTCTGGCTGATGCGGGCTGTGGGGACTGCAGTTGGATCACGAATATTTCGCCGTCGCTACGCTTCTATTTCGGATTCGATATCATCGATGAACTCGTCCAGGAACTGCGCCAGCGATACGCTCAGCAACGAGGACACTTCTTCAACTCTGCCGACGTCACCATCGATGTGCTCCCAGCCTGCGATGCAATCTTGTGTCGCGACGTGTTCACGCGCTTGCCGCTGCCCTATGTCAAGGCCGCCCTGGGCTTGTTCAAAGCGAGCGGATCACGATATCTCATCGCCACAACCTGCGAAGCGGAGCGCAACTGGCGCCTCGAGCTCGAGCAATCGCAGGACGTGTCGCTGACGGCGCCGCCATTCAACTTGCCTGCGCCGATGTTTCTCATTGGCGATCCACCTGGCTCAAAGCGAAGCCTCGGCGTCTGGCGGCTCGCAGGGCTGCCGGATTTTGCGGGCTCGGCGAGTGGGCTCATCAGATCCACAGCGAGCCCTCGTGTTTTGACGGCTGCGACGAAAAATACCGTCACGCATGCGGTGCAGCATGGTGCTGCCCTGTCCGGTATCGAAGATCGTTTCGGCTTTGAATTCTCGGGAAGATCCGTCAAAGCCTCTGCGTTTGGCAACGGCTATCTGTCGGAGCTCTGTCGCATTCTGGATACCTACGTTGAGGCAGCCAAATCGGTCCTCGAATGGGGCAGTGGTCTGACCACGCAGGTTCTCGCCGAGTACGGGCAAAAGAAGTGGAATACCGACCTTTTGCTGACGATCGACCACAATCGATCCTATCAGGAGGCTGTGTTCGCCGGCCGCGAAAAGCCGAGTTTCTTGGTGGCCGAGTGTCTCGATCAGACAGGGCCGACGCGATCCTCAGCTGACCAGGGCCTCAACTACTCGACATTTCCGATCAATTTTAGAAAGACCTTCGATCTCGTCCTGATCGATGGAAGACGACGCATGGAATGCGCGTTCATCGCCGCAACTTTATGCCACGCCGGAACGCTGGTCATTTTGCACGACTACCGACGAGAGCGTTATCAGCCAATTCTCGCGCTCTTTGATGTCGTCGAGGACGGTCCGCAATTTCGCGTTCTGCGACCGCGGCCGGCGATACTCGCGGGCCTGCACGCTGCGCATGTGGAGATTTAGCTACTTCCTGTTGTCGACGAATTCCTGCAAATGCAGGCTGGTCTGGTGTTCCTGCGCTTGATTCTGCATCACGGTCTCGCCACGCACGTAGTGTCGTTGTCGGCGTATTCTGCGAGCCTCCGATCCGCTCTGCTTCAAGCCATCGTTGAAGGCGTCGCGCGAGCGTGACCAGG
>Ga0335080_10002411_pt1 | contig 18600 bp, 11 predicted proteins | sample Lox_Sample_34_FD_206720 | JGI IMG/M metagenome (GOLD analysis project Ga0335080, IMG submission 206720) | Soil microbial communities from Loxahatchee National Wildlife Refuge, Florida, United States - Lox_Sample_3.4 | ecosystem: Environmental > Terrestrial > Soil > Wetlands | place: USA...
TCGATCCATCGACGCCATGAGCCATCGCCGTTGCCTGGAGGTAGCTCGAAGTCAAGCGGCTCCCAATAGGCATTCAGAAGGAGGTGGAAGAGCAGCTTCTCGTATCGACACTCAGCGCTGGACGCCAGGCTGTGTGACGTCCTGCTCCAATCGGGTTGCCCGAGTTTGACACCGTGCCAGACTCTACCGGCCTTACGCAGGAGTTGGTTCAGACTCAGGCCCTGCAACTCCGGTCCGCAGCCGCGCAACAGCCGTTGTGCACAGAGCAGCCTTACGAACCGATGTACATCCGCGTGCTTGGCGGCCAGCGTCCAGTCAAACCAACTGGTTTCATTGTCCTGGCAGTAGGCGTTGTTGTTGCCCTGCTGGGTGCGACGCACTTCGTCGCCCATCAACATCATCGGCAGGCCCAGGGAGAGCATCGTAACCGTGAGGAAGTTCTTCACCTGGCGATTTCGCAGCTTCTCCACCGTAGGATCATCGGTGGGACCTTCAACACCCCAGTTGTAACTCCGGTTGTCGTTCGCGCCATCACGGTTATCTTCGCGGTTCGCCTCATTGTGCTTTTGGTTGTAGGAGACCAGATCGTTCAGCGTGAAGCCGTCGTGACACGTCACGAAGTTTACGCTGTCCTCCGCTTCGCGTTCTTTATGACCGTAAATTTGCGGACTGCCTAGCAGCCGGTCAGCAAGCGGCGCCACCGAGCCCTCGTCACCACGGAAAAAGCTGCGGACATCGTCACGGAACCGCCCGTTCCACTCTCTCCAACTGTCACCCATAAAGTTGCCTACCTGATACAGACCCGCCGCATCCCAGGCTTCGGCGATCAACTTCGTGCCTGCCAGCGCCGGGTCGGACTCGATGTCCCAGAGCACCGGCGGATTCGGCAGCAAATTGCCCGACTGATCGCGCTCCAGAATCGATGCCAGATCGAATCGAAAGCCGTCTACATGCATCAACTCCACCCAGTACCGGAGACTATCCACGATCATCCGGCGAACTATGGGGTGATTGGCGTTGAGCGTGTTTCCCGTGCCGCTGTAATTCGCATAGCGCGAGCGGTCCTGCTCCAGAATGTAGTAGGTGGTGTTATCCAGACCGCGAAAACTCAGCGTTGGCCCCAGGTGGTTGCCTTCGGTGGTGTGATTGAAGACGACGTCGAGAATGACCTCCAGGCCCGCCCGGTGCAGCGCCTTCACCATGTCGCGAAATTCGTTCAGTGCCCCAAGCGGATCCTGGCGCGAGCTGTAGCCATGGTGTGGCGCAAAGAATGAGACCGGCGAATAGCCCCAGTAGTTGACTAGCCCGGGAGGGGCATCCTGAACGTCGAACTGGAACACAGGCAGCAGCTCCACCGCCGTGACGCCGAGTTGTTGAAGGTAGGGAATCTTCTCGCTCAAACCGGCATACGTGCCGCGTGTTTTTTCCGAAACGCCGGAGCTCGCATGACGTGTGAAACCTCTCACGTGCATCTCGTAAATGATGGTCCGGGAGGCCGGCCTGCAGAGCACGGCGTCGCCTCCCCAATCATACGTGTCGGGATCAACGACGACGCTCTTCATCGCCACCCCGGCGTTGTCCCCCTTACGGCACGCCGCCTCGCGGCTGTAATTTTTGGGAACGACGACCCCGCGCCCGTACGGATCAAGCAGGACCTTGGTGGGATCAAACCGCATCCCGCTCGCTGGATCGAACGGCCCGTGGACCCGATACCCGTAAAGCTGTCCCTCTTTCACGCCCGGCGCGAAAACATGCCAGTAATGGTAGGTGCGGTTGGCCGCAGGATCGATCGTGATCACGCGTGACGGTCGCGCATCGTCTTCCCGTTCAAAGAAGACCAGTTCCACGCCTGAAGCATTTCGCGAATAGATGCTGAAATTGACACCGCCAGGAACCACCGTGGCGCCGAGAGGAGAGCTTCGTCCAATAGTCTCGCCATCATTCACGGCCGGCCCAACAGCTCCTTGGCTGCCGCGACCACGTGTTCTGGCTCGAAGCCGAACTTTCTTTGCAGTTCTTTGAGCGGAGCCGAAGCTCCGAATGTCTTCATGCCGATGATGTGGCGGGAAGCGCCGACGTATCGCTCCCATCCAAACGTCGAGGCCTGCTCTATCGCGACACGCGCCTTCACGACAGGTGGCAGCACGCTATCCCGGTAATCCTGAGTCTGGTGGTCGAAGATGTCCCAGGACGGCATCGACACGACTCGCGAGCGGATGCCCTCCCCAAGCAGGGTCTCGTGCGCATTCACGGCGAGGCTGACTTCACTGCCCGAGGCAATCAGGATCACTTCGGGGTTGCCGCCGGGTGCATCGGCCAGCACGTAGGCGCCGTGTGCCAGACCGGACGCCGATGTGTACCGGCTTCGATCGAGGGTTGGTAAGGGCTGGCGCGACAACACCAGTACGGCGGGCGTGTGGCGCAGTTGCAAGATGTAGCGATACGCTTCGACGACTTCATTGGCGTCAGCGGGCCGCAGTGTGACCAACCCGGGAATGGCGCGCATTGACGCCAGGTGTTCCACCGGCTGGTGAGTCGGGCCGTCCTCGCCATCACCCATAGCGTCATGCGTAAAGATGAAAATCGAAGGCAGTTCCATGAGCGCCGAGAGCCGGATGGCCGGACGCGCGTAATCGCTGAAAATGAAAAATGTGGCGCCGAATGCGCGGAGCTTCGAAAGCGAAAGCCCGTTTACAATGGCCGCCATCGCGTGCTCGCGGGTACCGTAGTGCAGATTCTTGCCGGTCGGCGTATCGGCCTGAAGATCGCCGGCGCCCTCGTAGGTCAGCAGCGTCCGGTTCGACGGTCCCAGGTCGGCCGAGCCTCCAAGAAACCAGGAGATGTTCTGCGCGATCACGTTCAGCACCTTGCCCGAGGCGTCTCGCCCCGCGAGGCCCTTTGCGTCCGCCGGAAAAACCGGCAAATTGCGGTCCCAGCCGGCTGGGAGTTCGCGCCGCTGCATTTGATCGATCTCGGCCGCGAGTTCGGGGAACCCGGCGCGATAGGCATCGAAGAGCTTCATCCATTGGCGCCGGGCCGTTCCTCCGCGTTCTCCTATTCCTGCTGCGACGTGCTCATAAACGCCGTCGGGCACGAGAAACTTCGCGTCTTCGGGCCATCCGTAGCCGCGTTTGGTGAGGCGGACTTCCTCTTCGCCGAGCGGTTCGCCGTGGGCGTCGGCGGTGTCCTGCTTGTGCGGCGATCCATATCCAATGTGACTGTCCAGCACAATGAACGTGGGCCGGCCCTTGGTCTCATGGAAGACATCGAGGGCGCGCTGGATGCGGTCTGTATCGTTGGCATCGCCGACCCGCAGCACGTTCCAACCGTAACCGAGGAACCGCACTGCGACATCTTCCGTAAATGTAATGCGCGTGTTGCCTTCAATGGTGATGTGGTTGTTGTCGTAGACCCAGCACAGGTTGTCGAGGCCCAGGTGGGCGGCCAGCGAGGCTGCTTCAGACGCAACGCCCTCCATCAGGCAACCGTCTCCGCATACGGCGTAGATGTTGTAATCGAAGACTTTGAAACCGGACCGGTTATAACGCGCGGCGAGCCACTTCTCACCGATCGCCATCCCTACGCTCGTCGCAACGCCCTGGCCAAGCGGGCCGGTGGTCGTCTCGACGCCGGAAACCCAATGGTACTCGGGATGGCCGGGGGCCTTGCTGCCGAGCTGGCGAAAGCGGCGGATATCGTCGAGCGTCACTGAGGGTTGCCCCAGCGTCTCGTATTCGGCATTCACCGCCTGTGTCCTGGTCAGGTGGAGCACCGACCAGAGCAGCATGGAGGCATGACCATTCGAGAGCACGAACCGATCACGGTTGGGCCAGATCGGGTCCTGCGGATCGAAGCGCATGACGCGGTTCCAAATGGTGTAAACCAACGGCGCGAGCGCCATCGGAGTGCCAGGGTGCCCGGACTTGGCCTGCTGGACGGCGTCAATCGAGAGCGTACGAATGGTATTGATACACAGTTGATCGATTTCCGCGCTTGTCGATGGTTGAGCAACTTGCGGAGTACTCATATTTTCGTCCTCACTAGACCATGCAAGTGGCGTTCAGTCATGCGCATCCTATCCTGCGTGCGTGGACTCAGCGCTGAGTCGGCCTCCTGCCGCGTGGTCAGCCAGCACCACAGCCTGTTCGCGGCGAACTCGGCCTGCGGGAATCGACACATCCCCGTCGAGTAGGCGACGGAGCATTTCCACTTTCTCGCTCCCGGTGACAACCCAGAGTATGCGCCGGGCGCGATTGAGTGCCGGATACGTCAACGTCATGCGGCGCCGGCCCTGGTAGATTCCAGTCAGCGCCACGTCTGCGCCGGTAACATCGAGGACCGGATCACCGGGTATCAGCGAGGCGGTGTGGCCATCCGGGCCGAGACCCAGGTGGACGAGGTCAAGCACCGGCGGCGATCCGGCAGTTTCGCAGAGGGTCAGACTGTACTGCCTGGCTGCCGCGTCGAGATCGGGAGATTCCACCGGCATCGCGTGGACCTGCTCCGGGCGCAAAGGTGCGTGCTGCAGGAGACTCTCGCGCAAACGGGTCAGGTTCCGGTCCGGATGTCCGTCAGGGGCCACGCGCTCGTCCACCTGAAATACGTGAACAGCAGCCCACGGGAGATCTTCGGTTGCCAGCGCCCGCAGCATAATCCATGGAGTGTGACCGCCGCTCGCCGCCAGTGCAAAGCGTCCACGAGCAGCGATCGCCGCACGAGCCTCAGCAGCGATTGTCGCCGCGGCCGCTCGCGCGACGGAGCTGGCAGCATCCAACACTTCGATCTTCATGGGTCCGTTCTCTACCTCGTCAGGCGGTATCTGCGAATCAGGTTGTTCGTTGAACTGTCATGGCCGAGCGCGGGCTCTGTCGGGCTCTCGAGTTCCGGGATGATGCGTTGGGCAAGCACCTTGCCCAGTTCCACGCCCCACTGGTCGAAGGAATCAATATTCCAGATAACGCCTTGTGTGAAGACAGAATGCTCGTAAAGAGCGACGAGTTTGCCCAAAGCCTCCGGTGTGAGCCGCTCAACAAGAATGGTGTTCGAGGGACGGTTCCCTTCGAAGACCCGGTGGGGCACCAGCCAATCCGGCGTGCCTTCGGCCCTCACCTCCTCGGGCGTTTTACCGAATGCTAGCGCCTCCGCTTGGGCGAAGACATTGGCCAGCAGCATGTCATGGTGGCGGCCAAGCGGATTCAGCGCCTTGGCAAATGCGATGAAGTCGCAAGGGATGAGGCGTGTCCCCTGATGGATCAGCTGATAAAAGGAGTGTTGGCCGTTGGTTCCCGGCTCGCCCCAATAGATCGGGCCGGTCGGATAGGTGACCTCGGTTCCATCAAGCGTCACGTGTTTTCCGTTGCTCTCCATCGTTAGTTGCTGCAAATAAGCTGGAAATCGCTTCAAATATTGCTCGTAAGGCAACACTGCAATCGTCTCGGCGCGGAAGAAATCGCCGTACCAGATGGCCAGGAGACCCATGAGCACCGGCAGGTTGTGCTCGAACGGCGTGGTGCGGAAATGCTCGTCCATCTGGTGGAAGCCGTCCAACATGGCCCGGAAGTTGTCCGGTCCGATGGCCACCATGGTCGAAAGACCGATGGCTGAATCCATTGAATAGCGTCCGCCCACCCAATCCCAGAAACCGAACATGTTGGTGGTGTCGATGCCGAATTTCGCTACTTCCGCAGCGTTCGTTGACACCGCGACGAAGTGCCTGGCGACGGATTTCTCGTCACCGCCTAGGCCGGCGAGTGACCAGGCGCGAGCCGAGTGGGCATTCGTCATCGTTTCGAGGGTTGTGAACGTTTTCGAAGAAACAATGAAGAGAGTCTCTGACGGGTAGAAATCACGGACAGCTTCCGCGAAGTCTGTGCTGTCCACATTGGAAACGAACCGGAATGTCATGGCGCGGTCGCTGTAATGCTTAAGCGCCTCGTAGGCCATCACCGGTCCGAGATCGGAGCCACCGATGCCGATATTAATAATGTTACGAATGGGCTTCCCGGTGTATCCTTTCCACTCGCCACTTCGGATTCGGTTGGAAAAGCCCGTCATTTTGTCCAGCACGGCATGCACCTGCGGCACCACGTTCTCCCCATCCACGACGATGGATGTACCTTGGGGTGCGCGCAGAGCCACGTGCAGAACCGCCCGTTTCTCGGTGACGTTGATCTTTTCGCCTCGAAACATGGCGTCGATTCGCTGCCGCAGGCTCGATTCCTCGGCAAGCTGCGCGAGAAGCTTGACGGTTTCCTCCGTGATGCGGTTCTTCGAGTAGTCCAGGAAGATGCCGGCAGCCTCGGCCGTCATCCGCTGGCCGCGCGTCGGGTCATCCGCGAAGAAATCTCGAAGATGTAATTCGTGAATCTTCTTATAGTGGGTTTGGAGCGCCTTCCAAGCCTTGCGTTTCGTCAACGGTTGGGGACCCTGGTTTGTGGCGCCGGCTGCTACGCGTGTTGCCATCTCGTGCTCCCTTTGCTTTCACGTCAATTGGCTGCGGTCCTCTTGAGCGCGGCGCTCTTGGAGGTGATCACCGCCATCAGCTCGTTCCAGGACTTAACGAATGACTTCGCGCCTTCATCCTGAAGCTGAGCGGCCAAGGCGTCGATTTCGATGCCGGCTTTGGTGAACCGCGCAAGCATTTCCTCGCAGTCGCCACCGTCGGCCGGCAGGATCGTGCCGACCTCGCCATGGTCGGCGAGTGCCTTCAGTGTGCCCTCCGGCATGGTGTTCACCGTGAAAGGCGCAGTCAGGGCCTTAATGTAGAGGACATCCGACGCCTTGGGGTCCTTGGTTCCTGTGCTGGCCCATAGAAGTCGTTGGGGACGCCCGCCGGCGTTAAAAACGCGCTGCCAGCGTGGGGAGCCAAGCAGGTCGCGGTATGCCTTGTACGTGCGCTTGGCGATGGCTATGCCGAGTTGATCACGCAACGCGTCGGGCACCTGGCCCATCACCGCCGCGTCCCAGCGGCTGACAAATATTGAGGCAACGGAGCCGACACCGGGCTTAAGCCCGGCATCGATGCGCCGCTCGACGCCGCGCAGGAACGCCTCGGCAGCCGACAGGTATTGCTCGCGAGAGAACAAGAGGGTGACGTTGATCGGGATGCCGGCAAAAATCGATTCTTCGATCGCAGGCAGACCCTCCTTGGTGCCAGGGATCTTGATGAACAAGTTCGGTTGTCCCCCGCCCGCATGGAGATCCTTGGCAGCCGCCAGGGTGCTGGTTGTGTCGTAAGCCAGCAAAGGCGATACCTCCAAAGACACCCACCCGTCCACACCGTTTGTTCGATCATTGATTGGTCGAAACAGCGCGGCGGCCCGGGTAATGTCCTCCAGCGCCAGCTCGAAGAAGAGCGCTTCGCCGGATTTGCCGTTGCTCAGCTTCTCACGGATCGCCGCATCGTAAGCCGTGCTGTTCTTGATCGCATGATCGAAGATCGTCGGATTTGAGGTGAGCCCCGTTACCGAAAATTCATCGATGTAGCGCTTGAGCGTGCCGCTGTCCAGCAGGTCGCGTGTGATGTTATCGAGCCAGATGCTCTGACCCAGATTGTGGAGTGCTTGTGTCGCTTTCATTGGGATCCAACCTCCAGAACCCCCATATGTGGAGTTCTAATTATCCCCAAACAGTTCGAGAGCCTGGTGACGCCGCTGGAATTGAGGTCGTTCTACCGCACTGGGCATGGCTTGACCTTCCAGATATCGGCTGAGTATTCGGCGATAGTGCGGTCGCTAGAAAACTTCCCGGAACCTGCCACATTCAGGATGGCCTTGCGCGACCACTCCGCCGGGTCGGCATACAGTCCGAGCATCTGATGATCCGCATCGAGGTAGGACTTCAGGTCCGCCAGGTGCATGTAATAATCGCCGTGTGTCAGAAGCGCATCCCGCAGTCCGCTGAAGATACCCGGCTCATAGCGGCTGAAATGATCGGAGAAGATGAGGTCCAAGGCTGCGCGGGTCTCGGGCTCGTTGTCATAGTGCCAGTGCGGATTGTACCAGCCACGGCTCCCGGTCACCTGGTCGGCGGTCAGGCCGAAGAGAAAGAAATTCTCTTCGCCCGCTTCCTGCGCCATCTCGATGGTCGCGCCGTCGCGAGTGCCGATTGTCAAGGCGCCGTTCATCATGAATTTCATGTTGCTCGTGCCGCTGGCTTCGTAACCAGCCGTCGAAATCTGGTTCGAGACATCACTGGCAGGGATCAACCGCTCCGCTAGAGAAACATCGTATTCGGGCAGAAACAAGACTTTGAGCCGGCCTTGCATCGCACGATCTCCGTCGATGGTCCCCGCCAGGTTCTCGATGAACTTGATGATGAGCTTGGCCAGTTGGTAGGCCGGCGCTGCCTTGCCGGCAAAGAAGAACGTCCGTGGCGCCATCTCGAGGTTGGGATCGTCCCGCAGCCGGTTGTAAAGCACCACGATGCGCAGCGCATTGAGCAGTTGCCGCTTGTATTCGTGGATGCGCTTGATCTGGCAATCAAAGATTGTATCCGGGTCTGCCGTTTGGCCGGAGGAAGACTTGAGCCAACTGGCAAACTGACATTTGGCTTCCCGCTTCGCCTTGCGGAAGCTATCACGAAAGCTCTTGTCGCCGGCCAGCGGCTTGAGCTTGCCGAGTTGGCTGAGGTCAGTCACCCAGCCCTCGCCGATGGCCTCTGTAATCGTGCGGGCGAGCGCCGGATTTGCCAGCAACAACCAGCGGCGGGGCGTAACGCCGTTCGTCTTGTTGCTGAAACGTCCCGGGAACATTTCGGCCAGGTCCTTGACTGTTATCGTGCGCAGCAGCTTGGAGTGAATCGCAGCCACGCCGTTAGTGCTGTGTGAGCCGGCGATCGCCAGGTTGGCCATGCGGACGTGCCTGTCTGGGCCTTCCTCGATCAAGCTCACGCGCTGCACCCGGCTGTCATCTCCGGGAAACCGCGTCTTGACCGTATCGAGCAGACGCCGGTTGATCTCGAAAATGATCTCCAAGTGCCGCGGCAGCAGCGCCTCGAACCACGCAAGCGGCCATTTCTCCAGTGCCTCAGGCAGCAAGGTGTGGTTGGTGTACGCGAGGGTCCTTTGGGCGAGGTCCCACGCCTGGTCCCATCCAAGTTTGCCTTCATCCAGCAGGATCCGCATCAACTCCGGGACTGCCAACGCCGGGTGTGTATCGTTGAGCTGGATGGCGGCTTTCTCAGGGAGTGCGCTCCAGTCGGCATTGCCGCGCCGGAAGCGCCGCACGAGATCCGCCAGCGAACAGGCGACGAGAAAATACTCCTGCACGAACCGCAGGCCCTGCCCGCTGCTTGTGGAGTCGTCGGGGTACAGTACTCGCGTCAGCGATTCGGCCATGAGGGTTTCAGCTACTGCTCCGACGAAATCACCGTGGCTGAACACCTGAAAGTCAAAGTAATCGGGTGCTGCGGCGGCCCAAAGACGGAGGGTGTTGATGGTCTTGCCGCCGTAACCCACTACGGGCCGATCGAACGGAACGCCAATCAGGCTGGACGGCCGGCCAGGGATGACGCGCAAGCTCCCGCCGCGTACCTCGAAAGAGCCATTGAACTTGACTTCCACTCGTTCGTGCGGTCGTGCCACCTCCCAAGGATCCTGACGACGCAACCAGTTGTCCGGCCGTTCCTGTTGCCAGCCATCGCGGATGGTCTGCTTGAAAATGCCGTATTCGTACCGCAGACCGTAGCCCATAGCCGGGAGTTGCATCGTCGCCATCGAGTCGAGGAAACAAGCCGCCAAACGCCCGAGCCCACCGTTACCCAGACCGGCGTCAGGTTCCCGCTCGAGCAAGCAGAGCCAGTCCAGGTCCTTGTCTTTGATGGCCTGCTCCACCATGGGGTCCAGCAACAAATTCGTAACATTGTTGGCGAGCGAGCGGCCAATGAGGAACTCCATTGAGAGGTAATAAACCCGCTTCGGATCCTCGCGCGCGTAAGTGTCCTCAGTCTTGAGCCACCGTTGCGAAAGAAAATCGCGCACCGACCGGGCGATGGCCTCGAAGCGTTCGCGCGGGCCGGCGGCAGTCGGATCGACAACATTGTCGAAAACCAGGTGGCGTTCATACAGCCCGTTATCGGTGCCCGCGAATTCGTACGGGTCGCACCCATAGTGACTACGGCGTTTGGAAATAATGTCAGGTTCGGCGGGTCTCGCGGGCTCGGTTGCCGCTCTGGTGCCCATGACGGTTTTCCTTATCTTGGTTTGATTCCGCCTCTCCCAAGCCGGATTCAGCTCAGCGTTACTCGACGTGAGTCATTTCACAGGCTCCATGCCGACCTGTGAAGCGCTGTGTCCTGGGGTCTCGCAGCCTGTGACACAATGACGGTTCCAAAGGCCAGCCCCGCTACTGCGATTCCCGCTAAGAGATGACACGTGGGCGCCGGCATCGCCGGTTCTGCATTGCGGTCTCCGGCCAAGGCAGCACCTGTCGGCGCGCGCCGTTGATTTCTGCATGCCTGCTTGAGCAATAGTCAGTGCCTAAACGGCCTCAGGCCTTCAGCTCCGACCCCGCTTGGGTGAGCGGAGGATTGCGTGCGGCTGCAACTGGCTGCGGAGATCGTGAAACTCTGGGTTGCAACGGTGCCGGCCGCCGTCGAGGCCACGGCGGTCCGCGTCTGTTGCAGTGAAGTCAGCAGCGAACTCCGCGATACACGGCGCACAATGGGATCAGCCAACCATCGGAGAGTGACCGGGATGTCCCGGCTCAAGGCAATCGCTTCCACCTCAATGTACACGCCCCCGTCCCTTTCCTCGAACCGGGACAAACTGTACAAGCGCCAAATGTAACCGGCTCCGACATCCGGCGCCAGCTCATGCTCGCCAGGCTGGCTGTAGTCCTCGATCTGCCGGATGCGAGTGCTGGAGCCCACGCTGTACCATCTCTTACTATCCAGACGAGAGTAAGACGCCTTGCATTCGCAATCGAGAGCCGTTTTCGAAAACAGCGCTTTATTCAAGAGCACCATCGAAAACCGAAAGTCGGAAGCGCCTCGGCCCATGGGTTTTGAATCGACCACCAGCGGCGCGTAGAACTCTTTATAGCGGTCAAAGGCCTGGACAACCGCGAAAATATCCGCGAGGCCGGCATGCGAGACGAATGCTGCCCCGATCCAGTGGTGAATGAGTCCGTTAGGGATCTTCCTCGGACTGCGTTCTCCGATGGGAGAGGCGACGATCTCGCCGCTGTGAACCCGGCGCGCCAGATCTGGTGTCTCATCGATCCACAGGAATCGGCCAGTTGGCTGAAGGCGCCGTTGCATGTGTAAATTCGCCGTCTGAATGTATTGGTCCCAGGCCGCCAGTGTCTCAGGTTTCAGTTCCGCCGCGTAAACCGCGGGCAGGGCTAAGAGCATCGCGGCGATACGCTGGATGTTCGTCACTTGGCTCCTCGGTCCTCCGGCATCCTCAACAACGGCCGTCTCGCTCCTTCCGTTACTGATGAGGATGCGTCGTGCCGGGATTCGCGACGTCAGACTTAGGTGCGAGATTTGAGCGGAAGTGGCGAAGATAACAACTGACGGCTCCGGATCGCCGGTGACAAATTGGGCCGGGGATCAGTTCGGCCCGTGCACGGAGATTTTTCGGAGGAGCCTGAAATCGTCCAGCATCTTGGCTGTCCCCATGACCACGGACGTCAGAGGGTCTTCGGCCAGCGAAACCGGGAGATTGGTTTCTGTTCGAATCCGTTTATCGAGATTCTTCAACAGCGAACCACCGCCAGTCAGAACAATTCCTCGCTCGCTGATGTCGGCGCTGAGTTCCGGGGGTGTGCATTCCAGTGCAACACGAATTGCCTGAATGATCGTCGACAAGCATCCGGAGAGAGCCTGCCGGATTTCGCTGTCCACAACGGTAACCGTCTTTGGAATGCCGGCGATTGCATCCCGCCCTTTGACTTCCATCCTCAAAGGCTGATCTACGGGGTAGGCTGAGCCCACCTCCATCTTGATCGCCTCGGCTGTCCGCTCTCCGATCACCAAATCGTGTTTTCGCTTCAAGTGTTCGATAATTTGCGCGTCCATCAAATTGCCCGCCGCGCGCACCGACCTCGAGTAGACAATCCCGGCGAGCGAGATGACTGCGATATCCGTGGTGCCTCCTCCGATATCCACCACCATGTTGCCAGTGGCTTCGGTTACCGGGAGCCCGGCGCCAATCGCAGCGACCATGGCCTGATCCACCAGGTGTACTTCGCTGGCTTTGGCACGGTAGGCCGCATCCAGCACAGCACGCTTTTCCACGTCCGTGGTCTCACTGGGTACGCCGATGACGATACGAGGGTGCACCAGCCGCTTCCGCTTGTGAGCTTTCTGGAGGAAGCTGTGCAGCATTTCTTCTGCCGCGTCGAAATCCGCAATCACGCCGTCGCGCAAGGGCTGAATGGCCACCATATACCCCGGCGTGCGCCCAAGCATGTCTTTGGCATCCTTGCCGACGCCTTCCACCTGCCCCGTCTTCTTGTTCAAAGCAACGATGGAAGGTTCATCCACCACGATGCCTTTGCCGGAGGCGAACACTAGCGTGTTCGCGGTACCGAGATCGACAGCCAGATCGGAGGAAAATATTCCTAATAGCGAACGGCGGTTCATTGGACATCTTAGACACTATCTGGCTTAGTGGATAATGGCAAGGTTGGATCTGGTTAACCGCCCGATGCTAACAAAGGACAGCGCTCACCGAGCTGGTCGCGAATCGGGTTTTTCGATGGCGGCAGCAGTCGCGCGGGCTACGATCTTCTCCTCGTCAGCAGGAAGGATCAAAACGGCTACTCGAGACAGATCCGTAGAGATCCTGGCCTCCCCGACGGCGGAGTGGTTACATCCAGGGTCTAATTCGATTCCGAATGCCGACAACCCCTTGCATACCTGCTCCCGAATGAGAGCGCTGTTTTCGCTGATTCCGCCGGAAAATGTGAGGACATCCACGCCACCGAGGGTGACAAGAAACGCGCCAATGTAATGGCGAACGGACCGGACAAACACGTCAAGCGCGAGCCGCGCCCGGGCATCCCCGGATTCGGCCGCTGTGCTCAGATCGCGGATGTCACCCGTGCCGCCCGCAATGCCTGCCAGTCCTGATTCATTCGCCAGAATCGACGCCATCTGGTCGACAGTCAGCGAACGTCTCTTCATTACGTAGAGCGCTGCAAACACGTCCAGGTCGCCTACGCGATTGTTGTGAGGGATTCCGGATTGCGGCGACATGCCGAAGCTCGTGTCCACGGCAACGCCGTTCCGAATGGCAGCAATGCTGGAGCTGCCGCCGAGATGACATGAGATATGTCTCAGGTCACTTCGTCCAAGCACCTCCTGTGCCCTTTCACTGGCGGCACGATGGCTCGCGCCGTGAAAACCGTAACGGCGCACACCGTCTTCCTGCTTCCAGGAAAACGGGACGGCGTAGGTGGTCGCCGACTCATCCAGCGATTCAAAGAATGCTGTCTCGAACAGCGCCACCAGAGGAACATCTGGCAGCGTTTTTCGAAAAGCGCGCATCGCGGCCAGGTACGGTGGATTATGCGCAGGCGCGAGGAACAGGAATTCTTCCATGGCCGCCAATACCTTGTCGTCGATGACCTGAGTACCGCTAAGGGGACCTGCGTGTACTGCTTTGAAACCGATCGCGCTGAGTTCCCGCAAGTCGCGAAGTACCTTATTGTTCCCGACAATTTTGGTAAGGCAGGACTGGATGGCCGATTCATAGTCGGGACATTGCCCGCCGGGCGCTCCGATGCGTTCTACGCGACCCTGGGCAAGCGCCGTGAACGGTTCCATCCCGAAAAGCTTGTACTTGAACGATGTGCTCCCGATATTCGCCACCAGGATCTTCATACACGCTTAGTAGGTTAATCTCCAAGTTTAGACGGGAGTGGACTTATTCGTACGCAGGCACGGAAGCCACAAAGCACGCTTCCACGAGAATGCCGGGCTGTAAGTCGCAGCCGTAGACACCGCGGCTCGGACAATGCGACCCAAAGTACTCCGCATAGGCTCTGTCCACAGCAGGCAAATCCCTTTCGAGATTTTGCAGATACAGCTTGACGGAACCAATCTGGAGTTTATCGATTCCCAGTTCGGCCAGTTCACAAGCGAGTTGCCGGAAGATTTCCTGCAATTCCGCCGCGGCCCCTCCGGGAACGGCTTCCGTTGCCCCTTTTGGAATGCCTTTCAACTCGGTCTGGAAAATGTTCCCGGCGAAAAAAACCGCGTCGCTGACTGGAAAATCCGTATGTGAATCAATGACCCTCATCATAGATCCCCTCTCTTCTCCTGCGATCGATTCAACTGGCAGCCCGAAGCTTCATCCCCGCTTCTGCCTGGGCTGTCAGTATGCCGATCGCAATGGAATAAATTTTGGTTTCCGGCGATTCCGCTCGCGAAAGCAGAATCAGTGGAACCTTCGCCCCGACTACAATACCGCCTGAGGTCCCCTTGGCGAAATATAGAAGCGCCCGGTACAGAATGTTCGCCGCCTCGATGTCGGGGGCAATAAATATATCCGTTTCTTCCACGAGCGGGCTTTCAATGCCTTTCCGATTCGCGGCAAATCGGCTCAGCGGCACATCCAGCGCGATCGGACCCTCCACATACGCGCCGTTGAGTTGCCCCCGGCGATTCATGAGGGTCAGGGCCGCGGCATCCACCGTGGCGGGCATGTCCGGATTGACGAACTCCAGGGCACAAAGCAGCGCCACATTCGGGGTCTCGATGCCAATGGCTTTCGCCACCTGAATCGCGTTTCGGCAAATGTCTGCTTTTTGGTCAATATTCGGCGCGATATTGATCGCGGCGTCGGTCATCAACATCAGGCGGTTGAATCCCGGCACCTGAAACACGATCACCTGGCTAAGGAGGCGGCCACCTCGCAAACCGTGGTCCTTGTCGAGCACCGCGCGGACCAAGGCCGCCGTCTTGGTCTTGCCCTTCATCAAAAGACCGGCCCGGCCCTCGTGGACCAGCGCAATTGCTTTGCGGGCGGCCATAGCCTCGTCAGGCTCGGCGATCAAGCGTGTATCCGGGATTCGCAGACCGGCGGCTTCGGCCAGATCGAGAATCTTCTGCGGATCGCCCACGAAGATGCCGCGGGCGAGTCCTATTTCCTCGGCCTTCTTAATGGCTTCAATTACGTCCTCATCCTGCGCGGCCGCGATCGCAACCTCGACCGGACCTGCTCTCCGTGCCGCTGCCAGAAGTTCTTCCAAATTGCGGAACATCATTTCACCGCGGCCGGGCTCTGCACGAGCACAGAGTCGACCACCTTCTCAAACTCCGCGTTCGTGAGCAGGCCCTTCTTTTCGATCGAGCGCTGCTTAACGCCCGCTACGATGGCCTCTGCCTGTTGCGGCGTAGCCTGGATCCCGCGCCGTTCGAGATGCTCTTCGATATTGGCCAGACCACTTCCCTTGCCGAGGGCAATGTCGACGCCCGGCCGTCCCACCATTTCCGGAGTGAACGGGATGTATTCCAGCGGCTCCACGTTGCGGCAGCGGCGGTGAAACATGGTGACGATGCCCGATTCGATGTAATACAGCCAGTCGCCAACAATGGGCCGGTTCGGAGGGACCTGGAAGCCGGCAAGTTGCTGGACGAGCTTCGACAATTCGTAAAACTTCTCGGTCTTGATCCCCGTATCGACGCCGTACATGCAATGCAGGGCCATCACTGTGTCTTCCAGGGGAACATTTCCTGCGCGTTCCCCGGTTCCAGTCACCGTCACGTGAGCGACCGAAGCCCCGTTCGCCAAAGCAGCGATGGTATTGGCCACACCTAATCCGAAGTCTTCGTGGCAGTGAATCTCAATGGGCTTGTTGAAGCGCGCTTTCAGCTTTCGCACCACGAAACCGATGGCTTCCGGCGTGCAACCGCCGAAGGAGTCCGCGAGCGTCAGCGAGTCCATGTGCCCCCGGCTGGCAACTTCCTCGATCAAATCCATGTACCGGTTCAGGTCGGAACGCGTGCTGTCGATGGTGAAAAAAGCGGTGTACAGGCCGGCTTCTTTGGCGGCCAGGGTCGTTTCAATTGAAGACTGGATGGCCCAATCCATGCTTTTGCCGTAGGCATTTTTGATGATGTGCTCGCTCGAAGGGATCTCGGTGACAACTCCCGTGACGCCGCAATCCTTGGCTAGTTTGACGTCAGCGGGCATGCATCGGCAGAACGAAAAGATTTCCGAGGGAAGGCCGAGGGCGACGATATCCTTGATGGCCGCCTCATCCTCGCCGGAAACGGCAGGCATGCCCGCTTCAATACGGTGCACCCCCGCTTCGGCCAGTTTCTTGGCAATGGCAACCTTGTCCTGCCTGCGGAATACGATTCCGGTCTGCTGTTCGCCATCGCGCAAGGTGACATCGTGAATGCGGATCTGGGCCGGGAACTGCCACCCGGCTTTCACATCCGCAAAATGATTCCAAGGACTGGTGAACCAACGATCTGTCTTCCAGGAACAACTCATGATTTCCCCCTTATAGAAATGAAGCGAACTGCGTGCAGACGCGCCCCTTTCGATGATAAAATAAGATACAGAGATCCACAAGCCTTTTATAGTCGCAATTGTCGGGATCGGGGCGCAGCCCGGCCGACCTAGATGTCTTGAGGATAATCGTGTTCCTGTCCCGCTCCCACTAGGAGCGTCTGCGGCTCCGACGCCGTTGCAGCGATTCACAACACCGTCTGCTCCGAGCCGCCATTCGTTGGCGGAATCCCGATAGACCCCGGAAGGTTCATGAGAGATTAAGTATCGATCCGCACTTGTAGGAGTGTCTGCTTCAGTACCACTCGGTCAGAAAAGAGAGCGTTATGCGGTCTAACTGACAGAAACGAGTACCTCGACGTGGTACACTCCGCGCATGAACAGCGGGCTCAGGGGCTGTCGAAAGGCACTTGGAGCAACCTATCTGGGAGCTGGCGGGTGTGAGTTCGTTGTCTGGGCCCCTTTTTCGAAGCAGGTCCATCTCTGTCTTGTCGACAACACAAAACGAAGAGTCCAGATGAATCGGGGCGCCAGCGGTTACTATCAAGCGCTGGTGGAAGGAGTTGAACCGGGGGGCCGCTACCTGTACCAACTTGATGGCGCGGCGTTGCGACCCGACCCGGCTTCTCGTTTTCAACCGGAGGGAGTCCATGGCCCTTCTCAAATCGTGTGTGCCGACTTCTCGTGGGACGACACGAGCTGGTTCGGCTTGCCGCTCAACCGCTATGTTTTCTACGAACTTCACGTCGGCACTTACAGCAGGGAAGGGAATTTCGACGCGATCGTGCCCCGCCTGGCCGAACTGAAGTCACTGGGAGTAACGGCTATTGAGCTGATGCCCGTAGCGCAGTTTTCGGGAAATCGGAATTGGGGCTACGATGGCGTGTTTCCGTTCGCCGTGCAGAATTCCTATGGCGGACCTGCGGCCCTAAAAGCGCTTGTCAGGGCCTGTCACCAGCAGGGCATCGCCGTCGTCCTTGATGTGGTTTACAACCATCTTGGCCCGGAGGGCAACTATCTAGGGGAGTTCGGCCCCTATTTTACCGACCGTTATCGGACTCCTTGGGGTATGGCTCTCAACTTTGACGGTCCCGACAGCGACGAAGTCCGCCGTTTCTTCGTCGAGAACGCGCTGTACTGGGTGACAGACTTCCACATAGACGCTCTCCGCTTGGACGCGATTCATGCGATAGTCGACCATTCCGCGCAGCCGTTTCTCCAGGAACTTACAGCGGCCGTCCACCAGCGGGCCGCCGAACTGAATCGTCATATTTGTGTAATCGCCGAAAGCGATCTCAATGACGTGCGGGTAATTCAACCCTGTCATTCCGGTGGCTACGGTTTTGACGCCCAGTGGAACGACAATTTTCACCACGCTCTGCATACACTCCTGACCGGCGAACGTGAGGGCTATTATCAGGACTTCGGCCAACTGCGGCACCTGGCAAAAGCCTACGCCGAAGGCTTCGTGTATTCCGGTGAACACTCTTCGTTTCGGCGCCGTCGTCACGGCAGCTCGTCACGCACGATACCTGCGGAGCGCTTCGTCGTTTGTGCGCAGAATCACGATCAGATCGGCAACCGGATGCTAGGCGATCGCCTGAGCACGCTCATCTGTTTCGAGGCTTTGAAGCTGGCGGCAGGGGTTGTGGTCCTTTCGCCCTACTTGCCGCTGCTTTTCATGGGAGAAGAGTACGGTGAGTCAGCGCCCTTTCTATACTTCACCAGTCACTCGGACGCTGCGCTAGCCGAAGCTGTACGGCGCGGCCGCCGAGAAGAGTTCTCCGGGTTCGCCTGGCAGGGAGAGGTGCCCGACCCTCAAGATGAGGTGACCTTCCTTCGCTCCAAGATCAATTACGAACTGAAAGACACGGCAGGCCACCGCACTCTCCTGGACTTCTACCGGGAACTGATCCGCCTACGCGGAACCAATCCGGCGCTCGCATATCTCAGCAAAGAAGACACCGATGTCATCGCCTTGGAAAACAAAAAGACGCTTTTTGTGCGACGCCGCTGCGGCGAATGCGAAGTATTCGTCGCCTTCAGCTTTGCGGATTCTGTCATTGCCGTTGACGCGCCTGTTCCCCCGGGGCGTTGGCAGCGGCTGCTGGATTCTTCCGACGAGCAATGGA
>Ga0335080_10002413_pt1 | contig 18590 bp, 11 predicted proteins | sample Lox_Sample_34_FD_206720 | JGI IMG/M metagenome (GOLD analysis project Ga0335080, IMG submission 206720) | Soil microbial communities from Loxahatchee National Wildlife Refuge, Florida, United States - Lox_Sample_3.4 | ecosystem: Environmental > Terrestrial > Soil > Wetlands | place: USA...
ATGGATTCGAGATAATCTTGCTTGGAACGCAGCACCATATTACGGCCTCCTTTCGGTTACCTGTAATATGATGCAACGTACCTTTTTTAAGTCCAGCTACGGTTACATTTAATTTGAGTCAATTCGCCAGAGGCACGCCCGGCTCACACGTTCAGGATTTCATGATATAATGATTTCATGGGGGAACCCATGAACAGCTACGATCTTGAAGGCAGAATCGCGCTGGTTACCGGGGCGCGGCGCGGCATCGGGCGGGCCATCGCACTCCGGCTCGCGGCATCGGGCGCGGTCACGGTGGTGTCCGACCTGAACATGGAAGGATGCGAGAAAGTCGCTGCCGAAATCCGCGAGGCGGGGGGCGCCGGACTTGCCCTGCGGCTGGACGTGAGCAGCGAGGAGGATATCCGCTCGGCAGTGGCGGAGATAGAAGGGAAATACCGGCGGCTCGATATCCTCGTGAACAATGCGGGGATATACATCCAGCAGGAAGTTGAACTGATGGCGACCGAGGAGATCGACCGGGTGATAGGGGTGAACCTGCGGGGGGCGATCCTCTGCGCGAAGTATTCCCTTCCCGGGATGAAGAGAAACAGGTACGGGAAGATCGTCAATATTGCCAGCATCGCGGGGTTCGTCGGTTTTCCGTCATCTGCCCTCCACTCGGCGACCAAGGGGGCGCTGGTTGCCGTGACCAGGGACCTGGCCCTGAATTATGCAAAATACGGGATCAACGTCAATGCAATTGCCCCGGGAATCATCGAGACACCGATGACCGCGGAGCTTCTGCAGGACAGGGCGGAAAAGAAAGCGATCCTGCGCAACATCCCTTACGGCAGGATCGGCTCGACGGCTGACATCGCCAATGGCGTCGCTTTTCTGGTAAGCGACGACAGCGATTATATAACCGGACAGACATTGGTAATCGACGGCGGCTGGATATCTGTTTAGCTTCTGGAAACGGTCCTTTTCCGCCCTGGCGGTGTCAATCTGGAATCTCTCGATCTGGTTGCCCATTCTTCTACGGAAAGGAGTGCTGCCATGGCGAATCAAACATTATCCGGCGATGTTTTTTATCCATCCGAGGAAACCATCGGGTATGCGCGTATTCACGACTGGGATGTCCTGGCGGATAAGGCGGAACACGACTATACGGGGTTCTGGGAGCGGGAGGCCGATGAGCTGTATTGGCACAGGGAGTGGGACAAGGTGCTGGATGATTCGCAGAAGCCCTTTTACAAGTGGTTCGTCGGCGCGAGGACAAATATTGCATACAATTGCCTGGATCGCCACGTGCAGACCGCGCGGCGCAACAAGCTGGCCCTGATCTGGGAAGGCGAGGACGGTGATTTCCGCTCCTATTCCTACTTCGCACTGCGCCGGGAAGTGCGCCGATTCGCTAATGTGCTGAGAAGCCTGGGCCTCGAAAAGGGAGACCGGGTGACGATCTACATGGGGCGCATCCCCGAGCTTCCCATCGCCATGCTCGCCTGCGCCTACATCGGCGCTATCCACTCCGTGGTGTTCGGAGGTTTCACGGTTGAAGCCCTTGCCGAGCGCATCGACGACAGCCAGTCCAAGGTGCTCATAACCTGCGACGGCGCTTACCAGCGAGGCAAGATCATCCCGCTCAAACAGATCGCCGACGAGGCACTGCATCGCACCGGGACCATCGAAAGCGTGCTGGTGGTGAAACGCACCGGGCAGGAGGTCAACATGGAGGAAGGGCGTGACATGTGGTACCACGAGCTCATGACCCTCCCCATTGCCAGCGGGACATCCAGCATGGAGATCATGGATGCCGAAGACCCCCTGTTCATGCTCTACACATCCGGTACCACCGGCAAGCCGAAGGCGATCCTCCATACCCACGGCGGTTACATGGTGGGGACATACTCGACCCTGAAGTACGTCTTCGACATCCACGACGAGGACCGCTTCTGGTGCGCCGCGGACCCCGGCTGGATAACGGGCCACAGCTATATCGTCTACGGGCCGCTGCTGAACGGCGCCACATCCTTCATGTATGAAGGGGCGCCCACCTATCCCTATCCCAACCGCTGGTGGCAGATGATCGAGAAGTACGGGATCAACATACTCTATACGGCGCCGACCGCAATCCGCGGACTGATGCGCTTCGGCGACGCATGGGCCAACCGCCACGACCTGTCGTCACTCAGGCTCCTCGGCACCGTGGGGGAGCCGATCAATCCCGAGGCATGGAAGTGGTATTATCGGGTGATCGGCAAGAACCGCTGTCCCATCATGGACACCTGGTGGCAGACGGAAACGGGGATGTTCATGATCACTCCGATGCCTTCGGTACCCCTCAAGCCGGGCTCCGGCACGCGGCCTTTTCCGGGGCTCAAGATGGATATTGTCAATGAAGAGGGACAGCCGGTGGGGCCCAACGAGGAGGGGTTCTTGGTGATCAAGAACCCGTGGCCGGCTATGCTGCGTACGCTGTACAACGATCCGGACAGGTACGTGCAGCAGTACTGGAGCAAATATCCGGGGATGTATCTCACCGGCGACTCTGCGCGCCGGGATGAGGACGGTTACTACTGGATCATCGGCCGGGTGGACGACGTAATCAAGGTCTCCGGCTACCGCCTGGGGACCGCCGAGATCGAGAGCGCCCTGGTGAGCCACCCGGCAGTGGCGGAGGCTGCGGCCATCGGCCTGCCCCACGAGGTCCAGGGGAATGTAATCCGCGCCTACGTCATCCTCAAGGCAGGGGAGCAGAAGCATGACAACCTGGAGGAAGAGTTGCGCCGCCATGTGGCCCACGAGATCGGTCCCATCGCCAAGCCGGAAAAGGTCGAGGTCGTTGATTCGCTCCCCAAGACCCGCAGCGGCAAGATCATGCGGCGGGTGCTGAAGGCACGCGCGCTGGGCCAGGATCCCGGGAACCTGGCGACGTTGGAGGAATAACATCCGCAAAAATGCAAAAAATGTAATGTAAGGGCGAAGCAAAAGTTTTATATGCTTCGCCCCCATTGTTTAAAGGCTTTGCCCTGCTGTCGCTGCTGCCAGGCGCGGGCGAAGCAGGTCAAGCATGCTTCGCCCCTACGAGCTTCCTCGGCGTTGTCCGTTATTTGTTGCCCTCATGCCTGAAACTCTGCTAACATCGGCGCCGGAGGCATGCGTGAGCGAGCAGAGTAAACTGGTGCGCGGATTGACGCCGCTTCATGCCGGCGCCCTGGTGGTGGGGACGGTCATCGGCACGGGCATATTCCTCAAAGCCGGGATCATGTCCCAGGCAGTGGGCGACCCGCGCTGGATGCTCCTCGCCTGGGTCGTGGCCGGGGTCCTCTCATTTGCCGGCGCCCTTGTCTATGCCGAAATCGGCAGCCTCTTCCCCCGGGCCGGCGGCGAATATGTCTATATCCGCGAGGCCTACGGCGACCTCCCCGGCTTTCTCTACGGCTGGATGCGCTTCTGGGTCGCCTCGCCGGGCTCCATTGCCGCCTATGCCGTGGGGGGCGCCACTTTCCTGGAAGCAACGCACATTCCAGGCATCAATGGTTTGCGTACGCCGCTGGCTGTGAGCTTCATAGCCTTCTTTACCGGGCTCACCTGTCTGAGCGTCCGTTTCGGCGGGCGCGTGCAGTCCCTTGTCACGGCGCTGAAGGTCACCATTATCGTCGGGCTCACCCTCGGCATCTTTCTCTTCGCCCCCGCCGGAAGCTGGGCCCGCCTTCTTCCCCATGCCGCAGGAGGCTCCTGGCCCGGCTTTGCCGCCTTCGGCAGCGCGCTCCTGGCCGCACTCTGGGCCTATGATGGGTGGAACAACATGCCCATGGTCGCGGGTGAGATACAGAACCCGCAGAGGTCCATTCCGCTCGCCCTGATCATCGGGGTAGGGGGTGTGATGCTCATCTACACCGTGGTCAACATCGCCTATGTCTATGCGCTCCCCTTTGATGAGCTCCTGAGCGCCAATTCAAAATTCCATCCCGAGGGTCTACCTGCCGCCACCAAGGCGGCGTCCACCTTTCTCGGCGATTCCGGGGCGGCGCTCCTTTCGGCCGCCTTCTTCGTCTCGGCCATGGGGGCGCTCAACGGTTCGATCCTCACCAGTTCCCGCATCCCATATGCCATGGCCGTTGAGAACATGATGCCGCGCTTCCTGGCGGCGGTGCATCCGAAAAGCCATGTCCCGGTCCGGTCGGCCCTGGTCCAAGGAGGATGGGCGGCGGTCATCGCCGTTTCCGGGAGCTTCGACCAGATCACCGACTACGTGGTCTTCGCCGGCTGGGTCTTTTACGCCCTTGCCGCCATCTCCCTCATCATCTTCCGTTACCGGATGCCCGACGCCCCCCGCGGCTACCGGGTCCCGGCCTATCCCTGGCTGCCGCTCGCCTTCGCCGGCGTCGCCGTCGCCCTTCTCGCCAACACCCTCATGACCGCGCCGCGGGAATCGCTGACTGGGCTCCTCTTCATCGCCTCCGGCGTGCCGGTCTTCCTCTGGATGCGGCGGGGCTCGAAAACGGCGGCAACGGATACCCCCTGATCACTGACGACCCCAATCCGTCCGCCGGCACGCGGAAGGAGAAATGCGGCAACTCGCTATTATTATTGGGTGATTTTCAGACAGTCCAAATATGCAAGAAACGAAGGGAAACCTGAAGAAACTATGCAAACTATGCATACCGCGAATCCCCCCGGGATGTTGTCGTAGAGTAATTATCTGCAAATTAAGACAGTTGCAAGTTTAGGTAGCTGAGATTTTTTGGCATACTGGTTGCTAATAAGCTGACAGCGTTGATTTTCCAACTGATCCCAACCCACGCCTGGATAAATCAACTTATCGAATTAGATTGGAAACAGGAGCTTGCCATGAAACGGTTATTACTTCTCGTATTAACATGTTTTTCACTTCTAGCATTGACATCCCCTCTTTATGCCTGGAATACCGCATTTTTCGCTTCGGGAAAGGTCGAATCCGTTTCCTATCCGGACAAACTGGTCATCGGGAAACGTACATACACCTTAGCTCCGAAGTCCGAAATAGTTATCCGTTATAAAAAAGGACCTTCAATCTACGAAAAAAAAGCGTATTTCTCGGACATCAACCGGGGTGATAAGGTTTTCGTAAGAGTTGAAGGCACAACCATCCATCAAGTATTTATCGAGAGGTGGTAAAAATGAAATTATTCCTCAAACGGGCAATCCAGATACAGATCCTCATTTTTGCCATGTCTTCACTCATGATAATCACCCAGAATTCCGCCTGTTACGCGGCGATGAATAACTATTGCGCCCTCCCACCTTTCGTGGCGCAGTCGGTGCCGCCACTCACGATGCTGGTGTCCGGGAAGGACCATAAACTCTTCTATCAGGCTTACAGCGATGCCGCGGACCTGGACGAGGACGGGAAACTCGATATCGAATACACCCACTCCATAGACTATTACGGCTATTTTGACTCCTACAAGTGCTACGCTTACGACTCCACGGCCGGCCAGTTCAATCCGGCCAACACTACCACGGACAAATTCTGCGCAAGCGGACAGTGGAGCGGCAACGTCCTCAACTGGCTTACCATGTCGCGCATGGATGTCATCCGGAAAGTCCTGTATGGCGGGCATCGCAAGGTTGATAACTCTTCATCGACCATTCTGCAACGGGTATCCCTTCCCATGGATGCCCACAGCTGGGGCAAGGAGCTGACCGGGAGGTTGTGCAATAACGGGACATCATATACACATACCTGTTATATCAACACCGATTGCGATAGCGGGCAAACGTGCGTGGATGTAGCATCCGCAGGCAAGTACCTCATCCCCTACGCGGCGTCCACGGCCCCTTCAAGCTGCACTGCCGCAGCAGTCGGAACCCCGGTCGCCGGCAAGCTTCTCGTTGCCCGTTACCAGCACGACTCATCAAAGGGGTGTGGCTCCGTCAACGATTCGAACTCCCTGATAAACTCCTATGAGCCGGACAAACTCTTCAATCCGAATCCAACCGCGCTGGGTGCAGGTCTGGTCCAATATCTCACTGGATTTGATGATCAGACGCTCGCCAGTCAGAACTATGCGGACAATTATAACATCCTAGTCGTAACGAACTTTACCGCGGATGTCAGTGGCGATTGGCAGTTCGCGGTGGACGGTGACGACGCCGTAGAGGTCCAGGTCGGCGGAACGGTCGTGGCCCAGTATCTTGGCTGCCACGGCTTTGCCGGAAATCAGTCTCACAGCGGCACGATAACCCTGACCGCCGGGCAGACATACAGTATCGTCGCACGCCACTTCGAGCAGGGCGGCGGTGAAGGGGTGCAGGTCTGGTTCAAACGTCCCGGCGCCGCCAACTGGACCTTCGTCGGTTCAGGAACGGGGCTGTATGCGCCACTGTCACTCTCGGCGCCCAGTATCCCTTCAGGTTCGGAGTGCCATGTCAAGGATTCCAGCTATGTTTCCTCGGGTGCGCCGTACAGCGGCGGCGGTTGTACCGGCACCGTCGGCAGCGTCGCGGGAGATATACTGGTTACGAGGTATCAGCACTCTAGCTCGAAGGGTTGCGGGTCAGTCAACAGCTCCTCGGACTTGATCAACTCCTACGAGCCATCCAACCTTTTTAACCCGAGCACCACCTATTTGGGGACCGGACTTACCCAGTATGTCACAGGCTTTGACGATCCGACCCTGGCAAGCAACAATTATGCGGACAACTACAATATCCTGGCGGTAACCAATTTCACCGCGGATGTCACCGGCACCTGGCAGTTTGCCGTTGATGGTGATGACGCCGTTGATGTCCAGATCAACGGCACGGTAGTGGCGTCCTATTACAATTGCCACGGTTTTGCCGGCAATCAGACCCACAGTGGCTCCATCAACTTGACTGCCGGACAGACCTACACCCTTGTTGCCCATCACTTTGAACAGGGAGGGGGTGAAGGTGTGCAGGTCTGGTTCATGCGACCGGGCGCGACCACGTGGACATTTGTCAAGGGCGTTGGCAGCGGGCTGTACGCGCCGCTTACCCTCGCAGCCCCGAACATCATTGCAGGGAACGAATGCGCCATAGAATCTCTCAATTTTGTCTCGACCGGCACCCCTACGGTGGGTTATACCGTCACATCGGGAACGAGAAAGCAGCACCTGTTCTGCAATACCTCCCTTTCGGACGGCGGCGACCCGCTCCTGCGAGTCATGCAGAACATGTCGAACCGCATCTGGGACTGGTCCGCGAAGGAGCGGCCGGAATGCAACGACTCCAGTCACGGCGGCAATTATCCCTTCAGCAGCGACCCGACGGATTTCATTGTGAAGTTGAGCGTATGCAACTCCGGGCTGCTCGAATCGAACTGCCGGGCCTACGGACCGAGCACCGCGACGGTCTACAAACCGGCCGGACTCCTGCAAAAGTACGGCGAGGGTGACGGGACCAAGGTCTGCTCCAAATCATATTCAACCCCCTGCACGAATGACACGGATTGCTCGGCCGGGGACGGCATCTGTATTTACAAGGCGCCCATGTATTTCGGCCTGGTCAGTGGTTCCTACAAGAACAATCTTGACGGCGGGGTGTTGCGCAAGAATGTCAGCAGCATTCTGGACGAAATCAACACTACCAACGGCACATTCAACAGCTCAACGGACGGCATCATCCAGACTTACGAAAATATCAAGCTGGAGGGATACGACTACGGAAGCTATTACTATTCCGGGAGCAACGGAGAAACATGCGGGTGGTATGAAGACGGGCCCCAATACAATGGCATGTGCCAGAACTGGGGCAATCCCCTGGCCGAGATGATGTATGAATCGATCCGCTATTTTGCCGGGAAAGGGAGCCCTTTATCAGATTTCACCTATAGTGGCACCACTAACGATTCCGCCTTGGGCCTTCCGGCCCCATCATGGGGATTCAACAAGGGCGGATCAGTCTTTACTACCAAGCCCTATGATATTTATCCCACATGCTCGCGTCCCTTCATGCTCCTTATGAGCGATGTCAGCCCGAGCTACGATGCCGACAAGATCCCTGGGAGCACCTATTCCACTTTAACGGAAGATACGGCGCTGCCCCATCTGGGTCTCGGCGACACCTCCGGTAGCGACACGGTCCTCAATAATCTCGTGAATACTATCGGCACGACGGAAAATATCGCTAGCGGATCCTGGTTCATCGGCCAGAGCGGGAGCACATCCGACAATCTCTGTACCTCGAAGACGGTGACGAACCTGAGCACGATCCGCGGGTTGTGCCCGCTGGAGCCGACCAAGCAGGGTTCCTACTACTCGGCGGCCCTCGCCTATTTCGGTAAGAACGGATTCTCGACGCAAACCGGTCTTAAGGAGATAAACACCTATTCGGTCGCCATCTCTCCTCCCTTCGCGGACTTCAAAATCAAGGCCAGTACCGGTTACGTGACTTTCGTGCCCACCGCCAAATCGGTCAGCGGTTGTCTCGATGTATACGAAAAATGCGCGAACATGTGCTCTATGTCCTATGATCCCAATGGACATGGCCTGACAATCTCCGGTTGCTCGGCAGGTTCGTTCTGCCCGACCAACCAGGTGGTGAATTTTTTCGTGGACGACGTTCGCTACGATTCCAACCTGAACGTCATATATATGTTGTTCAGAATCAATTACGAAGACTCCGAGCAGGGCGCCGACCATGACATGGACACGATCGAGAAATACGAGATCTGCACCCAGGCCGCGAAGGTCGCCAATTACGGGGGCTGCGGCATGGCTACGGAAGACCTGGCCACCAACCCCGCGATCAAAATCAGCATGTGGACGGAATACGGGGCGGGCTGCATAGACCAGGTTGCGGGTTTCATTATCTCGGGGGTCAACAATACCGACGGTACGGATGCGGACGGCACTTACCTTCCCGTCAAGGACGGCGATGTCCCCAATTCCGCAACCGGCTCCACTCCGGCGGTTGTTGCGGGGATGCCGCTGACATGGAGCAAGGTCTTTTACCTCAAGAGCAATGCCGGCAACCTGGCGGGTTTCCTGAAGAACCCCCTGTGGTACGCCGCCAAATGGGGTGGGTTTAATGACATAAACAACAACAATATCCCTGATCAACGCGGTGAATGGGCGGTGAACTGCACGGCCACCGACCCATCACAGTGCGACCCGGACAACTACTACCTGGTGACGAACCCCCTGAAACTGGAGACCCAGCTCGACAAGGCCCTGTCTGACATCCTGGCAAGGACATCTTCCGGGACCGCCGCCTCCATAGTCAACAACCGGGGACAAAGCGGCGCCAACATTCTTTCCGCCATCTTCTATCCCCAGAAGGACTTCGGCAGCAATCAAAAACTCTTCTGGCTGGGAGACCTGCAGAACTACTGGTATTATTTCGACCCGTATATCAACAACAGCACGGTCAGGGATGACACGAATCCAGATGATTATCTTATATTAACAGATGACGACAAGATCGACATTCATTTCGATAACAATCTGAACAAGACCATGGCGTCACTGTATAAGGATCTTGACGGCAAAGGGACTTACAGCGCAACTCCCGACGCTACTATAGAAATAGACGATGCACACCCGCTCTGGCGGGGCGGCTATGAACTGTACAAGCGTACTGCAGGCACGAGAAAAATCTATACAACAACGGACGGCGCCAATCTTACCGATTTTAGTCAGACGAACGAATCAAGTTTGCGGCAGATTTTGGGTTTTGGTGCTTCGGACGCCACTTCCGGCCCCAGGCTCATCGATTATATCAGGGGGATCGACACGCCAAGCGATCTCACTTTGCGGAACAGGACGGTCACTTACAAAGACATTGCCACACCTTCGCCGTCCACCGGCGTCGGCGTCTGGAAACTGGGCGACATCGTCGACTCGACACCCAAGATCCAGTCGTACAGCCCAATGAACGGTTATCACGTGGATTACTCCGATTCGACCTACTCTGATTTTATCAATACGTCCAATTACAGCATTAATGCCATGGTGTATACCGGGGCCAATGACGGCATGCTCCATGCCTTCCGGCTGGGGAAAACAACCCCGCCGGATCCGGCGGATGTGTATGGGAAGAACGCCATTGCAGTTTTGACAAATCCGGGCACAAGTCCAAATGTCCTGGGCAACGAGGAATGGGCGTTCATTCCTGAAAACGCGCTCCCCTATCTCAGTTATCTCAGCAATCCGGCCTACAACCATATCTATTTTGTGGACAACTCTCCAATGCTTGTCGATGCGAGCATCAACAAACCATCCGGGTGCACAGCGGGGACTGATTACTGGAACTGCGCCAAAAAAACCACGGTTACATCCGGCAGCCTGGACACGACCGGCACCAGTTGGCGGAGCGTGCTGATCGGCAGCATGGGACTGGGAGGAGCGAGCAGGCGGCAGGATCAGAGCTGCAACTCGGTATCCGGAAGCCTGCCGGACACCCTTCCCAATTGCGTACAGACTCCATTGGCCACAAATCCGGGCCTCGGCCTTTCTTCCTACTTCGCCCTGGATGTAACCAACCCGGAGAGTCCTTCACTCATGTGGGAGTTCAGCGATCCCGGCCTCGGCTACAGCACCGTTGATCCGGTCATCGTCCGCATCAATGGGCAGACTGGCACAGGCCCCAATCCCACGGCCCCGGACCAGACCAAGAACGGCAGATGGTTCGTCGTGTTCGCCTCCGGACCCACCGGTCCCATTAATACCTCGTCACATCAGTTTTACGGCAGGTCCGACAGCGACAGGCTGAGAATTTATGTGGTGGACCTGAACGCCAAGCCACCGTTTGTCCAAGGCAGCAATTACTGGGTGATCGACCAGCTATATGACGGATCAACTATCCCGAATGCCTTTGGCGGATCATTGACCACCAACGGGATAGACATCGACAAGAATACGAGATCCCATCCAGACTTTTACAGCACCAGCGTGGTATACGTGGGGTATGCCAAGCCCCGCACCAAGAGTTACAGCGGCACAAATATCACAAGCTGGACCGATGGCGGCATACTGCGGCTCGCCACCCATGACAGCACGGACCCAACGCAATGGACCCTGAGCACGCTGATCGACGGGGTCGGCCCCGTTACGGCATCCATCGACAAACTCTACGACGACAAGGACACTACAACAGCAATTGATGGCGTCATCTCACCTCCCCCGGCGCTCTGGCTCTATTTCGGTACGGGACGTTATTTTTACAGAGATGGAAGCGGCATCGATAGCGCCACCGACGGAATGACCATCTTCGGCATCAAGGAACCTTGCTATTCCGTCAAAAAAGTCGGCACCAGCTGGACCAAGGATGATTCGAAGGTCTTCAACCCCTCTTGCACAACGACACTGACCACTCCTTTTTCCTCTTCATCCCCGCCGGATGATCCTCAGGCCATCCTGTCTCCGACCCTGACGGACCAGTCTTCCGATACCCCGAACGCCAACCTGTTAGCTGGCGAGACAGGCGGATGGTTCATTAAGCTTGACAAATCCTCAACCAAGTATGCCGCTGAAAGAGTAATAACCACTCCGAGCGCCAGGACCAACGGCCTTGTTCTCTTTACCACGTTCAAACCGACTGGGGATGTATGCGGGTATGGTGGGGAAACCTTCTTCTGGTTCGTTGACCATGCGACAGGCAACCCTCCTCCTAATGGGACGCTCAAGGGAAAAGTCATCATACAGCTATCCACCGGCGCGATCGTGATGGTTGATCTATCTAAAATTATTAACGGGAAATATTACCCACCCGGCGGCGGTCCGCCAATTACCCTTGGTCGAGGTGGCAGGCAGTTTGATGTCGGGGCCGGCAAACCGCCCACGCCGCCGCCTGCTTCGGACACCCTGAAAAAACCCGTCAAGAAGATAGTGCAAATCCTGGAGAAATGAAATGAACAGGAGAGGCTTCACCATAACCGAATTGTTAGTTGTCATTGCTATAATCTCCATTCTTCTGGCCCTGGCGACTATGGGCTTCCATCAATGGCAGGTAAAGGCCAATGTAGAAAGCGAGGTTAAGCAACTATATGCCGATATCAGAAACATGCAGCAGCAGGCCATGGTCAGACTCATGACCCACCGCGTAAATTTTGCTTCAATGAATAATGTCACTTTTCTGAGGTTTACGGACGAAACCGATGTCACTGGCACTCAAATACTGCAAAAGAATCTTTCCTATGCCATAACGCTAAGCAGTTCATTTCCAGCTAGTCCTAATCAATATTTCGAATTCAACAATCGCGGATTGATGATAGATCCGGCTACCAAAGCAATTTGCATATATTCTGACTCAGGCGCAACTGTTGACAGCATAGTAATTATGCAGTCGAGAATAAACCTGGGTAAACTGAAGAATATGGGGGGAGCTTGCGATGTGTCCAACATCGATCTTAAATAGCAAGGCATTTACTATGTTGGAGGTACTGGTCGCCATTGTCATTATGACAGTCGGACTGCTTGGCATGCTGCAGGCAATCAATCTTGCGATTTCAAGCAATCTCCAAAATGATATGAGAAATCAGGCGGTGTTGATTGCTGAAGATCGAATGGCTCAGGTGAAATCCATGCCGTTCGACAATATAACCGCTTCGGTGCCGCCGGTTCAGAAGAGTGTAAAAGCCGTTGCGCCAATGCGCAATTTCTTCGCGAATTATTCGGTTACATTGAGGGTTGAAAACGTGGGCTACAGCAAAAAGATCGATGTTGGCGTCAGATGGCGGTGCAAAAGTAATAGTTATGAGCATGTCATAACATCCATGGTTGCAAAACCGCCGGAACCGAGTCCATAGCTACGTGTTTTTCGGTGGTGAATTAACTCTTATCTACAGGGCAAAAGAGCATATCATGATGACAAAGACAATTAATGATTGTGTAGGGAACAGGAAAAAGGTCAGCCAGGGGTTCACGCTCGTGGAGCTTCTCGTCGTCATGGTGATTTTTATCATAGTTATCGCCATAACGGGCAATGCCTTCAACCTGATACAAAAACAGGCCGCACTGCAGTCCAAAACCGCCGAGAGCAACATTGAAGGAGTGGTGGGGCTGGAGATCATGCGTAAAGACCTGGCGTCGGCCGGGTTCGGCCTGCCGTGGAGTTTCCAGAAATCGATCAGCTACCTGGAAGCGGACACAACAAAAGCACCACTCGCGTTCGCATATAATGATGCCCCGAGCAATGCCCCGCGGGCCGTGTCGGGAGGGAACAATCTCACTCCCGGAGATGCAACAAAACTTCTGGACGGATCCGATTATCTCGTTATCCGCTCGACATCAGTCGGAATCACTCAGGCATCCCAGAGCTGGAGCTACATGAATTATACCAGCGTGGTGAAACCTGCATCACCCATCCTGCCCAAGTCATGGACCCTGGAAAACCTGCAGAAAGGCGATCTGGTAATTGTGGAAACCATGGATTTCACTCCGCCGACATCTAAAGTTCTGGTAATGGATAGCACTGCCATTAATGTCTTTTCTGCTAAATATCCGGATACCGCTGAATTGACCCTTGCCAACTTCGAACCGACCACATCCAGGGCGACCAACTATGTATATGGCGTGTATCACCCTGACAATGGTGATGTCACCTCGCTGCGAATGCCCTTCAACCGGGCCGACTATTATGTGAGAACGCCTTCCACCACGGAGTCCGTCAAGCTTCCCGGGCGCTGCGCCCCCAATACCGGTATCCTGTTCAAGGCTGTCGTCAGCCAGAAAGACGGTTCACTCAGCGAATTGCCGCTATTGGACTGTGTTGCCGACATGCAGGTGGTCTACAGCCTCTATGATGACAGCACCGGCGTGACCTCCGACACGGATGTCCTTAGCGCTACACTGAGCGCCGCGGATATCAGGACGAAACTGAAGGCCATCAAGGTATATATCTTGACCCATGATGGCGGCAAAGACAAGGGTTTCACCTATTCTGATCAGTTAATAGCCGTCGGACCCAGCGCTGACGGGATTAATACAGGCTCCGGCCGACAGGTCAATCTGCAGACTATGATCAGTACCGGATGGCAAAACTATCGCTGGAAGGTTTACAGAATGATAGTGAACCTCTCGAATATGGACAGCTCAACACAATAGGTGGAACTATGAATCATCTCCGCAACGAACGGGGCATTGCCCTCGTAACCGCTCTGCTGCTGACCCTGATAACACTGGTGATCGTAATGGCGCTCATGTATTATATCGAAATGGGTACGAAAATGTCTGGCGCCGCGAAGAGATATAAAGATGTCAGGCAGGCTGGATATGGGGGTGTTTCTCTGACAGTGAACGAGCTTATGCCGAGACTGGAGAATGCCGTGCTAGGCGATTCCGTGTCAGTTATTAATGCATTGAAAGGTGATTATGCAAGTGCAAATCTGACTATTCCGGATGCTAATTGCTTGAAGCTTAAACTCAGTTCTTCCACGGCATTATGGGGTTCATGCAGCAGCACCCTCGATCCGAAGACAGCACCGGACATGACATTTACCTTGAACTCCACACTCGCGGGTTTTTCTACACCGACTCAGGGTTACATCGTCTATACCAAGATTGTTGACACTTCGGTTGTTGGCAACACCGATCCGTCCGAAAACAATTATCTTCGCAAGCCGGAGAATGTCAATGAATCATCAGCCGTCCAGGGAAGCGGTGTTACAATTCCGACTATTTACCGAATTGAAATACAAGCTGAGAGAGAACAAAATCCCATGGAGAGGACGAAATTATCGGTGGTTTACGCATACTGATACCGATTATTTATGACCTGTTGAGATATAGAACCTCCTTACGATGACGTTGAATTATGACCTGCTGACGTCGTCTCCCGTCACTTACCGCAGATAATCCCCCAGCAGCGACCGGCTGTGCTCGTCGTCGTGGCAGTAGATGCAGAGGTTTTCCCAGTTGCTCCCGTCTGAAGGGTTATTCAGGTGGTTGCCGTCCTTGTGGTGGACGGTGAGCAAATGAAGGTCGGCAAGCTCGAATTCCCGGCCGCACTTGGCGCAGATCCAGCCGTGGAGCCTCAAGGAGTGCTCCCGGTAATTGTCCGGCGCTTCCCTTTCCGCCCGCATTTTTCGCACCATCGCATCCAGCTCCTCCTGGCTCTTGGCTTGTACCGGCCGTGGCCGGCGCGGTCCGTATGATTTGGGCATGATTCCCCTCCTTTCCATTTTTTGATGGCTTCGCAAAAGGTCCATCTGCTGTGTTACGCTCAAACCTCGTCACTGCGGCGTACTTATATGTACGCCTCATTCCTCGGCCTTAGCAAGCCTTGCACCTGGAGCTTTTTGCTTTGCCATCACGGTTGCGTGAATTTGCGAGTTTATCATTTTTATATGTTCCTCTTTTATTGGCTGGTCGTCAACATCTGCCTTGTGTCGGCGCGTTGACTCCCTTGACTAAAGGGGGGTGAAGAGGTAAAATTATATTGAAAGAAGAAGCTCTCTGGCAAAAAGCTCTGGTGTACAGGTCAGCGGCGATTGAGGATACTGTCGAGGATTTGAGGAATGAATTCCGGGTCCGGACGTGGTGCGCAATCCCTTCAGGGAATCCTGAAGAAGGACGCCTGAAGCGTTTTCCCGGGAAATGATGGCGAGACAGAGGACGGTCGTTCGATCACCGGACGGTATTTCGGAGCAGTGCGCAAACTGGCATTGCGGAGACAACGCGCGGTCGTTATATGTCATCCGCCAGGCGCGTGCATTCCATGCAACCGCTTGAAAAAGGGGAGACTTGAAGGATAGCCGGATGAGGCGGGCGGAAACGGGCGTCCATGCGGGGCCGGATGGTTTCTCCACCGACGGATTGGTATAAAGAGTCTCGGAGCAACGCCAGCGCTTTTTATGGTCAAAGGCCCCGGAAAGGTTTTCCGGGGCCTTTGATATTACTAAGACAGGTCTGCTCCTCAGCGAAGGACTCCCGGTCCGGGTCACGGGCGGATCAAGGGTACATCAGCTGGTATATGGCAATCTGGCTACCTTTTTGCCATGTAAACTACCCAGTTTTTTGGTGAGCTCGTCGGCGGCCATGGGCATGGCCAGATAAAAGCCCTGGGCCTCGTCGCAGCCAAGCGCCCGCAGAAAATAGAGCTGGTTGCCGTTTTCCACACCTTCGGCCAGGACCTTCCGATTCAGAGTATGTCCCATGGAGATGATCGTTTCGACAAGGGTCGCGTCATCATTATTGCGGTCCAGGTCGGCGACGAACGAGCGGTCGATCTTGATCCGGTCAATGGGAAAATGCCTGAGGTAATTAAGGGAAGAATATCCGGTGCCGAAATTGTCGATGCTCAACTGGATTCCCATTTTTTTGATGGCCAGCAGGGTATCGATGGTCTTGTCGGCCTGCTCCATGATGACACTTTCGGTAAATTCAAGTTCAAGGACGTTCGGTTCCATACCGGTCTCGGTCAGAGTCTTTTCGACCATCTCCAGAAAATCCGGCTGCTTCAGCTGTTTTCCCGAGATGTTGACCGCCACCCTGAAATCTCGATAACCGGCCGAAGACCAGTTCTTTGCCTGGATGCAGGCTTTGCGCAGCACCCATACGCCCAGATCGAAAATAAGGCCGGAATTCTCCGTAAGTTCGATGAACTCGGACGGCGGCATAAGTCCGAAGTCCGCGCTCTGCCAGCGCAGCAGGACCTCCACGCCGACCATCCTTGATGTCTTCAAATCCCATTGGGGCTGATAATTCAGGAAAAATTCCTCATTTTCCATGCCCTGATGCAGGGAGTTTTCCATCGTCACACGGCGCGTCATCTTATAGTTCATCTCCGCCGAGAAAAACCGGTATTGAGACACACCTTCGTTCTTCGCGTGGTACATCGCGGCGTCGGCGCATTTGAGAAGGTTCTCCATGTCCGGACCGTCATCGGGATAAATGGCAATTCCGATGCTTGCGCTGCTGTAAATCTTACGCCCCTCGATAATGAACGGCATGGAAAAGAGGGACACCAGCCTCTGGACGGCCGCCGCGGTGCTTTCCATGCAAGTGACCGAAGTGAAAATAACGACGAATTCATCACCACCGAGCCTTGCCAGAGTATCCGATTCGCGCATGGAGCCGGCCAGTCTGTCCGCGACTTCCCGAAGCAGCTTGTCGCCGAAGTCGTGCCCATACGTATCGTTAACGTCCTTGAAATTATCGAGGTCGAGAAATACCAGGCAGACCTTGTGCTCTTCACGGTGGGCCAGGGCCAGCGCCTGCCGCAGCCGGTCGAGGAACATCCCCCTGTTGGGAAGTCCGGTGAGCGGATCAAAGTACGCGAGGCGGTGGATTTTCTCCTCGGCTTCCTTGCGGCTGCTGATATCTTCGCAGGTGGTGACTATTCCCAGGCATCTCCCATCGGTGTTTCTGACGGCAATCGAGGTCAGGAGCACCGGGAATTCTTCGCCGCTCTTTTTTACGTTCATGCTTTCCCGTTTAATCATGCCGAGCTGATTCAACTGATCGGGCGGAAAGACTTCCCTGTGGCCCTCCGGGGCGAACTGCCCGATCTCGCCGTTGACGAGCTCATCGGCCGTGTAGCCGTGCATTTCCGCCTCGACGGGGTTCGAGTAGATTATCTTCCCGGTCAGGTCGCTCAAAGTTATGCCGATGGGGAGGCAGTCAACGGCCTCCTTCAGCATGCGGAGATTGTCTTCAACCTGCCTGATTTCGGTGATATCCAGGAGAGTTCCAAGTATCCTCGGGATCTTTCCGGCAGCCGCGGCGTCGGCGTGTCCCTGCAGACGCACCGTGCGAATCTCCGCGTCGGGCCGCTTTATCCTGAATTCGAAACAGCAGGTGGATCTGTTTTTGTAGGCACCGGCCAGTTCCGATGCCACCATGTGCCTGTCCAGTGGATATACGGCGAACAGGAAGTTCTCAAAGGATAGAAAACGGGATTCCTGCTCCAGGCCCATAATTTTGAACATCTCCTCCGAACCCCTGAACATCCCGGTCAAGGGATTCAATTCCCAGTTGCCCAAGTGGGCGATACTCTGCGCGGTTGCCAGCCATTCTTCACTTTCCGCGAGACTTTTGATACTCCTGCTGGCCCGCAGAATGTAGCGAACCCGGTGTATCAGGAGCTCGGGCTTGATGGGCTTGACGATAAAATCCGTCGCCCCTGCCTCAAAGGCACGGTGAATCATGGTGGCATCGTCCATGCCCGTAACCATGAGAATGGGGAGGTATTTGCCGCTGGGAAAGCTGCGGATCTCCTGGCAGGTAGCAAGGCCGTCCTTGCCGGGCATGATCAGGTCGAGAAGAATCAGGTCCGGCTGGAGGGTCATGAAACTGCTGACAGCGGACGCACCATCGGCTGCAGTGGCCGTTACGAAACCGTCTCCGTTCAAGGCGTCCTGGAAGGCCATCCGTTGAAACAGATCATCGTCCACAATCAGGATCGACGGCCTTCTTTTGGAATTATTCGTATCGTGCATTACATTTCCACTGTCACGATTTTATCAGGCTGCCACACCTGATGGTGTCCGTTTTCATCAACCGATCGCCGGCTGCGAAGCGTATCCTGTCCGCACTCTCCGTTCCGGCCCGGCAGAGGGCGGCTCTGGCGGAACTGAGCAACTCTCCTGTTGACGCTCCGTTGTCGGGAAAAGAGGCTATCCCGATACTTGTGACCGTTTGCTCTCCGGACGTGCCGTT